>WNGF01000645.1_pt1 | contig 108956 bp, 84 predicted proteins | sample 5400641 | NCBI WGS metagenome assembly WNGF01 (sample SAMN13153371, study PRJNA577476) | soil metagenome | isolation source: 80 cm soil or saprolite under grassland replicate 2 | place: USA:California | collected 2016-06-15 | reverse complement strand
GCTTGTTGCGGCTGGCGCTGGTAGTTCCCCTTGTCATTCCGCCTTATATTCTCGGCCTCGCATGGATCTACATCGGTGGATCGGCTGGATTGGTCGCGCAAGTGTTTGGGCGCGACCTGCTGTCGAATTGGACCTATAGCCTCACTGGCGCTGTGGTGGTACTCGGCACGAGCTTCTATCCATTGACGATGCTGGCGACGGAGGCGGCGGCGCGCCGCATTGATGCGCCTCTGGAGGAGGCCGCGTTGCTGGTCGCTGGTCCGTATCGAGTATTGTCGCGGATCACATTGCCGCTCATTGCTCCCAGCATTGCCGCGGCTGCTCTGCTCACTTTCGTACTCGCGCTTTCTGAATTTGGCGTTCCCGGGTTGTTGCGTGTGCCGGTGTTCACGACTGAAGTCTTCACCGCTTTCGCCGCGCTTTACGATTTTGGCAGCGCCACAGCACTCGCAGTTCCATTGTTGGTAGTTGCGCTCATCACTGGAATCGCGGTCAAGCTATTGATCGGCAATCGCATGATTGCCACGCCGCGAACTGTTCGCATGGGCTTGCCGCTGATGCTCGGCCGTTGGCGAGTTTTGGCGATTGGCGCCTTCGGGCTTGTTCTCCTGTTATCAGTGATCTTGCCCCTTGGCGTGCTCGCGCGTGAGGTTGGAAGATTCGAGCGCATCATGACTTCAGTCGCCCAATCAGGAACTGCAATCAGTAATAGCGTGGTGCTTTCCACGGTCGGGGCGACGCTCATCGTCGCGCTCGGCGTTTTGCTCGGTTACGGTCGCGCGCGGGCGCGCACACGATGGCGCGATCTGATTGACCTCTCCTTCATCGTCACTTTCGCCGTGCCGAGCACGGTGGTTGGCATCGGACTCATTAGCCTGTGGAATAGACGGGGCCTGCCGGGCGAGGTCTACAAAAGCATGGCGATTATCGTCGTTGCCTACCTCGCGCGGTTTGTGCCGGTCGCGGCGCTCATCCTGGCGGCGAGCGTGCGCCAGATTCCCACCTCATCTGAAGAAGCCGCGGACGTTGCTGGGGCGAGTTGGCTTCGCACTTTCACGCGCATTGTGCTGCCGCAGATCCGCACCGGACTGGCTGCGGCCTGGGTAGCTGCTTTCATCTTCGCTTTCGGTGAATTAGGAGCGACGGTCCTAGTCACGCCACCAGGGGAATCAACGCTGCCTGTTCGCATTTACACCATGATCGCCAACACGCCGTCGAGCGTGGTCGCGGCATTGGCACTCATACAAGCGGGGATCATCCTTGTACCTCTGACTCTGTTTGGAATACTTGCTCGCAATCGCCGAGGTAGAGCATGAAAGAATCGCAAAGGGTTTACGGGTTTCTTCGCCCTTTATGGATGACCAAACATGAGCAGCCATGAATGAATCGTTTGTCAGGCTAGAGGCGATAACGAAACGTCACGGCGATCGAAAGGTAGTGTCCAACGCATCTTTCGAGGTCGCCGAAGGCGAGTTCCTGGCATTGCTTGGGCCTAGTGGTTGCGGCAAGACGACTACGCTGCGCCTCATCGCGGGATTGGAGACGCCTGATGCTGGTGAAATTTGGATTGCCGGTCGCAGAGTCACCGCGGACGGTCGCAACCTCATACCGTCCAGGTCGCGCGGCATTGGGTTCGTGTTCCAGGACTTGGCCCTGTGGCCGCACCTCACTGTTAGCGGCAATCTTGAGTTTGTGCTTGCCTCGACTGAGCTACCCAAGCGCGAACGAGCTCAGCGGCTTGCTGAAATTTTACGGCTCGTGCGGATTGAACCCTTTGCGCAACGCTTTCCCCACCAACTCTCCGGGGGTGAGCAGCAGCGGATGGCTCTGGCAAGGGCCCTGATAGCTCGGCCACGCCTGCTATTGTTGGACGAACCGATGTCCAACCTCGATCACAACCTGAAAGCAGACTTGTTGAAAGAGCTAGCTGCGCTGCAACAATCTCTCGGCGTCACTGCGATCTATGTCACACATAACGAAGACGAAGCGGCAGCGCTAGCTAATCGAATCGCACTGATGGTGGATGGAAGGATTGAACTTCTGGACAAGGAAGAACACCTAAAACTGAATAGAAGCAAAGGCGCAATGAGTTTTGGGGAGCGAGAATCATGAAGCACTTTGAGGGAAGCGTCTAGGTACGGTCGCGATGCCGAAAGAAAGTAAGTCCGAGCTAAGTCATCAAATGCCTTCGTGGCGCGAAGTGTTCCTCTACTTCCTCTTTCTTGGCTTTGTAAACGTCGGTGGGCCGGTCGCTCAGATCACCATGATGTGCTTTTCTCGTCATCGTACTCTTCAAGATCGACGTTGCCTTCGTCGCTCTCGGCGCGATGGCTGCGGGAATCGTTTATATGATCGTGCAAGCTTGGATGTAACGCATTCGAGATGAGACGCGGCTCTAAGCAAGAAAAGGGAATTTCGAATGAAGTGGATCACACGCGAGCGAATTCGAGTCAATCGCACCGCAACCTGCTGGCTCATTCAGCGCTTTCTCGATGCAGAAGCTGAGTTCATTTTTGTGCCGGCGGACCAAGTCGCGTTTATGCAGTTGGAAACCGGCGCGACGGGTTTCGATGCTCCTGGCGCAACTTACCCTCACCAGTTTATTTCTTGCACGCAAGACCAGAAGAGTTATCTTGAGTTTCGTTGGGTTTGCAGTAGTGACTCTATTTGTGCTGGTGGCTTGCTCCGCGCCGCAGAACGAATCAGGACAATCGAACAACCAGCAACCTGCGGCCACAGATTGGAAGCCAGTCGAGCAGGCGTTGGGGAAAGCCGGCTCAGTGCAACCGGGCGACGTTTACAAGGTCGGTCTGCCGCGCACTGATCTACAGGTGACCGTAGGCGGAGTTCAGGTCAAGGCGCCGCTTGCCCTCGGCTCCTGGATCGCTTTCAAGAAAGCAGGCAACATGACGATGGTCATGGGCGACCTCGTCTTAACCGAAGATGAAGTGACACCAGTCTTAACGAAACTTCAGGAGGGCGGAGTTGAGCAGACGGCGCTGCACAATCACGTGCTTCATGAGTCGCCACGAGTTATGTACATGCACATTAGCGCAATGGGTGATGCGGTTAAGATTGCCAAGGCGATTCATGATGCGCTCGCGCTGAGCAAGACTCCGTTCGCCGCGCCCGCTGCTGGCAATCAGACTCAGGATCTGGGAATCGACACGAAGCAAATGGATCAGATTATCGGCCAGAGTGGAAAGGTTAACGGCGGCGTCTACCAATTTAGCGTTCCGCGCGCTGAAAAGATCTTGGACAACGACATGGAGGTGCCGCCTTCAATGGGCGTCGCACATGCCATCAACTTTCAGCCTACCGGTGGAGGTAAAGCAGCCATCACTGGAGATTTCGTTTTGATCGCCACTGAAGTTAATCCGGTAATCAGCGCACTCCGGGCCAATGGTATCGAGGTAACTGCGCTGCACAGCCACATGCTCTTCGAATCTCCGCGTCTTTTCTTTATGCACTTTTGGGCCAATGACGATGCGTTGAAGCTGGCTCGCGGCGTCCGCGCCGCACTCGACAAGACCAACTCGGCAAAAAGCTGAGTGGGTTCGGCGCAACCTGAAGGAGTACGTGCTTGTCTTTGGTTCGGAGACTTCTTGCAATGCTGAAGCTCGACCGTGTTTGTCGGTCCGTTAATTTGTAATGCAACCTGACAGGATGACACTAAGATGACGACATTCTGTCGCGAGACGTATCCGGACGAAGCCTGACTTTGACGGCTGCAAGTCCGGTAAATATTGGTTCATCTCGTTTGGTAAGATCAGGTAAGATGCCTTCGATAGGACTTAAAATCAGTTGCCCGCTAACGAAATCAGCGGCGCTCCCCAAGGGCAAGCTAGGGTCCATTAAAGGTCCAATAAGCGTTCCCCTGAGTCCTTGAAGTGCGGTAAAGTGCTATCCATGCCGCTAAGTTCCTTTGAATTACAGTGATTCTCTTCTCTTTCACGGCGGCAACACGGGTTCGATTCCCGTACGGGACGCCAATTCAGTAGGATTCAAAGATTCTATGAGAGTAACTACTTTTCCGCTTTTCGCTGTGCTCCTATGCATTAATTCTGTCGCCTGGGCTTCGGGTCAAGTCGGTCAGGAGCCGGGGAAAAAAGAGCAGAATGCAGCACAGAATCCGCCCAAAACCCCGCCCGATGAACGTTCTGCAGAATCAATTACCCCGGCACGGAAAGATAAACCAGATGAGCCTCCCGTATGGGTTTACCTGGTCGGTGGCGGACGGATGCAAGTTGAAGATCTGAGGGAGACCAACGAAGGCATTTGGTATAAACGTGGTAGCGTCACGACGTTGCTTGATCGTAAGCGCGTAGCGCGGATTGAACGACCTTCACCTATCCAAACTCCGCCACTAACCGTAGTCGCTCAAAGCTCAGCCAATTGGACTATTTCCGACTCAATCAAAGTCGAGAATTTCTTCATAACCAAGTTTGGTCGTCGCTTACCCACCACGGCCTTCGGTCAGTCAAACCTGCACATTCGTTGGGGACTCGATCATCGGCAAGGGATAGACGTTGGCCTACACCCGGACAGCCGAGAAGGTCTCGCCCTCCTGGAATTCTTACGAAGTGAAAGAATTCCTTTTTTGGTGTTTCGCGCGGCAGTGCCAGGTGTGGCTACCGGACCTCACATCCACATCGGAAGGGCCTCACATAGATTTCTGCCGTTAACTGAAGCACACTAGATAAGGACCTCGAATTCTATACGTCACACCGCGCCGGTTGATGCTCCACCTTCTTGTGGCGCTTCGTCACTACGCCTTGCGAGCTCAGATGAAGGAATCAGAAGCACGTCCAGATCAGAGCATTACCCAACTGCTGGTGAAGTGGGGCAGCGGCGACAAAACTGCCCTTGATGAGTTGATCCCGCTCGTCTACGACGAGCTCCGAAGACTCGCCGCCAGCTATCTCCGCCGCAAGCCCGGGGCCCACACGCTTCAGGCCACCGCTTTGGTCCACGAGGCCTATGTCCGACTAGCCGATCAGAAGGGCGCCTCAATGCAACATCGCGCGCAGTTCTTTGGTCTGGCAGCGAAGGTGATGCGCGATATTTTGGTTGACCACGCGCGAAAGCGTTTGGCGGCGAAGCGCGGTGGGCAGCAATTGCGTATATCCCTGAGCCAGGCTGACCGCTTCGGCCGCAAACCTGAAGTGAACTTGGTAACCCTCGACGACGCTTTGAAGGTGTTTGCCGAGACCAATCCCCAGCACAGCCGGGTTATCGAACTGCGTTTCTTCGGGGGCTTGACGATAGAGGAGACTGCGGAGGTAATGAGCTTGTCACACGCCACGACTGAACGTTATTGGAGTTTTGCCCGAGCGTGGCTGCGACGCGAGCTTGGAGCCTAGGAATATGAAGACTCCCGAGAGTATGCAGCAATTGGAGGAACTCTTTCACGAAGCCCTCGAGCTGGGTCCGCAGGAACGCGCCGATTTTATTGCGCGGGTTCGGGATTCAAATCCGGAACTGGTAGCCGCAGTGGAGTCCCTCATTGCTGCCCACGAGCGGCCGACCGGTTTTATAGACTCGCCTGCCTATGAGGCCCATGCAGAATCAATCGCGAATAAGCAGCCAGCACTCATGGCGGGGCAAGTCGTGGGGCATTATCAAATCATCGTTCCGCTCGGGAAGGGTGGAATGGGTGAAGTCTATCTCGCTAGTGACGCCAACCTCGATCGCAAAGTCGCGCTGAAGTTGCTGCCGGCGGGACTTACTTATAACAAAGACCGTCTGCGTCGTTTTATACAAGAGGCGAAAACCGCATCCTCCCTAAATCATCCGAACATCATAACGATCCACGAAATCGGCCAGGCGGAGGGCGCGCACTTTATTGCCACTGAGTACATCGACGGGGAAACACTAAGGCGGCGGACCGCGCATACGAGAATGAAGTTGGCAGATATTCTGGACGTGTCAATTCAAGTAGCAGGCGCGCTGCAGGCAGCACACGCGGCAGGAATAGTCCATCGCGACATCAAACCTGAAAACATCATGCTGCGCCCGGACGGCTATGTGAAAGTTCTCGATTTTGGGTTGGCCAAGCTGACCGAGAAGTCCCCCCCATCGATCCCAGCCGATTCAGAGATAGACACCATGATAAGGGCGCATACCGAGCCTGGGACTCTATTGGGAACAGTTAACTACATGTCGCCCGAGCAGGCGCGCTGTCAAGTGCTGGACCAAAGGACCGATGTATTCAGTCTCGGCGTCGTGATGTATGAAATGGCGGCAGGTCGCATGGCATTCGCCGGCGCAACCGGCGTCGACACCCTTGTGTCAATACTTGAGAAAGAGCCGCCGCCGCTCGACCAGCACGCGCCCGGCGTTCCCGCCGAGTTTCAAAGAATAATTAACAAGGCTTTGCGCAAGGATCGAGAAGAACGCTATCAGACGATCAAGGACTTATTAATTGACCTTAAGAGCTTCAAGGAAGAGCTGTCATTCGAGCAGAAACTCGAGCGGTCGAGGCCGCCACGCGCAAGCGTTGGAGCCGCGACAACACCTGCTGCCACACCAGTGACAACAGGTCAAGCAGAGTTGGTAACTACGGCGGGTAAGTCTGTTCCGAGAACAGATATCCGGCGCCGACGCGTAGTACCGGTCGCGCTGGTGGTCGTGGTGCTTGTAGCGCTGCTGACCGGCAGCGCGGTGGTCTGGCGCCGCAATCGGTCAACGGGCGCCCCATCTACTCCAGCAAGACCTGCGGAACGGGCGGTGAGCTACTGGATAACCGTGCAGAAGTATCGCGACGGTAAGCCCTATCAGGATCCATTCCGGCTCAGAGACGACATCAATTTTGAGAAGGATTATAGAATTCGCCTGAACATCACCAGCTCACAGAGTGGGCGTCTCTATTTGCTGAACGAGGGTCCCGCTGGAGCTGATCAAACACCCACGTTCAATGTGATGTTCCCATCCGAGACAGCCAACAATGGCTCTGCGCTCTTGACGGAAAACCAGCAGATTCAAATTCCTCAGCAAAGCTGGTTTCAATTCGATGAGCAGCAAGGCACTGAAAAGATATGGCTCGTCTGGGCCGAGAAGGGCGTGCCCGAGATGGATGCGATCAAGGGCTTTGCCAATGCCAAAGATCGCGGAGTTATCAGCAGTCCAGGACTGAGGACGGCGGTTAACGAATTTTTGAGAGCTCACTCATCTTCAGCTCCGTCCGTCGCACGGGATGAGGACAAGAAAGAGACGGTTGTCAAAGCGAATGGTGACATATTGGTTCACGTCATGAGGCTGGAACACCATTAAGCAAACACATAACTCGGATCGGGGTGTCATGAGGCCATCAGTACCACCACGCGGTAAGAGACTGTGTAAATAATCAGCGGTGCATTGAAACGCTGAAAGCGTTGGCTAATTCCAGCCCAGGGTTTCTACCCTGGGAAGAGATGGCAGAGCAAAAGTAACGCAACTCTGAAGGAGTTGCGTCGGGTGCTAAGCCCTCTCGGATCGTTGAGATTAAACATCTGAATTCCCTGCCGTCGGCGCAACTCCTTCAGAGTTGCGTCCAGAATTGTCAGACATAGAATCCCAGGGTTATGCCAACCCTGGGCTGGAATTAGCCAACGCTTTCAGCGTTTTCGATCACCTTTTGCTTTTTGACACAGTCTCGGTAGCGGGTGGGTCAGTCTCGAGGAATGCGTGTAACGAGCAGGGACCCACGCGCTACCCGTGGTGGTACGGACCTCATGACACCCCGATCTCGCTGAGCGGTGTCCGAAAAACATTTCTTCCGGCGGCCAATAGCGAGTAGAATTCGAACTACGCTTTCCTGATTTCTTTCCGATTCCGTGAGGGAATCGGGCTGACAATTCCGGTATTAAGAGTGAGAAGAGAGTAGGGAACTCCGAGATCGTTGTTGACGCAGACTCTTTGTTTGTGCCAGCTGCAATCTCAGACTAAACGCCGCGCAAGCTAACAGCTTGCATTACCTCGAGGTGAGTGGAAGTGAGTTAAGTGTCTTCTCGTCACGCTATTTCTCTCGAGAGGATTGTGTACCTAAACAACATGAAGGAGGATTTACGATGCCAAACACATGGACAATTCACGCTGACGGAGTAACCGGTGGAAAAGACAAAGCTGATCTGGTAGGTTGCCATATCAATGTAAATGCCGCGGGCACGGCTTATCAGTTTACCCAACCCAACATTACCAACGTCTTGTCGACGACGGATACTACGAGTCTGCCCACACCGCCGTTTGATTTTCCGAATTTCCCTTACCAGAACTTCAACTGGGACATAAGTGTCGACACGCTTACTGGGGGCCCAAGCAACAACCAGGCCCAGGGAACCTGGACCAACGACGATCCCAGTATAGCGGGCGAGGAAGATGGTACTTGGGTCGGCCAGGTAGGTGGACATGGAGATGAGGACGAGGATGAGGGTGCCTCATCGGCGTATGCTTAGCGGAGCTGTTATTCAACCAATCCGACATCGCCTGGAAGAAGATCGCCTAGTGGCGGGTGCTTATTTCCGTCTGCCGTAGAGTTATGCTTTCGGAGGATAATTGGTGTAGCATTGCCGCCCACTTGCGCAACATGTAATCGTGGTCAGAAGTCACTCAGACTGTACAGAGTATTCCGACCTTGACCTGTTCCTGGAAAATTTGGAAATTCACATAAGGGGAGAAACACATGTTTAGAAGAAGGACCGCGTTCACTTGGTTGACACTCACAGTTCTTGTAAGTGTGGCGCCAATGGGGGGGCAAAGCAGCAAGTTTAAATGCCACGCAACCAGCGACGGTGAGCAATGTGGCCGAAAGTAAATTCGTGGGCCATTGGGTTGGACAAATAACTTACAGCTCGGGCCAGACAGTCGATGATGGCGTTCTTGACATTTCCGAGGCTAGTCCAGCCGATGCGAGTAAGGTTAGCGTTGTACACTCGGTCCACGGCGGCCCGTTTACAGGTCATGTGATGGCTTACCCAGACAGAATAGAGATTCAAATACCACTCGGTGATGGTCGAGTCGCTCATTACAACGGAGTATTAGTGTCGGCTGCCAGGATTGAGGGACGGTACTTCGTGACGGGAAATTCGCAAGCCCACCACGCTCGCAAACATGCTCTAGAGGAAGGCGGTGATTGGACCGCTCAGGCTGGTTCACACTGATGAGAATGCCTCGGTCGAATAGGCGTAGCGCCAGCCAAAGCGTAGTCAACTCAGGTGACAATTCGTTGTGAAGAAAAGCCACTTTTGGTTGATACGAACTCCGCTGCGCCAAGACCGACGCCAGAGCAGGTTATCTTCCAAACCGAATGACGCTATGCGACTCGCTGGCAATAGTTAGCCGTGACCGGCCTCTTTTCTTGGCTCACCGGAGCGAAATGTTATCACTGGGAGTCCCGCCCGCCGTGGGTGCGTGTGCGCGAATAGAACCTTCTGTTTAGCTCCGTTCCCTTTCAATTTGAGTTTTGCTCACGTTGGCGGGCGCGACGGCTGCGCTCCCAGTAAACGAAGTCATGGAACATGATTCATTGCATCCTTCACTATGCCCGACGGCGTTTTACAAAAGGAGCGAACCGTTCGCCACATTAGACTCCCCGTTATTGTTGGTTACGTCTGCGCTCACAATCATCCTACTGCTGTGTACAAATTTTTTGGCTCAGACCCGGAACCCCCACTCATCGAGTTTAGCTAAGCAACAGGAGACAACAAATCTTCCCACACTTTCCGATGTCGAGCGCGAGCTTAAAGGCGGCGAAGCGCACTCCTATCGAATCAACCTAGCGTCGGGACAGTTCTTGTACGCACTTATTGAACAAAAGGGCATAGATGTACTCGTAGTTTTATTTGGACCAGACGGTCAGCAATTGGCGCAAACCGATAGCCCTAACGACCGGTGGGGCACCGAACCGGTCTTACTCGTTGCTGACAGATCCGGGACCTATCGCGTCGATGTGCGTTCATCGAGCAGCAAAGCTCCGGCCGCACTCTATCAGATTAGAATCATAGCCTTGCACGGCGCTACTCAAACTGATACGGACCATGTGGTCGCTCAAAGGGCTTTCGAAGAGGCCCAGAAACTGCTTAGACAACAAACTGCTGACGCGAAGCGCGCCGCCATTGAGAAGGATCTGCAAGCGTTGCCGCTCTTTCAGGCTGCGGGAGACACTTACCGACAGGCATTGATTCTTCAGTCCATCGGAAAGGCCAACGAGCAATTGAATGAACCCCGGAAGGCGCTTGCCTATTTCGCAGAAAGCCTCTCGCAGGCCCAAGCTCTTGGCGATCGAAGACTTGAAGCATCGTTGGAAACACAAATCGGTGGTGGTTATTACGTTCTTGGAGAGCCAAGGAAAGCGGTCGAGCATCACGACCGTGCACTGATGTTGGCCCGCCAGACCAGAAATCACTATCAAGAGGCTTCTGCTCTCAATAATATCGGCATGACCTACAATGATACTGGCGATTGGCAAGAGGCAGTTAACCATTACCTTCAGGCGCTCGCAGCCTTTCAGACGCTTGGAAATCCAAGAACAGAAGGGATCACACTCAACAACATCGGCGAAGCTTATGACGCGCTTGGCGAGCAGCAAAAAGCAATCGACTATCTACAGCAAGCGCTTTTACTCCTTCACGGCAGTGGCGATAAGAATGCCGAGTCGTATACGCTGAGTAATATCGGACTCGCCTATCGACATTCGGGCGATTATCAAAAGGCACTGAATTGCTTTAACCAGGCGCGGGCAATACAAACTGAGACCGGTAATCGCGCGCAGGGAGCAGAGACGCTCGATTTGATGGGAGTGACGTACGCCGCAATGGGCCAGCCGGAAAAGGCTCTCCCCTTCCACCAGCAGGCAATCCAAATTCACCAGTCCACCGGCAACCAGTTAAGAGAAGCCATAGCTCTGAGCAATCTTGGCACTGCTTACAATCTTTTGGGCCAGCCCGAAAAAGCTCTGGAAAACTTCAACCAGGCACTCTCCATATTTCGAAACATTGGCGCACAGAACGACGAGGCGCTAGCTTTGCAAGGCAGCGCCCGCGCGCAACAGAGTCGCGGAAATCTTGAGGAGGCACGCAAGAGCATTGAAGAGTCGCTTACGCTGATTGAAACGGTGCGTGCCCGCTCAGGCAGTCAGCAACTCCGCGCTTCCTACCTCGCCTCAAAGGAAAGCGCTTACGAGTTCTACATCGATCTCCTGATGAAGCAGCACGCAAAGAATCCAACGCAGGGATTCGATGCTGAAGCGCTACATGCAAGCGAGCGCGCGCGAGCCCGCAGTTTAACCGAGATGCTGAATGAAGCGCACGCCGACATCCGTCAAGGTGTTGACGCAAGGCTGATTGAGCAGGAACACAACCTGGGCCAGACCATCAATGCGAAGGCCCAGCGACAGATTCAACTAAAAGCCCAGAAAGGCAATGAGCAGGAGATTGCCACGCTCAATAAAGAAGTCAGCGAGCTGGAGGACAAGTATCAGCAACTGCAGGCGGCCATTCGTAAATCCAGTCCACAATACGCCGCGCTCACCCAACCCCAACCACTAGGCCTGAAAGAGATCCAGCAACAGTTGGACCAGGACACAGTAATGCTTGAGTACCAGCTCGGTGACGAACGCAGCTACGTTTGGGTAGTGACACCCAACTCGCTCAAGACCATTGAGCTGCCAAAACGAGATGAGATAAAGAAGGCTTCGCGGCGAGTATACGATTTATTAACTGCCCGTAGTCTTTCTAAGTCCTTGGAAACCGCCGAGCAAAAACAACAACGAATCGCCCAGGCAGACGCGCACTTGTCGGACGCGACAAGTGACTTGAGCCAGATGGTCCTGGGGCCAGTGGCTTCGGAACTCGGAAGCAAACGGTTGGTCATCGTCGCGGATGGCGCGCTTCAGTATGTTCCCTTTGGCGCCCTGACAGTACCCAGCGGTCGTGCCATTCATTACAGAACCGAGAGCGGTAGCGATCGTGTGAAAACTCCGTCTGCCAGGACAGCAGGTCAGTACCGCCTCGCGGTAGCGGGTGGGTCTGTGCTCATTACACGCGGCCTTGGCAGACCAGAGACCCACCCGCCACCGCGAGGCGGTACCGACCTACTCTCCCACAGGGATTTTTTATACAGTCTCGGTAGCGACCGGGGCACCGACACAAAAAGCGGGCCACCGACTACGGACTACAGGCCATTGATTGTGGATCACGTCATCATCAGTCTCCCATCAGCGTCTGCTTTAGCCGTGCAACGAAGAAATCTCGCAGGTCGCAAGCCTGCTGCTAACGCTGTTGCAGTCATTGCCGATCCTGTCTTTTCGACAAACGACGATCGGTTGAAGACAAACGCAAGAGCCGAGCGTAGGAAACAAGAACAAACTGATGACATCGCAAGCACCCGCATCATCGAGCACCTGGCGGATGGCTCGGGCACGTTGACGATTCGCCGTCTGCAATTTACCCGCCAGGAAGCGGACCAAATTCTCGCCGTCGCACCAAAGACAGGGAATCTGAAGGCGATTGATTTCAAAGCCAATCGAGCGACGGCAACAAGTGGCGAGCTGAGCAAATATCGCTACGTACATTTCGCAACCCACGGGTATCTGGACAGCGAGCGGCCTGATCTTTCTGCAGTCGTCCTCTCACTCGTGGATGAACAAGGAAAACCGCAAGATGGATTTCTGCGCGCGCACGAAATTTACAATCTAAACCTGCCGGCTGAGCTGGTCGTGCTCAGCGCTTGTCAGACCGGGTTGGGGAAAGAGATCAAAGGCGAAGGTTTGGTAGGACTGACACGCGGCTTCATGTACGCCGGCGCCCGCCGCGTGCTTGTGAGTCTGTGGAACGTCAACGACAAGGCTACCGCGGAATTAATGCAGCGCTTCTATCGTCGCATGTTAAAGGACAATCAATCACCGGCCTCGTCTCTGCGCGCGGCGCAGGTGGAAATGTGGCAGCAGAAGCAGTGGCAATCGCCCTACTACTGGGCCGCGTTTGTGCTTCAGGGCGAGTGGAAGTAGGGCGGGTGGGCCTGTCTCACTACACGCGCCCGCTACCCGAAGCTGTGAAAAATTGAATCGGTCCGGGATACTACTCAACATAGGGAAATTAGCAGGTTGGGAAGGGCGGTTTACCCCCGCTGATGCATTTCGCTCAAGCCTCAATGTGGGTTTTCTAGTTTCCTGAGCACTCCCCCGCAGTGCCGGGCCAACAATCTGCGGTTGAGTGTGGTTGTGCTCAAAGATGGCGTCAGAAGGCTTGTGATTGAATCAGTGATCTCCGTGTCTCCCTGGTGAGATAAAAGAGAAAATAGGTAACCACGGAGGCACTGGGGACACGGAGAAGACCGGAAACAGGGAACAAAGAACTTGCTGATCAGTTTCAGTGTTACTAACGCAAGCGGGGGTAAACCGCCCTTCCCAACCTGCCAATTTCTGTGTCTTGAGTGGTATCCCCGATAAATTTCGATTTTTTCACAGCTTCTACAGCGTGGTGCTACTGATGACCTACTGCCCTCGCACGCGGAGTTTTACACAGTCGCGGTTGCACCGGTCGGTTCATTGCCACGCGCCTTGGCTATAGATAAGAGCGAGGACTCATTTATCATGCGGTGAGCCTTGCTGAAAAAGAGGAGCCCCCCAATGATTCGCTTTTGCCTCTTGCCTTTTCTCCTTTGCCTCAGCCTCATCGGTTTCGCACAGACGCAAGATGAGACTCGTCCGCTTGAGCGCCTGCCAGACCGGACTCGGTAAAGAGATCAAAGGCGAAGGACTTATTGGGCTGACGCGCGGTTTTATGTATGCCGGCGCAGCGCGCGTGGTCGTGAGTTTGTGGAATGTAAACGATAAAGCGACCGCCGACCTAATGACGAAGTTCTACGAGAAAATGTTGAAACAAGGCGAGCGTCCGGCAGCAGCCTTACGCGCGGCGCAGGTCGAGATGTGGAAACAAAAGCAGTGGCAGTCGCCTTACTACTGGGCTGCATTCACGATGCAAGGCGAGTGGCGATAAGCATCAGTCGTGAGCCTGCGAGACAGAGTTTTGTAAAGAAATCCCACCATCGGCGCAGACTGCTGACTGCTAGATGCTCCCGGCTTGTCCGGGGGAAGTCTCACGCTGGTTGCTACTAACAGAGCTGACAAAGCTGCTTTGGATGCCACGGGCTTGCCCCGTGGAGGTTCTGCCAGCACCCGAGATGCAGGAAGCAACGAACGTGAGCCTCCACCGCGCAAGGCGGTGGCATCCTCAAAAGTTGACTGTCCGACGTTTTAGCGGCGAGCGTGAGACTCCCCCGGACAAGCCGGGGGCATCCAGCAGCAAATTTCACACATCCTCTTTCCGTGGGACTTCTCTTTCCGTGGGTGGGACTTCTCTTTCCGTGGGTGGGATTTCTGAGTTTTGACACAATCTCTTAAAGTGTTGGGCTATTGTCGACGGTCCTGAATAGACCGGAGAGGTCCCTTTTTGGGGAAGCCGAGGCGTAGAGGCCTGAAATAACCTTCGCTATGATGAGGGAATTTGGCTTGAAAATTTCGGTAGTCTGATTGGATGACGTTTATGTTGATCAGATGGTTCTCTTTGCTGCTGTTTCCAGGCTTGTCGACTGTTTGCGCGCAGGCGCAAGTCACGCCGGGGTCGATGTCGCTTGTTCCCGGCAAGCCGGTCGAGCGCGCGCTAGCGGGAGGCGAGACGCAGACCTATCAGATCAAACTCGTGGCCGGTCAATTTATGCGAGCAGTGCTCGATCAAAAGGGCCTTGACGTAGCGATAGCGTTGGTGGGGCTTGACGGCAAACAGATTGTCGAGATGGACCAACCGACGAGTGCACAGGGGGCTGAAGTCGCTTTCGCACGAAGCTCACCTTGCCTGAGGTAACGCACGCTGTTAGCTTGCGTCGAAGGCTCCGTAAACTCTACCGTCCGCAAGCTGACAGCTTGCGTTACCGGACAAGGAGACGATATGACACCCGGCGGAAAGACAATTCCCTCACGGCAAATACTGGTAGCGTGGACGATGATTCTTTGTCTTGCTGGCTTGCTGGCGGCTGTGGCCCAGCAGGCGCAAGACGAAGAAACGACACGACATCTGTGGGACACGGCGTTTATTGATCAGGGGAACAAGGCAGCCGCCACCCGGAAGCCGGCCAGGCGGAACTATCGAATTGTGACTCCTCATGTTCCTGTGACCGATGTGTCGCCGGAGACAGTCGTTGGCATCACCCTTTGGCGGTTGCGTCCATCCCGGCCAGCGGAGACGGGTGAAAGAATAATCACGCACGAAGGTCCAGAATCGGTTGAGTGGCTGCCCGAACGGGTGGCATCTAACGGCAAATTGTTCGAGGGTGATCGCATTCGCATGAGTATAGAGGCGGCGCGTACTGGCTACCTTTACGTTGTGGACCAGGAGCAGTACGCCGATGGCTCAAGGGGCGAGCCGTATTTGATCTTTCCCACTAGTCGCACTCGCGGCGGAGACAACTCGGTGAAAGCCGGTCGTGTGATCGAGATTCCCTCTCAGGATGACAGTCCGCCTTACTTCACTCTTAAACGGACTCGAGTCGATCACGTCGGAGAGGTTGTGAATGTCCTGGTGACACCAACTCCGATTCAGACCTTGACGATCACTGATAAGGCGCAAAGGCTGTCCGCTGAAACGCTCGCTTTATGGGAAAAATCATGGAGCGCGCAGGCAGGTCGACTGGAGATGGCCAATGGGAACGGCAAGCCGTGGACCAGGGAGGAAAAAGAGGCCGGGGCAGACGGCACACGATCTTTGAAGGAGGATGAGCCCGCGCCCCAGACTATCTACTACCGCCCGGGAGCCAGCAGCACGGCGCCAGTTTTGGTGAAAGTGGAACTCCAATACGCCAGAACGAGGCCACCTGTTAAGAAACGGCGATGAGGTTATGAAACCGTGATCCTTAACGGTCAGAGATGCAGCGCGACTTATGGCGTTAGTCCCATGCGGCGCAGCAGGTCCACATAGCGCGAGTCGCCACGGAGGTCATCAAAAGTGAACCACCACCTAATAAATGGTAACCGGAGGCCGCTGCCCCGCTCGAGATCCCTTCGGAGCCAGGTAAACGCCTGATCTCTATCACGCAGACCGGCATACACATCGGCTAGATACTGTCCGACAGCCTCGCGCCTGGCATACTTCACTTCGAGTTCTTTCAGTATCGCCTGCGCCTCAGCACGCCTTCCGGTCACTGCGTAGCAGTAGCCTAAGTCGCCCTGATATCTGCTTGCGCTCCCCGATAATTCGACTGTCCTCTTAAACTCCGCAATGGCCTCTTCGTAGCGCCGCTGTTTGAGGTACGCGAAACCGAGCTCATCGTGTGCTCCCGGAAAGTTTGGATCGAGTTCGATGGTCCTCTGACACTGTGCAATGGCTGAGCTGAGGTCATTCTTCAGGAGATAAATCTCTGCGATATTCTGGCCGATGACTGACGAAAGAGGGTCAAGCTCCTGCGCCCGGTTGATCTCTCTTAACGAATCATCAAGTTGCCCTTTTGCTCTGAAATAAATAGACAACCAGTGGTGCGCCGTCGGGTAATTAGGGTTGAGGTTGATGGCACGCTTGAATTCTTCCTCAGTTTCTGGCCAGCGCCACATCTGCTGAAATACCAAAGCCGAGGACGCGTGTCCCTCGGAGAGGGAGTCGTCAATCTGGAGAGCGCGATCTGCGGCGGCTCTGGCCTTCGGCAACGTCTCACTTGTAGGAACCCCAGCATACTCTTCTAGCAACCCATAGCAATCAGCCAGTCCGACATAGCCGACCGCATAGTTCGGGTCACGGTCAATCGCCTGCTGAAACTGGTCTATCGCTTTCTTTATTCCGTCTGCAGTTCTTTTGTTCCAGAAATAGCGCCCTCTTAGGTAAAACTGGTAGGCTTCTGCGTTCGTCGGGTCGCGCCCAGTCAACCGCTTCTTGTCTTCGCCTGTCAGCTTCAGCCGCAACTTCTCCGAAATCTCGCGCGAGATGTCCTGTTGCAAACCCAGTACATCAGAGAGCTTGCGGTCGTACTCGGCTCCCCACAATTGCGTACCGTCGGCAACGTTCACCAGTTCGGTGCGGACGATCAAATGGTCGCCCTGCTGTAATAGTCTCCCCGCCATCACTGCGCGCACTCCGAGTTGTCGCCCTACGTCGCGCGGATCAATCTCTTTACCCTTGAAGTGGAAGACTGTTGAGCGCGCCATGACCTTCAGTTGAGGCAGTTGCGAGAGATTGCTGATAATGCTCTCCGTAATGCCGTCCGAGAGATATTCACTGTTTGGATCATTGCTCGCATTGATGAGGGGCAAGACCGCTATCGAATCAATTGAGCTGGCCGTTCTCGCAGAGTAGAAGAGATAGGTGAGAAGGGAAACCGCGACGATCAGCATGGTCAGAGCGATTACCAAACTGCGCTGATGAGGTTTGATTCTGCTGATGAGCGCTCCGGTGATAGGTGCTGTTGGCGACGCCTGTGCGCCGGCAGTTGCTGATGCTTCGGAAACAGTCGTCTGGTTGACTCTTGTCTCCGGAGGTATAGAGCGCTCCAGCTTGGCTTCAAAATCCAACTGCTGCTTCAGGCTTTTCAAATCAAGCAACAGGTCCTTTGTCGTTTGATATCTTTGCTCTCGCTCCTTGCGCAGCGCCTTCGAGACGATGCGCTCAAGTTCGGCCGGCGTTTCTCTTGAGTAACGGGCCAACGGCTGCGGCTCTTTTTCGCCGAGTATGGAGGCCAGCACTTCGCTCGATGTCGATCCTTCAAATGGCAAGCGACCGGTGACCATCTCATACAGCACAACACCGAGACTGAAGATGTCTGTGCGCGCATCCACTTGCAGCCCACGCGCCTGCTCCGGCGACATGTAGATTGCCGTGCCCATCACCATGCCTGGATCGGTTTTGACGACGGCGCGCGTCGGCGCGTCCGCGTCAACTAATTGTGGCGGCACTCGCTCAGTCAGTTTCGCCAGCCCGAAATCGAGCACCTTCACGATACCGTCCCTCCGGAGCATGACGTTCTCCGGCTTGATGTCGCGGTGGATTATGCCCGCGGCGTGGGCAGCCACAAGTGCGCTGACCGCTTGAATCGCGATCTCGAGCATTTCGGCGAGCTTCATCGGCGCATATCGCATCCGCTCGCGCAGCGTTTCGCCGTCGATGAACTCAGTGGCGATGAAGTTCATTGAATCGATCTGCTCGATCTCATAAATCGTGAGGATGTTGGGATGGTTGAGCGCCGAAGCGGTTCTGGCTTCCTGCACGAAGCGATTCATGCGACCACGATCGGCCGCCACTGTGCTAGGCAGAATCTTCAACGCGACTTTGCGATCAAGTTTCGTATCTTGCGCTAGATACACTTCACCCATCCCACCAGCACCGAGGTGCGAACGGATTTCATAACGACCGAGTTTTGTGCCAGCACCGATAGTCATAGGTGCATGTGTTCAGGCAGCCACGGCTACTAGATTTCGCAGATTCTCGGGCCCGCTTTCTGTACCAGCTTACGAGTCTCCGCGCTGATTGCGGCGACGAGTTTCTGAACCAGAGCAGTCTTGCTTTGCTCATCAGTAACCGAGCCAGTAACAGTTAAAGTGGCAGCTGGTTGTTTATTACGTATCAAATTGAGGTGGATTGTGACCTGATTGCCAGCAACTGTATAAGAACCAGCCGGCGTAAAAGCATCCAGCATATCGGTAGCATCAACAAAGACGAGCGCAGACTGCTCGCTGCTGCCGCGACTGCCAACGTAACTCGCTTCGAGCAGCGCCCGTTGCAAAACGGGCAGTAAATCCAAATTGTCATAGCTGAGATCTCTGTTCAGTAACAAAGGTCGCAGGATCAAAGGATTCGGATGCGGCAGCATGAATAGTTTTTGTTCCTCTGAGGTGTAAAGTCCAACATCGAAAGGACTGCCCACGTCGGGCGCGAGAAACCGAGGCTGTTGCGACAATCCAAGGTTACGGGCGATCAATGGCACGCGGTCCTGCGCATAACCAAACAACTGGCCTACATTGGCTCAACACCACCTCTTTCGCCTGCGGGTCAAAACCCAAGGGACGCGCGTCGGCGATTACTTCAGTGCCGTTGACGAGAACTTGAGTCGGTCCAATACCACCACCACGATTCCGTAGCGTTATAGTGAAAGTCTGTTGGCGCGCTTTCGGTTGTTGATATTCGGCTTCGGGAAACAGATCCTGCGCAGTGAAGAGTTGTACTTTGGGAAGAGGCTCGCCCCGTATCACTCTTTGCAACAATCCCGGGACGTAATACAGATCTTTCATCTGGTCGAGCGTAACAACCTCGAAGCCCAACACGTAATGCAGCAACTTGCGCGCGCCCGGCGAAGCGTCAAAGAGACCTTCCGGCGTAACAATTACCCAATCATCTTTGTCCAACGAGATGAGGGTTGCCACGAGTATATCGCTATCAGTCCGCCACAGTTTTATAGTGCTGTCAGCGCTGCTGCTCACGATCATTTTTCGGTCCGGAAGGAAAGAGACAGAAGTGACAGCGGCGTCATGTCCTTTCAGAGTGCGCAGCTCTCCGCCTGTCAGCACATCCCAGAGTTTGATAGTGTGGTCGGCACTACCGCTGGCTAGTGTCTTCCCATCGGCGCTGAATGCTACAGAAGAAACGGCGGCAGAATGACCAGTGAGTGTGCGCAATTCTCGCCCTGATGCGACATCCCAAAGCTTTATTGATCTGTCCCTACTTCCGTTGGCAAGAGTCTTTCCATCTGCGCTGAAGGCGACTGAAAGGACTCCGTCTGAACGATCAATGAGAGTTCGCAAGTCTTCACCCGTTCGTACATCGGAGAGCTGGAGGGCCGGATGAGGTCTGAAGATATCGTCATTGCGGCCGCTGGCGAGAATCTTTCCATCTGCACTGAAGGCCAGGGACGACACCACACTGGCTTCACTAGGCGAAAAAGTCCGCAACTTTTGTCCGCTGGCTACGTTCCAGTTTAACTTCAACAAATGAATCTTCCAGACTCTAACAATTCAAATAGACCAGGTACTCATCAGGTTGATTACTTTCGGTCATAGTCGGTCGCCTGGCCCAAATCCGGGGCAAAAAACCCCACTGACTTTTCAGGAGTTTCACGAAACCGTGTCCCTGTTTGCACCACCGTCTAGACGGCACGAGTCTCGCCTATTCCTACACCGCTCGATCAATATCGAGTTCGTTCTTTCAAAGCACTTCTCAAATCGATAGGGTCGTTTTAAAGGCAGAATCCTGAGCCAGAACTTCGTTGCTCAGTCAGCATTTCAACAGCTGCGGCCGGCGAGCTTTTCGGCAACTCTCAAAAGCACTGAAACTGTCTTATCGAAAAATCCATTCGCAGTTTGCCAGGTACGAGAGGTTGCGCCTCCCCCAAATCTTATAAAATGAAACCCACTAATCGCTCCATCCTTACGGCCTTCATTGCGATACTTACGCTATTGCTCTCCGTATGCATCGGTACCACAATCCAAATTGTCAACGCTGATTCGAGTTCCGAATCATCCAATCATGCGGGCCTGTCTGGTAAAGACAAAAGCCGCTTTCCATTCCTCACTCGCTACGCCATCGACTTAACCGAGTTGGCACGACAGGGCCGACTCGGCCCGGTGAACGGGTATGGCAAGGAAATCCGCAGGACCTTGACTATTTTGAATGAACACTCAAGCCGCAACCCTGTCTTGATCGAAAACTCCGGCTATATGGATACCGCGAGTATCGTCAGCGGGCTGGCACAAGAAATAGCGAGCAACGATGCTCCCGAAAATCTGCAAGGTAAATTAATTTTTTCGCTGCGTCTCGACAGGTTGTCTGCCGGCATCAACGACCCGGAGAAATTTGTTGTTCGTCTGAAAGCCGTATTGAGTGAAGCAGAAAACTCGAGAGGAAAAGTCATTCTTTTCGTTGAAGATCTTCATCAGATGGTCGGCAGTTATGCTAATTCTCAAGCATCAGCGACATTTCAAGAGTCACTCCAGCGCGGCAGGCTGAAGCTAATTGGTGCCGCTACAACCCAGAGCTACACTGAATATATTGCCAGTAATCCAACACTCGTCAGGCTTTTCCAGGTAATTCAAATCGCAGATCCAACCACAAGCACCTCTGAAAGGAAAGCCGAAAATCAAAACAAAGCCGAGGAGTTTACGGGTGAGAAGGTTTCCGTCGACCTACGTGCCCTTATGCAAACGGTTGGCTCCTCCAAAGAACGTATTAACGTCATTTTGCAGACAACCGAAGTACATAACGCCACCCTTTTGGCACTTCTCAAACGAAATGGCGTGGTGGTAGGCGAAAGTCTGCCGAGACTTGGTGTGATGAAAGTGGAAGTGCCGGCAGATGCAGTCGATAAGCTCGCCACCAGCGGATTGGCCAACTATTTATCACCTGATCGACAAGTCCAGACTCTTGGTCACGTCACGTCCACTACCGGCACGGAACTGATTCGGAATTCCCTACTCGGCTCGGTCCTCACCGGCGCTATCGACGGAACCGGCGTCGGTATTGCCTTTATCGACTCAGGAATTGACGTGGCCCATAAATCATTTGGTAGCCGAGTAAAGTTCAAAAAGGACTTCACAACAGAAAACAAGCCGGACAAAGACTATTATGGTCACGGTTCACATGTCGCCGGCACAGCCGCTGGTTTAAGCCTCACATCTGGTAACTCTTATTCCGGCATTGCCCCGAATGCAACTATCATTAACCTGCGCGTTTTGAACAGTCAAGGTGTGGGACGAAGTTCTGATCTTCTCTCCGCGCTGAATTGGATTCTCAGTCCCGCAGATCCTAACAAGCCTGTCAGTTCCGGTAATCCATTGAACAAAGACAAGTACTTGATCCGCGTCGTCAATCTAAGTCTTGGCGCCCCGGCAATCGATTCCTACAAGAACGACCCTCTCTGTCGCGCAGCACGGAAACTGGTTGATGCCGGCGTTGTGGTCGTCGCGGCCGCCGGAAACAATGGAAAGGACTCAGCAGGTCAAAAGATCTACGGCGGTATCCACGCTCCCGGAAACGAACCCTCCGTGATTACAGTGGGGGCTTCTAACACATTTGGCTCAGACGGGCGCAACGATGATGTGGTAACCAGTTATAGCTCTCGCGGTCCAACGCGCAGTTACTGGACTGATGATACGGGTGTGATGCATCACGATAATCTCATGAAGCCAGACCTCGTCGCTCCAGGTAACAAACTAATCTTTGCCGAAGCAGATGACGGCAGCTCCAATCTTAATCTTTTAGTGACGCAACACCCTGAACTTGATTCAGGCATCAGCAATGAAGATAACAAGAAGATGATGTACCTAAGTGGTACTTCCATGGCAGCTCCCATCGTTTCCGGTGCCGCAGCGCTGATGCTCCAATGCAATCCTAAGCTAACGCCCAATATGGTGAAGGCGTTCTTAATGTACACCGCACAGCCTCTTGCCGGCTTCAACATGTTGGAACAAGGCGCCGGAGAAATTAACGTGGAAGGGGCCTTACGCGTGGGTTCTCTTGTCAGAACCAATCTCTCATTGGGCGCAGTATTAGGAGACCCACTGCTTACAACCAGTATTCCGCCGACTCCGCAAACGACAATTGCTGGGCAAACGTTCACCTGGTCACAGGGTTTAATCCTTAATCACAGCTACGTTACCGGGATAAACCTTATTATGAACTACCAGCAAATTTTTGCTCTCGGCGTAGTCATGGGCGATGGCGTGGTCATGGGTGATGGCGTCGTGATGGGCGATGGCGTCGTGATGGGCGATGGCGTCGTGATGGGCGACAGCATCATGACTAGCAGCGGCGTCGTGATGGGCGATGGTGTCCCATTCCTGCTATTCAGCGAATTGTTAGCCGACGGCGTAGTCATGGGCGACGGCGTCGTAATGGGTGATGGCGTGGTCATGGGCGACGGCATCATGTTAGGCGATGGTGCGGTAATGCGCGATGCCTCAGCGCAGGCACAACAAGCAATGATTGGCGGCGATAACACGAGTTGCATGCATTAGAAAGAGTCTAAGTATATTCGACCGTAGAAGAGAGGTGAAAGCGCCCTCTCTCTCTACTTTCAGCAATATAGAGATCCGTCCCTGAAATCCTCAAACAGCCCAGCAATTTCCCTACCTTCAAACACGTTCAATGTAACTATGCTTCAGCCAACACTCTTATGGGAATAACGCGGCAAAGATTAACAGGCATCTATATGTGGACCGTCATTACGACGGGAACCCTAGCTTGTTTTTACGCCGCTCGCGGTCTGGCCTTCTCAAAGATTGATGGCTATTTTTCGCTACTCGTGGTGGTTACCGCACTTATTGGATCGCGTGTAGCCATTCGTATTCCGCAGATCAATAACAACATTACCGTTGAGGATACATTCATCTTTGTCGCGTTGCTGATTTATGGAGGTGCGGCTGCTACTCTGCTGGGCGCGGTTGCGGGCTTCTGTTCGGTGCTACGGATTAGCAGGCGGACAAGGAATGTACTGTTCGCCCCTGCGGCACTGGTCTGCGCCGTCTCTGTTACCGCCATGGTCCTGAACCTAGTTTTCGGCTCTACGGTAAACCTTTTTCATCAAGGCTTTTCGATGGCCCTTGTTGCTGTCTGCCTGATGGGTCTAATTCACTACCTTTCGCATACTGTCATTGTTGCGACCGCCAATGCGCTGAAAGACAATCAATCGATCTGGAAAATGTGGTCCGAGAACTATCTCTGGATTTCACTGACCTATTTCGCAGGTGCTGGCGCCGCGGGGTTTATCGTCAGCAGCATTGGCACCGCTCGGTTTTACGCCTTCCTGGTGGTGATACCGACAATCGCAATTGTATACCTCAGCTATGACCGTTACCTGAGACAAGTAAAGTCTTCGGCTCGTCAGGCGGAACTGGCGGAGTATGCGCGGGCCGAAATCGAACGTGAACGAGCAGAGCAAGCCGAACGTCACGTTAAAGAACTCAATAACTATATCGCTGAGCAGGAGCGAATCAGCCGCGCATTGGAGGAGACAAAGGATCATTTCCGCCACGCTGCTTTTCACGATTCACTTACGGGCTTGCCTAATCGAGCAATGTTTTGCGAACTGTTGAAGGCAGAGCTTGAAAGCTCCCGACACCGGCACGACCATCTGTTTGCCGTACTCTTTATAGATCTTGATCGCTTCAAGAACATCAACGACAGCCTCGGCCACACCCACGGTGACCTACTGCTCGTGGCCTTTGCGCAACGTCTGGAGCGTTTCCTCAGGCCAACTGATACGCTGGCCCGGTTTGGCGGCGATGAATTTGCCATCCTGCTCAGTGGCATCTCTCAAAGCAATGATGCCATTCGGGTGGCGCAAAGGATTCAGGCTGATCTCACGCTGCCCTTTGATCTTGATAAAAGCTCTTCGTTTACAACCGCCAGTATTGGCATCGCCCTGAGCGCCACCGGCTACGAGCGACCGGACGACATTCTTCGCGACGCCGATACGGCCATGTACCGAGCCAAGGAGAACGGCAAGGCACGTTATGAACTGTTCGATACCGGCATGCATGCCAAGGCTGTGTCGCGATTGCGTCTCGAGAGTGACCTGAGGCAGGCCCTCGAGCAAGAAGAGTTTTGCGTGTTCTATCAACCGATCATTGCTTTAGATAATGGTAGGCTCGCAGGGTTTGAAGCGCTCGTGCGATGGAATCATCCGGAAAAAGGAATCATCTCACCGGCGGACTTCATTCCGATAGCAGAAGAAACGGGACTAATCGTGCCGCTCGGTCAGTGGGTTCTGGAACAAGCCTGCACAGCAATCCATGGCTGGCAGAAGCGATCGCCTTGCCACCGGGCGTTGAGTCTGAGTGTTAACTTGTCAGCCAGGCAAGTTTCGCAGCCCAACCTCGTGGACCAGGTAAAGCTGGCGCTTAGCAAGAGTAACCTCAATCCACACTCGTTGAAGCTGGAAATTACCGAAAGCGTGGTTATGGAAAATGCCGAAGCTGCTGCAGTCATGTTTAAGCAACTGCGGGCTCTCGGAGTCCAGCTTAGTATTGATGATTTTGGCACAGGATATTCCTCGCTGAGCTACTTGCATCGATTTCCTTTGAATTACTTGAAGATCGATCGATCCTTCGTTAGCCGGATGACGGAAGCAGACGACAACGCAGAGATTGTGCGAACGATAGTGACATTGGCGCGCAATCTGGGCATGGAAGTAATCGCGGAAGGCGTCGAAACGCGGGCTCAATATCAACAGCTCAAAGTTCTTGGCTGCGAATATGCTCAGGGATATCTGTTCTCACGCGCCGTTGCCGCTACCGATGTGCCGAAAATTTTGGACAAGGAGCTCGCGCGAGAAATTGAGGTAAGTTCCGAGCACACAGCTTTGCCGGATCCTGCACTTGTAACCACTTATCAGATGTGAGGCCAGTCGACTCGGTGTTAGTAACCTCTCAGGTTGGGAAGGGGACCCTGTCCCCGCTCAACTTGAAAATCCTCTCAGCATCAGCTTTCCAGGAATCTCGGAGCTCCGTTTGTCACCGGGCTGAAGCCGCGGTGAGAATGAGAGAGAAAGCAAACTGACCCACTCCCCGATTTCTGGTAGTGCTCTGTTAGTGACGGAGCCTACCCGATTTCTTCACCCGTTCCGGTTCAGGTAGTTTTCTGCTAAAGTCTCTTGTTTTCCTGTTTGATGCGTTTTATATACTCGTGACCCTGTGATTTCTGGGAACCGAAAGCTTGCGAAAGATACGGCAAGGACGGCAGTTATGACTGGATTTGTTTTAGCTTAACCGAAGTCCAACCACTGTGAATCCGGGGGCATCCAAGCCGTCGCCACTCAGCCCTGGCGACATTTAACTTGCTGAACATAATGGATTTCTATTGATGAACGGTCTTACTAAATTCTTCATGCTAGCATTTGCGACTGCCCTGTGTCTGACGCTTGCCTCATTCTCTTCGCTGGCTCAAAGCCAACCTGGAGGCGATGTGGTAATGGTACTGCCATTTGAGAACACCTCAAATCGGCCCGAGTACAATTGGGTGGGCGAAAGCTTTGCAAATTCACTGGCAGAATTATTAAATCGGCCGGGTCTGATCGTGGTCTCCACCGATGAGCGTGAACTGGCTTATCAGCGTTTGCGCTTGCCAGAGACGGTTATTCCTTCCCGTGCCACCTCTATCAAGCTGGCGCGAGAGGCAAAGGCATCCCTGATTGTCATCGGTACCTATGCGGTCATGCCGCCGCAAGAGGAAGGCAAGGGCGACAAGAAGAAGACTGATAAGGATAAACCGCCAGCCGAAGCTTATGTGCAAGTGACGGCACGAGTGATAAAGGTAAATGAGGGACGAACCCTGGGAGAAGTGCTGGAGGGTGGATGGGCCACACGACAGTTCGATTTCGGTGGTCCTTTAACGACACTACAAAACATTCAGGGGCGTTTGGCCTACCAGATTCTTTACCAACGTGATAAAGCACTTCCCTTCTCTCAGAATCAGCTGGTCCAAGACGCGACGAAGATCCCGCAGCGAGCTTTTGAGGCTTACGTCAAAGGGGTGCAACTCAATGAACGCGATCCGAAGCGGGCAATCTATCTGAAAAACGCTTTGCATTTCTTTGCAGACGCAAATGGTGGAGCGATCTATACACAGGCCGCTTTCGAGCTTGGTCGCTTCTATATGATTGATGGAAAGTGGAAAGATGCCACAGAGTATTTCACTAAACTGCAAAAGAAAGATCCACATTATGCTGAAGCCGCATTCTACGCGGGGCTCGGCTACGCCAAGATGGGCGATTTTGGACATGCGCTGGCGGCACTTGTTCCCCTCTCTTCTGAAATGCCACTCATAGGCGTTTACAACAACGCCGGTTCCGTCGCCGTTCAGGCCGCGCGCGAAGAGAAAAAAGAGGGGGAACGAGCCCGGCTTTTGGCCCAGGGCACCTCTTTTCTGGCACGTGCTGCCGAGTCCGCGCCCGACGACCAGATGGTGCATTTTAATTACGCATTCGCGTTGTTCTTGGCAGGCAAACATGCCGAGACCGCCGAGCAACTCAGACCGGTGATAACGGCTAATCCGAGAGACGGCCAGGCTTATTTCTTATTCGCGAAGTCTCTGGAAAAACTAGGAAAGACGGAAGCGGCCAATGCAGCAGACGATCAGGCTCGTCGCTATCTGCAAACCTACGCGAAATGGCAAACGGAATGGCAGAAATCGCAAACTGCGAGTGGTATTTCGCTAAGAATGCGAGACGTTTTGAGCCGCGATGATCTCTCCGACTTGCTGCGCAAGAAAGCAGTGGCCGCGAATGTTGACGCAAGCTCCCCCACTCAAGACCTTCTTGCCAAAGCACGTGAACTCTACCAACAGGGACGCGATGACGAAGCCTTGCCGGAGTTGCACCGGGTGGTAATGATCGAACCAACCAATGCCGAAGCATATCTACTGAGTGGACGAATCAACCAACGGCGCGGCGACCAGGAAGCAGCTATTGCCGCTCTTAAGACTGCAATTTTTTGGGATCCAAAACTGATCGATGCGCACATTCTGCTAGGGCGCATTTTCCTGGAACGGGGCGATCGAGGGGAAGCTACCAAATATGCCGCAAGTGCCACTACCATTGATCCCAATAATCAGGAAGCTATTGCTCTGCAGCGGCAGGTGACGCTGGGTAAGAATTAAATGCAAGCGGTGGTCATCGGTCTGATTATCTGCGCGCTTTTTCTGTTGCTAGTGATCAGTCTGCTGTGGCGACACAAGAAGAGCGCCAGTAGCGATCTGCATCTGATCGGAGAGCGCGCGTTCGTGCAGGGCCAACTGAAGCCTGAGGGTAGTGTGATTGTAGGAGGCGAACTTTGGCCTGCCTGCTCAAGCGATGGAGCTGCCATAATGGCTAACTCACCTGTTCGCGTTATCGGGATGCGCGATCATCTTCTCGTCGTAGAAGCGTCTGACTCTACCTCAAAAGCACCAGGCACAACAGTTCAGTAGTGCACCACGGTACTCTACCCCCTGAATCTCGATATCATCCCTAAATACTCAAGCGTCCCGATCTTCCAGAAAATCTTTTGGATTGGCACACCAAGTGCTCTAGGACACTCCGGCATGCACGGTAGACCAACGGAAAGTTAATCCGTGCCCCCGCCGCCATCTCATCTCTGAGCGCCGCCTGCCGCTGCGCCAGTTCCCCGCCGAGCAACCCTTCAGTGCTCCCTCCGAAAACAGGAACCCAGTCGAGAGCGACTGGGTTCTCCTTCTTTTACCCGCCGCTATTAGAACCTGAGTTTTTCTACTGGGGTATTTGTCCCAGCCCTTCGTTGCATTACTCCCCATTTGGTCTATGTGTCAGTCAGCGCCTTAAATGCCTGCGTGCGAAATACCCAATGGCAGGGACTTTTCACGGACTTCTAATCTTTGGCATAGGAAGTGCTCTAGAACTCCTCGGCATGCACGGTAGACCAATGGAAAGTTAATCCGTGCCCCCGCCGCTATCATCCCTCTGAGCGCCGCCTGCCGCTGCGCCAGTCGCCTGCCGAGCAACCCTTCAGTGCTCCCTCCGAAATGTGAACCCAGTCAGGAATGGCTGGGTTCTCCCTCTTTTTGTTACCAGTCGCAGTCGTTCCGTTTCTGCATTCAGCCTTTCATTTTCTGTGCCTTCCACTAAGATATTACAAGATTAACTAGCCAAGGAAAATCGATCCTTCGGTTCCAGGCGCGACGAAATTTGTCACATGCAGGGTGACGTTTTCTGTCTTTCTGACCCTACTGAGCACGATTTTTGGTCGAGTTGACACTACCTGAACGCTCCTTGGCGGGTTCCTGAAAATATTTTTTTTCGCTTCCAGGAGAGGTTCTGAAGGGAGCCATGAACTTTGGCAGTATCATAATTTGAGTTTTTTTGCGCATTCTCTGCGACCGCTGCGCCTCTGCGGTGGATATGCCTAACCAAGCAAATCACCGCAGAGAGTTGAAACTAGGACACCACCGGAACTTTGCCCGTGTTCGGTGTCGAAACCAGGGTTTGATAGACTCCTCTATCGATGGAGGAAACCGTTCCAGTTGTAGGTCGAGTGAATGCGGGATGGACTGCCACGTTTTTCTCGCGCGCTCGCGTCAAGGCTCTACCTGTCACCGACTGTGGGATTGCGCTAAGCTCCGCATTGTTACTCATACTTTCGTTCCCGGACTTCAATCTGTGGCCATTGGCATGGATTGGCCTGGTACCCCTATTCCTGGTAATCGCGCACCGACCGATTGCCTGGCGTGCCTTCTTTTTCGGCTGGCTATTTGGTTCGGTTTTCTTTTATGGATCCTGCTACTGGCTCACCTATTCAATGGTCCACTATGGCGGCCTGGCCGTCTGGGCCTCCTACCTTTTACTTGTTCCGGCCGTGTTGACCGTAGGAATCTTTCCGGCAATTTTCGCGTTCCTGCTTGCCGGCGGAATTAAAAGGTGGGGTCTTCGCGGTCTAGTTTTGGCTCCCTTTGTCTGGGTGACACTCGAAGCAACCCGACTTGCGGTTACGGGCCAACTCTGGAACGCATTAGGGTACTCGCAGGCCTTTCGACCTGGTTTGATCCAGGCAGCGAGTTGGGGTGGTGTGTACGCCGTGGGCTTCCTGATCGTCTCCGCAAATACCGCCGTCGCATTCGCGGTTCTGCGAAGAAGTTGGCAGGCGTGGGGAATAAGTCTGTCTGTAGTAACCAGTGTTGTTCTATTAATTCTCGCCTCGTCCTTTTTTTCACGACAACAAAGCTCGCGTGGCGGAACTCCGGATCTGTTGGTAATTGCTTTGCAGCCTAATGTTCCCATGGAACCCGCCAAGTCCACGGAGGAAATGCAGGAGCTAGTCTCTCGACATCTGGAAATGAGCGAGATGGCTTTGGGCCAGGTAACCGTTCCGGCTGTTCCCCGGCTGGTAATCTGGCCCGAATCGCCAATGAATTTTAGCTACGCTAACGACTCGCGCTTTCGTGAGCTTCTGGCGCGATTCGCCGCCACAAATAACACCTCAGTCTTGTTCAACTCTCTGGAGCCTGCTCCGAACGATGGGAGCTACAACTCAGCCCTGCTCGTAAATCAAAAAGGTCAGCGGATAGCGCAATATGATAAGATTCGGCTGCTGCCGTTTGGCGAGTATGTACCGTTGCCGCGCTGGTTGCCGGGAGCGAGGCTGATAGGAAGTATTGTCGGAGACTTCACTCCGGGTTCGAAGTACAGCTTGATGCCTGTAGGAAGCGTCCGGGCAGGAGTCTTCATTTGTATTGAGTCAGCTTATCCTTCGATTGCGCAGACGTTATCGGCCGAAGGCGCGGACGTGCTGATCAATATCTCAAATGATGGGTACCTGGGCCGGACTGCGGTAATGCGGCAACACCTGGCGAACTCTGTCTTTCGTGCAGTGGAGAATGGAAAGCCTTTACTGCGTGTCACAAATACGGGAATAAGTGCCTACATTACCTCGCAGGGTGAAGTAAAGGATGCAACTGGTGGATTTCAAAGAGCAGTGCGCACCTGGACCTTAAGTCGTACAGACGGCCGGCGAACTTTATACACGAAATATGGCGATGTATTCGTGACTATCTGTGCCCTGGTGACGCTATTTCTTCTTGGCATTTCGCTCGCGAGCTGGAAGCAGAACATCAAAACACAAGAGACTAGGACAAACTGATGATCGAGACGTTATCAATTCAAGATTTAAAGACTTCTTACGACGACTTACGCTCGCGAGTTGAACAGCTCGGGAGGTTTCTTTGATGTCGCAGCCGGCCGCAAAGAGTTAGAAAATATTGAGCAGCAGGCCTCCTCGCCGGATTTCTGGGGCGATCAGGATGCCGCGCAGAAACTACTTCAGAAGCGCAGCATTTTGGAGAGAAAAATTCAACGTCAGGAATACTTTGATTCGCAGATCGCAGATGCCACCGTGTTGTTTGAATTTGCGGAGGAAGACGAAGAGTCATTGAAAGAACTTCGCTCGTTAATTGAACGGCTGGAGCATGAGATAAGCGTTGCCGAAACAGAGATGCTGCTGGCCGGCGAAAACGATCAGCTTAATGCCATCTGCACAATTCATCCCGGAGCAGGTGGCACAGAATCGCAGGATTGGGCCGAGATGCTCCTGCGCATGTACCTAAAATGGGCTGAACAGCGCGGCTTTAAGACCGAGATTATCGACTACCAACCAGGGGAAGAAGCCGGCCTCAAGAGCGTAACTTTCAGAGTTCAAGGCGAATATGCATACGGACTCCTCTCAGCTGAGGCCGGGGTTCACCGGCTGGTCCGTATATCACCCTTTGATCAGGCTGCGCGCCGGCACACTTCCTTCGCCTCCCTTTTTGTTTATCCGGAAATCGATGAGAACATCGAAGTCGAAATTAATGAGAAGGACCTGCGGGTTGACACTTACCGTGCTACCGGCGCCGGTGGCCAGCATATAAATACTACTGATTCCGCTGTCCGCATCACCCATAATCCCACCGGTATCGTGGTCCAATGTCAAAACCAGCGATCACAACACCAGAACCGGGCGGTTGCTATGCAGGTCTTGCGCTCTCGCCTCTATGAACTGGAGCTGGAAAAGAGACAAGCTGAAACAGCCGAGTTGGAAGCAAATAAGGCCGACATTTCCTTCGGATCCCAGATTAGGAGCTATGTTCTGGCTCCCTATCGGCTGGTGAAGGATACTCGAACCAAACTGGAACGAGGGAATGTTGACGCAGTACTCGCGGGAGATATCGACGATTTCATTAAGGCGTTTCTGCTATCAAAGAAGGCTGCGTAGCGGAAACGGCCGGTGGAGATTCGGCCCCCACTCTCTGGAGTTTCCATGGCAATTACACAGATTGAAGAGAAACCGCGAATAATTACGCTCCGCAACAGTCGCCGTAACGAGATTCTGGCGATATTGCTGCTGGCGCTAGGCTTGTTGGCCACTCTCTGTCTGGTCTCGGCGGCGTTTTACCCAAATGATCCGACTTGGAATTCTGCCGGACAGAGCGAGATTCACAATTGGGCCGGCGCAATCGGTGCGAACGTCGCAGCAGCTCTCTTTCAGGCGATCGGAATTGCGGCGTATCTGGTACCGCTTCTCCTATTTGCCGCTGCTTGGCGCCGCTTCAGCACCCGCAATATCAATGCTCCATTCTACCGCCTGTTGGGACTCCTGATTCTGGTTCTCGCTGCGGCTGCCCTGCTCTCGATTTCAAGACTGCATCCACTCTTCGATTCAAGTGTGCAGCCCGGTGGTCTGGCAGGGACCTTAATTTCCCGCACTCTGGCGAGCGGCTTGAATACTATTGGTGCAACGGTTCTCTTGATCGCAGCCGCAGCAACGGGTCTGCTCCTCGCCACTAACTTCTCGTTTATTGGCCTCTACGAACAGCTTCTTAGGGCAAATGCGCCTCGGTTCGCCTTTATCCAAACCATGCCGCAGAAATTCAAGGTCTGGCGCGAGACTCGTCGTGAACAGGAGCGGGTTCGTAAGGAAAGGGTTCTGGCACTGAAGGCTGAACAGGAAGCGGCTCGCAGTGCCTTGAAAGTTTCGCGCGATCTGAGTCCTGCCGAGCGTGTAGCTGAGTTCATGAAGGAACAGGATGCCGCAGCTATCGCTAACTCGGCGGTCGAAATCAGGTCGTCCGCGGAATCACTGACTGCCGCCGTGCGGGACGTTCCCCGCGCAAGCGTGGCAACGGCGGCAGCAGCTACGGCCGGGGCAACAATTGTTGAGAGCCGTTCGGGCCGACGCTCTATCTTCCCCGGTTCTGGCGGCATGAGTACTGTCGTCGACGACGAGGACGATCTCGAGGCCATGGTAAAGGGTGTTTCGGTAGTGCGGAAAAAACCAGAGTCCTCGGCAACTGAAAAGTTGCCTTTCGATGCCGATCGTTCGCGCCGCGTGAGCTACTCAGATTATGCACTCCCGCCACTGGAGTTCTTAAATGAAGCTCCGCCCCACAGTGAACAAGCCGATGCGGAATTACTTAGTTTAGCTACCCGACTGGCGGAAAAATGCAAAGAATTCAATGTCATGGGCCAAATCAAGCACATCTGTCCTGGCCCAGTAGTTACAACCTACGAATTCAAACCTGATCCCGGTGTGAAGTATTCGCGAGTGGTCTCTCTCGTCGACGATCTCTGTCTGGCCTTGAAAGCGGAATCCATTCGTATCGATCGTATGCCAGGTAAACCGCATGTCGGCATCGAGGTTCCCAATCCGCGACGTGAAACGATCTTTCTTCGAGAGGTAATTGAATCGCGCGCCTTTCGTGAATCGGGATCGAAACTCACAATTGCGTTGGGCAAGACGATCGATGGTCTCAACTACGTAGCCGATCTTGCCAAGATGCCCCACCTCTTGATTGCCGGAACTACAGGCGCCGGCAAATCTGTGGGAGTCAATGCCCTCATCGTTTCCATTCTCTATCGGGCGCGACCAGACGAAGTTAAATTTATTCTCATTGATCCCAAGCGACTCGAACTTGGTCTTTACGAAGATATTCCGCACCTCGCCACGCCGATTATTACTGATCCGAAACTGGCGGCAAGGTCATTGAAGTGGGCAGTTTCCGAGATGGAACGTCGCTATCGCGACCTGGCCGGCTGGGGGGTGCGCAATATTGATGGTTACAACACCGAGATCATGAGCCGCAATCTGGTGAAGGAATATGACGATGACGGTGAACCTTGGAAGCCATTGCCCTTCATCGTAATCATCATTGATGAGTTAGCGGATCTGATGATGACTTCCGGCCGTGAAGTGGAAGAGTCTATTACTCGTCTCGCCCAGATGGCGCGAGCCGTTGGAATCCACCTGGTACTCGCCACTCAACGTCCTTCAGTTGATGTTATTACGGGTTTGATCAAGGCAAACTTCCCTTCACGCATCTCCTTCCGAGTCTCATCCAAGGTTGATTCCCGCACAATTGTCGACACGAACGGTGCGGAGCAACTGTTGGGTCGCGGCGACATGTTGTTTCTCCCACCTGGTACATCCCGGTTGATTCGGGTCCATGGCGCCTATATTGAGGAGAAAGAGATCAGTCGGATTGTCAACCACATAAAGGGTCAGGGCGCTCCTGCCTACGATGAAACCATCACTCAATCAGATGAAGAAGCTCTCGGTTTGGATTCTGGAGATGGTGAGCATGATGAACTGTTCGAAGAGGCCCTACGCATTTGCGTCGAGATGAAACGGGCTTCAACTTCGGTGTTACAAAGGCGACTCCGAATTGGCTACGGCCGGGCAGCAGCGATCCTTGATCTGATGGAACGTGAAGCATTGATTGGGCCAGCTGACGGGTCGCGACCTCGTCCGGTGCTTGGTCGGGCCTATGAGATGGTGGCAAATTGGGACGAGTCCGGGGCGGAAGATCTGACCGTTTGATGATCGATTGTGCAACAGAATACGCTAAGAGGAAAACCTCGTGCGTGGTCTTGAGCCTGGCAATCCTCCTCGGCGGATGTGTTAGAGTTCCCAGAAGTTTCTCACGGACTCACGCTCCTACTTTCCGCATCCAAACAGATCCGAGTCGCATTCAAACCAAAACCAATCTGAATACAGCTTCTGCTGTTGATCTGGAAAAGCTTCCAGGAATCGGCAGCGTTCTGTCAGGCCGGATCGTCGCTCACCGCGAGCGATATGGAGATTTCCATCGCGTAGAACATCTGCTGATGGTGCGTGGAATCAGCGACCGAAAATTTAGAGAGATTCGGGCCTGGCTTACAGTGAACTGATCTCCCGAACGGCCGTTGCCCTGGGCTGAATGCGATTCAAGTGCTATCCGGATTCAGACGCAGCATTGTGTGGTTGCGACTGATTCCGGACCGCTTGAACATCCGGTGTCCGAATGAATTACGAAAGCGAGTATGCTGCCGCGATGCGGGAGATGTTCAACAAGGCGTTAGGCGCTGTTGATGCTCGTGCAGCGGTGCGACAGGCGGTAGATCTCGAGGGGTCCCGGCTAAAGATCTGCGACCGGGTCTTCGATGTAGCGACCCGAAAAGTTTACGGAATTGCAGTTGGCAAGGCCGCTGCCGCAATGGCGGTTGGACTTGATGAGGTGATCGGCGAACGAATCGTGCAGGGCGTTATCTCCGCTCCGCTGAAGCGCGAGTCTCCTATACCTACGAAAGAAGATTCCGCTCTTAGTCATTGGAAATGCTTTGCCTCGGGCCACCCCTTACCAGACCAAAACAGTCTGGAAGCGGCTCAGGCGGCCTTCAATCTTCTGCAGCGGGCTGACGAAGAGCGGGCGCTGGTTATTTTTCTCATCTCAGGCGGAGGGTCGGCAAACATTGAATGGCCTCGCGATGAAGGGATAACCCTTGAGGACCTGCGCGAAGCAAATCGTCAGCTTGTTTTATGCGGGGCCAGCATTAACGAGGTCAATACTGTGAGACGTGCCTTCTCGGCCGTCAAAGGCGGCAAGCTTGCAGCGCGTGCTGCACGAGCCGACCAGATAACACTAATCGTTTCAGACACGAATCCTGGGGACGAGGCCAGCGTAGCTTCTGGTCCAACCATGCTGCCGCAGACGGATGGTCCCACAGCAACTGCAGTTGTGAAGCATTATGGAGTTGACTCTTCGCTGCCTGCTTCTATTCGAAGAGCTCTCTCGCAGCCGGAAAACACGGGCCTAGGGGCCGGTCGCGAAGGTCACGCCAGTTATCATGTTCTTCTAAATAACCATAATGCGCTTGAGGCCGCCGCTCAGAGTGCGCGGCAATTCTGTTCTGTCGTGGCAATTGCCGCAGATATTTGTGAGCAGCCGATTGCCCATGGGTGCGATCTGCTCATCACACGGCTGATTGAGTTATTTGCGCAAAGTAATCAGCAGAGGTGCGCCTGCCTGATTTCAGGCGGCGAATTCGCGTGTCCGGTGAAAGGACCGGGCATTGGCGGACGCAATCTTGAAACGGTACTGCGTTGTGCGATTGAGCTTGACACCAGATCGCTACCGTGGGGTCATGCGGTGATTCTCAGTGCCGGTACTGACGGAATAGACGGTAATAGCCCGGCCGCCGGAGCTATCGCGGATCACACCACCATTTCGCGCGGAAACTGCCTACACTTGAATGCCAGCAGTTTTCTGGAAAGAAGCGATGCTTTCACATTTTTCAAGCAGATCAACGATTTGATAACGACTGGTCCCACAGGTACAAATGTACGAGACATCCGAATACTTCTTGCCCAGGGAGTTCCAAAGAATTAGCAACGTGCCTGTCGGGAAAAGAGGTTCTGACTTCTCATTCACACCGTGGCTTCAGCCCGGTGACACAAACGGCCAAAGCAAGTCGCCAACCGTTTTAACGGTTTTTCCGGAAGAGGTGCACAGTTGGAGCATGGATATTGAGTTGCTGGCTCAGACGAACTTCAGCCAAAAGTGTCACACAAGAAAGAGCAATCGTCCCGAAGCAAACCGTTAAAAACGTTTACTGGTCTTTTTCGCTGCCAAGATCACCGGGCTGAAGCCACGGTGTGAATGAGAAAGTTAGAGAAATACTTTTTCCCAAGTTGACAAGTACTCATCTAGCAACGTTCCGCTCCTTCGAACGGCGACTGGGATTCTGTGATCTTTCGGTCTATAAACATTCCACTGCTACGGAGTGGAGATCATTTGCTCGATTGACGCTGTGTGGCGGTCACAAAGCGAGGGGAAGCCGAGGTCTCACACCAGGCGGCACTATCGGGACGGCCCTATCTTGAACTACAAATCCAATGCGCAGATAATGTCTTGCTGAGTCCACTCACCCGACACGTGATGAAGACTTAATCACGACAGCATCAGGAGATTCCCTACTTGTCTTTATATCCAAACACCGACAGTTTCTCGGCAAGGTCTATAGCGCCCGAGCTTTCATTCGTTGAGCTCGCTGCGATCCTGCAACAGCAAGTGACGGCTCCTTCGCTCCCCCAGCTTAAAGAGTGGCTGGAGAATACCCACCCCTCAGCAGAGGAGATGCAACCATACATTGGGTTTAAGGAAAGGAATTACTGGCGTCATCGAGTCTGTCGCAATGAGGCGGTGGAGATGTTGGTGCTGTGTTGGCGCCCCGGACATCGAACTCCAATTCATGATCATAACGGTGCGCATGGCGCGGTGATGGTCTATGACGGTATTCTCTGGGAAACAATTTTCTCCTTCGACCCGGAAGCCGGTCTATCGTACAAGAGCGCTCATGAATACAGAGCTGGACAGATCACCGGCGCCGACGTTCCCGATATCCATCAGCTGGGCAATCCTGATGTGAGCGGCCAGCGGTTGATCACCATTCACATCTATGCACCGCCCCTCGGTGTGCTGAACACTTATAAGGTCGGCAGTCCGGAAATTGACCTCTACACACCTGACGATTCCGAGAGTTAACGTTTTTGCAATAAACTTTCACGAATCATTCAGATATATTGTCGATATTCATTTATCCCGCGGGTTTGACCCCGTTAGGGGTCGAATGTTTATAGAGCGATGAGAAAATCCCTCCGGCGCCGTTCGCAGGAGCGGACTCAAGTAGACAGGTACCCATCTAGAAACATTCCGCTCCTCCGAACGGCGATGGCATTTTGTGATGTCCCGGTCTATAAACATTTCACTCCTAAACGGAGTGAGGAGCGCTCGCCCACTGCTGGTAGCTCAAATCCCTTGGGGATGCCGGACTTATGATGCCACAGCTCTCGACTGATTCCCTTGGCGCCTTATCCTCACTCGTGTACGAAGGTTGTGAGCTGAAGATCCTTGCCGTCGCTGCTCACCCCAATGGTTCCGTAGTTACCAGTAGTCAACACTTCCGCACCACTAGTCTTCCATCGATCAACAACCTCTCTGTTGGGATGGCCGAAAGGTGACGTCAAGCCAACTGAGATGATTGCAAATCGCGCATGAACCGCACGAACAAATGTTTCAGTTGAAGAAGTCTTGCTCCCATGATGTGCTACTTTTATAACATCGGCAGTAACATCTTCCGCTTTGGCAAGCATCGCATTTTCTGCCCCGCTTTCAATATCTCCCGTCAGTAACACCGTTCGTTCGCCAAAGTGCATCCGCAGCACGATTGAATCGTTATTACCATAGGGCGCTGACGACTCGGAGAATGGCGGGGGCGATAGCACCTCTGCCCTGACATTACCAAAACGCAATACGTCTCCCGCTCCAACAATGCGAAGAGGAATATTCTGCATCCTTAGCGTCTCGGCAAACTTCGCATACTCTGGATCCGCGGCCGGAGTCCGAGCAATGAGCGCCGCCCGCACTTTGAAATTGCGCGCAACATCATTCAAACCGTCAATGTGGTCTGCGTCAGCGTGAGTCGGCAGAATGTAATCGATCCGGTCGAACCCCCGCCACCAAAGATATTCTGAGACAACTGCCTCGCCGATACTACGGCGATCTTGCTGAAAGTCGTCCTCCTCGTCAGGGCCACTCTGACGAAAGAAATTAGGACGCCCACCACCGTCAATCAACAGCGTCCTTCCATCCGGCATAGTCAACAGCGCCGAATCACCCTGCCCCACATCTAAAAACTCGATATGCAATCGACCATCAGGTCTGCCAGCGCTCAGCGGATGGAAGACAAGAACGCTCAAAGCAAAAGCCTGCGTTAACCCAAGATAGGGAGCACACAGCAACCAGAATCGCTGTGATTGCGCCTTGGGAAAAGTGAATGCAGACCAGTGCCGGAGAAGTCCTACAAGAAAGACGAACGGCAGATAATAGAGCCCGTAAACGGCAGCGGGCCAGCCTGAGTATTCGGGCAATCTAAACGAGTCCAGACCAGCTTTGGCCAACGGGTCCACGCTATGAACCATTAGCCAATTAAGGCCGTTAGCCAGACTGATCAGCGGCGTGGCCAGTGAGACGCTGGCCTGAGCCAGTAACAACGCCGCTACCGCCACTATTGCCAGCAGTGCCATCATGAGACCCACACCGATGTTCAAAACAGTTGCCGCCAGAGAGAGGCGGTGAAAATAGATAATTAGAAACGGCAGCAAGATAACCTGCACGCTGATTGAAATCACGACAGCCGCAAAGCTATGACGCACAAATCTCTGCAGATGAAAGCGCTCGAGTGTTAGGGCCATTGCGTGCTTAAACAATCGGTAACTGTAGTTGGTGACTCGCAGCTCATCTGTCCAGCGTCTTTGACTCCAAAAGAGCGCTTCACAGAGCGTTCGCAGCCAGAATCGGCAATCAGGTGGATAGGGCGTTGCCCGTGTAGGCCTCCAGGATCCAATTTCTTGCATCCTCTGTAATAGGGGCCAGGCAAGTATGGCGATGGCTAACACTGACATGAACGTTAGTTGAAAAGCGGGGTTGAACAGATCGGCCGGATGTCTCACGAGGAGTAGCAACGCAGCCGCCCCCAGACCGTTTAAAGAGCCGTTACGCCTGAAAACCATCGGCGCGCAGATAACCAACGTAAACATGAGGGCTGCACGAACCACTGATGCCTGGGCGCCAACCGCAAACGTGTAGCACCACAAAGCGGCGTTCGACACAAGCACCTGCACCATCTTTCTCCTGGTGATTCGCCGCGCCAGGAAGAACATCAGTCCGCCGATGAAGCTTATGTGCAAACCGCTGATAACCAGCACGTGGAAGGTTCCACCTTCTCGGAATCTTTCTGCCGTCGATTGAGGCAGATTGTGCCGGTTGCCCAGTAAGGCGGCATCGAGGACACTAGCCGTCGATGCCGAAAACTTTGCATAGAGTTCCAACTCAATTCTTCGGCGCCAGTCATAGAGCAAAAACAGCGGGAGAAAGACGCGGTCGTCATCCAGTCGTTCAAATAACAGTGTGCTCTTTATGAATCCCGTAGCATCATAACCTTGCTGGTCCAGGTATTCCGTAAAGGTGGAGACTCCAGGATTACGAAAGTTGTCGGCACGATTGAGCACCGTCATTACGCGAACACGGGCGCCATAACGCAACTCCAACTGTTCATATTCAGCCTCGCTCTCCTTTTGGCTGAGCGTCAGAACTAGCGCGACGACTCCCGAAACGTTGCAATCGAGTTTCTTAAACCGAATGCGTTCGACTCGCACACTTAGATAAACGCTGTCGGGGGCCGATTCCGGTGGCCCGTTCACGACACCGGTTAGTTCGACCGGCGCACCTTGTTCGATTACGCCTTCATCGATTAGCCGTTTCAACTGATTTTCCGAAACTCGGCTCTTTTCGATCTCAGCCAGTAATGCTCCGGCTGCCAGGGCGGCCAGCAGCAAAAGCGTCGTAGCGCTGTTTAGCCTATTTTTTAAGAGGGCCAGTATCGTAAGCAGCGTTAACACTGCGGCAATGACCAGCGGTATTGGCCCAGTAAAACGAATTAGTCGAGCGGCGATAATTCCGATTGTGAACGCGACTGCGATATAGGTGAGCGGATGAGCCGAGAAACGTTGCGGGTGAGGAGCAACTTGCATCGTTAAAAGCGAGAGGTGAAAACCGCGGTGCTTAAATAATCGCCCGCCGAGTTCGATTATGATCGCTGACTAGTACAGCCACAGTTTCGACATGATGTGTCTGGGGAAACATATCAAACGCGTCGATAGAGTCAAGAGAATAACCTGCTGTGAGCAGCTTTCTGAGATCACGGGCGAGTGTGGCGGGATCGCAGGAGATATACGAAATCCGAAGCGGGCGCATCTCGATAATTTTCTCAAGCACGCCAGCTTCAACACCCGAACGCGGTGGATCCAGCAGGAGCACATCGACCGAATTGAGAGTTGAACAGTTATGGTCCAACCAGTCACCGACGCGAGCCGTTAAGACCCTCGTATTTTGCAGTCCTGCCGCGCGAAGACTCCGCCTTGCAAAGCGGGTGGCAGTGGAGTTCGAATCTATGGCAATGACTCGGGCAAAGCTGCGAGAGAGAGGAAGAGTAAAAAGTCCGACGCCACTGTAGAGATCAATCGCCAAATCACCACGCAGGCCACGGGTCACGGTAGCCACCAGCTCGCCAGTCAACTCGTGATTTATCTGGAAAAAAGAGAGGGCGTTGAAATAGTAAGTCTCGGCACCAATAGCTCGACTTACCTCTAAAACCTCATTTATTGGCGCGACAGATACACCTTCGTCGCCTGCTGCGACTTCGATTTGAACCTCTCCCTTGAACAGCGAGTGCTCACGAACTTTATTCCTGAATTCTTCAAGTGTCCTTTGTAACTCAGGAACGAGCACGGCACAATACTCCACGTCACAAACTCGATGTGATCCGCGCTCGAAATAGCCCAGGTTTCTGGTCCGGGGATCAAACTGCCAGGTAGCGCGAGAACGGTAACGCCAATCTCTCGAGGAAGGAACGATCGCGATTTCCGGAAGCTTTTCAATATGAGCAATTCGGTACAAGCAATCGCGAATAATTTCGACTTTCGCCTGGAGCTGTGCCTGATAATCAAGCTGCTGAAAATCGCAACCGCCACAACGTCCAAAGTAAGGACACGGAGGTTCAACGCGAACAGGGGAGGGTTTAACGATCTCCCGGATCGAGGCAAACGCAACCTTGCCCCGCACGTGATTGATGTGAACGCGTACCCGGTCTCCGGGAGCGGCCAGCGATACTAATACCGTCAACCCTTCCGCATGGGCCAGACCCACGCCTCCGGGCAAGAGCCGTTCAATGTTTACCTCAAGCGTTCTTTCTTTTGAACTCGTAACTGCGGAACTCATTTCTTGCTTAGAATTTCTCCCTACTGATTTAGAGATAGAACAAACTGAGGCGGGGCACCGCAAACTCTTCCCGCAACCGTTTCAACAGAAGATTATCTTTAGTCTGTTTGTAGATCTGCTGATCCATATGCTTCCGATATGGACGTAACTGTGTTTCTACTTCGCCACTGAGCTGGTCGAGTTGATCCTTTTCCACTATGGAAAGTAGTGAATCAGTCAGCAGTCTTTCCAAGCCGGTAAGCGAATCCTCCAGTTTTCGGGTGCTGGGCGAAACGGCGTGAGCAAAGTCCTGCTCCAACTCCTCCAGGATGAAAGCCGCACGACCCAGTGCTTCAATGAGTGTATCCCCGGCGGTCTTCCGCCCTTCCCTGCCTGGCAGCAGGAGCTGCAAACGTACGCTGCGTAAATGTTCCAGGACCAGCGCACGAGGGAAAGCAGTGCTTTCGTCAACGTTCTGATTCTCTGAGTCCGCGGGAGCCCGCCCGTCTTCTCCTCCCCCGGCGCCGACACGTGTCTCTAGCCATTCGGCGTATTGCGCTTCCACCTCTTCCTGACAGTAGAGTAGCGTCTTGATCGTGCGTTTTCTTGGTTTTGATTCCCATGAATCAAAAGATTTTTCGATCCCGCGCAGAGCGACGTGCAGCGGAATCTTCATCTCTTTCCAACTCTCAATGAGAGCCCAGTCCATTGAACTTAGGAGAAGATGTTTTCCTCGTCGCCGGACAAATGTGTCTTCGATCTCGCTAAAATAACTAAAGTAATTCACGGGTTAAGTCTTGCGTTCCGAACGTAGACTAATCTTAATCCTTCCAGGGTCAGAGTATCATCCACCAACTCGATGAGATCCGAAGCTGTCGCGATAAGCGAAGCCAATCCTCCAGTGGCAATCACCCGTGCTGAGCCTCCCATCTCGTCCAACATTCGCTGCAACACTCCGTCGACGAGCCCGGCGTAACCGTAATAAAGACCCGATTGCATGGCAGTAACAGTCGATGAACCGATCACAGTTACCGGCCGTCTGATATCCACGCGCGGAAGTTTCGCAGTCCTTTCAAAAAGCGCATCAGATGAAATCATGATTCCTGGTGTAATCACACCGCCCATATACTCGCCGCTGCCATTCACTGCGTTGAATGTAGTAGCCGTGCCGAAATCGACGATGATGCATGGAGCTCCGTACTTATTGATCGCCGCTACAGCGTCAACAATCCGGTCGGCGCCTACATCCGAAGCTGGTTGATAAAGAATCTTCAACCCGGTGTTCGTGTTGTGGTCCACAAATAGCGGAGTAAGGTGAAAATATCTCTCTGCCATACTCTTAAGTGTGTAATTAAGCGGCGGCACGACTGACGCAATCGCGATTGCATCGATGGCTTGAAAATCCAAGTCGGCAAGTTGAAACAAATTACGCGCATGGACGCCATATTCATCCACGGTTCGCGCACGATTCGTGGTCAAGCGCCAATGTGCAACCAACTCCAAGCCGCGATAAACACCGAGGGAGGTGTTGGTGTTTCCGGCATCAATTACGAGAAGCATATAATGACTCTGCGTGCTGTTCTTCGATATTTGTAGAACCGTCGAGAAATTGCTCAATTAGATCCCCAGCCACAGCCGCACCTTTCTCTTTTTGCAGGTGCTCACTTACCCAGCGGGCTTTTTTCGCATATTGCGGCTCCCGCAAGAGCAGCTCAAGCTCTCTTGCCACCCTAGCGGCCACATACTGATGCCTTTGCAGCGTTCGGCTGGTGCCCAACCGGTGCGCATGGGCAGCGTTGTCCGACTGATCAAAAGCAAAGGGCACGATCAAAGTGGGAACACCGGCGCGGAGTCCCTGTGAGGTTGTCCCCACACCGCCGTGGTGAATCATGGCACAGGCCCGCGATAACAAAATCTCGTAAGGAGCATAGTTAACCGCAAGTACCCCGGCTGGGAGTGATTCCTGCGGCATGTTGCGTTCGTCACCGACGAGCAACACGGCCCGACAACCAATCTTCTTTGTTGCCGCGATGCTTTGATGAAAAAAATCCCTGGCGACCCAAACTGCTGAAGAGCCAAGCGTAAAGATAATCGGTGCGGGCCCCTCATCGAGAAATCGGACCAGCTCTGCAGGCATTTCGAGTTTGCTGTGGGAGTCATAAAACGGAAACCCCGTGATCTTGGTTTGGGATGGCCAATCGCGTTGCGGCGGAGCAAACAAAGGAGAGAAGAGCGCCAGAGAGAGAGACGGGGAATGTTGACCAGCGAATATGGGATTACCGTAGTCGGAAATAGCCAGGCCTTTTCGTAACTCATCAAACTGCTTTGGACGATATTGCTGCTGCATGAGGGCGAAAACCGCTCTCATGAAAACTGGACCAAACATATTGCAGTGACGAAGAAACGGCCAGAACGGCAGCACCGGAGGGTCGTATGCAGAAAAAAAAGACATCGGGGCAAGTGCAGTCGAAATCCATGGAATTCCGGTCTTTCTTGCGGCCAGTTGGGCCGCGAGCATGATGGGATGATTTATAAGCAAATGTGCGCCGGCAGTAGCACTGATCAGATCCTGATAACTTTCCCGCAAGGACGGGAGCAGCAATTCCAAAAGGAATTTTGGACCGGACTTCGGTTCCATAATCTTATCCATCAATGTCTGATCCTGCTCCCGCGGCGGAGGCAGATTCGGTGCCACGGCCGTGAAGTTCAGTCCTGCACTTTCGATTTTTTCCTGGTACAGACTGCTGGTGGCGATCACGGCAATATGTCCGCGAGCCTGAAGTTCTATAGCAATCGCCATGAAGGGGTGAATGTCGCCAAACGATCCAAAGGTGGTGAGAACGATTCGTCTGCGGTTGGACATGGGATTAACGTTCTGCCAGGTACGTGAACGATCACTAAAGATGAACTGAACGAATCATCGTAACGTCTCCCGCCCTTATTATCCTAATTTCTCCCGCATCCGTTTCTACGCGCAAGGCGCCATCCGTTTCAAGTCCGCGTGTGGTGCCTTCCAAAACGTCATCGCCATTGGCAATCCGAACTCGCTTGCGGTTTGCGTAGGAGGAAAGGTTACTCCAGTCAGCAACTGTCAATTCCCGGCCAGCGGGCGATTGCAGCAATTCATAACGCGAGTGAACCTTTTGCAGCAAAGTGTTCAAAAGCGCGTCTTTATCAGATGGAGTTCCCCCGGCCGACTGCACCGAGGTGGCGGTCTCAAAAAGGAACGGCGGGAAAGAATCTGCAGTGAGATTTATGCCAATACCGAGAACTGCGGCACGACCTATGGGCGTATCAATAGCTTCGGCGAGTATGCCACACAGTTTACGCTCCCTGACCAGAATGTCGTTGGGCCACTTGATATCAGTCTCCAAGCCGCAGCATTCCAGCAACGTATCATGGACCGCGATTGAAGCCATAAGCGTGATTAAGGACCAGTCACGTTGGTCGATTCGCGGCCGAAGAAGAATACTGCAATATAGGCCAGCCCCGCTCGGTGAGATCCACTCACGCTGGAGTCTTCCTCTGCCGGCAGTTTGCTTGTCAGCAACGATACACAATCCCTCGGAAACTCCTCGCACCGCCCGCTGCGCGGCCTCCGTATTCGTCGATGGCAGGGACTTGAATCGAATGATCGTTGGAGTCCAGGTATTCATTGTCATTGGTTCGATTCTGGCGGGTTTGATTTTGCCAGCGGGGAGCGCAATTATGCAAAATCGGCAAAAGTGCCAGTTTCGCTAATGTGTCGTTTGAAGTCCGACGAGCTTTAGCTTGTCGCGGACGACAACAGCCGGAGAGAGCAGGCTTGATCCCTGCTCTCACATTTTGGAAGGAATCTTAACCAGCACTTGTTAAGCTCTTGGATATGATGCCGAAACGATTTCTAGCAACAACTGCTGCAAAAGCACCTTGACAGTCATTTCAAACGGGAGTACCGTCCGGAATCACCTCCCTCGGAGCCACTCGTAACTGCAAAGATCCAGGAATATTCATGATTAGGTCCCTTAGGGTTCACACCTCGAAGAATTTGGGAGTTTAACTATGACTACAAAAAAGAAGAGAGGAACATTTATCGTGCTGCTCTTATTTGTCGTAGGTGCGGCAAGTGTCGTTGCAAGATTTCATGGTCAAGCCCAGAAAACTCGAGACACTCAGCTCAAAGAAGAAGCCACCGTTATACAGGAAGGGCAAATGACCGAGAAGCAGAGACAGCACAGCAAACTGTTCAAGCATCCGGGTCGAAAGTTGCGGGACCTCGCTGCCACTCGAGGAAGTGATGTTGAGGTTGAAGTGGACGCCGGAGATTCCATCGTCCTGCCTACGCCACCACGTAAAACTCCCGTCTTCCAATCCGCTCTGTGCAATGCAGATGCTGTCGTAATCGGCACAATAACGAACAAGTCCTCACAGTTAACAGAGCAAGGTAATTTCGTGTTTACGGATCATGACATTACTGTCGAAGAGGTAATAAAAAACAATGCAGCCGCTGCCATTCAACAGGGTAGCACAATTACCGCTACTCGTGATGGCGGCGTAGTAGAGATTGACAACCGAATCCTGCGGGCAAAGCGCGAAGACTTTGAAGCTCCGCTTGTCGGAAAGCGTTACCTTCTTTTCCTTCGTTTCATCCCAACCACAGGCTCGTATTTGATGTATGGCAATGGCACTTTCCAGTTAGAGGGTGACAAAGTCTTAGCTCTAGGCCCAGCAGCACGTCAAGAGCTGGTCAATGGTGGGTCAAAAGACGTGGACGATTTCCTAACTGGACTCCGTTCATTCGCTTCAAGTGACTGCGGAAGTGCATAGAAGGGAGGGCACTGTCATGCTAAGACCCCATTATCGGCTCTACAAATATTTGGTTAGTTCGCTCTCAGGACTTTGTTTCCTCTTTGTAGGCGGTGCCTTCAATGCGTTAAATGCCCAGTGTCCACAGAATAACAAGAGCGCGTGGCCTAAAGGTTCTACAATCAGATTCTTTATAGATTTAAACATGTCAGCAGATGAACGGACGCAGATCCGGAATGGCATTGAAAAGTGGGGACTCGCAAACCAGAGCAACGGATCTGGTGTAAGATTTGAAGAAGAGCTGAATCCCGGCATGTCAACAACCTCAATGACGTTTGAGAATGGCGTAAATCCTATTCAGAACACAGATGGCACGACAAGTTACCAAGCCGCTAGAATCGAGCGGGATAACGCATCGGACGGTACATTACGCAACGCGTACATAACGATTGATCCAAACTTGAGAGCCGGAATTGACACAACTCCTGGAGCGCCGGGGCTCGATACAATTTTTGAGAAGCTTGGTTTACACGAGGTGGGACACTCAATGGGCTTAGCGGACATATTGGACGCCTCCCAAGTTAGCCAACAAAGCGTGATGAATTATGCCCATGGGTATAATGATTCTGACAATTTCCAGTCACTATTCATAACTCAATGTGATCAAAACGCAGTGCAAACTAAGCCTGAATACGCTGCGACACCCACACCGACGCCATGTCAACCCACTACTGGGCCGCCGGGTTCGGGACCTTGTTGGCACTGGGATGATCCGCCTGGGTGCTGCCAGTGGAACTATTATTGTAGTCCGATTCTTATTGACGTCGCTGGCGATGGTTTTAATTTGACTGATAGCCCCGGAGGCGTGCTATTTGATGTGGATAATTCGGGTACTAAACATCAATACTCTTGGACTGCCGCTGGCTCAGACGACGGCTGGCTCGTTCTCGATCGCAACGGAAACGGCACGGTCGATAATGGTTTGGAGTTGTTCGGCAGCGTTGCGCCTCAACCACCATCAAATGATCCACACGGTTTTTGCGCTCTAGAGCAGTATGATAAACGGGAAAACGGTGGCAATGAGGATGGAAGCATCAGCGACAGGGACGCGATCTTTTCGTCGTTACGTGTATGGCAGGATGTAAACCACAACGGGATATCAGAGCCGCCGGAGATGCATAGCCTGATAGAATTTGGTTTGCAGTCAATTGATTTAGATTACAAGTTATCAAACCGCATCGACCGGTACGGCAATCAGTTCCGCTATCGAGCCAAAGTCTATGATGTGAATGGTGCACAGGCCGGTAGATGGGCTTGGGATGTGTTCTTGGTTTCCGGACCGTAGAACCCTTTAATTGCAAATAACGTCTCCGGCCACATATTGCAGGCCAATGGTTCCGTGCTCACCTTTCTCGTGCACGCGAATTGTTGCGCTATCACCTTCCTGGTAAAATCAGACACCTACATGCGGCAACCAGTCGCCTTGCTATATCCACATCAAAGGACTGAAGTTTGTCGGACGTTTGCGCCAAAATGTCCGCAGAGACTTGCCGACTCCTGTCCACTTTTCCATGTAGCCGGGGCTCGCCTTGCGTTACCATGGGCAGGAAAATATTTAATTACTGAACCCCACGAGAGGAGATTTCATTTATGAGAGGGCTAGCCGTCCTGATTTTTGCTACGCTCCCATTCTTCTTCCTGCAACAGAGAATCGATACGCTTTCCGCAGGCACCGTGGTCGACCTTTCCTACGCTTTTGACTCGGAGACTGTTTATTGGCCCACCGCCGCTACTTTTCATTTGGAAAAGGACTTTGAGGACATTACTGAGAAAGGTTATTACTACTCCGCTTACAAGTATGCCGCCGCCGAACATGGCGGTACTCATATTGACGCGCCCGTCCATTTTGCGCGCGGTCGAAGGAGTGTAAACGAAATTCCTCTCGAGCAACTAATCGGGCCAGCCATAGTAGTGGACGTGACCAAACAGTGCGCCAACAATGCGGATTACTTGATAAACACGGGTGACTTTGAAAACTGGGAGAAGGAGAATGGAAGAATCGCTGCGGGCACGATTGTGTTGCTACGAACCGGATTCGGGCAATACTATCCTGACTTAAAGAGGTACCTGGGAACGGCCGAGCGCGGTGCGGCGGCCGTGCCGAAGCTTCACTTTCCAGGGTTGCACCCGGAAGCAGCCCGGTGGCTGACGCAGAATCGTTCAATTAAGGCCATTGGCCTGGATACAGCCAGCATCGACTATGGCCAGTCAACACTATTCGAAAGCCATCGCACACTATTCGAAAAGAATATTCCGGCTTTCGAAAATCTGGCTAATTTGCAGAAACTGCCCGCAAAAGACTTCTCAATAATTGCGCTGCCGATGAAGATTAAAGGTGGTAGTGGTGGGCCACTGCGGATAATCGCAGTTGTGAAATAGTGGCCGAAAATAGAAGTAATAGCGAGTGTGCTGCATTGTATTGTCGAATTCCCGAGACAGGCTCTATTAGAAAATTGCTTTTTCAACCGTAGCCATGTTTGTCGCATCGTCAAACATCGATTGGTTCCCTATCAGACTCTCGTTTGCGGTAGCCACCGCCGCCACCCTGATCGCATTGATTGCGGGATCAGCATTGGCCTGGATACTCGCGCGCGTCCGTTTTCCGGGACGCAATCTGCTGGACGCATTTATCACACTTCCTCTCGTGTTACCTCCTACCGTGCTGGGCTATTATTTGCTGGTCCTCCTGGGCACCAGATCGTCTTTTGGCCGCTTTCTTTATAATGAACTGGGAATCCGGCTCACCTTCACAGTAACGGCCGCGATCATTGCGGCCACAATCCACGCTTTACCACTGGTTACAAAAAGCTTGCGGGCCGCCTTCGAAGGCGTAAATCTTGAACTCGAGGCGGCCGCACGCACTCTGGGACTCAACAGTCGCAGGATTTTCTTTCGCGTGACTCTGCCGCTGGCCTCACGGGGGGTTCTGGCTGCAACTGCTTTGGCGTTCGCACGGGCCCTGGGTGACTTTGGCGTCACAATCATGATCGCGGGAAATATACCTGGAAGGACCCAGACGGCCTCAGTAGCAATCTACGACGCAGTACAGGCCGGACGAGACAACGAGGCATTTATATTGGCTGTGATCGTTTCCGCCATCGCTGTGGTGATGCTTTACTTCATTAACCACTTCGGAAGACTCCGCTGGTAGATCACCCCAGGAAGTTCCGAAATCTCGCTTCGCCACTGGCGTAACCGGGAAATACCGCATGAAGGTTTGGCGTCCCAAGGTGTTTCTTCGCCAGTTCCGCAAATACATCACGGAAGTCGGTTGTGAGCGCCAAGTCACGTCCTTCATATAACTGCTCGTTCTTCAAACCGGGCCACTGGCCATAAACCTTGCCTCCACGAACAGTATTTCCCAGGACGAACATGGCGTTGGCATGGCCGTGATCGGTTCCGCGATTGCCATTTTCCCTCACGGTACGCCCAAACTCAGACATTGTCAGAATCACGACATCATCCATTCGTTGGCCCAGGTCGGTAGCCAGGGCTGCAATGCCACCGGAAAAATCCTGCAAGCGCAGCGCCAATTGGCCTCGGGAATTACCTTCGTTCACATGCGTATCCCAGCCCCCAATATCCGTAAAGGCCACTTCGAGGCCAACACCTGCTTTGATCAATTGAGAGATTTGCAGTAGCGAATTACCGAACGGAGATCGGGGATATTTGGCGTCATTTTCCGGCTGGTATTGGCTGGGATTCACTTTCTTAAGATAGTTTACAGCTTCGAAAGTCTCTTTTCCCGTGCCTCCCAAGACATCGTTCACAGTCTGATCATAGATCGCTTCAAATCCGCCCTGAACACTCGCTGAAGAGCGGCCTGCTCTAATCGTAAAGTCCGCGAGATTCGAAATCGCCAACGCTGAAGCTTTGCCCTGCAGAATTCTTGGCATAGTAGAGGTCATCGAGACCGCTCGAAAAAGCGTCCTTTCGGGATCGGCCTTTACTTGCAAATACCGATTAAGCCAACCATCGGCAGTCGACTTCACTCCCGGTGTGGCCGATTCCATATAGTCCTGAGCGTCGAAGTGCGAGCGAGTATTATCAGGAGAGCCGACTGCTTGCACGATCGCCAGCCGCTGAGATTCCCAGAAAGGCTTGAACTGGCCCAGGGCAGGATGCAGGCCAAAAAACCCATCCAGATTGAGGGCGGCGTCAGAGTTAGCGGCATCGGGTTTCGGGATGGCAATAGACGGGCGTAAATCATAGTAACTACGCTCGCCGTAGGGCACAACTACGTTCAGCCCATCTACCGCGCCACGTTGAAAAATAGCAATTAAGGTCTTACGGCGCCCTCCGGTGGTCCGTTCGCGCATCTGGGCGAGAACGGTTCGCTCGAGGAATGATGGTGCGGAGAGTGAAATTCCGATACTCGCGAGAGCAATACTACCTGATCGCAAAAAGAATCTTCTGTTCATTGCTTAACACCTCTGGTGTTTGGTCTTTGGTCTTTGGCTTTTGGTCTTTGGCCCTTGGCCTTTGTACTTTGAACTTTATAGATGATGTACTTTGAACTTTGTACTCAATGCTTTGTGCTTTGTACTTGGAACTCTGTACTTGGAGCTTGACTAGGCGCTTGTTCTCATTAACACCGGGCTTCAGACCGGTGGCCAAGCATTCCCCTTAGTAATGAAAACTGTTTCAACGGTTTTTTCGTTTAGCTTGAGTGCGAAACTGCGGACCAGCGATGTCGCAACTCCTTCAGAGTTGCGACAAAGTGACGCTGCTCGTTTCCCCAGGGTTTCAGAGCAAACCCTGGGTTGGAATTCGCGAACGCTTTCAGCGTTAAACAGAGTCGAATGTCCAAACTCCAGCCACCGGGCTGAAGCCCGGTGTTAATGAGAACAAGCGCCTAGTCAAGCTCCAAGTACAGAGTTCCAAGTACAGAGTTCCAAGTACAGAGTTCCAAGTACAGAGTTCCAAGTACAGAGTTCCAAGTACAGAGTTCCAAGTACAAAGCTCAAAGTTCAAAGACCAAAGGCCCAAGACATTCCCCTTGTTCATTGCCTCTGAAATTCCGGCGATCCCAATATTAATCCCACTATCCTGGTCAGTGGATCTGTCACGTTTGCATCCAGGCGAGCAAGCTCCCTTCTTCGGGGTTGGACCTGAGCAGCCGTTGCTTCAGTCGCATCGTCATTCATGCTGTTTGGATCGGGTCTTTCCATTGGCCTCCGAGCGCCGCCGTCAATAAGCTTCCCGCCAGCGGCCGAGGGTTCCGCAACTGGAGCGGTGACCACCGTTTTCTCGTTCAACTGCCTCATCAACGTTTCCTTTGTTTTTGCTGAGACATCGCCGCCGATAATTACGTTTAAAAACCGATCCATCGTTCCCTGCTTATCAGCAAGCGTCGGCCCTGTTGCGCCCAGAAAACGCTTCAGCTCAACATGCGTTCCGGGAATTCTATTGCTTGCCAGAGTGAGCCCGAAATTCAATCGTTCCAAGAGACCGCCAGTATTGACCCAACTCTCAGCAGAATCCGAATAGCCGTTCGGCGTCTGGTATCCATAAAGTGGTTCACCCATGCGAGCAATCCACTGATGTAATTGTGGTCCACCGTTAGTGTCGCCCCCCAGGGTACGAATCGCACTGATTGCCAACTCAAATGGGCGCTTCACCTTTGCCCGGTACGTTTCCGGCGAATTGAATTCCGGCGAAGAGAAGATGGCCCGCAACGTCTCGCGGATATCACCATCGCTCTTTGCAAATGCGGCCGCCACCCGATCAACCAGACCGCTCGGGGAAGCGTCGGAGACAAAATGGCGCACCAGCTTTGTGGCGATGAACCTTGCCGTTGCCGGCTGATGGGCCAGAATATCCAGCACCGTCAGACCATCCTTCATCCCGCCTCCGGCGGGTATCTTATGGCCCAACACCACTTTTTCGCCATCGTCGTGCATTCGAGAATTGAAATAAAACTTCCCGGCGTTCTCCCGGGCGGCATCGCCTGCTGCGGCTCCCATAACCGCTGCGCCTCCTCGCGGCGCAAAAATGGTCCATCCCGTAAAGCAGCGGGCAACTTCCTGAACATCCTTCTGCGTGTAACCTCCGTCTACGCCGAGCGTATGCAACTCCATTAACTCACGGGCATAATTCTCGTTAATACCTCGCTTGGGCCGTTGCCCTCCGTTGGTTGCAGTTGGGGGCAAGGCCACTCCCGGCTGAGGCTGCGAGCGCTGTTGATTGGGATATTGGCCCATCAAAGAATCTCTCCGGCGCTCTCTTCGCAAGAGTTGCAGCAGCGGGTCGCGCTGACCCCCAGGCCGAAGACCCAACTGTGACCGAGCTTGAGTGTTGGGGCTAACACTTTGAAAGTTATCCAGATAAAAAAGCATCGCGGGACTTTGCGCCGTGGCGACCAACAGATCCGAAAACTTTCCCATCGAGTGTGGTCGAATCGTGTCACGATCGTAGGAAACGAGCAACCAACGGTCGGCACCCTTGCCAGCAAAAACATTGAAATGGTTGGTCCAGAAGTCAACCATTACTTCCTGCAGCTGTCGCTCGCTATAGACTGCCCGAAGAATTCGTGACGCTTGGAGCTCGGCAGTGATTCGCGCCGGAGGCTGCAGCCCATTCTGCAGATAATATTCGCGAATGGCCTTTCGATATTCTTCGTTGTCCTGCGGCGGGACATTGCTCGGAGTATTCTTGACGGCAGCTTGAGTTTTCGTCTGCGGCTGTTCGGTCATGGCGTCATTAGGAGTAACCGGTGCTGTATTGGAAGGGATCGGCTGTCCGGTTCCCTTGACTCTATTCTTTTGCGCCTCAGCAAGATCCGCGGGAAGATCACCGCGTCGCTGTAGTTGGCGGAGCAACTGGCCCGGCTGCGGAAATCGCTCATATAGTTCGGCGGTGGTCATCGAAAGCGTCGCGAGATTTTTTACCTTAGCTTCCGCGACTTCGTCTGAAATCTTCTCCGGATTAAGTTGCTGGTTGATGTAGTCATTCAAGCCCTTTGTCTTCACCCGCTCAAGATCGCCCGGGCGCGCGCCAAAACCCAGACGGTTTAAGACGTGCAAAATTCGCTGCTCTTCAGACAGAGCTTGACCGGTCTGCGGCCGCTGTGCCAGGGCACCGTTCGGAAAGCTGGATAGGGTGCTCGCCCACATCGCGGTAAGCGCGAACAGCGCTACCCAGTCACGAGCCGGGGAAAAAATAGCAAGCAGTTTATTTATGCTTTTCATAGTCGACACCACAAGAGTTTTAAAAGTTGCAAAACCTTGACGAGTCGGTCTTTCCTGGTAATTTCAAAAGAACCCGCTCAGCGCAGCACTATTTTAGACGCCGAGCTGTTAATGATGGTTGGAAAAACCGAAGGTAAATCAGCAGGAGGTATATCTTCTCAGCAAATCTTTAAGGACGCAGCTGCTCTGGGACAGGCAAACGATCGGCCGGAGCGCTTCTGCCCGTCGGTCGGGGAAAACTCGCCGGGCTTCTATTACCTTGTTCGTCAACCGCCCGAACTCCGAAAAAATAGTTGTCCTTGGACATACCCTTAATCGTGTAAACAGTCACTTTGCCTACTCGCCGAGAGTTTGTCCATGTCGGTTGTGAGGTTTCGCGCCAAACGACCTCGTAACCCGCCAAATCCGATTCCTTGTTGGCCGCCCACTTGAGATCAGTATCATTTGTCAAGCGAGTAGTGACGATCATCGCATTCTGCGGTCGCTCCGGCGCCAGGGCGAGCATAGCGAGATTCGCGGCATTGATACGGGCCACATTCGCGACATATGCAAAATCTACAAACTCCGCCAAGTCTCCGTACCGGATCCCCTGCTCGGTCCGTACGTTTTGATGTTGATGACGGTAGTCTTCGTTTGGTTCAGTAAAGCGGACAGCTGGAAAGCCGCGTTCGAGAAACGGAATATGATCACCGCCACGCAAATATCTGTCTCGTCTATAAACCAGCTTTACATTCATTGCCGGAACAAAACGTTGCGTATTCTCCTTGATGAATCTCGCAAGCTGGCGCGACGTCGAATCATTCTCGCCGCCTACGCCGCGGCGAATATTCGCCTCCTCCTGCTTCTCGTTTGATGGAACACCTTCCGAAAACACACGCACAGTTCTGCGATCCCGAACTCCATTACCCCCCAGAGTGCTTCCGATAATATCGTTAGTGAACATTGCGTCGACATTAAGACCCTTCAATCTGGCTTGCTCGGCAAAGTACGTTGAACCGAGAAGGCCTTGCTCTTCTCCAGCCACCGTCATGAAAACAATCGTTGCATCAAACTTGTACTGGGCCATTACACGGGCCATTTCCAACACGGCCGCGGTGCCTGACGCATCATCGTTCGCGCCGGGAGCGTCGCATTTCGCATCTGTTGGGCTCGTGCACATTGAATCATAATGTCCGCTAACGACGTAGATGCGGTTCTCTGCTTCAACCTGACTACCTTTTAGGGTAGCGATAATGTTTGTCAGTATGGTTGGAGTGGGAATACGAGCGGCTTTTGCTTGTTCAAAAGTCTGTTTTTCAACAGACATGCGACCGCTCGATTGCTGAGCAATCTTCGTGAACTCAGCAAAAAGCCAATCGCGCGCAGCTCCGATGCCACGAGTACGATCGTCTTGCGATGAAAGAGTATTGCGGGTGCCAAATGCTACGAGTCTACGAACGGTCCGCTCTATATTTTTGGAGTTAATCTCACGGACAATCTGCCTGATTGAGTTGCTGTCCGCCGTGGCTGATTGAAGTTGACCTTTCGCTAGTCGGTTGGAACTGGACCTAGCTTGAGCTTGAAGTGGGTTCGTCGCTAACAGGGAATAGAAAAGGAGGAAGAGTATTGAAGTGAAGTTGGTTCTCTTCAGACTCTCTATCATCATCTCATCAGACTTTTCTGATCCGAGGTGCCTAACTATTTCCTCGCTCCGAGCCCTCCCGGTAGACGTGAGAAAAAGTCCGTGTGGTATTCTCCGTAACGCTGGGCACAGGTTCGGGTCGCGATGGAAGTTGTGGTTGAGCCAAGCCACGCTGAAGCGGAGGTCTGAACTCTGGGTATTTGGGTTGAGAGTCTCTTTGGAGGGCGAACATCTTCGACCAAAAACGAATCAACATGCTTGTAGAACCCAGGAGTGTCGCCATACTGAAGAGAACAATCCAGGTAATCGCCGCCGGATGAAGACCCATACGCACAAACTCAGTGGCGCCGCTTATGATTATCCCCAGTCCCGCAGTTATGGTTACCCCCAGAACGATTGTCGGTGCGGTCAGCTTAACGGGCGCAATCATGGTAGTGGTGATGTTAGGGGATGAAACTGCTAAATTTGCTCCGCACCGATTGCAGTATTTCAGCTCGATGCTTATCTCATTACCACAAGTGGGACAATACATAACTCCTCCATTCTAGGGGTACTGTCTACAACGCTAATGTACCAGATCAAAGGATGAAGGATGAAGGATGAAGTATGAAGGATGAATCAGGGTTTACTTCGTCATACTCTATCCTTCATCCTTCATACTTTGCTAGTGAATGCGGTAGGCTTTACCCTTCCAGACCACGATGATCTCGCCCTCCAATTCATTGGCGACGGCACGAATAACCGGCTCATCAGCCAACAATGCGCGGTATTGCTCGGAACCGCGTGTGACATTCACCATCGTTAGAGAGGCTTGATAGGCGCTGTCCAGCCACAAATCGCCTTCCCGATGAAAATGGCGTCCTGCAACCGTGCGTGTTGGGCCTTTTTCAGCGGGTCGCTTTGCAAATGTGACCGCGCCGCGCTGTTTTGCTTCTTCGCCGCGGGCCTCTTCCGCTGTTCTCCCGCTGACCGCCCTCGCCGCCGGCGCCAGGCGGTCCACGCGATTTTCTGCAGGAGTGTCTTTGCTTCGAGTCTTGTCGTCTTCGGTCTTCTGGCTAGCTGCGTTTATTGTGTCAGACTGGTCTCTGGCAATCTTTTTCTTTTCCCGTTCCGAGTCTGCCACCGTTACTTGTGCTTTCGTTGCGGAAGTGGTCGTTGTCTCAGGAGCGTAAGATGGTTGTGACACAGCATCAGCAGTCGTGGAACTCTTTGGGGATTCTTTCGTTGAAACTTGAGTCTCAGTGGACGCAGAACCAGCACCAGTCGCAGCCTTCCCGGCCTGGCTCTTCTGATCCGCAGATCCCTGATCTGCATCACGTTTGCCGTTGCTCGACTTACCTGGGGTCGTAGTAACAGACTCTGATTGCCCATCAGCATAAGCAGCAGTCTGACTATTTTCCGGTTCAGCTTTTCGCCTCTCATTGGGCTCACCAATAGCTTTAGTGTCTGATTGAATCTGCGCAACTAATTCCTTCTGGCGTTGTTGTTTCAGCGCAATGATACTTGCAGCTACTATTGCAAAGATTACTACAACTGGCACGGCGTAGCGGAATAGCTGTGGCGAGAAAAACATCCCAAGTTTCTGCCACAGACCGGGACCAGCCTTCAACCCGATTGGATCTTCTCGCGAATCCAATACGGAGCCGGAACTTAGTTTCGAAGCAATGGCTCGGCACCTGGCGCAATCGGCAAGATGCAGCACATAGCGGGAGCGAGTGGCTGGCGTTAAAACGCCCTCCGCATAGGAATTCAGTTCATCCGCATCCAGATGCTGATCAGGCGCGGAATCCCCATTAATCTCCTCTTCACGCAGGAACGAATCACTGCGCTGTTTGGCTAGACTGCGTAAAAGCAGATCAATCTCTTTGTTTCTGGACTCTTTCATTAATGACTGGTCTCGCCCCTTTACAGAACGTCATTCTCTTTAAACGCTTGCGAAAAAAGTCTACTAATAATGTATTTGCTCTACGAAACAGCTGTCCCTTCTTCGCCGGCAGCACTTCCCACACCCACGAGGGCTCCGAGATCCGCCTCCAGGTGGATCGCAACTTCCGCAAAAGACCGTTCGGTTTCCGCTTTAGTCCAACCTCTTTCTCCTATAAGTATTTTTTCCACCTCGCTGCGTAATTCACCATGAATGCGCGCTAATCGCCGACTGGCAGTTGCTTCATGCACACCGAGCACAGCGCCTGCCTCACGGAGACGTAACCCATCAAAGTAGTACAGTTTGACCAGTAGGCGATCCTCTGCTGGCAACTCCTTTATTGCTCGTGCAAGTGCCTCTTGCATCTCTGCTCCGGCCATCTTCCTGGAAAGGGATTCCTCCGGATTACTGGGGGAAAAGGAGGCGAACTGCTGTTTGCCATCATTTACAGCCACCAGCCGGTCGAAGTCCGCGTCTTCTTCCGTCTGTACCAGCCGGGACTGTTTGCGGTGTTGATCCACAGCAAGTTGAGCGACAACCGCTCGCAGCCAGCCCGCCAATGAGCCACGTCCTGAGTAATACGCCAGCTTGCCTGCAGGTTTTCCGTCCTCGCGAACTCGCAGACCGTACAATTCCGCCCAAATGGATTGCGCCAAATCCTCTGCCGCCTCTTCATTCGAACTTGCCGATCGAGCAGCGGATCGAACCGTGGCTGAAAATCGTTCTACCAGCTCGTTCCAGGCGGATTGGTTCCCAGCTTCGCAAGCCACAATTAAACAGAGGTCGTCTATTTGCAATGCATCGATAAATGCCGCAATCGATGATTCTCCGGGGTTCTCATTATCTCGAAGCAGATATTTATCAACGACAGCCCTGATCCGTGGCGTAAGCGTCTCTGCGTCCAAATTGCGACGCTCAGAAGCGCGCTCGACCAGCCGTTTAGTGCCGTCAACGAGGAGCCTTTCAATTTCCTGGAGTCTTTTAGTCACAGGGGATTTCTCTGACGCAGGACAGCTTATGCTACCACGCAAAGTTCAGGTTCCAGCGATGTTTTGATGTTTTCCAGCGTTCCACGTTGCCGCAATGCAGCGGCTAATCGGGTTAAATATGCCAGACTCAAACGATTCTCGTGAGAATGGGGTGTCGACTTTGACACCTTCAGAAGCGTAGGCTAGATTCAAAATTCCAAGTTGCCGCGTTTTCGAGTTGACTTGTAGATTCAGCGGCAAAAAGATCGTTACGTTTCGATGCTGAGAATTACCGAAATTTTCCATTCGATTCAGGGTGAATCGACACACGCAGGCCGGCCGTGTACGTTCGTCCGTCTGACTGGGTGCCCTATGAGGTGCGTCTGGTGTGATAGCGAATATACATTCACCGGTGGCGAGCACGTGCCCATCGAGCAGGTGATGGAAAAGCTAAGATTGTTTGGCTGCAAACTGGTTGAAGTTACCGGTGGCGAGCCGCTCGCGCAACAAAGCGCATTTCGACTCATCCAACAACTCTGCGACGAAAGCTACGAAGTTCTGGTGGAGACAGGAAACTATATCTCGACGCAGAACCTGGACCAACGCGCAAAAGTAATTCTCGATGTAAAATGTCCGGCATCTAGCGAACAGTCTCGCAATCACTGGCCCAACCTTAGGCGTTTGCATCCCGAGCGAGACGAAGTAAAATTTGTAATTGCTGACCGCGGCGATTGGGATTTTGCGCGTGAGGTAATCCGGGAATACGGGCTTGAAGAGCGGACTAGAGCAGTCCTTATTTCACCGGCCTGGGGCAAGGTTGATCTCACCCAAGTGGCTGATTGGATCACCAGCAGCGGATTAAATGTTCGCCTGCAATTGCAGTTGCACAAATACGTCTGGGGACCAGATGTGCACGGGGTTTAATGGGCGGTTCGGACGAAAGGTCTTATTCTAATGATCAGGGTAGAAATGCTCATGGGCCAAAGCTGGCGGTCTGTCTTGTTTCAGGCGGCATGGACTCCTGCGTCACTGCGGCTATCGCCAATGAAGAGCACTCGCGCCTGGCGTTCTTACATGTTTCCTACGGTCAACTTACCGAGGAACGCGAGCTGCAAGCGTTTTCCGAGATTGCTGACCACTATCGGGTTGAACAAAGACTGGCCGTTTCGCTCGAACATCTTTCGCGCATCGGCGGATCATCGCTGACCGATAGGAATATTCCAGTAGCAGAGGCCGATCTCCATGCTGCCGTCATACCCACGAGTTACGTTCCCTTTCGCAATGCACATTTACTCTCAATCGCTACGAGTTGGGCCGAGGTTATTAACGCGAGCGCTATTTACATTGGTGCGGTAGCGGAAGATTCATCTGGGTACCCTGACTGTCGCCCCGAGTTTTACAAAGCCTTTCAATTAGTGATCGATCGGGGCACAAAACCCGAAACGTCAATTCAAATCAGAACGCCAATTATAGGAATGAGGAAAGTCGAAATCGTGCTGCGTGGACAGGAACTTGGCGCACCGCTCAACCTCACCTGGTCTTGTTATCAAGAGTCCGAGCGCGCTTGCGGCCGGTGCGATTCTTGTGCGCTAAGACTGAGAGCATTTCGTGAGGTTGGGATACCTGATCCAATTCCCTATCTGCTTGACAGTAAGCGGTTTGCTTATTAGTGTTAAGGTGCTTCTTCGTCTGATAACTACAACCAGCAACAGCGCCGCGGCATCATACGATCTCTCTTGTATCCTGAATTGCGCTGAAAGATCTCTTGGAGGCAAATCGATGTTTCGCAAATACTTTTTCATGACCCTGACCTGTAGTGTGCTCCTGCTCTCAGCCAGCTTGCTGACTTCTGCACAAACCGGAGAACTCCGCGGACATATAAATATCAAACAGGCTGACGGGAATATCGTACCCGCCAGCGAAGCAGTGGTAGAGGTCTATCGCACTGATCTTGCGGGCAAATACCCGACCAAGGCTAACAAGAAGGGGCAGTTTGTGTTCGCTGGCCTGCCGTATGTGGGTACCTACATTATTGCAGTGAGCCACCCCAGTGCCCAGCCGACCTTTCTTCCTAATGTGAAGGCAGGCAGAGACATTGATTATGAAGTCGTTATGGACCCGGGCAAGGGAGGGACACTAACACTTGACCAAATCAAGACAGCTATGGCTGGAAGCGGAGGCGGCGGCACCTCTCCCGCCGGCGGAAGCTCAGTAGATAAAGCCAAACGCGAGGAATTGCTTAAGAAGAATGCTGAGATCGAAGCTAAAAACAAAAAAGTTGAAGAGTCCAACACGACCGTCAGCCGGACCTTCAAGGCCGGGAACGATGCTATAAAAGCTAAGAATTACGACGAGGCGATCAAACAATATGATGAGGGTTTGGCAGCTGACCCGGAGCATCCCGGTGCGCCGTCGCTTTTAACCAACAAATCAATAGCCCTGAGGTCCCGCGCCGTCGACCGCTATAACGCTGCTATTCAGTCGAAAGATGATGCCGCAAAAACAGCTGGCATAGAAGCTGCTAAAAAAGATTGGAAGGACTCAGCTGAAGCCGCTGGTAAAGCGGTCGAAATGCTAAAGGCACAGCCGGCGGCGCCCGCAACCCCAAGCGATCCAGCACAGGCCAATAATGCACAGTCTAACAAGTATTTTGCGTTGGTTGCACGCGCAGAAGCCATGCGATTTGTTGTGACCAAAGTGGATCCATCCCAAGCTGATGCGGGTGTCGCCGCTTACCAAGAGTACGTTGCAGCGGAGACCGATGCCGCAAAGAAAGCTAAGGCCGAACGTGATATGGCCCAAATGCTCTTTGATGCTGGCGCTCTGGATAAGGCCCAGGCTGAATACAAGAAGATTCTGGCAGCAAATCCTGGAGATGTAGATGCCCTTGTCAATATGGGGATGATTCTCTTTAACCAAGGCGCGGTTAAGGATGGAGAAGGCAAACAGCAAGAAGCCAAAGCTACTTACCAGGAAGCAGCTAACTATCTGCAGCAGTTCGTGGATAAAGCTCCTGACACTCATGCGCTAAAGAATGACGCGAAAGGCATTCTTGAAGAGTTAAAAAACCAGCAGAACGTTAAAGCCGAAAAAGTGGCAACGCCAGCTCGGAGACGGAAAACTTAGGCGATATCCGCAGGGGTGGGATTGCAATGATACGGACCCTAAGAGAACTTCTGCTGGATGCCCCCGGCTTGTCCGGGGGAGTCTCACGTTGGTTGCTACTACAGAGCTGACGAAGCTGCTTCGGATGCCACGGGCTCGCCCCGTGGAGGTTCACGTTTGCTGCTAGCACCCGAAGCAGATAGCAAGGAACGTGAGCCTCCACCGCGCGAGGCGGTCGCATCCACAAAAGTTTACGCTCGACGTTTTAGCGGCGAACGTGAGCCTCCACCGCGCAAGGCGGTGGCATCCACAAAAGTTGACGTTCGACGTTTTAGCGGCGAGCGTGAATCTCCCCCGGACAAGCCGGGGGCATCCACGGCAGTTTTCACACAACCTCGGTAGCGCTCGGTTCCGTAGTTAGTGCTCACCTTTAAAGAGTCGGACGCGCATCCTAGCCATAAGAGCTTAGATGGCTCAAAAAGAAAGAGTCTTCACTTCCCTCCTTCAATTTGTGTATTTTTGCCCGGTTTTTAGCCAAATTCCCCCTTGACAGGAATTATGTTTAACCGTTACTATCGTTGCGCAACGGCGTTGTACGCCGCTTGCCGTTGAACGTCCAGCTACGAGTCCGCAGTATTCTCAGCACGATCTTCTGCCCCTCTCTGGTGTCGCAATTCTTGTTCGTCTGAAACCGGGAACAAATGTCAGCCAAATTAGGCGAAATCCTCGTTCGCGAAAATCTCATCAGTCCGCAGCATCTACGTGAAGCGCTTGATTATCAACGTGAACACGGAGGCAGGCTCGGATTTAATCTGGTAAAGCTGGGATTGGTTACTGATGACATGATCACTGCCGTGCTCTCTCGTCAGTACGGCATACCCTCAGTCAATCTGGACCTCTTCCAAATCGACGAGCCCGTACTGCGCCTTATTCCTCAAGAGGTGGCACAGAAATATTCCGTATTGCCGCTTTCCCGCGTGGGTGCCACCCTCACGCTTGCTATGGTTGATCCCACCAATGTCTTCGCGATGGACGACATAAAGTTCATGACCGGCCTCAATGTGGAACCGGTTGTGGTGGCTGAAGCCAGCATTCAGCAAGCAATCTCCAAATATTACGGAAATTCGAGAGAAATCGAGTTGGCGGCTATTTCGGTGGACGAGGCTGTTCTTGAGAGTGCTGCCAGCAAAGCTTCCAACGGTGGCGGTATCACCCACGCTGACCTCGTTTCCCTGGATAGTATCGACTTTGATACTGACCATAGCGAATACATTGAAGTTGTCGAAGATAACGAGGAGATAGACCTCACCACTCTTTCCAGAATGAGCGAAGACGCACCGGTAGTGCGTCTGGTGAATGTCCTGCTGGTCGATGCTCTTCGTCGCGGCGCTTCGGACATCCACATCGAGCCATATGAAAAAGAGCTTCGCATCCGCTTTCGCATAGATGGAGTTCTTTACGATGTCATGCGCCCCCCGCTGAAGCTCCGCGACGCCCTGATCTCTCGCGTCAAGATCATGTCCAAGCTGGATATCTCCGAAAAGCGTCTGCCTCAAGACGGCAGGATCAAAATAAAAGTGAAGATCGACGCGCGTTCACGCGAATTGGATTTTCGTGTTTCGACTTTGCCCACGCTTTTTGGCGAAAAAGTAGTACTTCGTCTGCTGGACAAAGAGAATCTGATGCTTGACATGACCAAACTCGGTTTCGAGCCAGAGTCGCTCGTCAAGTTTCAGCGAAACATCTTTCGACCCTACGGAATGGTTCTGGTAACCGGCCCCACGGGAAGCGGTAAAACGAACACGCTCTATTCCGCTCTGCAATCTCTGAACACAGTCGAAACCAACATCATGACGGCAGAGGATCCTGTCGAGTTCAACCTGATGGGTATCAATCAGGTCCAGATGAAGGAGCAGATCGGCTTAAATTTCGCCGCCGCTTTAAGAGCCTTCCTGCGACAAGATCCGAACATCATTCTCGTGGGTGAGATTCGTGATTTTGAGACGGCAGAGATTGCCATCAAGGCAGCGCTGACCGGTCACCTGGTTCTCTCCACTCTCCACACCAATGATGCCCCCTCAACGATCTCACGTCTAATGAATATGGGTATCGAACCATTTTTGGTGGCCACAAGTGTCAATCTCATTCAGGCACAGCGACTCATTCGCCGTATCTGCAAGGACTGCAAGCGCGAGCAACCAACGCCTGCGGAAGCCCTGCTGGAGGTAGGCTTCTCATCCGAAGACGTAAAGACACTCAAAACCTATAAGGGCAAAGGCTGCTCGACCTGTAATAACACTGGTTACAAGGGACGAATCGGACTCTATGAAGTGATGGAAGTGAACGATGAGATCCGCGAACTAATTCTCATCGGAGCCTCGGCGCTTGAACTAAGAAAGAAGGCAATCGAGGATGGCATGATTACCCTGCGCGAATCCGGGCTGCAAAAAATTCGCGCTGGAGTAACAACGCTGGAGGAAGTGGTTCGCGAGACTGTTGCTTAACTAGGAAGGACTAACATGTTACGTACAATTGCACTATCGCTGATGTTGTTAATTTCGGTTGGAATCATGCTTCCCTTTGCCAGTTCGACCGCACATGGGCTTCGCCAGAGCTCCATAGCGAACCATCACCGCCGGCATAGGCGCCATTCGCGCGCCTGGTGGCGGCATCATCGGGCCCTGTTGCGGCGACGGCGCGCAGCTGCATTGGCACATCGAAGCGCCCCCCTGAATGCGGTACTACCCAGTCCCGTTGCTGCTAAAGAGAGTGCCTCAGTGGTGCTTCCGCAATTGCCGACAGGTTGGGACAATCTGACAGTTGCCAGCAACAGGGAAATGAAATTTAAGACGAATACCGGCAATGCTGCTGCTCCGGGCCAGGCTTCGCTCGCCGTGGTGGCCCTGAGCCGTCCAAATCCAGCATATCTTACTAGTCGTGAACAGAGCCGAATCCTAGGTGGCGTTTCCTTTTCGGATTTGCGGCGGATTGTGATCGATAAGATGGTGGCCGCGGGTGGCTGGGTAATAAACGATTATCAGCGCGACGTTGTCGGCAAGCGGGTTTTCGTAGTAATCGCGCAAACACCAGCCGATGGGCGTTCACCAGAGAAGTCCTGGAACTTTTACTTTACTGAAATTAATGGCCGGATCTACAGCCTGACCACAAACACTCCACTTCCGTCTTCGGACCGCATGGCGGGTGAGGCCGAAAGCTTTATTGGGTCGCTTCAGTCTGCCACGAACTAGTGACGCTTGGACCTGGGCCAATGCGTCGCTGGTCACACGACCGCCGGCTTAGGAGCCCCGAAGCCTTTTAGGAGCACATCTCAATGGCCTTGAACGAGAGTATTCCACAAATTTCCCTTTCAGAGCTTCTCAGGAAACTTTCTGAAGTGGGGGGCTCTGATCTTCACATTACTACAGGGTCCGGGCCCCAGGTTCGGGTAGATGGACACTTGCGTCCGTTGGAGGGCTATCGCACGCTCACCTCTGCGGATACCAAGCAATTAGCCTACTCAGTACTGACAGACGCTCAGAAGCATCGTTTTGAGGAAAATCTCGAGCTGGATTTTTCTTTCGGCGTGAAGGGACTCTCCCGTTTCCGAGCTAACCTGTTCAACCAGCGCGGAGCGGTAGGTGCCGTTTTCCGCGCAATTCCTTATGAGATCAAGGCCTTCGAGGAATTGGGCCTACCCCCAATTATCAAGCAGATGTGCGATAAACCAAGAGGTCTCATTTTGGTTACTGGCCCAACCGGCTCGGGCAAATCGACTACCCTGGCGGCGATGGTTGATAAGATAAACCGGGATCGCCGGGAACATATTCTGACTATAGAAGATCCGATCGAATTCTTACACAACCACAAGAGCTGTCTCGTTAATCAGCGAGAGGTTAACGCCGACACTCACGGTTTCGCAGAGGCGCTGCGTACTGCCCTCCGTCAGGATCCTGACATCGTGCTGGTCGGTGAAATGCGTGATCTCGAGACTATCGAATCAGCACTTCGCATTGCTGAAACAGGCCATCTGACGCTGGCAACATTGCATACAAACTCCGCAGCCTCCACCATCAACCGCATCATAGACGTCTTCCCTTCTGACCAGCAGGCTCAGATTCGCGCACAGCTCTCACTCGTGCTGGAAGGCATCCTTTGCCAGGCGTTGCTGCCACGCGCCGAGGGAAAAGGGCGAGCCATGGCCATGGAAATCATGGTACCTAACTCAGCCATTAGAAACTTGATTCGGGAGGATAAGGTCCACCAGATCTATTCGATGATGCAGACCGGCCAGGACAAGTACGGAATGCAAACTTTCAATCAGGCCCTGGCGACGCTTTATCACAAACGACTCATTACTCTCGATACTGCCCTGCAGCGTTCATCTAATGTGGATGAGTTAAGGGAGTTAATAGACCGTGGGTCGGGTCTAAATAATGGTAACGGCGCGAAGCATCCAAGCCCTTATGCTCAGTCACGTCCCATTGGCGTCCGCCCGGCAATCCCCAAATAGAAATATCCCCTGGAGCCTCCCAATATGCCTACTTACGTCTTCAAAGGCCGAAACAGATTAAATGAGATCGTCGTCGGCGAACGTGTCGCAGATAATCGCGATTCCTTGCGACAGATCCTGCGCCGCGAGCAGGTCACCCTTACTTCGGTCAAAGAAAAGGGACGCGAGATAGGGATCCCGCGAATCGGTGGCCGCAAAAAAGTTAAATCGAAAGATCTTTCTGTTTTTACTCGTCAGTTCTCAGTAATGATCGACGCCGGTCTGCCACTGGTGCAGTGTCTGGAGATTCTGGCCCAGCAACAAGAGAACAAATATTTTCAGCAGGTTCTGATGCAGGTGCGTCAGGACGTGGAAGAAGGATCAACGCTGGCGGGAGCGATGGCTCGACACCCTCGAGTCTTTGATCAACTCTACTCAAACATGGTCGAAGCCGGTGAAACCGGTGGTATTCTTGACCTGATCCTGCAGCGGTTATCTACCTTCATTGAAAAGATAGTAAAGCTGAAGCGTGATGTACTGTCGGCGATGATCTATCCCACTGCAGTAGTCTTGTTAGCTATAGTCGCCGTGGCGGTAATCATGATTGTAGTGATCCCGCAATTCCAGAACATTTTCCTGGGCCTGCTCGGTCCGGGAGAGCAACTGCCACTGCCCACGCGCATCGTCGTGGGCATTAGCGACTTCCTGGCGGGCTGGGGCGGTTTGGTTATTCTTGCCACAATCATAGCCGGCGTTATCTTCACAAGGTCCTACTACAAGACGACCAGCGGCAGAAGGAATATTGATCGATTACTGTTAAGACTGCCCATCTTTGGCAGCATTTTGCGTAAGATCGCCGTTGCCAGGTTCTCTCGCACACTCTCGACACTGTTATCTTCGGGCGTGCCAATTCTGCAATCGCTCGACATTACCGCCAAGACTTCCGGCAATGTGATCATCGAGGCAGCCATTACCAAAGTGCGTGCTGGGGTTGAACGTGGTGAGAGCTTTGTCGAGCCACTAAAAGCGACTGAGGTCTTTCCCCACATGGTGGCGCAGATGATCGGGATTGGAGAACAAACGGGCGCACTTGATGCGATGCTAGGAAAGATCGCCGATTTTTACGAGCAGGAAGTGGACGCCGCAATCTCTAATCTCTTAACTTTGATCGAACCAGTATTAATAGCATTTCTCGGTGTGACAATTGGTTCTATTGTCATCGCCATGTACCTGCCGCTCTTCACCCTAATTGGCAAACTCTCGCAGGGACACTAAGCCGAAATTACAAAAACTTAGAATATTCCCCGACGAGTAAGGCCACCTTTTAAGGTGGCCTTATTTGTTGAATGGACTAAGCACCATCTCGCCATAAGGCTCTTATTCAACTTCCTTCAGGAGGAGAAGGGCTTCACCCCGTCAGGGGTGGCATGTCTATAGATTGAGCGGAAAACACTTCCAGCGCCGTTCGGAGGAGCGGAACTCAAATAGAGAGGTACCCCTCGAGAAACGTTCCGCTCCTCCGAACGGCAAATGGCATTTTGTGATGTCCCGGTCTATAAACATTTCACCCCTAAACGGAGTGAGAATCGTATTCGCAAGACAATCTTCGGAGACGAACCACGTGCCAAAATTGTATTAGCTTATCAAGACGATATTGCGGTTGGCTTTGCCGTATTCTTCTACACTTATTCCACCTTTCTGGCCCAACCTGGTCTTTACCTTGAGGACATTTATGTCCGAAGAGAAGCGAGAGGCAGAGGCGTAGGACGCGCGCTATTTCGTTATCTTGCCGCTGTTGCCAAAGAGAATGGGTGCAGCAGAATCGACTGGGCCGTTTTGAGATGGAACGAGACGGCCGTTAAATTCTATGCGAAGCTGGGGGCGACACCGGTCAATGACTGGTCCGTCTATCGTTTAACCGGCGAGGCCCTCGACCGAATGGCAGGAGAATGATCAGCATTAGAGACGCAGTATCACACTAGGAGCCTGTTGGGAAAAAGAGGTTCTGACTTCTCATTCACTCCGCGGCTTTAGCCCGGTGACACAAACGGCCAAACCAAGTCGCCAACCGTTTCAACGGTTTTTCCGGAAGAGGCGCACAGTTAAGGAGCAAGGGTACCCAGTTGCTGGTTCAGATGAACTTCAGCCGAAAGTGTCGCACAAGAAAGTGCAATCCATACCGAAATAAACCGTTAAAAACGGTTACTGGTTCTTTTTTCGCGCCAAGATCACCGGCTGAAGCCACGGTGTGAATGAGAAGTCAGAAACCTCTTTTTCCCGACAGGACACTACCTAGCGGACGGATCCTCTTTTTGAGTAGCCCCAGGGACAGTGTCGACAACCACTCTCACAACAATAGCCTCGCTTTCGCAGAAAGGCTGCTGTGAACACCATTAAACCGTTCTCAAGATAATAGTCTTCCTCTAATTGAAGCGGCGCCGTTTTCGGAAGCGAGTCTTCCCTTTTCCTGCCCTACTTTCATGATCTTCACTCCGTAGGAGTGGGATGTTTATAGCCTCCGATATCACAAAAAACTAGCGCCGTTCGAAGGAGCGGAACGTTGCTAGATCAGTATTTGTCAACTTGAATTCCGCTCCTTCGAACGGCGCCGGAGGTATTTGCTTGGCCCAAACTATAAACATTCGACCCCTAACGGGTGAAACCTGTTCTGCCAGTAACGGGGCTCGATAAAGACCCCAGGGAGAGTGCGCTTTCAGCCCAAATCTTGCTCAAAAAACAAGCACTTACGAAATTGCTGCGCAGAGATCGCGAAGACTGCGCCGAGAAAAACCTAAATTAAGATACTACCCGACAAACCGATAGGATTCTCTGCCGCAAGCTTCTCGCTGTATGGTACGCTTAAAACCCTGAATGCTAACGGAAGAAAGAATAACTAAAACTTATCCTCTTGGGCTGAAGCTTTGGTGGTTAATCCTGGGACGTTTAGCGACAGCCTTGGTGCTGCTGTTGGCGCGGGCGTTCTGGATTCGCAGCACCGACCAGCAGTCCTGGAACAAGACTCTGCAACTTTTGGCGATCGTCGCTGCCCTTTCAATAGGCTATTCCTTACTTCATCGCATTTCGAAGAACTTTGTGTTCCAGACAAGACTGCAGTTTGTCGCGGACGTTCTTTTAGTGACCTGGCTCGTTTGGACCACTGATGTGATTCACTCGCCCTATACTGCGCTGTACATTGTCATAATTTCAACATCGAGCATTTTTCTCGGACCACGGGACGCCGTAGTAAGCTCGGTGGGATGCGCGGTGGCGTTTACCGGATGCGCACTAGCGGTCATGGCGGGGCTGGGAGATCACCCAGCCAGAGAATTACTCGGCGCCTCTCTTTCACAGACCATCCAAGCCGTCGGACTCTTCGATATAGCTTTCCTGGTTGTTGGCTTACTATCTGCCCGTTTAGCAGAGCGACAGTCACGCTCAGATGTGCGGCTAATCGCCGCCACTCAGTCTCTCGCCAACCTCCGTGCCTTACACGAGAGGATTGTACAGTCGATCCGCTCGGGAGTCGTCACCACAGATCTGCGCGGACGAATTTATACCTTCAATGCGGCAGCAGAAGAGATAACCGGATACAAAGAAGTCGAGGTTCGCGGTCAGGATGCATCAATTTTCTTTGGAGCCCTTGGTGAGCACCGGAACAAATCACTGCGCGCAGCACAGACAGGTGGAACGAATCCACGTTTCGAAGCAGATTGTCTCACAGCGGAAGGTCTTCGGTTGCGGCTGGGGTTCACCATCTCTCCCCTATTTGCGGAAACGGGCGAAACCACCGGGAGTGTAATAACATTCCAGGATTTAACCCCCATTCGCGCTCTCGAGGAAAGCTCACGCCGTCAGGACCGCCTTGCCGCAATCGGCCGAATGGCGGCTTCAATAGCACACGAAATACGAAATCCCCTCGCGGCGATGCGAGGCTCTATTCAAATGTTACGCACCGAAATGGATGGTCAATCATCCCAGACAGAATTGATGGAAATCATCCTGCGAGAGTCGGATCGTCTAAATAGAATCATTAGTGACTTCTTAACCTACGCACGTCCCCGTTCAATCACCCGTTCAAGCGTTGATGTGGGGGAGCTGTTGAAGCAAACGTTTACGCTTCTGCGTCACAGCACCGAGATTACTTCTGCCCAGATTATTGAGGAACGCATTCCCAACGATCCGTGTCCCGCAGATGCCGATGCGGAACAACTGCAGCAAGTGTTCTGGAACCTGGCGCGCAATGCCCTACAGGCAATGCCCGAGGGCGGTACTTTGCGAGCCGAACTGGCACGCAACTCAAATAACCGACTGCGGATCAGTTTTTCTGATACGGGACGGGGCATGGCGCCAGAACAGGTGGAACATTTATTTGAGCCCTTCTCTTCGACCACTGGGGGAACAGGATTGGGATTGTCAATTGTTTATCAAATCATCCGCGATCATGGTGGTACAATTAATGTTCGCAGTATGGAAGGCCAGGGTACCACCATAATGATTGAGCTGCCCGCCGAAGCAGAGAAAGGAGACTAGGTCAGGAACAGAAGCCAGAAGTCAGGTGCACTTTCCGGGATTTAATAGTTTGGCAGAAAGCTCATCACTTCGTGCTCGCCGTCTACAGCTACAAAAGGCTTTCCCAAGGAAGAGCTCTATAGTCTATCCTCACAATTCAGGAGGGCTGCAATCTCGCCAGTGAGATTATTAGCGTTTAACCCCGTTAGGGGTGGCATGTCTATAGATTGAGGAGACAACCCCCTCCGGCGCCGTTCGGAGGAGCGGAACTCAAGTAGACTGGTCCCCGTCTAGAACGTTCCGCTCCTCCGAACGGCGAATGGCATTTTGTGACGTTCCGGTCTATAAACATTTCACTCCTAACGGAGTGAAGATTATTATCAGAGGACCTTCGATACGGTGAGACTGGTTCGTTGATGGTGCAGCTTGAAGAAGTTAGTAAGCTGCTTGAAGGTTATAGTCGATCGATTGTGGTCAGTAACTGCTAGGAAGCAGTAATCGAATCGTGAACAGAAGGAATGGGGCAGAAGTCAGAAGTTGGAAGTCTGGAGGCAGGAGTCAAATTATGAAGATCCGATTCGCGGATTACGGCGAGAAGCATCAGCCAGAATATCTCCTAATCTTTAAATTCATTTTAGGACTTCCGCATCCTGACTCCTGACTTCTGCCTTTTGATTTCTGGCTCCTGGCTCCTGACTTCTGAGTCCTGACTTCTGGGCTCCTGACTCCTACTTCGCGTACCTTTTATGGCCAAAATACTTATAGTTGACGACGAACTGGGAATGCGCCAGTTTCTGACACACCTGTTGCAACGCGACGGTCATCAAGTCCGAGTTGCCGAAAGCGGTCGTGCGGCAATGAAACTCCTTCATGAAGACGCTGCTGATCTGGTGATTTCAGACGTAAAAATGCCAGACATGAGTGGTATCGACCTGTTGCGTTCGGCGCGCGAACTGCTGCCGGACGTTGAAGTAATCATGATGACCGCATTTGCTTCGGTGGATACAGCCCGCGAGGCTTTCTTGCTCGGGGCTTACGATTTTGTTCAGAAGCCATTTGATAACGACCTGTTAAGGGAGACTGTCGCGCGCGCCCTGCAGAAGATCTCTCTGATCAAGGAGAAGGAGGCGCTGCTTGAAGAGAATAAAGTTCTCATTCACGGTCAGCGCAGCCGCGGCAAGCTCAAGAACATCATTGGGCGCTCCGCTAAAATGCAGGCGCTTTACCGAATGATTGAAACTGTGGCCCAGGTTCAATCAACCGTCCTGGTCACTGGGGAGTCGGGAACTGGCAAGGAGCTGGTGGCCAGGGCAATACACGATCTGAGCCCGCGGGCGGAAAAGCCGTTCGTTTCCGTTAACTGCGGCGCGTTTACTGAGACACTGCTGGAATCTGAACTCTTCGGTTATGTGAAAGGCTCGTTTACTGGCGCAAACACGAACCGCAAGGGCTTGTTCGAAGCGGCAAATAAGGGGACTATTTTCCTCGACGAGATCGGCGAGATGTCTTCCGCCATGCAGGTGAAGCTCTTGCGAGTCTTGCAGGAACGTAAACTCAGACCAGTTGGCGCTACAGAAGAGACTATTGTTGATACACGCGTCATCGCTGCCACAAATCGCGACCTTGCCGCCATGGTTAAGGACGGAGACTTTCGCGAGGACCTTTACTATCGAATTTCGGTGATTCCAATCGAGCTACCACCGCTGCGTGAAAGACCAGAGGACATACCCGAACTAGCTAATCACTTCACGGCGAAGTTTTGCGCGGATGCAGGGCGCACTTTGAATGTTACGGAGAATGCTCTGCGTCTGCTGGAGAATTACTCCTGGCCTGGCAATGTGCGGGAGCTTGAACATACGATCGAACGTGCCGTAGCGCTGGAGACAACGGGTTCGATCCAGCCCGAACGGCTCCCCGAACGTATTACTAATTATGATCCGTACCGCATCGCTGAAAGCTTTGAGTTTCCGGAAGAAGGAATCAACCTCACAGCCCATTTGGACCAGTTGGAAAAAACGTATCTTCTTGAGGCTTTGCGAAGAACTGTCGGAAACCAAACGAATGCTGCCGAGTTACTACGCTTATCGGTTCGTTCACTGCGGCATCTTCTTGACAAACACGGAATCCGTGGACTCACAGCGCAAATGCGAGACGAGCGACGCGGCTCCGATTCAGTTCCACGGCGGCGGTCCTCTGACCCCATGCCTCGCCGACGTTCTGACGACGACGAAGCGGAATATGCGGCCGGTGCGGGGGAGACTTAGAAGGCGGCAGGAGCAGGAGGGGTAGCTGGAAACTAGGTAAGCACGACTCAAGCTGAGCAAGCGCAAGTCAGGAAGGGTGGTTTACCCCCGCTTCGTTGCCAAGGTTTATCCCCGCTTCGCTGACAAGAATTCAACTCAAAAAGCATTGGAACCACAGGCGGAAACAGCTGAGCGATAGTCTTACAACACGGCTGGCACAACGCCTTTGATCTGAAGTCTTGACAGCAAAGCTTTGTTGCAGACTAACTGTTCAGCTGTTTTCCTCATCTGGTCCAATGCCTCTGGCTTGACATTTTGCCAACGAACCGGGGGTAAACCTTGGCAACGAAGCGGGGGTAAACCACCCTTCCTGACTTGTGCTTGCTCAGCTCGAGTTGTGCTTACCTGGTTGACTTTTCCAGGCGCCAATCCTCCCTTTGCCTACTACAGCCTCCTGCTCCTGCCTCCTGCTCCTGCCTCCTGCCCTGTCTTTCCTGCCGGAAACCGTCATGTTACGCCTGCCGTATTTTGTCATTAATCCCCTGTGCTTCTTTATAAACGGTTCCACTTAAGCAAAAACCGTAGTTTCACTCCAGTTTTAAGCGGTCCCTCCCTCTGGCACGACCTTTGTTATTCAGTCCCGTCGACAGCATTCGCGCTTTGCGCGGCAGGACAGCATGCGGACGAAAGCCGGTGGCGCGAGAAACCTAGTAACCTACTATTTCTAAGGAGCACCAACAGAAACATGAATACGAAAAAAGGCCAGTCAGGCTTCTCTCTGATCGAGCTGCTTATCGTCGTCGCGATCATCGGCATTATCGCCGCCATCGCTATACCCAATCTTCTCGCCTCCCGCCGTGCCGCTAATGAAGGTTCGGCCCAATCGTCAATTCGCACCACTCACAGCGCCCAAGCTACCTATCAGGCCACAGCCGGCAACGGTGCTTTTGCTACAACGTATGCCATTCTCATGGGCCAGCAATTAATCGACAGCGTTCTCGGCAGTGGCAGCAAGAGTGGCTACACCTTCTCGATGGCTACCGACACTGGCGGCGCTGGCGCCACTGCAATTTTTGGAGCGTGTGCCGTCCCGACCACCACCTCCGGAGTTTCACAGACCGGAACACGTCGCTTTGCTATCACCCAGGTTGGTGTACTCCGTGGCGATACCACGATGTCGGCCGTGACTACTACAGCAACAATGGATGCCCTTTCTGCTTTGGGCAACTAAGCTGGATCCTCATTCTATGTAACCAGAGCGGGAGCGACCCTTTGTCGCTCCCGCTCTTTTTTTGCCAATGTAAAAGATTGCGTCTTGCTGTTGGTCCAACCCGACGGAGTACATGCGAGTTTGCTTTTGGACCAATGACATAAACCGGCAGAAACTGCTGCCGCAGTTTGTCACTCGAACAACTGCTGATTACATCTCGATAGTGCAGGACTGCTAAAAACTTCAAAAACACTTTAACGATAAGCTCATCGCGAACCAAATTCACCTGTTTCTGTTTTGGCACGGGCCTTGTTTGGACCATCTTTGAACATCGCGCTTTGCGCGGCATTACAGCGTGAGGGACCTAAGCCGATGGCGCGAGTAATAACTCAACCTGATTTTTCTGAAGGAGCACAAACAAAGAAATGAATAGCCACAAACGCCAAGCAGGCTTCTCTCTTATAGAACTTCTGATCGTCGTTGCGATTATCGGCATTATCGCCGCTATCGCCATACCGAATCTCTTGGCTTCTCGTCGTGCCGCAAATGAGGGTTCAGCGCAGTCTTCACTGAGAACAATCAACAGTTCACAAGCCACCTATCAGTCAACATCAGGGAATGGTGCCTTTGCAACCAATCTTACCGCGCTGAGTACAGCCAACCTGATCGATACCGAGCTTTCGAGCGGAACCAAAAGCGGCTACAATTTCGCAGTTGTAGAGCAGGCCGGCACAGGAACAGGAGCGGTTTATGGCTGTTATGCATTCCCATTCACCTCATCCGGCATTTCCCAGACAGGAACACGTCGGTTTGGCATTAGTCAGGTGGGCGTACTCCGTGGCGACACAGACCTCAGCGCTCTCCCGGATACCATTGCCGTGATAGACGGGTTGTCAGCTCTCGGAAATTAAGGAACCGATCAATAGGCTCACATCTTTACCAGGGGGCGGAGATCCTAGCTCCGCCTCCTGTTTTCCCTTGTGAGATCTGGCCCACCTTAGACCAAAAATGATAGATCTAAAGTTACCAGTCTAGCAGGCTGCTGAAAAACTTAGAATGCGATTAATACCACAGGACCGGAGACCATCTGACAAGTTAGGAATCTCACCCACGGGAGTGGGTGGGTTATTTCAGATCCAGCCTACAAACAGATGCTTTCGAAATTTGAGAATCCCATCAACGGAAGTTGGTGGATTGTTCAGATCCGACCTTTCGACGGGAGATAAAGACTTCAAAATAACGCGATGCGTAGGCTGGATCTGAACTATCCACTCACTTCCGTGGGTGGGATTCCGGAGTGTCGCGCCCGCATCTGGTAGGTTGGATCTGAAAAACATCCACCCACTTCCGTGGGTGGGATTTCGCATTTTCACGATCTGCGCCCGATGGTTTTCACAGCGGCCGACCTTGTTATATTAGTTTTTCAGCAGCCTACTAGTCTAGACCGCGTCTCCAGCTTCGACTCTTAACGACCTCAGCCCGATTTAAGATTTTTCTCTCCTGATGAAAAGCTCAATCAGTTGGAGTGGAACCCAGCACGTAGGTGCTCGAACCAGGGTGACTTTGTCTCCTTCGAATCAGCGTATTCTCTGGGTGATCGCCCTTTCTCTGGGCATCATGGCGCCGGCACTCATCTTCGGGATGCCTTCAAATCTGGATCTGAGTAATCATTTTCGATTCGCTCTTCCCTTTTATGATGCCTTGCGCGCCGGCCACTGGTATCCCGGCTGGCTCGGTGAGTCTAATTACGGATACGGCGACGCCAGCTTCAGGTTTTATCCCCCCGGATTGTATTACCTGTTGGCACTAATGCGAGCGGTAACCGGGGATTGGTACTCCGGAACGCTGCTTAGTTTTTCCTTGCTGTCCGTGACAGGCGGACTGGGAATCTATTTCTGGGCCCGTACGATTCTTTCGGAGACTGCTGCAGTTTGGGCGGCGATCTTCTATGCTCTTATTCCTTATCACGTCAATCAGTTCTATCAAGCTTTATTACTTGCGGAATATGCGGCGGCAGCAGTTTTGCCATTTGTGTTCGCCTTTGCAGACAAGGTTTGCACTCGCCGAAGGAACATTGACATAGCGGGCTTGGCAATATCCTACGCGATACTCGTACTCACTCATTTACCGCTAACGATAGTTGGCTCCCTGGCCCTCCTGGTCTATGTGGGACTGCGTATAAAGAAAGCAGACTTCTGGGATACCTTACAGCGGCTAACACTGGCAGCGGTTCTTGGGTTAACCGCAAGCGCTTTCTACTGGATGAGAATGGTTGCAGAACTTCCGTGGATTGGTGTCAACACTCCCAATCCGCGCCCGGTAATTGACTATCGGCGCGAATTTCTGTTTGCGACTTTCTCTCCTGACAACCTGAACGTTTGGTGGATGAATATCCTGGCGATTTTGATGCTATTGATGATGGCTCACGCAATAATTTTGTTTACGCGCGGAGCGAAAGACGACCGAAGAAAGCTCAATCATGTGCTCGTCATGTTTGCCGCATCATTAACAATGGGAGCTGGACTCAGCCGTCCACTCTGGCGAGTTATTCCACCTTTACAGCAAATACAGTTTCCCTGGCGTTGGTTAACAATCGTGTCGCTCTTCGCGTCGCTAATAGCAGGCGCGGCGATGCCCTTTTGGGCTGGGACTGAGAGTGGCAGCGTTAGAAAGCTCAGACTCGTCTTGTTTGGGATTGCCTTGATTTCATTATCTTTCACAATCTCACATACGGTTCGTGAGGCAGTGTTCCTAACGCGCCCACAATTCAATTCAGCTCTCGAGGCGGTTCGCGGCTCAGAGAGCGTTAGCCAATGGCTTCCCGTTTGGACGAATCGCACACCCGAGAGGGTCATCAATCGTGTCGAAACCACGGATCGCACCGTAACCATCGATAAGTGGGAACCCGAGATGCGTAGCTTTTACGTAACCGAAGGCCAAACTCGTCAAGCCCGTGTGCGGACATTCTTTTATCCTCTCTGGCTTGCTACTACCAATGGAAATCCAGCGCTGGTCCATCCAGCCAAAGATGGTAGTCTACTGATCGATTTGCCGGCAGAAGCAGCCTCGGTGCACTTGGAGTTTCACGAGCCAAAGCTCAGCAGATTTTCGAGAGGCTTTAGCTGCCTGGGATGGTTGGGTATTGCGGCGCAAGCAGCCTTCGGATTGTTTTGGCGGCCGCGTATGAGTGGCAACCTGTCCGGAAATCACCCGGAGAGTGACAAAGTCCTGTCACGATGACTGATCATGAAATTTCTAGTAATAAGGGAACATTCCGCGTCAATTGCGCGAACCCCTAAGAGATCGACAGCCTTCTTCACAGGAGAGGCATCACGGTCCAGTTCTGCGCGAAGAGAGTGGCGCGCATTGTTGCTGGTGGGACTGGTTGCGACCATCGTGATATTACCAATCATCATCTGGGGAATTCCCGCGGGCGCTGATCTCAACAATCACTATCGCTTCGTATTGCCGTTCTATGAGTCGATTCGCGAGGGCAATTGGCACCCCGGCTGGTTGGCGGAATCAAATGCCGGATTCGGAGATCCGCGATTCCGTTTCTATCCACCGGGTCTGTATTATCTGCTCTCCGCAGCGCGAGCTTTTACGACGTGGTATTCAGCTAGCCTAATCGGGTTTGTTTTCCTTTCAGTTCTAGGGGGTCTTGGTGTCTATTTTTGGGCACGAGCGTTCTGTTCACCTGGAATAGCTGTGCTGGCCGGCGTGGTTTACACGGTGGCTCCTTACCGTTTGAATGAGCTGTATCAAGCCTCTCTGCTATCTGAATTTGCGGCTGGCTCCATTTTGCCTTTCGCTTTCGGGTTCCTGGAGCGGGTCTGCCGTAAAGGAAAGCTAGCTGACCTCGCGGGACTCGCGGGAAGTTACGCTCTAGTAGTCCTTACTCACCTCCCTCTCACGATCATCGGCTCTTTGGCCCTGGCAGTTTACGCGGCGTTGCGGATTAACCGGGCGCACTTTTGGGCTACTTCGGTCCGACTGGTCGCGGCTGTCCTGCTCGGACTCGCCGCCAGCGCATTCTTTTGGACCACGATTATTGCAGAGCTGGGTTGGATTAAAGGTAGTGCAATGGAGCCGAACATTTACTACGATTACCGCCATAATTTTCTGTTTTCGCCTTCGGCTCTAACCAATCGAAACACGTGGTACGCCAATCTTCTTGGGTTAGCGGTAATAGGCTTGATCCTGCCGGGAGTAGCAAAGCTCAAAACAATTTTCGTGAAGAAAGGACGATCCGGTCTTGGAGCGATATTCATTCTGACTTTGCTCTCGTTTCTGATGACTACAGAGCTAAGCCGCCCCTTGTGGGCCATCACCCCCAAGCTTCCCGAAGTTCAGTTTCCCTGGCGCTGGTTAACCATCACTTCAATGTGCGGCTCAATTATTCTAGCGGCTGGCGTGCCTGGGTTCATCGAATTAGTGAGACACCGTTTTCGCCCTCGCCACCTGATTTTTATTCTGGGGTTCGTATTGGGGCTTGTTTTTACTACCTATGAGGTCGTCTGGGATTGCGACTACGTACCGCGTCAACAGTTTGAGGCACGGTTGCCGGACATTCGCGGAAGTGTGAGTTTTAAGGATTGGTTACCGATCTGGGCCCGAGACGTGGTCCACATGGAGAGGATGAACAGCAATGTGCAGGCTGACTCGAGGAGCGTGAGAATTAACACCTGGCAAACGGAGCACCGCTCGTTCGAGATCGCAAGTGGACCCGCAACCGAGGCCCGAGTGCGCACCTATTTTTACCCGCACTGGAGAGCGACTGTAAATGGGAAGCAGCTTACCGTTCGTCCGGCCGAGGATGGGACCCTGTTGATATCAGTTCCTTCTGAAGCTGTGAAAATTGACCTGGACTTTCATGAACCACTAAGAGTTCGTAGCGCATTAATCACCAGTGCCATCGCTTGGATCTTAATCCTCGGGCTTTTGGCTTTTGGGCCCGGAAGAGCTGCGCTTAATATCCTTCGACGACCGATTGACGCATGAGTGACCTTTGACCGCAAAGGGTTGATGAAGAAATGTACTTTCGAAACTACCGGCAATTGGGATAGAGTTTTGCTAGCCAGCTGGGCCTAGCAGGCTGCTGAAAAGCTAATATGAGGCCGCGTGCTGTGAAAACCATTGGGAGCAGGTCGTGAAAATGCAGAAATCCCACCCACGGAAGAGGATGGATAAGTTCGGATCCACCTTATGCGTCGTGTTATTTTGCAGTCATTATCGGCCGTCGAAAGGTCGGATCTGAACCATCCACCAATGAGAAAGCGGGTGGGTTATACTCACGCAACAGCAAGGTGCAGACATCACCGCATACCACAGAACCGAGTCGCGGTAGCACCGGGTAGGACTGACGCAAAGCACTCGTCCGACGTTCACTTCAATCTAAGTCTACCCGGCGCTACCGCGACTCGGTTCTGTGGTATCGCTCTCTTGTTTCAACAGTCATGGCATTTTCACCCACCCACTCCCGAGACTGTGTAAAAACTCTTAAAGATGCCACCGGCTTGTCCGGTGGAGTATCACGATGGTTGCTATGGAAAAGATCAGCAGACATTTTTTTGGATGCCACGGGCTTGGCCCGTGGAGGCTCACGTTTGGTGCTAACTGCGTAACCTTGCACCAGATAGCAAGGAACGTGAGACTCCACCGCGCAAGCCGGTGGCATCTTAAGGGAGTTCACTGTTGCTCATTTCTAGCAGCCACGTGAACCTCCCCCGGGCTAGCCGGGGGCATCCCTCAGCAGTTTTTACACAGTCTCCCCCGTGGGTGGGGATTGAGTTGTCAGATGGTCTCCGGTCCGGTGGTATTAATCGAATTCTGAGTTTTTCAGCAGCCTGCTAGAGATGAATCCCGGAACTCCCCTCCAGACAATAGAAGCCACGACCGTCAAAGACAGTGCGTCCATGGCGCGCCGAGGAATGATTGGGAGAATCATGGCTATTGCGCGTAACGCTTTTCGCGAAGCTGTGCGTGACCGTGTGCTCTACAATCTCGTCCTGTTTGTTCTGCTCCTGACCGCCGGCGCGATCTTTCTGGGAGAACTATCGGGTGGCCAGGAACGCAAAATCATTGTCGATCTCGGCCTCAGCGCCATACTTTTGTTTGGGGTGTTCATAGCAATCTTTGTTGGCGTGGGACTGGTCTACAAGGAGATTGAGAGGCGAACCATCTACGCGATCTTCGCAAAGCCCATCGGACGCGGTGAGTTTATTGTTGGCAAATACCTGGGGCTTTGTCTCACTCTGCTGGTGAACGTACTTGTAATGGGAGCGGGCGTTTGCCTTGCTTTAGTGTATGTGAGTCGAGGATGGGATCCACTGATCTTACGACTCTGGCCGGCAGTACTACTCATTTATATCGAACTTATGGTGCTTACAGCCTTCGCTCTGCTGTTCTCCTCGTTCTCCTCGCCAGCGCTTTCGGCCCTGCTGACTTTTTTTATCTTTATTATTGGCCACTTCAGCTCGGATCTTAAGAATCTGGCCACCTCAATGGGCAGCGTTAGTGCGCGTTGGGTATTTGCATCTCTCTACTATCTCCTACCCAATTTGGCCAATTACAGCTTCATAGCAGCCGCTTCTCACGGACAAATGCCCTCCCGCAGCCATGTTTTCGCAGTGAGTCTGTATGCGATTATTTACGTCAGCGTTATTTTGGCAGCCGCGAGCTTAATTTTCAGTCGACGCAACTTCAAATAGCGTTTATGCAGCGAGATTTTAGAACTCAAATGAACGTTCGTTGCGCGGCCATCGTTGTCGGGGGAATGCTCTGTGTGTTTCTCCTGGCTCGCTGGATTGATTCGCATAAGCCCGCGGTAGATGCGCATGTCGAAGACGAGAAAATCTATCTGCGCGGAACTGCGGTGAAGCGGATCAGTCTTGGATTTAATGGCCTGGTGGCGGACTGGTACTGGATGCGCTCGCTCCAATACGTAGGCCGAAAGATTATTGATCTTCCGGAAAATGTTCCGCTCGATAATCTGGGCCAACTCAATCTTAAATTGCTCGCGCCTCTGCTCGATGCTGCGACCACCCTCGATCCCGAATTCATGGAACCTTACGAGTACGCGGCCGTGGTGTTACCGGATGTCGACATTCAGGAGGCAATTCGGATTACGAAGAAAGGAATAGCCGCGAATCCGACGGCCTGGAGACTGTATCAACATCTCGGTTACATCTATTGGCAACAGCATGACTTCAAAACCGCCAGCGAGACCTATGCACAGGGTGCGACTCTGCCCGGAGCGCCCGTTTGGTTGCGGGCTATGACCGCCCGCATGGCAGCCGAAGGGGGTAGCCGGAACACCGCTCGCGAAATTTACACCAGGATGTATGAACAAGCCGAAGAGACAAATGTAAGAAACATGGCGCGGCTACGTCTTCTGCAACTCGACTATCTTGAACAGAGGGACGGATTCCGGAAAATCATCGCCGCGTACAAGGCAAGGGCCGGCCATTGCCCAGTCGCTTGGCGGGAACTCGAACCGGTCTTGCGTGCATTGCGCATTCCCCAGGACACTTCTGGTGCTCCCCTTGATCCTGTCGGGATTCCCTATCTGCTGGAAAAAGATGGCTGTGATGTCAAACTTGATCCAAAGTCAGAAATACCTGGCCGATAAAGAGAAACTCTAAACCACAGTCTCAAGGAAAATGACCACACCAGTCGTCGACATTCATCAATTGACCAAAGACTACGAGGTCGGATTCTGGCGCAAACATAAGGTGCGCGCTTTGGACGGGCTCACTCTCACAGTTAACCAGGGAGAGATCTTTGGCTTTCTCGGCGCGAATGGCGCCGGCAAGACCACAACTCTCAAACTGCTGATGCGGCTCATATTTCCGACAGCGGGTAGTGCGAGAATCTTGGATCATGACATCGCCGATATTTCCGTGCACCAACGTATTGGTTATTTGCCAGAGAATCCTTACTTCTACGATTACCTGACGGCCCGTGAATTTCTGGATTATTGTGGTCAGATCTTTGGCTTTGCTGTGCGGGATCGCAAGCACCGCGCGGAAGAACTGCTCGCGAGAGTAAGGTTGGACCAGAAGAGATGGGATATTCAGCTGCGAAAGTTCTCCAAAGGAATGTTGCAGCGGGTTGGCCTGGCGCAAGCTTTAGTAAACGATCCCGAAATCGTTTTTCTGGACGAGCCAATGAGCGGGCTCGATCCTGTAGGCCGGCGCGAAGTAAGGGATCTTATTGCTTCGCTGAAACAGCAAGGTAAGACCATCTTCATGTGCTCGCATATCCTTTCGGACATCGAAGTACTCTGCGACCGGGTGGCGATCCTGAAAGGCGGACAGCTCGCTCATGTTGGTTATCTGGATGAACTTCAACAACTCGCTGGTGATAGTAATCACCTCGAGATAGTGATCACGGGCTCGGAAGTATCCAATTTAACCTTGCATCTGAAGGAAGGAACTCAGTTCCATATTAGTTCTTCAGCCAATGGATTGAGAATTCAAGTACCAAGTGAGAGAGATGTTGACGGAGTACTGGAAGCGGTGCGCAGGTCGGGCGGAAAATTAATTTCTGTGCAACCCGTAAAACAGTCGCTCGAAGAATTGTTCTTAGATGATTGAGTCGGAAGCCAGTCAGCAACCAGGAGACAAATCAGGAGGCAGGAAGTAGGTGGCAGGAGCAGACGCTAACCTCCTCTAAATCACCTTAAGAGACAAAAGCGATCCGTATGAGTCATCAGCCATCATGCCACCGAGCATTCTGCCTTAGAGTGGCCCACTCAACCTCATCAGCCTCTCAGTTAAGGAAGGTGGACCCTGTCCCCGCCCAACTGGGAAAGCCATTCAACCCTTAGACTGGCCCACTCAACCTCAGCAACCTCTCAGGTAAGGAAGGGGACCCTGTCCCCGCCTCAACCTGGAAAGCCACTGAATATCAGACTAATTCCAGGTTGAGCGGGGACAGGGTCCCCTTCCTTACCTGAGAGATTACTCAACTTGAGTTGCTTGCTTGATGTTCAATGGCTTTCCCAGTTGAGGCGGGGACAGGGTCCCCTTCCTTACCTGAGAGGTTACTCAACTTGAGTTGCTTGCTTGATGTTCAATGGCTTTCCCAGTTGATGCGGGGACAGGTCCCCTTCCTTACCTGAGAGATTACTCAACTTTGAGCTGCTTGCTTGATGTTCAATGGCTTTCCAGGTTGAGCGGGGACAGGGTCCACCTTCCTTACCTGAGAGATTACTCAACTTGAGCTGCTTGCTTGATGTTCAATGGCTTTCCAGGTTGAGCGGGGACAGGGTCCACCTTCCTTACCTGAGAGGCTGCTGAGGTTGAACTGCTAGCTCTGCCCTGCCTCCTGCTCCTCTCCTACTTAAACCTGAACGCGCTGACTTCCATCTTAATATTTGCGCGATCGTCTTTTTCGCTCAAACCCTCAAGCATCACCTGAACAAACATCGTCTTGTTGTGTTCCAATTCGACTTGTTTAGTAGGAACGACTATAGCTGTCCTTTCCTTTACGGCCTTTCCCTGATGATCCACGACCGCCGCCCTGATTTCGAGTCCATTAATTGTTCGACCAGTAAAATTCCGGACCGTCGTGTGAAGACTCATGACAATGTCACCAAGAGCTCTTCTAGCCTCATCAGCTTCAGGGTCGTCAAGCACTATGCGAGTGCGACTCTGTTCAAACTCGGGGGAGCCTGGTCGTATAGCACCTGCCAAGCTTGGTTGGACCGTACCACTGCCGCTGGCACGCAGTAGCAGATAAAAAAGAACTCCTATAATTAAGGCGGCCGCGACGGCTACAATAATGACAATTTTTCGCCGCGATTCGTCCAAATCTCCAACTTTTCTCTGAGAAGCAACCATGTCTGCTCGCGGATTGTAGAGCGCAAAGGACCAGTTTGCAATCGCCGCTTCCTTGTCCAGAAGTCTTTCCGAAAGCATCCGAGCGGGAACTGATTGTTAGATGCTGTCAAACGGCAGAAGTTCCAGAACTCTCAACGGATCAGCAAACTGACTCTAGCTATTATTCTGAGGACAAGATTCGTGAGATCAGCGTCTCCAGTTCCGCAAAGTCTATCGGCTTCGTAATATACGCATCACAGCCCGCAGCGAGTGCTTCATTATGAAACTCCGCAGTGTCATGAGCCGATACTACAATAATCGGCACCTTGCTAAGCTCTGGCAAATTCCGAATTTCTCGTGTGGCTGCAAGTCCATCAATTAATGGCAGGCTCAGGTCCATAAGAATCAACTGCGGCCGTTGTTCTTCGGCAATCTGAATGGCTTCCTGACCATTGACGGCTTCAATTACGCTATAGCCGCTGAGTTCAAGCAATCTACTCATCATAAATCGGTTATCGTCTGTGTCCTCAACCAGCAGGATAGTCGGCCGTTGAGCCTCATCGACGGTTCGGACGCTTTTTTCGTGTAACTTCATAGCCATTTCTAACATTGCCAGACAAGCGAAAGGCTCATGTAAACCGCTCTGTTTACTGTATCACTAGTATACGCAGGCCTTTTTTGTTAACATCCGCATCGAAATACAACACATCAGGTCCGCCTCTCGGGTTCAATTCATACACCGCCGTTGTCCCCCCGCAAATAGGACTCGTGAGTCGGACGAGACCAACGTTTGTAAAGATGAAGCCTTTACTGACAAAAACAAAGGATCCGGACTCGCTGGAAGACCTTGGGCGTGCTTCGCTTCAGATAATCCATGACCTCAAAAACCAGCTCAATGGTCTCAAACTTTATGCCACATTCCTACGCAGGCGCTGGGAGAATACTGCCAGACCGGAAGAGGAGCGAGAGACGTTGGAGAAACTCATGGCCGGGTTGGACCGTGCAGCCATCGATTTGTCTGCGCTTTTGGAGTATGGTCGACCTATTGAACTTAAGAAACAGCCCAATATTGATTTACAAGAGATCATGCTTCAGATCGTTTTCAACCTCACGAACGGACCTGGCGCCAAAGTAGACTCTGCTGTTGTAGTCGATGTAGACAGCGAAGACTTGTCTCTAGCAGGTGAATTCGATCCGGCAAAACTTGCTGAAGCACTGAAAATAATCACGATGAGTGTCATACGGTTGGCGCCCAAGAAGGACAGAGCCAATCCGATAAAGATTCAACTGAGGAGAAGGAGTCTTTCAGGACCAACCGGCGTGATTGAATGGAAAGGATTGAAGCAGTTGGATCATGACCCTTTTCGCTCCTTTGTGGGAAGCGAGGGCATTCAGATGTCGCTGGCCGCCAGGATAGTGGAAGCTCACGGCGGCTCAGCGGTACTGAGTAATTCGTCATTATGTATAACTCTCCCACTCAACGTAGCCCATAAGCATAAGGATTGGACCAAGAGCTGAAACGGAAACGATTGAACTCTTATGAACATGACGGCATAGCAACGTCGCGGGAGGAAAGAAAGGTGGAGCATAAAGACGTCCGGATTCTGGTGGTAGATGATGAAGCTATGATGGCCGATTCCTTAAAACAGAATCTGATGGAAGATGGGTATTTCGTGGATACAGCCGCGACCGGCGCGGAAGCAATTGAACTATTCGATCAAGGCGGGCACCATCTGGCGATCTGCGATCTGCAGCTGCCCGACATGGAGGGATTGGAGGTTATGCGTCATATGAAGGACGCTCGGCCTACGACCGAAGTGATCGTGGTAACCGCCTATGGCTCCATTCCAAAAGCCGTGGAAGCTACGAAGGCTGGTGCTTTTTCCTTTATCCAAAAACCATTTGATTTTGAAGAGATACAGCCCCTGGTTGAAAAAGCGCTGGAAAGGCGCGAGCTAGTCGCTGAAACAACCAATATGCGCCGGCAACTCTCCACGCGATCAGAGTATTTCAATATTATCGGCGCCTCGAAAGCAATGCAGACAATCTACGAAACGATTGAATCTGTAGCCAAATCCGATGCGAATGTCTTGATAGTCGGAGAATCGGGAACTGGCAAGGAGTTGATCGCCAACGCCATTCATTATAATTCGCTGCGATGTAAGAAGCCCTTCATCAAAGTGAACTGTGCGGCCCTGCCAAAGGAGCTAATTGAGTCAGAACTCTTCGGCCACACAAAGGGCGCTTTCACCGGCGCTCATGCTGATAAGGAAGGCCTGGTCCAGCATGCCGCAGGCGGCTCGCTGATGCTGGACGAGATTGCCGAAATGCCAGTTGAGCTCCAGCCAAAACTGTTGCGGGTTTTGCAGGAACGAAGCTATAGAAAGATCGGCTCTGAAAAAACTTATGCAGTCGACTTTCGCCTTATTTCATCTACAAATCGCCCGCCAGCCGATGCAATTCGCGACGGACTACTGCGCGATGATCTTTTTTATCGCATTTCGACGATAACCATTCACGTCCCGCCGCTACGTGAGCGAAACGAAGATATTCAATTGCTGACTGAACACTTTCTGCGAATGTACGCGCAGAAGTATGAGCGGCCCATAAATGGAGTTTCGCAAGCAGCATATCAGCGTTTGTTTGGGCACCTGTGGCCTGGCAACGTTCGCGAACTGCAGAACGTTATCGAGCGTGCCGTGCTGCTGGCCAAGTCCAACCGAATTGAACCAATTGATTTACCGTTCGACAACGGTTCCTTACCTGAGGGCTCAGCGATGGGCGCCGAGTGGGAGGTACCACCCAACATGACACTCGAAGATATTGAGCGATTGGTAATCGAGCGGACCCTTCAGCGAACAGGGGGTAACAAACAGGCAGCCGCCAATCTTTTGGGAATATACCGGCCCCGACTCTATTCCAAGATTAGAAAATACAATATAGATGTAAGTTCGCTAGTTTCTGTTTGACCTTTTCTATCTTAAAGTTTTGAGCTTTGAGCTTTGTACTTTGAGCGCTCAAAGTACAAAGGCCAAAGACCAAAGACCAAGACCAGACGACGCCTCGTATCAACTTTCCACCCAATACGTCGCCACACTTGTGGGTGTTTCAAAACACCGCACTTTATAAATTTGCACACGCTCGTCGCCTACTCTGGCGGCGACCCGCTCCAAAACATACTTTGCGAGATTCTCTGCCGAAGGTTGGAGTGTATCGAAAGGTGAGAGTTCGTTGATGTTTCTGTGATCCAGATACTGGACCACCTCATCCGCAGCGGCTTTCAATTCTACGAAATCAACCAGTAACCCAATATTGTCCAGTTCGCGTCCTCGAGCATATATCTCGACACGATAATTGTGTCCATGGAGGTTCTCACACTTCCCCTGGTAGCCACGCAGCTGGTGTGCGCTGGAGAAATTACGTTCGATCATTACCTCAAATTGTCCTGCCATATAAAAAGTCTGTCACAGTCTACAAGGCAAGTCCAACATGGCGCTGGTTTCTTGAGATGTCCAAGTCTATAAACATCACACTCCTACGGAGTGAAGATCATTTGCTCGATTGACGCTGTGCGCCGGTAGCAAAGCGAGGAAAAGCCGAGGTCTCACATCAGGCGGCGCAGCGGGTTCCGCGTGAGTGAGGGTTTGCCTGGAATCAAACAGCAACCGCATGTCAAGTGTCATAGCCAAGCCGACACCTGACTAATTTGGTTGCGACCTCGGCCGCGCTGGGCTCTGCGGTTATTGCTTCTTAGGCATCTCCCCAACGGAGGCGCTTAGATCGCAGAAACGGCGCAGAGAAAAACTCAAATTCGGACGTTAAGTCTGCGACTTGCCCAAACCCGACACCGCTATGACGTCTGACACTGATTCGTTTAGCTTAGTTTCAAAAACCGCTGCCAGCTCATCTATTCGTGAGGTCACACGACATGGTGGCAAACTTTGCAGGAATAACTTGCCATACGGCTTGGTGCGCAGACGCGGATCGAGAATCGCCAGCACTCCTCGGTCAGTTGTGCTACGAATTAAGCGACCCAGTCCCTGCTTCAAACTGATGATCGCCTGGGGGACGCTATATTCATGAAAGCTGGATCCACCCTGTTCTTCTATGTAACGCTGTCTGGCGGCAACGATTGGGTCTGTCGGCACAGCAAAAGGCAATTTGTCAATGATCACGCAGGACAACTGCTTACCGCGAACATCTACGCCTTGCCAGAAACTCGACGTGGCAAACAGAACGGCGTTGGGGGTCTCTCGAAAACTACAAAGAATTCGGCTCTTTGCCGCAGTTCCCTGCAGGAAGCAAGGATACTCAAGTTCCGGCATCACCAACTCGTAGAGTGATTGCATTCCTGCCAGGCTTGTCGAGAGCACAAAAGCCCGGCCCGAGGTAGCATTTACAATCTTAATTACTTCAGAGGCAGACGCTTCCAACCATTCTCGGGAGCGCGGATCGGGCATTTGGGGAGGCAAATACAGCAGTGCCTGACTTCGATAATCGAAGGTCGATTCCGCAATCAATTCCTCTGCATCTGAGAGTCCCAGGCGCTCACGAATAAAACCAAATCCGCCACCGCTCGAGAGAGTAGCTGAAGTCAGGACCACGGTGCCTACTTCGTCAAAAAGCTTCTCTTCCAGTAAACCAGAAACGTCGATTGGTGAGGCCCGCAGAAATATTCCCCGGCCACGTCGCTCGATCCAGTAAACAAACTTCTTATCCGGACCAGTAACGATAAATTGCAGATCGAAACGCAGCTGGCGAATACGACGTATATAATTTTCAATATCTGGGGGTCTATCTTTCAACGCATCGAGCGTGGTCTCCAATCGCGCCAGGGAGCCTTCAAAGGCCAAATATGAGTCGCCCAGCGGTGTAGATTGAAGTTCACCCAGACGGCTTCTTACCGCAAATGTGCCGGGAACTATTGGATAGCGCCCTTCTTCTGCTCGGCCACCCCGAAAGCCCAGCCAAAACTTCTCTGCAAATCGGCCGACCCGAGCGGAAATCTTTGTTAGCTCGCGATCGGTTTGCGCATTTTCGATAACCAGCGCCCCGAGGTCGTGGATCAAATCATCGAGCTGATAATTGGATACCTGCGCGCCGAAATATTCTGACGCCACGTCTTCAATCAAATGTGCTTCGTCGAATATCACCGCCGAATAGTCCGGCAAGACACTGCCATACATGCTGTTTCGTAACGCCAAATCGGCAAAGAACAGGTGATGATTTACGACCACAATGTCTGCCTCTAGAGCACGTTGACGCATGCGCGTGATAAAGCAGGCATCGAAATCGCTGCATTTCTGGCCAATGCAGGTGTCTGAGCGCGCGTCGACGTGACGCCAAAACGAGAGTGACTCAGGTAACGTTGCCAGTTCTGCGCGGTCCCCGGTTTGCGATTCTTTGGCCCAATGCGCGACCGCGTCGAAATAGTCGAGTTCTTCGAGACCCTCGAGGACGGGCGCCTCTTCAACTCGCCCCAACCGATGTAAACAAACGTAATTATTTCTGCCTTTCATATAAGCAGCGCTGAACCGGGCTGGCAGCACATGCTGTAAGAAAGGTATGTCTTTCTCCATCAACTGTTCCTGGAGATTTTTTGTTCCTGTCGAAACGATCACGCGACCCTGTCCGCCGCGCGCGGCGGCAATGGCAGGAACAAGGTAGGCGAGCGTTTTCCCGGTGCCGGTGCCGGCCTCAACAATCAGATGACGGCGCTCCTCAAAAGCACGCATTACGGCGCGAGCCATTTGAATCTGACCGGGCCGGTACTCGTATTCCGGATGTCCTTGCGCGATTAGACCCGATGGGCCGAAGACTTCTTCCATAGAGTGGTGAGACTAGAATGGCTGAATAAACAGGTGTGAGATAAAAACTCCAAAGACAATCGACAACTATTTCGTTTTGATCTGAAAAGAATTAAAGAACGCATCTCGAAGCGCGATCGCATTTTCACCCGCCAGCACGGTCAGAAGAATATAAGCGTGCTGCCCGCCTAAAATCATTTGGGCCCTTCCCTGCAGAGGACCGATGGTGAAGTCCTGCTCTCGACCATCGTAACTGCTAATCACGAGCTTTCGCGGGCCGCCCACTGAATCAACTTTGAAGTTCATCCCGTTTTTCTCGAGCTCGACGCGAATACCTTCTGCCATCCCTTTCCACATTTCATCATAAAAACTCTGCCGAAACGATTCTGACATTTTTGCGCCTTCCAGCGGCAAATCTTTCACATACGCAACCACGAAAACCCCATCGTCATTTGCGGCGGTGTACGAATCCGTGGTGACCTCAACGGATTCCGATATGCGCGACTTCGAGACTTCGACAGTGGGATCCTTAGGCAAAACTACAGTGAAAGCAGTCGATGGAGGAGAAAAGCGTAACCATCCGGGAGGTACAGAAACAACTCGTTTGGTGTTACCGGACGGTGCGGAGTCGGCTCGTTCGGTGGAGTCAATGTGTTGACCATACGCAAATGAAGACTGAAGGCAAATCTGCAGGACCAAGATGACTATTATTAGAAAGTATCGGAGCTTACTCATTGCTGTCCATGAGATCGAACATGTGATACCGGTGTGAAAGACCTTATGTCTTTCAACCGGCGGCCTCAATTGCACTGGCGCGCCGCTTGAGCCTATTCGAATAAAGCGGAAAACGATTAGTCAATTCGCTGACACCTTCTTTTACCTGACGGCGTACTGCCTCAGATTCCGGTTCATGTATAACCGCGGCTATGAGCCTTCCTATCTCCTGCATCTCCGCTTCTTTCATTCCTCGGGTAGTGACGGCGGGGGTGCCAATGCGCAGCCCCGAAGCAACGAATGGTTTATTCTGGTCAAACGGGATGGTGTTCTTATTGACGGTGATCAGAGCTGCTTCCAAGGCTTTTTCGGCATCTTTGCCAGTAATTCCCTTACCGTCCATCCAGACGTCAACTAACATCAAGTGGTTGTCAGTACCGCCAGAGACGAGACGAAGTCCTTGCTCGCGCAATTCATTTGCCAGAGCTTTTGCGTTGTTCAACGTCTGCCGTTGATATTCCTTAAAATCTTCGCGCAGGGCCTCACCAAAAGCCACCGCCTTTGCGGCTATGATATGCACGAGTGGCCCCCCCTGAACGCCGGGAAAAACTTTTCTGTCAATCTCTTTCGCATGTTCTTCCTTACAAAGAATCAAGCCGCCACGAGGTCCCCGCAGAGTTTTGTGGGTTGTAGTAGTTACATAATCTGCGTGTGGAATTGGCGAAGGATGTAAACCGGCAGAGATTGGTCCAGCAATATGTGCCACGTCGGCAAACATTCGCGCGCCAATATCTTTAGCAATCCAGCCAATGCGTTCAAAATCAATGGTCCTTGGATAAGCCGAAGCGCCACAGATAATTAATTTTGGCCTATGTTGTTCGGCAACACGCTGCAATTCGTCATAGTCGATCTGCTCTGTATCGCGTGACACTCCGTAGTCTGCGACCTTGTAGCTAAAGCCGGAAAAATTCATTAGGTGGCCATGCGTGAGATGGCCACCATGTGAGAGCTTCATGCCGAGAATTTGATCGCCATATTCAATTGCAGCAAGGTAGACCGCCATGTTGGCCTGGGCGCCACTATGCGGCTGGACATTGGCGTGTTCAGCGCCGAATAGTTGCCGGGCACGGTCAATCGCTGCTTGTTCTATAACATCCGTGAACTCGCATCCGCCGTAGTAACGTCTCTTTGGATAGCCCTCTGCATATTTATTTGTGAAAACTGAACCCATGGCGGTTAAGACCGCTTCGCTGACAAAGTTCTCGGACGCGATAAGTTCGAGACCGTTAGCTTGTCGTGCAACCTCATTATCAATCGCCTCCGAGATCAGTGGGTCGACTTCAGCGAGGGCCGAGTTACGAAAATCCATCTTTAAATTTGTCCTTTGTCAGTATAACCCCGTAGTTGTAATCTGTTCTCTGCGCACTCCTAAGTGCTCGCTGCTGTTAAACTATTCCTTCGTCGATTACCGCTCGCTCCAGATTAGCAATCTTCTGCACACGCATAGCGTGACGGCCGCCAGCGAAGTTCGTATTGAACCAGGCACGAACAATGTTCGGGATCTCCGCGGCGGGAGTAGTGAGTGCACCAAGGGCCAGCACATTTGCGTCATTATGCTGGCGGGCCAGACGCGCCGTCTCTTCAGACCAGGCAACGACTGCCCGCACTCCCGGTACTTTGTTTGCAGTCATTGCCATTCCTGCGCCAGAGCCACAGATTAACAAGCCCTGTTCGACCTTTCCCTCACCCACAGCCCGAGCGACCTTAGCGGCGAAGTCCGGATAATCGACGGAAGCATCAGATTCAGTACCCAGATCATTAAACTCCAACCCCAGCTCACGAAGCAAAGGCTTCAATTTTTCCTTTTCCAGAAAGCCAGCATGATCGCTGGCCAGGGCGATTTTCATTTCGCAGTCCTGCTTGGTAGGGGCGGCACTCCGTGGCCGCCCTAAAACTCTGAGACAAGCGAGCGGCTTTTCATTAACACTGGGGCTTTAGAGACTCTATGAAATGGTACATCACGCCATCGGTGCCTGCAACAAAATAGAAAATAGAAACTGCACTGCAGGAGACAGAAATGTGTGCGCGGTTTGCGTTCGTCGTGACTGCTAAGCGAGAATGCTTGGCTGTTATATCAAACTCAGATGATTATCTCGACAATCTAATGCGCTGGTCACAATATTTTATTCCCACGCTCCGGGAAGATCCTGCAGACGCCGAAGTTATTTCACACAAGCTGCTTCTGCGGGCGGGACTCATCCGTCAGTTGGGAGCCGGAATTTACTCCTATTTGCCGTTGGCACAACGCATCGCACTAAAGGTGATGCAGATTCTCCGTGAAGAGATGAATCGGATTGGCGGAGAGGAATTCTATTTACCGGGTCTCCACCCGGCCGAACTTTGGAAAGAGTCGGGACGCTGGAGTGCTATCGGCGACGATATGTTCCGCCTAAAGGATCGCAAGGGCGGAGATCTTTGTCTGGGCATGACGCATGAAGAAGTCTTCACCGCTATTGCGCGAAACGAACTGCGTTCCTATAAACAGCTGCCACAGGTCTGGTATCAGATTCAGGTAAAGTTTCGTGACGAACCGCGGCCTAAATCCGGTTTAATGCGGCTGCGCACATTCATCATGAAAGACGCCTATTCCTTTGATCTCGATGAGACGGGATTGGATCGATCCTTCGAGAATCAACGTGAGGCTTATAAGCGCATCTTCGCTCGCTGCGGATTGAAATTTGTCATTGTTGAAGCTTCATCTGGCTCAATGGGTGGCTCAACGTCCAATGAGTTCGTCGCGAAAACCGACGCCGGTGAAGATCTAATTGCCACTTGTGAAAACTGCGGATATGCAGCGAATGTTGAGAAGGCGACGTCATATATAGCGGCAATGGACGATCCACCCGGTCCAACCGCACCTGAAGAATTTGCCACTCCCGGGGTTCGTACCATAGAGGATTTGACGACGTTTTCCGGCGGCGCTGCTGCTGACCGCCAAATCAAAACGCTGGTCTTTATGGCAAGGAAAGATGCGATGTGGATACCAGTTCTCGCTCTCCTACGCGGCGATCATCAGCTGCACGAAACCAAACTCGTCGACAATATCGGTGGCACTGAACTACGAGCGGCACAAGAGGAGGAGATCAGAGAGTTACTCGGGGCTGGAGCGGGGTCGCTTGGCGGGGTGGGAGCAAGAGAGAAATTGAAGGGCGCGAGTGGAGCACAGGATAGAGCTGGCACAATAGAGCTCTCGCAACTCCAGATTATCGCGGATCATGCCTTAATGGGACGACGCAATATGACTACGGGCGCAAACAAGGACGATTTCCATTTGCGCGGCGTAGATATCGAGCGAGACATCAAACCCGATCGCTGGGCCGACTTGCGAGCTGTACAGAAGGGTGAAGTCTGTCCGCGCTGCAAAACCGGCACACTTGATGTCTTCAAGGCCATGGAGATCGGTCACATTTTCAAGTTAGGCACCAAGTACTCAGAATCGATGGGCGCGCACGTGCTTACTCACGACGGTAAAGAAGTCCCGATTGTTATGGGTAGCTATGGTATCGGAGTTGAGAGAATCCTATCCGCGGCAATCGAGCAGAACCACGACAAAGACGGGATTATCTGGCCAAAAGGAATTGCTCCCTTCCAGGCGATTGTCACTATAACGAATGTAAAGGATGATCAGTTGCGGATAGTGGGCGAGACACTCTATGGAGACCTGCTGAACGCCGGGTTAGAGATCCTATTGGACGATCGGGACGAGCGTGCGGGAGTGAAATTTAAGGATGGCGATCTGATTGGAATTCCATACCGTGTCACTGTTGGTAAGAAAGTGTCAGAGGGGTTGGTTGAACTGTTTGAAAGACAAACGAGAACCACTGAGGACGTGAAGATCGAGAATATAGTGCAACGCCTGCGAACGGGTTTTCCTCAAGGATGACCGAACGGGACACACGAGCGCTCATTCTGTTCGTGGTGCTGCCAATCGCTTTGGTGCTGATGCTCATTCCCTTTATCTTGTTAGGTTAGTAATTTACGATGAAGCAAGCGGGATCCTTGTACAAACATAGCCAGCTTGCTGTTTCAAATAGATCTTGAACTGTTTCAAAAATTTTCCCAAGATGAATGCCGTTAGCTGCTTCCGGCGAATCATAATTCAGTTGGCTGGGGTTCTTTGGGCCACTGTTTATTCGCTATCGTCGATCTGCCTTGCACAGCCTCAGGAGTTTCTTCCGGAACTGGTTCGTCGAATTAAACCCTCTGCTGTTGCCATCGAAACCTTTGATACCCGTGGAGAGAAGGTATCGCGCGGTAGCGGTTTCTTCATTGATACAGATCGCATCGTGACCAACCGGCATGTGATCGAGGGCGCCTACCGGGCAGAGGTCCATTCGTCCGCGGGAAACGTTTTTGCAGTGAAAGGCGTGCTGGCAGTGGATGCCGAAGGTGACCTCGCAATCCTGAAGATCGACGCGCCGACAAATCAGGTCAGGCCTTTGCTTCTCGAAAGAACATCTCCCCAGGAGGGTGAAAGTGTTGTAGTGATCGGCAATCCCTTTGGTTTGGAAGGGAGCGTTAGCAATGGAATTGTTTCGGCGGTCAGGGATATTCCTACCTTCGGCCGCATTATTCAAATTACTGCACCTATATCGCCGGGTTCCAGCGGCAGCCCGGTAGTAAACATGCAGGGGCAAGTAATCGGCGTAGCAACACTGCAGATTACGGGAGGCCAAAGTGTAAATTTCGCCATTCCTTCGGAGCGAATATCGCAGCTACAAGGTGTCTCGCTCATGTCTCTTTCGGAATTAGCCGTCGCCAGCGGCAAGAATAAACACGCAAAGGCGGTTCAATTCTTTCGCGACGGTCTGAGTTTTCTTTCCAAGGACGATTGCGAGAAAGCTTTGCCTTATTTCGAAAAGGCCGTTGAATCCGACAACAGCTATTCGGAAGCCTGGGCTCAAAGTGGTTTCTGCAATGAAAAGCTGGGCCGACATGCTGAGGCCATCGAGGCTTCGAAGAAGGCTGTCGGACTAAGGCCTTCTTCCGAGTCGTACTTCAATATTGGACTGGCGAATTACTATCTGAAGCAATATCGGGAAGCTGTTGAGGCTTATCGGCAAGCGATTCGGCTTGATCCCTACAACTCTGCCGATGCTCATTACGCACAGGGCCTTGTTTATCGCGACTGGGGTCGATCGGAGGATGAAATTCAGGCCTATAAACAGGCAATAAAATTGAAGCCCGATTACACCAGCGCGTATGAGAGATTAGGTGCCCGCTATCTGCGATCGAAAAAGTATGCTGAGGCAATAGAGACTTTTAAGCAGTTATCATCACTCAAGCCGGGTGATGCAACTGTCCCCAATAGCATTGGCGAGGCTTACCTGGAACTTGGCCGCCTGAACGAGGCCATGGAAGCTTTCAGACAGGCAATTCGGTTAAAGCCAGACTTCGGTCGCGCCTTTTATAACCTGGGTAAATGCTTTCTCGCTATGGGCAATCGTGATGCGGCACTGGAACAGTACAATATTTTGCAGAACCTAGATCAAGATTGGGCGGAGAAGCTCAATAATTTGATTAATCCATAGAATCCGGTCTTTGGTCTTTGAGCTTGGAACTTTGAGCTTTGCAGTTTCTACATTCCTTCGAGATACAGAGGCTGCAAAGCTCCAAGTTCCAAGCTCCAAGGCCAAAGTCCTAAGACCAAAGACCGCCTTTTTCATTTCATCGCTTCGCTGATCAGGGCCGTCAACGCATTGTCCTCTAGTGTCCTGTTTCTCTGCAGCTTTCCGTGCAAGTCACAGCCAAAGATTGCATAAGTCAAAGCCAGTGGGGAGTCAAACACTGTTCCCACTCGCCGCCGACCTGCCAGGTCTTCACCCAGTAGCGACCGTCTGGTTACACGACCGTCACCAGGCGCGTACATCGCTTCTATGGTCTCCCGTTTAGTAATCCGCATACCTCGGCCCGTTCGGTATTCGCGAGGCCGGATTAAAGTTATCCAGCGATTCACTTTCACATCTCGCAAAATGATGGGAGCATCCAGCGTCTCTTCGCAGTCACCGCCCACAGCAAGCAGCATTACCGGCGGTTCACTTTCGGAGGAAGCATCGAGTGCCTCATGAAACCTGCGGGCGCGGTTGAGGACTGCAGCCAGAAACCTGTCCAGATCCTCCGCAGAGCGTGTGTGTGAATTCGTCTTCCTCGAGGAGTCAGTTTCATTTTCGTATCGTTTACGGTAATCCTGGTCGTTGATGGCCGACCAGCCGTAAAGTTTCCAAACTGCCGGGTCGTAGAGATCCAGCTGTAAGGGCTTCAATTCCTCGTTTAAAAACCTTGCAGCCGAAGCATGAGGCAGCAGTTCGAATAGGGCCGGCGAAGTTATCGCATCTTCTGCAGTCAGCTTATTCAACAATGGCACGCGACGACGCAAACCTTCCGTGATCGAGTAGCCATAGAGCAGGGTAGCAAAAGCGTCCGCCGATCCTTCATTCGGCACACCAAGCATGATGATCTTGTTTATGTGCTTCGCACCCGCCCAGGTAGGACGTATCTGGCTTCCCTCGCGGGGAATGTCGGCGTCTCCGTACATCGCGGCATAACGAGCGATAAGCCCACCCATTGAATGAGCAAAAACATTAAATCGCAGATCCGGTCGATGAAGTTTCTGTTTCAACTCAACAATTCTTCGAACTAATTCTCGAGCGTTCTCAACGTTGTCTAATCTCCAGTCATATGAGTAAACGTAAAAGCAATCTCTGTCACCGTTCGCGGTCGGATTGCCCCAATCCCCTTCCCGATAACCACCGTACAACCTCAATGTATCCAGCAGATCACGGTAAACATAGACCTCCGGTAAGATCCGGGCCAGGCGTAAGGTCTCAATAATCTTTCCCGGTACTAAGTCGTCATGGTTGGCTGACAAATCAGGCGACATGGGCAGGGTTGAACCATCGCTTCTGGAACGAACAACGGAGGGCCAAACTGTTTCACCGGTCTTCGGGTTGACAAGTTCCGAGCCCAGAATGCCAGGTATTATTATTACTGGACGCTTACCAGTCCTGACGCGGGCCTCCGCAAAAATGCGTTCCAGATTCGGGGTGCGTTTTGCCGAAATACAACCGGAGAGAATTAATGACGCGAAAATAATCGGCCCCAGAAGGAGCGATATCAAAATCCGCTCATTTAGTGTTTTGAGTTTGGGTGAGATGGGGTTACAGGACAAGATCAAAAATTTGTAAAATAGTAAATGGTAAGAAATGGTCTTTGGCCTTTGGCCTTGGTCTTTGAACTTTGGTCTTTGGACTTTGAACTTTGGCCTTTGGTCTTTGGTCTTTGAACTTTGGCCTTTGGCCTTTGAACTTTGGTCTTTGAACTTGCAACTGCGTCTCATTAACACCTAACTTTAGTTAGGTGGCGAAGCAAGGCGCGTGATGCTGAAAACCGTTTCAACGGTTTCGCGCGACCACCACCATGTACTTCTGTGAATTTCCTGGCGCGAACCGTTGAAACGGTTCCCACGATTGCGAAATCACGTCTGCCCACCTAACTGAAGTTAGGTGTTAATGAGATGAAATCAAAGGACAAAGCTCCAAGTACAAAGTTCTAAGACCAAAGGCCAAAGTCCTAAGACCAAAGCCCCAAGACCATTCTTAGTCAGATGGAGGTTCCCATCTTCTATTAACCAGACTGGCGACGAACCCGGCCCCAAACCCATTGTCGATATTTACCACCGACACATTTGAAGCACAGGAATTGAGCATTGCCAATAGCGCCGCAACGCCTCCAAATGAGGCCCCGTACCCAACGCCGGTGGGTACTGCCACGATAGGAACACTCACAAGGCCGCCAACGACGGAGGGTAAAGCCCCTTCCATTCCGGCGGCAACAATAATCACACGAGCCCGCTGTAACGACTCGCGCTCGGCAAGGACACGATGTATCCCGGATACGCCTACATCCCAAATTCTGTCTACGCGATTTCCCATAGCTTCGGCAGTCAACGCTGCTTCTTCCGCTACTGGAATGTCACTCGTTCCGGCGGTGACAACAGCAATAACCCCAACACCGCGATCGGAGAGATCCCTTTGGATTCTAATCAGCCTGGCAGCAGCATGCCATTCAGCTTCCGTTATGACGTTTCGCACCTCACCGAAGGTCGCCTCGTCAGTATGCGTAACCAAAAGGTTCGGAGCGTGTTGCGCCAGCCTTTCAACAATGCTAACAACCTGCTCGCGTGTTTTTCCTGCTCCGAAAACCACCTCCGGAAAGCCCTGTCGAGTAGCACGCGCGTGGTCTACGCGGGCATGTCCAATGTCCTCATAATGCAGGTTCCTGATCTTTTTGGCCGCTTCAGATTGTTCGATCTCACCGCGTTTGTAAGCAGTCAAAAGGTGTTCTATAGCTTGCAAATCCATGTGTTGTGTTGATGCTCGTCTTTTGTAAATTTACTGAGCTTTTGGTCATTCTAGCATCCGCGGTGAACTCTCTAGAAATAGGCGCAACAAAATGCGCCAAGTGAATCTAAGGGCTTGTTACCGCCACACAGCGTCAATCGAGCAAATGATCTTCACTCCGTAGGAGTGGGATGTTTATAGACTTGGAGATCACAAAAAACCAGCGCCGTTCGCAGGAGCGGAACGTTGCTAGATGAGTATTTGTCAACTTGAATTCCGCTCCTTCGAACGGCGCCGGAGGTGTTTGCTTGCCCAAACTATAAATATTCGACCCCTAACGGGGTCAAACCTGTTCTGCCACTAACGGGCTCGATAAAGACCCCAAGGAGAGTGCGCTTTCAGCCAAAATCTTGCTCAAAAACAAGAACTTGCGAAATTGCTACGCAGAGAGTTGAAACTAGGTCACCACTGCTATGGCACAACTCTTTACTCGATCGCCTGCAAGGTCGTAAGATGCTCCGCGCACGCCCAATTGAATCAAATCACAGTTAGGCTAGTGGGAGAAAATCATGAAATCAGTCGGCCCGCTTTCCGCCGCGAAGCATAGCTTCGTGCTCACTCTACTGTTTGTCATTAGTCTGGTATTTACGGCTGAGATTAGATCGCAGCGCGCGGAACCAAGAGTTGAGCGACGAAGTACTGGGCAGTCTAAGGCGAATTCTGCAAATCACAGTAATGCCGAACCAACGAGCGATGAAAATGAGTACGCGCGAAAGATACGGGAGTACACGACGGAACCGTACTTTCTGACAGATTTAATAGACCATCTGCCAGCATCCAATAAAGTGCCTTCGCCCGATAAGGTAATTGGCTATGTTATAGGAACTCCAAACAGACTCACCTATTCAAATGATCTCTATCGCTATTATCGTGAGCTCGCTAAGAGGAGTCCGCGGGTTCGGTTATTCACAGCTCCTGAACGCTCAGAAGAGGGCAAGGAACAACTGCTCATAGCTGTCGGTGACGAGGCCCTTCTGGCCCGACTCGATCATTACAAAGAGATTACTGCGAAACTCGCTGACCCTCGTAAAGTTGGCGAGGCTGAAGCACAAAAGCTGATAGGCGAGGGCAAAGTCTTCTACTGGGCCTCAGGATCGATTCACTCTACGGAGACTGGCTCGCCAGAAATGTTGATGGAGTTGGCCTACCGTCTGGCGGTGGATGAAAGCCCCTTTTTTCAGGCGATCCGCAGAAATGTCATCGTCTTGATCACTCCGGTTCTCGAGGTAGACGGGCGCGACAGGATGGTCGACCTTTACAACTATCGCAAGGCTAATCCCGGCAAGAATGCCCCTTCATTGATTTACTGGGGCAAGTATGTAGCCCACGACAACAATCGAGATGGTCTGGGAATGGCCCTGGCCCTCACTCGCAACATGATGAAGACTTTCCTCGAATATCATCCTGCGATTCTTCACGATCTGCATGAGTCTGTACCCTTTCTTTATACCTCGACTGGTACCGGACCTTACAACGCCTGGCTCGATCCAATTACCGTGGATGAATGGCAATTGCTCGCCTATCACGAAATTGAAGAGATGACCAAGCGCGGCGTGCCCGGTGTTTGGACCCACGGGTTTTACGATGGCTGGGCGCCAAATTACATGTTTTACGTTGCCAATGGCCACAATGCGGTGGGCCGTTTCTATGAAACTTTTGGTAACAACGGCGCTGACACAATGGAGCGAACCGTCACCCAGCAGTCCCAGCGGGACTGGTTCCGGCCAAATCCACCTTTGCCCCGAGTACGGTGGTCCATCAGAAATAACATTAACCTGCAGGAATCCGCGATACTCCTGGCAATGAATTTTGTGGCCAACAATAAGGACCGGTTTCTACAAAACTTCTACCTGAAAAGCAAACGCTCCGTGACAAAAGCTAATAATGAGGGGCCTGCGGCCTATGTGATCCCCTCAGGTCAATCCCGACCAGTCGAAGTCGCAGAAATGGTTAACCTGCTGAGATTCATGGGCGTTGAAGTGCAGACTGCCAGCAAAGAGATCACTCTTAAGGACCAGAAGTTTCCTGCCGGTTCGTACGTGGTTCGAATGGACCAGCCATATTCCCGTATGGCGGACATGCTGATGGATACTCAGTATTACAGCATCAATGATCCCCGACCCTACGACGACACCGGGTGGACAATGGGTGCAATGCGCAACGTTAAGACTGTCCGCATCACCGACTCAAGTGTTTTGAAATCGCCCATGAGCCTGGTGAGTACAGACGTCCACGTAGCCGGAAAAGTTACCGGTGCGGCTGCCGCTGCGGCTTATGTGATCAATCACAATACGGATAACACGCTTGCGACCCTGCGCTTCAAACTCAAAGAGCTGAAAATACTGGTCGCAGAAAACTCCTTCAAAGTTGGCGAGCAACAATTCAACGCCGGATCGTGGATCATTAGAGTGAATACCGACAGTGCCACCTTTCGGCAACGCCTGGAATCGGCGGTAGCAGACTTGGGATTAACGGCCTTGGCGGTAGATAGCGTTCCCACGGTGAAGACTCACGATCTTGCCGTACCTCGCATTGCTATCCTTCACACTTGGACCAATACCCAAAACGAAGGCTGGTACCGCATTGAATTTGATCGGCTGCAGATCCCTTATTCCTACATTTCAGACCAGGTAATCCGGAACACCCCTACCCTTCGCGAGAAGTATGACGTGATCCTATTTCCGCCTATCAACGGCTCCGCTCAGGCAATAGTGAACGGGATACCGATGCGCGGCGACCCGATTCCCTGGAAGCAATCAAGCATTACTCCCAACATGGGTTTGTCACCTGACCAAACGGACGACGTGCGCGGCGGCATGGGCCTCCCAGGAGTAATGAACCTGGAAACTTTCGTCCAGAACGGCGGATTGTTTATCGTAATCGCCAACAATGCCCGTGTCCCAATCGACTATGGGCTCATCACGGGTGTTTCAATTCAGGAACCCCGGCTGCTGCAAGCACGTGGCTCGATTTTTAATGCTCGGTTCAGCGACAGAAAAAGCCCCATAGCCTACGGCTATGGTGAGACGCTGCCTGTTTATTTTAATCAAGCTCCTCTCTTTCAAGTGAGCACACAAACTGCTGCTCTCGGAGGCGGTGAAGGAGCAACTGGCGCACAGAGACCGTCTGGACGCGGCAGTCTGAACGATGCGGACATCGTGCAAGCGATGCCCCAAGCTTCACCGACGCCGCAGCGAACGCCAACGACTACTGGTGAAGAGCAACTTACAGACGAACAGCGGCTGGCCCTGGGACCGTTCTTCACGCCAGCACCCCAACGACCTCGAGTGGTATTACGCTTCGCGTCAGAGGATCGAAATCTGTTAGTGAGCGGGATGCTGGCCGGAGGCTCAGAGTTGGCAAATGCTCCCGCGATTATTGATGTCCCTGTGGGCCGTGGTCATGTAGTCATGTTTGCAAATAATCCCATGTGGCGACATCAGACGCAGGGCAGCTTCTTCCTCATTTTTAACGCCGCCTTAAACTTCGACTCCCTTAATACGGAGCGGGACGAGCAGGCTCCGTCCCGCCCGGGACCTGGCACAGCTGAATCAGACGGGCCACAGTAATCGTGTAAGATGATTGATTCGCTCCAGGCCTTCATACTCATCGGCGGTGCATCCAGTCGGATGGGCACCGACAAGGCCCGCCTCTTGATAAAGGATCGGACTCTTGTCGAACATATAGCCAGCGCGTTGTTTGAGATCACCGACTCCGTAACTTTGGTTGGCCGGCATCAAACGGACCAATTTCCCGATTTTCCCAGCACTCCAGATCTTCACGAGCACTGGGGAGCGCTGGGAGGTTTGCACGCAGCCCTATCAGCTTGCCGCGCTGACTGGGCCGTTGTAGTTGCTTGCGACCTTCCGTTTATAACTGCGCCGTTGTTGTCTCGCCTGGCGAGTTTCGCAGTCCAGGTTGACGCCGTTGCGCCAATCCAGGCGAACGGAATTCCCCAACCTCTTTGCTCTTTTTATCGAGTCTCTCGCTGTCTCTCTCTCGCTCAGGACTTGATCCAGACCGGAGAACGAAAGCCTGTTGCTCTGTTACAATCTGTCAACACCAGGTGGGTAGAGTTTGCGGAACTCGCCGATCTCGAGGCCGCTGACCATCTTTTTGATAACATCAACACGCCGGAGGATTTTGCCCGCGCAAACGAGGAAGGAGATGCAGTCCAAAGCAAGAGAAAGAACTAACCGGTTAATGCTTTTTCTGGATCCCTCATTGTTAAGCTGATGGCCCCCCGACGACGAATAGGTAAGAAGCTTCTTAAGTCGTTCCTGCCCATTTTGCTGGTGCTGGTCCTGGCGGTGATCATCGCGCTTGTTTCGATCATCTACGGGATTACCCGTCCACCACGCCGCGCTTATCTGGTCACGCCGCAAGCATTTGCGCAAATCAGTGGACCAGCACTGCGAATCACTGACGAAAGTTGGGGCAATCGCGACGGCACCACTGCGCGCGGTTGGCTGCTCAAAGGCGCCCCAAGAGCGCCCGCCGTGGTATTCCTTCACCGATACGGAGCCGATCGTTCGTGGCTTTTTAACCTGGGTGTGAAGTTAAACGAAACCGCAGGTTTCACTATTCTCTGGCCTGACCTGCGCGGTCATGGTCTCAATCCTCCGGTTAACTGGACCTCCTTTGGCACTCGCGAAGGGGACGATTTAATCGCGGCTCTGCGCTTTCTTCATACACTGAAAGTTGGGGCTGGTAACCTGGTTGGAGATCATGTCGGGCTTTACGGAGTCGAACTTGGTGCTTACTCGGCTTTGCATGCAGCGCGTGACGCAAGTGGGGTTCAGGTTTTGGTCCTTGATTCCGTTCCGCGGAATTCCGATGAACTCCTCGCCGCAGCACTGAGGGACGATATCGGAGTAGACAATCGGCTTCTGCAATATCTGACCAGAGCTGCCATTCGCGTCTATTTTATCGGGAAATATGACAATGTCTCAGCTTGTGAATTGGCGGCTTTGCTGAAAGACCAACGCGTGGTTCTTTTGTCAGGTAAGGACGCGGGTTACCTTCGTGATTCGACGAATGCACTCAGGCCATGTTTTCAGGGCACTACCTTAGTGGAAGCGAAAACTGATCTGCCGTTGACCGGATATAATTTAACGGCTGCCACTGGTGAACAGGGCGAGGGTTATGATCGTCAGGTAATAGACTTCTTTGACCGCAACCTACGGTAAAACATTCTCGGGTTTAATCGCTATGAGAGCAATCTCGCCATTGTCGCCAATGACTTCGACTTTAGCTGATCTCAATCCGCGTAATTGATCAGCGTGCTCGAGCGGTACTATCAGGAGCACGGGCCCGCGAGTTTGACTGAGAAGTTCCTGAACCTGACTGACCCCTTCAAATCTGGTTGGTTCTCCATCGGCTCCATACGCCACACGACCAGCGGCATAAAACTCTGCTGAGCGATCTACTTTATGCAGTCCGTAGACTGGAGCATTGCTGTAGCCTGCTGCATCCGCGAGGCTAATCAAATCGCGCGCTGATTCTCGTTGCGCGATCCCATGCAAACCGCAATTTAGGGTAATTGCTGCAGAGAAGAGTGCGGCGCAGACAGTCACGCGTACAAATAGCTCCTTGCTAATCCCCCGAAACATTGCCACAACTCCAGCCGCAGCAAGAGGCGTGATCATGATCGCCATGCACTTGAAAGTGACCAGCTCGCCTCGTCTGCCATACACCAAGCCGACAACCGCAAGTACAAGCAGCAGGCCGCCGGTTGCACGCCTCAGCCATCTTTCTCTGACACTTCCAGTTGCAAGCTTAATCAGGCGAGCTGCTGTAAGAACTGCCGCAGCAGGTAAGATGGGAACAATGTAACCTGGCAGTTTTGATTTAGAGAACGAAAAGAAAAGAAATGGGAAAAGCAGCCAGGAAAACAGGAATACCGAGAGCTTGCTCGTGACTTCTTCAGAATGCCAATTCCATTTCTTAGCCTGCGCTAGTGCTTCGAAAAAAATGCCGGACCATGGCAGCGTCAGAGTTACAAGGACGAGTGCATAGAAGTAGACCGGCTGGGCGTGGTGATATCTGTCCGAAAGATAACGAGCAAAATGGTGCTGAATGAAAAACGCATTTAGGAAGGCAGAGCCGTTTCGGACGATGACTGGGCCATACCAAATCGCAGAAACTCCTGCCGCCAGCGGCAGGCCCCATGCCAACGTTCTGAAGAACCTGCTTCCCCACTCTCGACGTAAAAGGTAATAGGTAAACACAACTCCGCAGGGAAGGACGACACCAATTAGGCCTTTCGCCAGGAGAGAAAGACCAATACACGCGTAGAACCCCGCGAGGTGCAGGTTTCTGCTCGCGCTCTGTGGATCGAGTTCGTAGACGAAGAAAAAACTGAGCGACCAGGTCACGGTCATGGTCACCACAATGTCGAAACTTGCAGCGCGGGAAAAAACCATGATACCGGCAGTCGACAGGGTTACCAGTGCGCTCAATGCGGCAAGCCCCACAAGTTCGTTGTCCCGGCTGGCGTTCTCCGCCCGTTTTGCCAACCAGTAGATTGAGACAACCGTGAACAAGCCAGATAATGTTGGGCCAACGCGAGCAGACCATTCAGAGATCCCGAATAATCTGTAACTGGCGATCATCATCCAGTAAAGTAGAGCAGGCTTCTCAAACCATACATGCCCTCCGAGAGTGGGAGTGATCAAATCTCTCCGCAACAACATTTCACGCGCAACCTGGGCATAACGCGGCTCGTCCGCTCCCAGGAGAGGTAGATGGCCCAGACCATAAAAATAGAAAGCAACTAGGGCCAAAAAGAGCAGCAGGCAAGCGCGCTTGGCAAGCATTGAAGGTTGCAAGTATAGTCGACCCCACAAGAGACAAGAGATTATAGACTATGCCAATACGTAGCGCAGTAATTGGAGTGGGCCACCTTGGTCGTCAACATGCGCGAGTCCACTCGCTGCTTGCATCCGAAGGGCTGTCCGAATTCGTCTCGGTCTGCGATCTCAACGAACAAACCGCCCGGGGAATCGCCGAAGAGCGAAATGTTAAGTGGACCACAAAATGGCGGGATCTAATTGGACAAGTTGATGCGGTTAGTCTCGCCGTTCCCACCGAATCACACTGTGAAATCGCCAGCACCTTGCTGACGTCGGGAATTCACGTTTTGGTGGAAAAGCCGATCTCCCAAACACTCAGCGAAGCCGATGAGATGATAAGTGCAGCAGCCACAGGTAGAGCAGTTTTGCAGGTCGGTCACCTCGAACGTTTTAATCCCGCCTTAGTTGCTCTTCGGCCTCACGTTCGCAATCCGGTGTATTTCGAAATTCATCGCGTGGGGGAGTTTACGGCGCGCTCACTCGATATCGACGTGGTTCTCGACCTGATGATCCATGATCTCGATATTGTTCAGTGGTTGGTTGGCGAGAATGTAGCCGTCACAGAACTTCATGCTGTGGGAATACCGATCCTCACAAATAAAGTCGACGCCGCTAATGCGCGTCTGGAGTTTTCCTCCGGTGCCGTTGCCAACATCACCGCGTCGCGTGTTGGCACTGAAAAGATCCGCAAAATGCGCTTTTTTCAACCGCACGATTATGTGGCTGTGGACTACACCTCCAAAAGGGCGTCAATTAGCAGTCTTGCACCGCCGACGGCGGATGGTGTTTGGCCAGGTGTTCGCGTTCGAAATCTCGACATTATTGATGTGGAACCACTGAGGGCCGAGATTGGCGGTTTTTTAAGCGCTATTAGAGAGAGCTCGCCTTCGCCTGTACCGGGTTTCGCCGGCAGAAATGCACTCGCTCTGGCTTTACGGGCCTTGGACCGCATTCACCAACATGCGGAAAGGGTTGGCGTTCGTTGAAGAGAGTTGTGTTATCAAGAGGCAAAATCTCGCCCGCGATGGCAGAAAGTAGATTACTGAAGTGGTCCACCCGGAGTCATCAATATCATTGTTTCTTGCTGAACGCATCGCAGAAAGTGATTTTCCCTCCGCGGTTTATCTTGTAGCTGAGAAAGGGCAAACCGTTTTTGTGGGCGCGCTGGGACATGCCGTACTCGAGCCTTATCGTATCAGCGCCTCAGTCGAAACCATTTATGATCTGGCTTCTCTGACCAAGCCTCTGGTCACCGGCCTACTTTGCGCTCGTCGAATTGAGTTGGGAGAACTGACTCTGGATAGTGCAGTCGCTCATTATCTCCCTGAGTTCGATCGTACTGACAAGCACCTGATTACGGTTCGGCAACTGCTCACTCATGCCTCAGGACTGCCGGCGTGGCGGCCACTCTATATTCTTGCGCAACAAGAACCGGAACGGGCACTGGGAATAATTGCAAACGAAGTGCTGGAATATAAACCAGGCACCCGCGTTTTATATAGCGATCTTGGTTTCATTACGTTGGGGCTTCTTTTGGAACGATTCACCGGGAAGCGCCTGGCCGAATTAGCTCTCCATGAGATCATCGAACCGTTGCAGCTCAACCACACGTCTTTCAATCCTGAGCTGGCCTTGCAGACGGGTATTGCGGCTTGTGAAACCGGTAATTTGTATGAACAGGAGACCTGTCGCGAGAGGGGGAGTCCGGACTATAAATCATCACGCCAGCAACTGATTTGGGGCGAGGTTCACGATGGTAACGCCCACTTTCTCGGCGGCGCAGCGGGCCATGCCGGCCTCTTTTCCAATATCACGGAAACGCATCGTATTGCGGAGCAGTTTCTCTCAGCACGAAGCCAAATACTTGGGCCGGGCGCCGCAGAATTGTTTTGCACCAACATGACTGCGGGATTGGAAGAAGATCGATCACTTGCCTGGCAACTTGCAACAACCAGAGGCTCGTCGGCGGGACCCTCCTTGCCCCCCGAAAGCTTTGGGCACACAGGGTTTACCGGCACCAGCTGCTGGATAGACTCACGTCATGGGCGTATATTCCTGCTGCTCACGAATCGCACTCATCAACACGGACTTCCATTCGCCAATATCAATAATGTGCGCCGGCAGTTTCACTCCTTGGCGGTAGCCGCCCTGGACGACAAGGGTACTGCCTGACGTTTGCCTGTAGAAAATGGAAACCAAAGGCAACACGGCAGGTGCATCTCTGAGAGAATTAGGACTCTTATTCTTGCGCCTTGGCGCCACAGCCTTTGGTGGGCCGGCAGCGCACATCGCCGTCATGGAAGACGAAGTTGTGCAACGCCGCCGATGGCTTTCTCGTGAACAATTTCTCGATCTTCTAGGAGCAACAAATCTCATCCCCGGTCCAAACTCGACAGAAGTGGCCATTCATATCGGTCACCAGCAACGCGGTTGGCCCGGTCTCGTGATTGCAGGCAGTGCTTTCATTCTGCCTGCAGTGATCATCGTCACCATTTGTGCCTGGGCCTATGTTCGTTGGGGCAAGCTTCCACAGGTGGCCAGTCTTCTTTACGGAGTCAAACCGGTGATCATCGTGATCGTGCTGCAAGCGCTGTTTCGCCTTGCGCGGAGCGCCCTGAAAACTAAACTTCTCATCATTATCTCAGTGATCGGAATTGGCTTAAGTTTCCTGCGTATTAACGAGTTGATCGTGCTCTTTGGCGGTGGCTTCATCGCTGCGACTGTTCTGTGGACACGTAAGCCTCTTAAGCTAAACCCGCTGGTGTTTCCAGGCTCGCTTGGTTCTCTGTTGAGCTTTAGTGCTGGTGTTTCCGCTGCGCCAGGTCTTTTGCCGCTGTTTCTTTTTTTTCTAAAGGTTGGCTCCGTGCTATTCGGCAGCGGTTATGTACTCCTGGCGTTCTTGCGCGGCGACCTCGTTGAGCGGTGGCACTGGCTCACGAACTCGCAGCTACTTGATGCCGTGGCTATCGGTCAAATAACACCCGGCCCGGTCTTCACTACTGCGACGTTCATCGGTTACGTCCTTGCAGGGTTACCTGGCGCATTAATAGCAACGCTGGGGATCTTTCTTCCTGCTTTTGTTTTTGTGGCCGTAAGTGGTCCGCTCATTCCAAAGATACGCCGCTCTCCGAGTGCGGGGGTTTTTCTCGACGGCGTCAACGCTGCATCACTGGCCTTGATGATTGTAGTGACTTACGAATTGGGAAAGAGTGCCCTCATTGATGTAACCACAATAATCCTGGCGGTGCTTAGTGGTCTACTTCTCCTTTATTTTCGCCTAAATTCAGCATGGCTGATTCTCGCCGGAGGCATAATAGGCTTTTTGGCGCAGCAGCTGTTTGCTTGAGAGAGAATCTAAGACACGTTTGTGGGTTGTGACCTGGTTTCAAACTCTCTACGTAGTAAGTTCGTAAGTTCTTGTTTTTTTGAGCAAGATTTGGGCTGAAAGCGCACTTTTGCTAGGGTCTTTTTCGATCCCGTTAGTGGCCAGAAAAGGTTTCACCCCGTAGTTCGCGGTAGGGACACCGGTTACCCAATGCCCCCCGCACAGATCCCGGCGTGCAGTTTTCCCGCACCGGGCTCCTCAGACGTACTCGCTTCCGTCGAAGGCATCCGCGATCATCATGCCAGGGGTCCTGGCTC
>WNGF01001397.1_pt1 | contig 109248 bp, 100 predicted proteins | sample 5400641 | NCBI WGS metagenome assembly WNGF01 (sample SAMN13153371, study PRJNA577476) | soil metagenome | isolation source: 80 cm soil or saprolite under grassland replicate 2 | place: USA:California | collected 2016-06-15 | reverse complement strand
CCACGGCGATCGTCGTAGGATGCTCCACGGACTCCTCCTTTCAGAAAGAGCAGCAATGACTCCGAACCACGTTGGCACCTTGATGCCGTTTACGTGGAAGGAGGAGTCCATCTCATCACTGCAGCGGACGCCGTCGGCTGCGCCGCCGTCACCGAGGCGAAGGCTCATTCGAGGCCGCGCGCCCTCCTGGTGATCACGTAGAGATGATGGCCCTCGTGCACGAGATAGAAGTCGAGCCAGGCGCGCAGCGAGAGCCGTCCCAATCGAGCGTGTCTCCCGGTCCGCGCGAGCTCTTCGGGGGTCAGCGCCTCGACCGCGGCGATCAGCGCCGCGCGGGAATCCTGCAGGCGACGCATCGAGTCTTCAAAGGACCGAGATTGCCACGCCGCCCACTCCGGATCTTCTTCCGCGCGGTAAGCAGGGAAAACCGGCTCCTCTTCGGCCAGGATTCGTCGGACGCGCTCGATCGTCAGCTCGGTGTGGCGCGCCAGGTGCGCCACGTTCTCGGCGACGGACCATTTGCTCTGGACGCGCCTGTCCAGGTCCCCGCGCGGAATTCCTTCCAACAGAGCGGCCAGCGATGAAAGCTGCGTCCGCAGCCTTTCCAGAATCGATTTCGCCGTTTCCATCGAGGGAGCCCTCGGCAATCATCTCAGCTCTTGCCGCCTAAGATGAGCATCGAGTCGCCGAACTCGTGGCCCCGATAGCCGCGGGCCTCGGCATGGCTGTGGGCAGCGACGAGGACGTCTTCCGGTGCGAAGGCCGTCAACAAGGCAAAGTGGCTCGTGCCCGGCTCGTGAACTCCGGTCAAGAGACCCTCGGCGACACGAAGTGGAAAACGCTCGGTGATGCGCACGTCCGTGACACCAGCGCCCGGCTTCAGCCGGCCGCCGCCCGCGGCAGCAGAACCCTCGAGAGCGCGCACCACGCTGGTGCCCGCGGCGACCACGCGTCCCCTGCGGCTGCGGGCCTTCTCGACCGCCTCGACCGTTGCGGCCGGGATGTCGAAGCGCTCGGGCAGCGGGAGCAGCGCGTCCACGGCGGTGTCGCCGGTCGAAGACAGCCCCGCGGCGTGTGTGATCGACGCAAACGGAGGGCGTCGCGCGTGCGCAGGAGCGGCGGCGCAGAGCGGTCCTCAGTCCGCATCCGCCAGTCGCCTCGGCCGAGCAGGGCGGCGGTCCACTCGCCGTCGCGATCCAGGCGCCCCGCCAGACGGACCTCGACCGGCTCGCCGGCGGACGTCGTGGCCTGGAGTGAAGCCGGCAGAGTGGCGGCATCGTTGACCACCAGCAGGTCTCCGCGGCGGAGCAGGCGGGGCAGCTCGCACAGCCGCCGATCCTCGAGACGGCCGGTCCGAGGTTCGACGCACAGCAGCCGTTGCTCGAGCGGCTGACTGCGAGGCCAGGTGGCGGGTTTCACGAGGCCTGCCTCCAGCGCGACGCCTCGATCCGGGATCCGCTCTCAAACGCCTCGGAAGACGCGATGATCGCGGCGATCCGCGCGGCGACTTCTTCAGGCCGTGCGAGCGTCGAACGATCGGCGTCCGGCATCGCGGCGGCATGCATCGCCGTGTCCATCTCCCCCGGATCGATCGTCAGGAACCTGACGCCCGCGTCCTTGAGCTCCTCCGCCCAGATCCTTCCTAAGTGATCGAGCGCCGCCTTCGACACGCCGTACGCGCCCCAGCGCGGGTACGCAACGGCCCCGGCGTCGGAGGTGACGTGGATCACCAGACCTCGGCCACGCAGGGCCATGGAGCCGGCGATTGCTTTGGTGAGCCGGAACGGACCGGCCAGATTCACCGCCAGCACGGCCTCGAGGTCCTCGCAGGCGGCGTCGAGAAGCAGGGGCAGAGGAACGGGTCCGAGGGAACTGGCGTTGTGGACGAGCAGTTCGATCGGACCGACCAACGCGGCGGCGGCTCCGGCGAGCGGGTAGACGGCCCGCTTGTCGCCGACGTCCCCGACGAGAGCGTGGGCCTCTCCGCCGGAGGACCGGATCGAGGCGACGACGGCGTCCAGCTCTTCTTTGCCCCGGGCCGCCAGCGCCACCCGCGCCCCTCGGCGAGCCAGCTCCCGGCCGAGGGCGGCGCCCAGGCCCCGGCTGCCCCCCGTGATCAGCGTCCCGGCTCCGTGCATCTCCATCATCGAGCCTCCTGTCTCACACTACGCGGGCGGAGCCAATATCTCGACAATATTGCCAATCTTTTGGCAGCCGGCTATTCTGTGGGCATGAGCGAAGACCTGTCGGCGCGCCTGGCGAGAAACATCAAGAATCTTCGGGAGACCCGAGGCCTCACCCAGCAGCAGATGGCGAAGCTTTCGGGAATCCCCCGGGCCACGTGGGGCCACCTGGAATCGGGCGGCGCCAACCCGACCCTCGCGGTCTTGGACCGCGTCGCGACGGCCCTGCAGGTGCCGATCGAGGAATTGACGGCCGCGCCGCGCTCCTCGGGCCGGCTCTATCCGAGAGAGGCCCTGGCCGCCCGCAAGCAGGGCGACGGGATCGTGCGCAAGCTGCTGCCGGACCCGGTGCCCGGGATGCTGATCGACCGTATGGAAATCCCGGCGGGCGGCCAGATCATCGGCGTGCCTCACATGCCGGGCACCCGGGAGTACCTGACCTGCGAGGCCGGCGCGATCCAGCTCGCCGCGGGAGGCGAGCGATGGCAGCTCTCTCCCGGCGACGTCGTCGTGTTCAAGGGTGATCAACGTCATTCCTACACGAACGCCGGCAGTCGAACGGCCGTCGGCTACTCGGTTGTGGTTCTGGCACGGCGCTAACGCCATAAAGGCCCCGAGCATCTGTGGCGGTCCCTTTCGCCCGCGATTCAGCGATACTCCTCTAGCAGAAGGAGGAACCCATGAGAGGAGACCGTTTCCGGGTAGCCCTGTCGCTCGCACTCGCTGTGATGACGATCGCCGTCCTCGTGGCCTGCAGCAAGAGCCGTTTGACAAAAGAGAACTACGATCGCATCGCGGCCGGTATGAGCCCTGCGGAAGTCCAGGCGATCCTGGGCACCGGAACCGAGCAGGCGAGCAGCTCGGTCGCCATCCCCGGCGGAACCGTGGCGGGAGTCAACGTTCCGGGAGCGAATACCTCGGCCAAGGTTTTCACATGGCACGAGGGACAGAAGGTGATCTCGGTCACGTTCGTCAACGACAAGATGACGACCAAGACGCAGTTCGGTCTCTGACGCTTCGGCTCATCGTCCGCGCGGGCGGAAGATCTGACTGGCCGGCTCTCCGCGGGCCCTTCCAACCCTGAAATAGGATCGGGGACGGAGTCTCGCCGAAGAACCGAAATCTCGATGCGTCAAGGCCAAGCCAGCCGCGGATTGCCGATGCCTCCCGAGGCGGAAAGCGCGACGGGTGGCGTTCCCTGTTCCACCTCGGAATGGCTGGAATCCCCCCTCCTCGCCAGAATCGCGAAGAGAGTCGCGTGCCAATACGGGATTCTCCCTGGAGAGGTCGACGATCTCGTCCAGGAGGTGCGGATCGCTCTCTGGGAAGCCGAGGGGCAACTCGAGATCAAGCCAAGATGGGTCTTCGTGACGGCCAGCCACAAAGCCGTCGACCTGCTGCGTCGGAGGCGGCGGGTCGGGGCGGAGCTGGCCCAAGCTCGAGCGACAACGCGACCGGCTGAAGAGCTGAACTGCCTGGTTCGGGCGCGGGTCGCGCAGCTGCCGAAGAATCTCCAGGTTTTCTGCGATCTGCGCTATGGGGAGGGGCTGACCGAACGGGAGATTGCCGGCCGGATGGGCCTCTGTCGCGCGTCCGTTCGATGGCTTGGACTCCGATTTCTGAGGGCCGTCAGGGCTCCCTATTTTTTTTCGGCCCTAGCCCAAGGAAGTCGCGAGAACCGATCCTTAGCCAGGTAGGGACTCGAAGATCGTTTTCCACCGCGTTCTCTGGCTGTCATTGGCAGCGATCTCCCGGGTGACGGCGGCGATTCGGTTCCGATTCTTCTGCTGACTTCAGAAAACTTGCGCTCCTCTAGAGCACGCCCGAAAGAGTCACGGGGCTCCCGCAATCGGTTCGGCGCGGGAGTCTGGAAGGGTTCGCTCTGCCGTGTGCTCCCTTCTCTGCTGGCGTTGCTGATCGGCTCCGCCGCGGCGGCGGCCGATGGACCCTTCGCCGCTCTCGAAGCAAAGCTCCGAGAAGCCCAGGCGAGCGACGTTCCGCTGCTCGCGCCCTCGGCCTATGCCCTGGCGGCGCGCAGTTACGAGGAAGCCGACAGGTTGAAGCGAAGCGGCGGCAGCGCCGACGGCGTCCAGCGACTGGTCGATGCCGCGCTGAGAAACCTCGATGCGGCCACGGCCGCCGGCGCCCGCAACCGGGAATCGCTCTCCGCCGCGCTCGCCGCCCGCGAGGCAACGCTGAAGCTGGATGCAGCGACGATGGCCGCCCGGATCGAGAGCGCGGATCAGCTCCTGCGCAACGCGGCGGCTCGCCTCGAGGCGGGAAACCGATCCGAAGGCGAAGAGCTGGCGCGGTCGGCGGTGGCCGAGTACACGCGCGCGGGCGCGGCCCAGCTGCGGGAGACCAAGCTCGCCGAGCTGCGAAGCGCTGTTCAAGCGGCTTCGGGCCAGGCCCCCGAGGCCACTCGTCTCAGAGCGACGACGGAGCTCGAGGCGTTGACCGCCGGGCTCACCGGCGGGACGATCGGGGTCACCGCCGCGGCGACGCGCATCGACGACATCTGGAAGCTTCTGTTTCCTCCGGAGTACAGGTCCCCACCGCACGAGCTCACCATCGGAACGTTCACGCTGTACGTGGAAAAGTATGAAACCCGCGCATGGGATTTCGTCAATGGCCTGATCATCCACGCGAACGGCACGGCGTGGACTTCCTTCACGTGCGCGCCGAGCCTCATTCCGATTCACGCGGGTCTCCTGACGGCGGCCAAGCAGTTTCGGGTGGTCGAAACGGTTGCGAATCCGAAGGAAGAGATCAGCGTCGCCGACGCTCAGAAGATCGATCCTGCGCAGGGCGTCCATTCCTCTCTGACGCTCAAAATTCCGACGTACGCCGTCACGAGCGCGCAGGTTTCGCAGGCGATCCAGGACATCATCAAGGCCGGAATCGCGCACAAGGGAGAGATCAAGGTCCATTTCGACCAGTTGACCATCAAGCCCGGCCCCACAGCCGACACCGGACTGGTTTTGGCCGGCACGGCCACCTACCCGACGACCCCGCCACAGCCGGAAACGATCACGCTTCACGTGGCGGGCTTCACGGTGTCGATTTCGGCCCTGATGTTGAGGCCGATCGGCGCGACCGCAACAGGGGAGCTCGAATTTCCGGTCTCGATCGCCGACCCCGGCACGGGACATCCAGGACGCGTGAGTCTGGGCGACTTCGCGATCAGCTCCGCGTGTGCGTTCCACAAGGAGCTGCCCTCGACGGCTTTTGGTCCCTGGTCGGTGGGCAGCACGGAGGTCCTGGTCCAGGGAACGGGCATCGTCGCGGACTTCGACAAGAGCTGGGCGGCTCCCGGGCTCGATCCGTCTTCGGCCGCCGCGGTGGCCTCCTGGCGTGGAGCGATTCTGCAAACGGGCTCCACCATCCCCGCATCGGCGCCGGTCGTCTCGAACTCCGGCTACTTACGCGCGAAATACAGCTTTGCGAAGGCGGAGGTCACCGGACCCGGGCTCAAGGGACACTTCGTCCTCGGCGCTGCCTACGAGTTCACCTCGCTCGAGCCATACGGCTACAGCGTGAGTATGAGCGCCGGCTCTGTGGACTTGCGGGACAGCGCCGTGGATCAGGGGCTCTTCCAGAACGGCCGCGTCGTGGCTCCCAGGTCGGCGGCGCAGGTCAGCCTTCTTGCGCCGGTGCGAGCCGATTATCAGCTGGCCTGGGTGGACGCGAATCTCGACCTCCTCGCCAACGTGAAGGTCACGACGGCCATTCGGTGGGGCGAGTACACGGGAACACCCGGCAAACCCACCTTCTACGAAGCCAGCGGCTTCACGCGAGAGCGCTTCTATTTGGCCGGCACCTGGAAGGAGAACTATTTCCCGCTGGACGCGGGCGGAGATTTCGTAGAACCCAAGGCGATCGCCGCTGACTTGCGGCCTCTGGGAATGCAAGGTCTCTCGGTCTTCCTGCCGCAGCGATTCATCATTTACACGCCGGATACGCCCGCGAAGAAACCCCTGACCTTCCGAGGCTTCGACGAGAAAGCGGGTTTTCTCAACATCTCCTTCGGCGGCGTGCACGCCAGCCTGAACATGATCACGGAGAGCGGCTCCAACAAGAACCTCGGCCCGACTTACGCGCCGTTCTACGTTGGCAACAAGCCGTTCCAGGCCGCGCAAACGACGGTCCCGGGCGCGAGGGGTCAGGTGTCGACGGAGTATCGCATCGCCGTGCAGTTCGTCTCAAGCGCGACCTACAACTGCGACATGCGAGGGACGTTCCACATTCCCGCGCCGGTCGACAGCGACCTGGACTTCACCAACCTGGCCTTCACGTCGACGGCGCTGATCTCCGGCGCGAAGGCGCCGTTCACCACGCCCTTCAAGCTCTCCTACTGGGGGCTGGACATGGTCAAGAAGCCCGGCGCGAGCGCCGCGGCCGTCATCAGCGTTCGAACCGGCCAGGTCTTCTTCACAGCCGCAGGCATCCGCGAACAGCGCCATTTCGCCGCGCCGTTCTACCTGATCTGGGGCGAGATGCTGGCCGATGGGCAGCTCAAGCGCCTGGTCTTCGATTACTCCGGGGTCGGACAGAAGTTCGATCGGTTCCCGTTCACGACGTCATTCGTGCGGCTCTCCAACTACGTGGCGGGCACGGAGGCCTATCTCAAAGTGGGGGGTACCGCCCATTTCGACGTCTTCGGACCGAAGTATCTCAACATCGAGGACGTCTACGACACCTCGAAGCCGGGAGACCCGTGGAACAACCGCCGCATCGACAACTTGAAGGCGGACTCGGATCCCGGAGGGCTCTTCCAGGCGAGCGACAAGCACCTGGCCGCGAACTGGAGCGGTGATTTCGGCTCCATGGATTTCAACATCGACTACGACAAGAACATTCAGGACGGCTTCCTCGGAAACGGCCACATGGGATTCCTGTGGATCAACGGGACGCTCGGCGCGTCGATCGTGCTCAAGGCCGAGCGCAGCTGCATGTCGGTTTCCGAGACGACGCACAGGGATTTCACGCTCGGTCCCGTGTCTCACTTCGGATTCATGACCCGCACGACCGGTTGCGGCTGCATCGAAAACGGGCAGCTCCAGCGCGTGGTCTTGAGCGCGGAGCTGGAGCAGTCAGCCGACGTCAACATTCTTCTGCGCTCCGCCGGATACGGCAGTATCGAATGGTCGCTGACGCCGACCGTGTCCACGCTCGAGGTGTCCGGCGATATGTATCTGACGATTCTTCTCGGCGGAAACCTCGAGGCGTCCGGCAGGGCGCGGTTCACAGTCGATCGCGCAAAGGATTTCGTCGAAGGGGAGATCGACGCGAAGTTCGATGCAGGGACCGCACTGGGAGCCGGAACCCTGCAGGCCGACGGGCAACTGAACTGGCATCTCGGCAAATTCGGCGGGGATTCCTATCAGTCGCTCCAGGGCAAAGTGGCCGTCCATGTGCTGACACCCCTGGCCGGCGTCGCGGCGGAGGGCGGTTTTTACATCGGCATGAATGCGCCGAAAGCGGAGGCCTGGGTGCTCGCAGGCGCCGGGAGCCGTTACAAGCTGAACATGGCGCCGCTGCCCGACCGGCTCACCGGAATTTTCGGTTATGCCAAGGCGAGCGACAGCATTAATCTGTATGTGTTCTCCGGCGGGATCGAGGCATACGCCGGAGTCGGAGGCTTCATCCTCACCCCGGCCCAGGTCACCAACCTGGGCGCCACCGCGTCCGGTCTCGGGCCGGGTCTGCCCTTCGTGATCGGGCATGCGGGGGTTCACGTCTGGGGCGAGATTCTCGGAGGTCTCGTTTCGGCGGATGGAACCGTGGACCTGCAGGTCATCGCTCCCTATCCCTTTTCGTTCCAGGGAACTCTCGAGCTCGAGGGGTGCGTCGTCTGGGTAGTTTGCGGCAGTGTGGATGTCACGGTGGGAGTCAACAGCAGCGAAGGGCTTTTCGTTAAGTGAGAGGCGCCGTGCTCGTTGCCCGCAGACGCCTGAGAGCCGGGTTGCTCCTCGGAATCGGAATGCTCTGCGCGACGACGGGGCGAGCCCAAATGATGCGCGCCGTGGCCAGCACGCCTGTGCCGAGCCTGCACGTCGTCGTGACGTGGCCGCCCAACGCCGTTGCGCAGAGGTTCAACCTCTACCGCAAGCTCGCGGCGGCTCCGAGCTTCCCGGCGGCTCCGGTCAACGCACAACCGCTCGAACGAATGAGCGGTTGCGCCGACATTCAGGCCGTCCTCCTCCCGGGATCAGAGGATTGGAACGTCCTCGCGAAGAGCCTCGCCGACAGCAAGACGATGGATTTCGATCCGTGCTTGATTTCGACGATCGCGGCGGGATCGCCCAAGGAGTCCAGGCTTCTCCTCCTGGCCCGCAGCCGCTGGAAGATCGCCGTGGTCGCAGGTCTCGGCTACGACGACAAGGCCGTTGCCAACGGCACGGCCTATGTCTACGAATTGAGAGGCGTCAACGCGGTCGGCAGCGAAACGGGAACCCTCTTCACCAACGTGACGGTCACGGCTGGTTCGCCCGTTCCGATCCCGTCCCCGGGCGGCTTGGCCGCGACGGCCGGCGACAATCGCGTGCTGCTGCTCTGGGGGGACCAGCCGGAAGCGGCCGGCTTTGCTGTCTTACGTGCAACCGCACCCGCGGGGCCTTACGTGCGCGTCAATGAACTGGCCTTCATGAGCCGGATCACGCGGGACCTCGACGGCACGGCGCTTGCGGCATCATCCAATGGCTTTCTCGACATTCGCCGCTGGGATAGCGCCGGAGCTACCTCGTATCACGTCGTCAACGGCCTGTTCGTCTATGGACCGGCAGACGGCACGGCCTACTTCTACAAGGTTGCGAGCGTCGACCTTTTGGGCCAGCCCGGGACTCCGTCGGCGGCTCCCGTGTCGGCGACGCCGCAGGACAAGACGCCGCCCGCGGCTCCCTCGGGGATCAGCGTGAAGGCCGTGGACAGCCAGAACCGGCTCGAGATTCGGTGGAACATCGTCCAGTCAGACATCGAAGGCCATCAAGAAAGCTCGCCCATCGCGGGATACCGGCTCTTTCGGTACGACGCGGAGAACGCTCCGCTGACGACGGGAACGCAGATCGGCGGCGTGATTCCTCCGCCGCCTCCCGGCATCACCGACATGAAGGCCTCGGACAACGCCGCCCTTCTGAGGCCGCCCTTCGGAGAGCAAACCTTCTGGTACCGCGTCGAGGCCTTCGATGCGAGCGGAAATGTCAGCGCCCGGTCCGCGGCCGCGGGAGGCCATCTCAAGGACATCACACCCCCCGCGCCGCCGAAACACGTGGCCGCCGAGGGGTTCGACGATTTCATACGTGTCACCTGGGCGCCCAACACCGAGCCGGACCTGGACGGTTATCAGATCTACCGAAGCCTGTGCCATAACGGAGTCTCCAATCCCTGCGAGCCCCGGCAGCCGGGGATCCCCTCGCTCGGCAACGGATCCGGCAGAGGCCAAAGAGGGAAAAACGCCGTGCACCGGGCCTTACGTGCTGGTCGGCACCGTATCGCTTGCCGACGCGACTGCCATGGGCGCGACGGTGAAGTTTGACGATCGCTCTGTCCCCAAGGGCTCGCCTCTCTGCTATTCCTATTGGGTCAAGGCGATCGATCGGACGCAAAACCAGAGCGGGAGCTGGCCGTTCCCCGATCCGGCGACGGAGAAGACCGTCTGCCAGCGCTTGCGCGACAAGACGCCGCCCGACCCGGCGATCATCTCCGGCCTGTTCGCGCGAGATCAGGCGGTGCGCGTGGAATGGATCGGCCCGCCGGTCCAGGACATTCGCGCCTATCACGTTTACCGGGGAGCGGCCGAGGCCGGCCCTTACAAATGGGTGGGCGGGATGACAGTGGAGCTGCCGCCGGCCGTCCCGCAGGTGCTCACCGCGCCTTACACGGCCCCCGCGGTCGTGGGATGCGGCAAGATCCCGATCGTGACGATCGACGCCATGAGCATGGGCTTCTTCGTCGATACGACGGCCGACCCCAAGACGATCTACTGGTACAAGGTCGTCGGCATCGACCAGAGCGGGAACGAAGCGCCCCTCGGCAAGGCGGTTCCGGTGAGCACCTTCACGTTCACGACGCGGCTGCCCTCGACGCCCACCATCACCTCCGTGACCGGCACGAGCACGGCGCCGTTCGGGCTGGTGATCCGCTGGACCCCCACTTTCGATCCGTCACGCCAGCGCGGATTCGCGGTCTTCCGCAGCGACCGCTTCGACGGCCTGTACCGGCAGATCGGCACGCTCGTGACGGACTCTCAGTACCAGGACAACCAGGTCGTGCGCGGCGTGAGCTACTGGTACAAGGTCGTGCAGATGGATATGACCGGCCAGGTCTCGATGCCGTCGCCACCGGTCAGCGGGTCTTTGCCCTGAATCGGACTGCCGATGGCCACACGAGCGGAAGGAGGAGTCATGAAGCGGATGGCACTCATGGTCCTGATCGTGGCGCCGCTTCTGATCCCGCGCGCGTCTCTGGCCCAGTACTCCGTGGCGACCGACGGTTGGTCCTTCAAGAACTTCAACACGAAGCCGATGCCGTGGGACGTCTATCGCGACACGTTCATCGGCATCCCTCCCACGGAAGACGCGGTGTCGTCCCCCTTTGATGCGCTGTTCTACGAACAGCTCTACAAAGAGAAGCTCTCCAAGGCCGGCAACTGCTTCGGCATGTCCCTGATGAGCCTGATGATGTTGAAGAATGGAGGTCATCTGGGATTCTGCCTGCCGGTGAATCAGTACTCGGGAGATCTCGTGGGGCTAGGCATGGGCGGCGCGCTTCTGGGCCCCACCGAGCCCATGCTCAAGCGCGCGATCAACATCATGCACGGGCACCAGGTGAACCTGCCGACCGTGCAGCTGATCTTGGACATCATCACCCAGCACAAGAGCCGCAACGGGTCCTTCGCGTATGACTCGTTCCAGAATGCGAAGTTGCAGAAAGATCTGACGCTGATCAGCATCACCAAGTCGATCAACCCGGACGACGGCGGCCACACGCTGGTGGCCTACGACGCACAGGACCTGGGCGGCGGAAACAAGAAGATCTTTGTCTACGATCCGAACCGCTCCTGGGCGGACCCGGCCGCGCGGCCGTGGTACACCGGTGCTCAGAACTACGTTGCGATTGCCGGGGACGCCTGGAGCTTCACGATGGCCGGCACGAGCGGGACCTGGTCGGGAGATCCTGGCAGCGGCGGCAATATCATGATCATTCCGATCTCCGTCACCGGCCCGCACACGCGCTCTCCCGCGTCGCTGGGCGACCAGATCATCGGGAGAATCTTGAACAAGCTTCTCCTGACGGGCTCTTCCGCCCAGATCGAGCAGGTGACCGACGACGGCGGCAAACGGCTTTTCCTCCCGGGCACCTACGAGATCGACACGGGACCGGCCGGAATGATGAGCATGGTCCCGTGGTATCCCTCCGATCAGGCTTTGGCCTCGACCGAGCCAACGCAGGTCTTCTTCCACATCGGACGCGCCGGCAGTACATTGAATGTCTCCGTGCGCTCGGCGGAGTCCGGCTACACCTTGATCGCGTCCGGTCCGCGCGGCCAGGTCACGGTGCGATCGGCCGGGGGCCGCGGACCCGATGTGATCACGTTGCATCAGGCGGGCACTGGAGAACCCCGCATCGCGGTCCGAAATGGCCGGGCAGACGCCACGTACGATGTCGAGTTCCTCCAGACGATTCAACCGCGCCAACGCCTGCGCGCGCTGAAGGCGACCGGAATCGAGATGCCCGAAGGCGGCTCCGTCGAGCTGGGCGTGGGCGATCGCAGTCAGACTCTGAATATCAATAGCCCGGCAGCCGCGATCCGCTACGATCTTGAGCTGCAGAACCTGACGCGAAAAGGAATCGAGTCGTTGTCCCGGCGGCGGGTCGCGCATCCCGCGGGTTTGTCGCAAACCATACGTCCTCGAGACTGGTCGCGCCTCCAAACGGCGGAAGTTCTCGAGCAGGCACTTCCCAGCCGAATGCCCCTGCCACCGGCTCCTCGAGCTCCCGAGCAGAAAGGCCGCCGGGCCAACTGAATCGCGTTCGTCTCCTCGGCTAGTGGAGTCAAGAAGGTGTCGTCCGCGGGCGGCCGATCGGCCCGATACGGCGAGAATAAGTGTCTACCGAACGCTTCCTGGAACGGTTCGCGCGACGTTCAACTTGCGCGCCCTTGGGGGTCAGGTCTTTATTATAGACTAGGCCTCGTGGCCCGACCGCTGCGGCTTTCGTATCCCGGCGCGGTGTATCACGTCATGGCGCGCGGGCACGGGCGCGTGTCGGCGTACAGGGACGATGCCGATCGCGAGGCCTTTCTGGAGATTCTCGGCGCCGTCGCCGGCGAGCACGCCTGGGCCGTCCACGGGTATTGCCTGATGGGCAACTCCTACGACCTGCTGGTCGAGACGCCGCGAGGCGACTTGTCGGCCGGAATGCGCTCGGTCAGCGGCCGGTATGCGCAGGCGTTCAACCGCCGACACCGCCGGAGGGGACCTCTGTTCGAGGGCCGATTTCGAGCCACTCTGGTGCAGAAGGCCTCCCACCTTCTGGAGTTGTGCCGGTACGTGGTCTTGAATCCGGTCCGGGCGAAGCTCGTCGAGCGGCCGGAGCAATGGAGCTGGAGCAACTATCGGGCGACGGCGGGCCTTTCCACGGCACCGGCCTGGCTCGCGGTGGACTGGACGCTCGCCATGTTTGCCCGGACGCCGACCGTAGCGAGGCTTCGCTACCGCCGGTTCGTGCGAGCGGGCCGGGGCGCCGCGTCGCCTTTCGAAGCCGTCGAGGGCCAGATCTATCTGGGAGACGCGAAGTTCGTCAAGCGCATGCAAGCGAAGGCAGCGCAGTGGGCCGAGGTCGACGAGATCCCCCGAGCCCAGCGAACGCCGCGGGCTGCGTCCGTCAAGGCCATCCGAGAGGCGGTCGCGCGAGATTGGGGGACCCGCGCTCAGGCCCTCAGCCGTCGCCGTGGCGGCGAGGACAAGCTCGCGGCGATCTATCTCTGCCGAAAGCTATCGGGACTGCCGGTGCGTCAGATAGCCGAGGAGTTCGCGGTCAAGTCTGCTCGAGTCAGCAATGCGGTGACCGAAGTCGAACGACGCCCGGCGCGGGCAGCCTTGCGCCGGCGCATCCAGCGGCTCCAGCAGCACCTCGCGCCGCGCTAGCTTACATTAAAGACCCGACTCCAGCCCTCCGGATCGCCTAGGTTACCCGCTGGCCATTACCAAGAAGTAATTGCCGCTGCTGGTCCCATTGTGTCCGTTCGGATTTCCGGGACAGACACCCAGAGAGTTGTTGCCGGCAAAAAACAGTCCATTGCACACACTGCACCGCCGCCAGTTCTGCTGACCAGTGCCGGTGCCGACCGCCAAAATATAGTTGCCGCTACTGCCGCCGGTGTGAACGCCGCCCGGGGGGCAAATGCCGCCACTGCCCCCTCCAGCGAAGAACAAGCCTTCGCAGGTCGAGCACCACCTCCAGTTCGGTTCGCCATTCCCCGTCTCCAGCGGTAGCACGTAATTGCCGCTGCCCACTACGTCGTGGGATGATCCGCCGACGGGGCAAATGCCATTGCGTGCATGACCGAAGAAAAATAGTCCCTGGCAATTTCGGCACCATCGCCAATTACCTTGCCCCGTAAGCACAGACGGGGTTTTCACCGAGTAGCCGCCGTCAACAAAGAACGTATCCCACAGCTCACCCGAGCGATTATGCTGAAACTTGCCCGACCCCAGTTGCTGAAGAAACACCACGACCTCAGGTCTATTTGGATCATAAGCAGCGATCACTCTCGGCGGCGTCGAGCTACAGCCAGTCGCGACAATGTGATGGCCCCGGAAGGGGAGAGATGACACCAGACAGAACGGTGTCGGCGTGCCATTGCTCAGAACGAAGGAGAGATTGTTATATGCGCTCTCCGGATCTATGGAACCGCTGACGATGGGGCCGACGATGGGGATCATTGATCCGCCGAACTTAGCCCCGGTATTAACGTGGGCCGTCACCTGTCGATCATAGATATATGAGTGCAAGGGAGCTCCCTCTGCAGGTGCGGTGGTATCCGGCGGAATACTCATTCGATTGTAGAAGTAGTCGAGTGCCGCGTAGGCCATTCCGCCGCAGAGAAATCTGCCCTCTAAAGGACCAAAGGACCAACGGATGTCGTTGTTGCTAAAATGGAAGCCGTGCAGCGACGGATTAAAAGAAGTAGATGGCATTGCGATACACCTCCTTCTCATAACATTGGCTAATAAAGACCTGACCCCACGCCTCGAAGGCCAAGGCGTCTAACGACCCGAGTTCCCTACAACTTTAGTGCACCCGCGGTCGGTGAGCTCCACTGTAGGGTTCTGCTCGCACTGGACCTCGGGGGTGGAGTAGGTGAAGGTGAGGCCGACTACGCCGAACAGCGTCAATAGGCCCAATACGACGAGTAGCACGATTCCCCTCTGTTTTTCGTAGCCTCTTCTGTTCATGGCTTGCTCCTTTCCGAGAGAGAGTTCCGTCGGGCTCCCGCATTGACGCGGACCTATAGCGCGTCGCGCGCGTCTTCAGGGGCATGTCTGAAAGGCCGTCGTGTCCTGTCGTGGCTGGAAGGGCGTGTCGAGAGGATTCTGATATTGCTTGATCACTCCCGTCTGCGTGTCGGTGACGGTAAGCGTGACCTCCACGTTGGTCAAGCCCGCCGCGAAGACCCAGTGGTATGGAGTGAACGAGCAGGCGTTGAGGACCTTGAGCACGACCTCGACGTTGTCGGCACCGAAGAACCAGAAATATCCAGTGTCGGAAGTGAGCGCCACAGCGGTCCCGCTTCCCGAGGAGCCGGTCGCCGTCCGGAAGGCCGCCGTCACCGCGAACCGGTTGCTCTCCAGGCAGAGCGTCGTCGCGTTGGCCACGCAGGTGTCCAGACCCACGCCCGGGCTCATTCCACTCGCGGGAGCGCTGCTCGCGCTTTCGGGGAAACTCGGGAGACCCCACGACGGAGCGCTTTCGAAATCAGCCGATGCCTCCTTGGAGGCTTCCGCCGCGAAGCTCTGGGGAACCGCGTCGCAAGTGGCGAAAGCGTTGGTGTCCTGGATCGGCTGGAACGCGGTCCCCTGCAGGTTCACGTATGTCTTGAACGCCCCGGTCAGGTTGTCTGTCACCGTCAGATTCACCTGAACATCGGTCAGGCCCGCTGCAAACACCCAGATCCGGTTGCTGAACGAACAGGCGTTCAACACCTTGACAACGAGCTCCACGTTGTCGGAATTGAAGAACCAGAAGTAGCCGGTGTCACTGGTGAGCGAAATAGCGTTCGCTACGCCCGAACCCGTCGCGCTCTGCCATGTGGCCGACACGCTGAACCGCGCGCCGCTCAAACAGAGCTTCGTGGGTGACGGCGCGCAAGTTCCGACCGTGATTCGGCCGATCTTGTTCCCTCTCGTCTCGATGAACCAGAGGGCGCCGTCGGAGCCCGCAGCGATGTCGAGCGGACCGGAGGTTACGGTCGGGGGCGTGAACTCGGTCATCTGTCCCGTGAGCGTGATCCGTACGATGTGATTGGCGGTCTGCTCGGTGAACCACATGTTGCCGTCGGGCCCCGCGGCGATCCCGGTGGGGAAGTCGCCGCCCGGGTCGGCGAAGGCCGTGACGACGCCGGCGGTGGTCATCCGGCCGATGTGAAACGCGCTCGTGAACCAGAGGTTCCCGTCGGGTCCGGTCACGATCTCGTAGGGGCCCGTCACTCCGGCCGGAAGCGGAAAGAGCGTGACCGCGCCGGAGGTCGTCATTCGCCCGACCTGGTTGCTCAACGGGTCGGTGAACCAGAGGTTTCCGTCGGGACCGGTCGTGAGTCCCTTGAGCTGGATGGTGCCGAAGACCGGAAACTCGGTGACGACCCCGCCGGCCGGTGAGATTCGTCCGATTCGTTGGTGGTCGGTCGCAAACAGAGTGAACCAGATGTTGCCGTCGGGCCCGGTCACGATTCCGCCCGGGAAAGAGTTCGAGGCGATCGGGAAGCGGGTGATCGTGCCGGAGGGCGTCACCCGGCCGACGGAGATGAAGTCGGAGAACCAAACGTTACCATCGGGACCGGCGGTCATCTCCTCCGGCGAGACAAGGCTGCCCGTAATCGGGAACTCGGTGATGACTCCCGACGGCGTTATGCGGCCGATCTTCTTGCCGAGCTGCTCGGAAAACCAGATGTTCCCGTCCGGCCCCGCCGTAATCCCCCTCAGCTGGCTGTCCGCGGTGGGCACGGGGAACTCGCTGAATTCTTGAGCCCGAAGAGCATTCGCCGACAAGCCGAACAAGGCGAGTAGGAAAATTCCGAGCGAACCCCCGGAAACGGTGCGCGTCGGTGGCTTCGGGGCGCATGCGACCCCGCAATTCGAGTCTCTCATGGTGTCCTCCCCTCGCCGGTGAACCCCGTACGTTTCCTGAAAGCCTGGCCTGGCTAGGACCATGTTTCCCTCGCGGGGGCGGCCCGCGTGGCCCTCAGTCATGGGCCCAGCTTCCGTCCCACCAGGCGTGGTAGAGGTTCCCGTCCACTGCCCGCGTGAAGACGTCCAGGCGGTCCACGCCCCAGCTGCAAGCGGCAATCGCTCCGGTAGAGGGAAGAGACCTGGGTTCGGTGCCCGCCCGCACCGGCATCCACAGCGATTCGAAAGGGCTCCAGTTCTGCCCGTCCCACCACTTGTGAAGAACCTCACCCCCGGGGCCTCGAGCGAAGACATCGAGACGTCCGGGTCCCCAACTGCACGCGGCCGGCGGTCCGGTCAGGGGCGCGGCGACCGTGACGGCGGGGTAAGTCTCCTCCGGTACCTGGGGCGACCCCAAGGAAGCGAACTCGCTCCAGCGCTTCCCGTCCCACCACTTCATCATCAGGTCGCCCAGAGTCCCGCGGACGAAGATGGCGATGCGGTCGGTTCCGCAGCAACTCGCCGCCAGGGAACCCGACAGCGGCACCGACCTTTGGGTCCCGCCATGCAGCATCGCGGGCGTTCCGAGCGATTCAAAGTCGCTCCAGGCCCGGCCGTCCCATGAGGTATGGAGCAGGTCGCCGGTCTGGCCGACCGCGAAGAGGTCGATGCGGTCCGCCCCCGCGCTGCAGGCGGCCAGCGGCCCGGCGAGCCCAAGCGGGATCGCGAGGCCGCCGCTCAGCGTCGCCGGCGCCCCCAGACACTCGAAGGCCCCCCACTCCCCTCCGCTGCCGATCTTCTGAAGCAGATCGCCGTCGGGACTCCGGGCAAACAGATAGATCCGCGTCGGATCGCCGCTGCAGGCGGCCAGCTGCCAGTCGGCTGGCACCGTCTCCGGTGACCCTTCCAGGCGGGCCAGGGGCAGGCCCAGAGAATGGAGCTCGCCCCAGCCTCCACTCTCCCACTCCCTGCACAACAATTCGCCGTTGGCCCCGCGCGCAAACAGACTGATCTCGCCCGGGCGCCGGCAGGCGGCGACGGGACAGAAGAGACCGTTGCCGATGACCGTCCACCGCATCTGAAGCTCCTGGGCCTAAAGCGTCTCGTGGGCACCAATCGAACAGCCCCCCTGGGTCTCAGGGGGGCTGTCGGGGCCGAACGCAGGGCGGCCGGGTCGGCTGGTGCTCTATGTCGGCTAGACTTTCGTCCTGATCCAGCCGTAGCGGGCGTTGCTCCGCTCGAACCCGCTCGCCAGATACTCGGGTTTCATCCTGGAAAAGTTGTCGCTGACAAAGCCCGGAAACTCGAGGAGCGTCTTCAGGCTGTCGGGGACCAGCGACTCGAAGTTGGCCGGCACGGGCTTGTACACCCCGTGCGGCGATGCCTCGGCCGCGCCCGGAATCCCATAGAGCCGGGCCGAGTTGAGCCCCAGGATCTTCCGCTTGGCTGCCTTCGTCAGCTCCGGATAACCGAACCGCTCGCGTAGCTCCTCGGGGATCTCGAACCGCCACATCGCCTCGATCTGCCATTGGGGGCTGCCGTACCAGAGCGAGTCCGTGCCGAACACGATTCGGTCCTGCCCCAGATACTTCAAGAGCTGACCGAGGATATGCGCGCACACCGTGGGGAAGGTGACGACCGACGACGCGAAGGTCGTTCCCAGCTCCGCGTAGCAGTTCGGATGTGGCCCCACGAGCTGCGCATACTGGGTGGTCCAGCTGATGTCGGGGACGCCCCCGCGCAAGACGCCGGATTCGATCTCCTCCAGCGCCTGGTAGTCCCAGAAGGAGGGCTGGATGCACGAATGGTAGGTGATGAAGTTGAGGTTCGGCCAGTCCGTCGCTGCCTTGGGCAGATCCGTCGGGAATCCTCTCTCCGGAATGAGCGGCGGCCCAGGCGCCAGGCCCTTGTGGACGCAGATGTTGTTAAATCCCGGGTGGTCCTTCTTCTGTCGCGCGTAATTGTTGCTGATCAGCTCGAACATGGGGTAGGCCACCAACTCGTCGTCGTGCCGCCATATCCGCATGTCGCTGTTGGGGTCCAGGTCGACCTTGGCCGAGGGCGCGATGTTGTAACCCTTCCACGAGTCGGGATGGTAGTTGTCGATCTGGAACTGCATGAAGTCCAGGTTCGGCGAGCCCTTGACGCCGGGCATCATGATGCCGTGCGCCAGCAGGCGGGTCGACCCCGCAATCTGGTTGACGAAGTCCCTGACGCCGGCGGTCTGCCCGGCGGTCAGAATCTCACCGAATTCGGACTCCTCGACGTTCCTCGCGGGGCGCGGCGGCTGACCAGGCGGGGCGAAGATGAACCCTGGCGCGTTGCTCACGACTGCCACGGTGACCTGGCTGTCGAAGAAGAAGCTCGTGATGTAGTGGAGAACGTCGAACACGTCCGGCGGGAGCGGCTGACCGATCAGGGCTGGGTTCCACGGTGTCCAGGCCCCGCCCAGCTCGTCGAGACCGACGACGTTCGGTGGCGCGTTGAAGGGGTTGGAGGTGAAGCCGGGTGTCGTCGGGCCCTGGGCGATCGCGCGCAGCGCGCCAACGATGGCTCCGCCGTTTCGGCTCGATCTGACCAGGTGTGTCTGATCGTCGAAGACGAACAGGTTCGCCGGGACTCCGTTGGCGGCAAAGGCAGCGGACTCGAACATCTCTCTAGGAGTGACCTTGAAGAACTTACCGAACACATCGTTCATCGCGAGGAAGGCTGCCGCCATGCCGCCCGTGCTCGCGAGGAACTTCCGCCGGCTGGTGCCCAGCTTCTTCGACGCCGAGTCGGCCAGCTCCTTGATCCGGGCTTCCACCTTCTTCTGCTTCTCCGTCTGGGGGTAGGGCATGTACTCGCCGTTCGAGACCATCTGGGTCGGGATCGGCGACGCAAAGTCATCCGCCTCGTCCGCCGGCGCGCACTTGGCCAGCTGCTCATCACTCAACCACGCATCTTCTTCTCGGGAGCCGGGGATTCTCTGTGACATCTCTCACCTTCCTCCTTTCTGTGTCCACTTGGGACACGGCGATCGGTTTATGAACGAAAGACACAGCCTCGAGAGAGGTTCCCCGGGGCGTCGTACCCGTATCGGGTGCAAGCTCCCCCCAAGAGCAGATCCCTCACCTCTTGAGTCGTCTGAGCCGCTGGGGTTGGGCTAGTCGGACTTGGAGATTCGAGTCTTTCTCGGTAGGTGCTCTCGGATGCCGAGAAGCAGATCTCGGCACCTGCGATCCAGCCAACGAACAGACGCTCGGCAAAGGCCCCACGCTCGCGCGATCTCGCGCTCGCTCAGCCCCTGCTCGTAGTGCAGTTCGTAGAACTCGTGCAGACGCTGTGGCAGGGCGGCCACTTTCAGGCCGAGCAGATGATGGAGGTCTGCATCGACCTCATGGTTGGTAGCCAGGATTCTCGCGGCGCGGCGCCTCGCTCGCCGTCGTGCGAGCTCACGAACGAGATCGATCGACTTTCTGCGGGCGATGCACGCGATCAGCGCCGAACTGACCGGCGCTTCGAGCCCGGCCTGCCAGAGCGCGATCCGCGTCTCCTGTATCAAGTCCGGCAATTCGGCAGCCGGAACACAATGGAGACTCGCGACCCGGGTTACCAGACGGTCGAGATACGGTGAGTCTAGCCAGTCTTCGGCGCTGGCCACCCACCCGACACCCGCCGCGGGCCAGACCACCTCTTCCCTCTACCACAAAGTGACGAGGAAGGGGCAACATCGTTCGCGGGTATCGCCGACTTCCGAGTTTTATCTCGAGTCCGTTTCCCGATAGCGCGCCGGGACGGCGTTCGGCTCACGTCGGAAGGTCTTGAGGTGCATGGTGTCAGGCTTCATGTCGGCCATTCCTGAGACTTTGGGGTCCGGCATGCGTCCACATATTAGGGCACTTGCAGATCCTTGATGAGCTTGCCGATCTCGCGATCGAGGGGAAGATCCTGCGCCAACTCGCTCTCTAGCTGCAACACGGTTCGAACCGGTGTCGAGGAGCAACCACCGGGCGACCGCGGGCCTTTCCACGGCGCCGAGCTGGCTCAACGTCGACTGGACGCTCGCCATATTCGCCCGGACGCAGACCATCGCGAGGCTTCGCTACCGTCGGTTCGTGCGAGCGGGCCGAGGCGCCACCTCTCCTCTCGAAGTCGAGGGCCAGATCTGTCTGGGAGACGCGAAGTTCGTCGAGCGGATGCAAGAGAAGGCGGTGCAGGGGGCCGACGTGGACGAGATCCCCTGGGCCCAGCGCCGGCCGCGAGCCGTACCTGTCAAGGCCATCCGAGACACGGTCGCGCGGGATTGGTGCACCAGTGCGGACGCTTTGAGCCGTCACCGCGGCGGCGACGACAAGCTCGCGGGCGATCTATCTGTGCAGAAAGCTCGCGGGACTGCCGGTGCGTCAGATTGCCGAGGAGTTCGCAGTCAAGTTGGCCCGAGTCAGCAATGCCGTGACCGAAGTCGAGCGACGACAGGAGCGAGCAGCCTTGCGCCGGCGCATCCACCGGCTCCAGCAGCACCTCGCCCACTGAAAGGCAACAGCAATGTCTTCGTGCAGCACAAAATGGGGTCGACCTGGCACGGTCGACCCCTCGGAAACGTCAGTTAAAGTTCGCGATCGCCGGTCCGCAACCGATTCCCTGTACCCAGACATTCTGAACACCGGGGGCGACAGGATCCAGATCGGATTCCGAGACGATCATCATGGCTGTAAAGGATTCGTCATTTCCGTCCCCCTGCCGGTAGAAGTCGGCTTGCAACACAACCGTCTTGTCTCCGGTGTTCGCTGTTTTCAGGGGTTCGGATGCGGCACCGGTGCACCTGAACATCGTGGTCGGGAGCAGCTGGGCTGTGTCCCAGCGCACTCCCTGCCCGGCAAGGCATCCGTTGAATGGCCCCGCGGTGATGTCCGAAAGGCAACGAAATCCGCCCCCCGAGTGAACGAAGTCCGGCAATTTGTAGGCGCCTCCTCCGGTAACCTCCACCGAGCGGCCTCCGGGGAATCCGGAAACGAGAGGAGCGTTAAAACCGAACGCCTGATTTCCTGCGGCCAACGCTGATGGTCCCATTCCTCCGAGTAACGTAAATCCTACGATGATCGCCATCGCGGCCGCGATACGGTATCCCTTCATTGTTGCTCCCCTCTGTAAGTGGGCGAAACGTAACGCCCGGTTCACTACTCAAGGAGACCATACGTAGCACCTCGTACAGGGGGTTCACGAAAGATGCCGCCACGGATGGAAGGGATTGCCTGATCTCCTTTGAAGGCAGGCACATATCAATGAATAGCCAGCCGATCTCATTGAGGAAATCTTAAGTCTTACGAACGGAAAGAGTGTCCCCGATCGCGACGCGCTCCTGGAAGGGACGAAATGGATCAAGTCATATAAGACGGGACACGCTTTCGCTCGAAGTCCGGCTCCGTTCGGGATTCCAGCTCGGTGAGCTCAAAGCCGATCCAAGTGTGTGTTCATAGCGCCTGCGAACTCGCGGCGATCTATCTCTGCAGAAAGCTCGCGGGACTGCCGGTGCGTCAGATTGCTGAGGAGTTCGCGGTCAAATCAGCCCGGGTCAGCAATGCGGTGATCGAAGTAGAGCCACGACCGGAGCGGGCAGCCTTGCGCCGGCGCATCCAGCGGCTCCAGCAGCAGCCCCGTTAGTGTATATTAGAGACCTGACCCTGATTTGTTAGTGAGCAGGCTGGAGAGGGTTCGGGCGCCGGTGGTGCGGCTGGAGCTATCGACGGCCGCCCGACATCAGGAGCGGGAGATCGGTCCGGTCGACGGGGCAAGTGTTGCCAGCGGTCGAAGGGGTCGTGATGACGCCGGACGGCCGGTCCTACGCCTACTGCTACGGGCGCAGGCTCTCCGATCTCTACGTCGTCTGGAGGCTGCGATAGGCGCGCAGCCATGGTGACTTCTTTCTCCACTCGCTCAACCACGATAGGGCGGCCCCGGCGGAAGAATTGTTCAGGCCCCGTTCCCCCCGTTGACTCCAGCAGGGCTGACTAGATGGAGGCGGGATGAATGTCGCCGCGATGTCCACGACCGATCGCCTGGCGGAAGTACTCCAGCGATCGAAGAAGAACTTGGGGCCCGATGCCGCGAAGGCAATCGACTCGCTGCTATCGCCGACCAATCTCGCGATCATGGCCGGCATGCTGGTCGCATGGGCCGGGTCCCACTTTTTTGGCGTCGGCGAGATCGTCGACGTCCTGCTTCTGGTGGTCGGGGCCTTTGCAATTGGCTGGTCGATCACGGATGTTGCCAGTGATCTATACGAGTTCGCCGACCGGACCATAAACGGCACGAGCGAGGCTGATCTGGAGCGGGCGGCGCAGGCTTTCAGTCACGCCGTCGTTTTGGCGGGTATCACGGTCATCATGGCAATCCTGCTACGCAGGAGCGTGAAACAGATCCAGGCCGCACGCGGGGCGAACGTCTTGGATGCAATGCGGCCACGCAGTCCGGGCCTGCCGCGAGTCGGCGCGGACCCCGAGGCCGGGCGAATATGGAGCAAACCCGGCATCAAGAGCGACCCATCGCTTCCTGCTGGCGAAGGCTCGACCTCGCCCTTCGGCGAGGTCCGCCTGTCTTCCGCGGGGTCGACCACTGAACAGGCGCTCGCCCGGGCGCACGAGCTTGTACATCGCGTCCTAACGCCCCGGTTCGGCGTGCTCCGAACGTTTCGCGTTCAGCTACGGATGTCCGGCTACCTGCGATCGGCGTTCCTCCAATATCTGGAGGAAGCGATCGCCGAGACTGTCGCTCAACTTCGGGTCAACGGGGCCGGCGGGCTGCTGGAGGGCGTTAAGTTTCCGGTTGCCAATGGATATGTCTCCATCAACGCTCTGATGTCTGAAGGTGCAGCGATTGGAACGATCGCCGCTGGAACAGAAGTCTTTTCTGTCCAGTTCATTCCTACGGCGTCCGACTCCGACGTCACCAATGCATGCCAGTGATCCAGCCTGACGCTGCGCTTAGGGATCAACTGATCGAGCGCGCCCGAAAGCTGGCCGAGGAGCGAGGGTGGACGTGGCGCGAACCCGTCGAGATCACCCCAGCAGCCCACCGAGAAGAGCCGGTCTGGGTCATCCGCACCAACGTCTTGATGCTTGGTCAGAACGTGCGCGTCGTTCTGCGTCGATCTGACCACGCGATCCTAGAGGCAGGATATCTCCCGCGTTGAGAATGTCGCCCGCATCGCGAAATGTACGATCACCACAGACCAGCACCCTAACACCCTAAGGGTCAGGTCTTTATTATATACTAGGGCTCGTGGCCCGACCATTGAGGCTCGTATCCTGGCGCGGTGTATCACGTGATGGCGCGCGGGCACGAGCGCGCGGCGGCTTACAGGGACGATGCCGATCGCAAGGCGTTTCTGGAGATTCTCGGCGCCGTCGCCGAAGAGCACGCCTGGGGCCGTTCACGGGTACTGCCTGATGGGTAACCACTACCACCTGCTGGTCGAGATGCCCCGAGGGGATTTATCGGCCGGGATGCGCTCGGTCAACGGCCGGTATGCTCAGGCATTCAACCGCCGACACCGCCGGAGGGGACACCTGTTCGAGGGCCGATTCCGAGCCATTCTCGTGCAGAAGAACTCACACCTCCTTGAGCTGTCCCGGTACGTCGTCTTCGATCCGGTCCGCGCGAAGATCGTCGAGCGAACCGAGCAATGGCGATGGAGCAACTATCGGATGACGGCGGGCCTTTCCACGGCGCCAGCGTCGCTCATGGTGGATTGGACGCTCGCGAGGTTCGCTCGGACGTGGACTGTGGCGAGGCTTCGCTACCGCCAGTTCGTGCGAGCGTCGCGAGCGCCGCGTCGCCTCTCGAGCCGTCGAGGGCCAGATCTATTTGGGCAGCTGCGGGGTCAGGCATGCGTCCATGTATTAAGGCACTTGCAGATCCTTGATGAGTTTGCCGATCTTGCAGTCGAGGCGGCGATCCTGCGCCAATTCGCTCTCAAGCCGCAACACGGTTCGAACCAGTGTCGATCCCTCGCGCCCGAACTGACGCGCCGTGTGCGCGATCGGGTGACCCGCAACCTCCCTCCCAACGTAGGCCGCCACCGCCCGTAATCGCGACAGCTTCCGGTATCTCCCAGGTCGATGGAGCTCACTCGCTTTGACGCCAAACGCCTCGGCCACCGCGCTGGCTACGCGCTCGACCGACAGCCCCCGGCGCCTGGGAACCTGCTCGCCGGCCATCCGAAACTGCGCCCGCGCAAACCCCTCCTCGCCCCGCACCACCCGGCCATGGCTCTCCGCGTCCTCGTACGGCTGTTCGAGGGCCTCGCCCATCAGTCGCCGATACTCACGGATCGCTTCCCGCCGCCGCCGGCCAAGCATCGGAAGCACGCGAACTACATCCAACCACTCGGGGCCGCCACCTCGACGGTAGGACCGATCGCTCGACCACGGGTAGTCCTGCGCCCGCTCAACCACCCCGGCCCGAACCGGATTTTCATGGATGTACCGAATCAGAGCCAAAAGGTACCGATCCCTCTGCACGAGGAAGGCCTTGTAGCGACCCTGGAACAGGTGCCCGACTCTCCGATGCCGCCGGTTGAACCACTGCGTGTAGGACCCCTGTAAAGCTAGCATCAGGCGCGACAGCCGTGTCGCTCCCCGCTCCAAGGCAAGGTGAATGTGGTTATCCATCAAACAGTACGCCAGGAGAAGGAAGCCGAACCGCTCTCGGTAGAAAGCCAACCGCCGAAGGTACTCCTCGCGATCCGCGTCATCCCGAAAAATCGCCCGCCGCTCGTTTCCACGCACAATCACGTGGTAAACGCTACCCTCCGCTTCCAGCCTCGGCGGCCGAGCCATTCTCACCCCGCTTCACGGGGCTTTGTCGATGGGCTCCGAGGTCTCGGTCTCCCTTAACCCCGCCATCCAAGCTACGCGGCCACCAGCTCCTACCGCGTCGGGACTCTCACCCTATAGTCATCACCTGCCTTATCCTGGACACGCATTAAAGACCTGACCCCGATAGGGGCGCTACGATCGCGGCGTTTCTCCGTTCTCCGAACCAAACAGCTCAAGGTTTCGCCGGCGGAGATTGAGTCGAGCCCTTTCCTCCAACTTCGGTAGTAAGCTGAAGTCTCCGCGAAGAAGCCCAGCGCCGAACTCCTTCAGGTGCCGCGCCTTTCGCTTGACCCGGGCACTCATGGCCTGCGCCGCCGCCTCGTCTTCCTTCTTGTTCTTCTGAAGCTCCTCCATTAAGAGCTCTAGGGACGTCGCCCCAAGCCGTTGCAAGATCCCATCGTCCCAAGATATGTGCTCGATGGCAACCCACGGTTCTCCATCGGGCTCTGCGGTTACTGCTACTTCTGTTGTCCGATTCCGAAAAAGTATCCAACACTCCGGTGTGCGATAGCCGGTCTCCACCTCGGAAAACCCGAAGTCGGTAGTCAAGAAGTCAAACGCTTCGCGAACCGCTCCAAAAAAATCGCGACACGCCTCTCGGGCCGAGGACTCGCGCGATCCAACTTCCATCACTTGACCTCCTTGGCCCATTCGTATACCAACGTCTCCTTGCCGGCTATGTCCATTTTGCCTAAGAGGTGACGTACAAAGCCTTGGCTTTGAAGGAATTCAACCTCTTTCGCGTAGAAATCACTCCCGACCTTGCGGGCTGCGTCAAGGCCAATGTCCAAGATGCGTGTGCCGCTGTCTACCGCCTTCTTGAGCCACGTAAGATTCTTCGCCATCACGTCCGCCTTAGTTGTCCAGGAAACATCAAAAGTGCCAGCTTCCAATACCTTTGCAGCGGCGTCCACGCGCCTCATCGTCTCTCCTAAGACAATTCGAGGCGGCGTCGGACCGTCGACCATTGCGTTTCCGACCTGCATTGCGCCAAGCGCTAGCCATGGGTACCTCATTAGGAATTGACCGAGAGCGCGCCAACCCCCGGCGCCGGCCAGGATTGCGGCTGTGCCGGCCCCAACAACGGCACTCGTCCCGCCGACCATGCGCGCGATTTGACCAGGCGCTGCGTCGGCGGCAGCGGCTACGCGCGGGTCTTGGTATGCTAATCCCCAAGCGAGTGCCGATACGTTTCCATCAGGGTCGACGAACCTAAGTGGGTTATTTCGGGAATAGACATACCGGTTCCAAGACCCAGGATAATCGCGCTTTCCGCCGACCTTGTCTGGTGCAAGGAACCGGCCCGTCACGCTGGAGATGTACCTGGCGTGGTCGTAGTCGTTGCCCGAGGAGCCTGACTTGACCTCGTCCCGCTCCATCGCTGCGAACTTGAGCGAGGGATTCACGCCCGGCGGGTCGCTGCCGATCTGCTCGCCGAACGGCAGATAGGTTGGCTTCGACAGAACCGTTCCCCCGCTGTCCATCACGAGGCGGGCCGAGCCCAGGTGGTCCGAGGCGTAGCAGTGCCACTGGGGCTCCAAGACGAGCGCCTCGTACGTCGCGATGTGGAGACTGCCGAGGTAGGCATGGATGCGATCGAGCACGAGGTTGCCGGACGGGTCGAGGTGGCATTGGATCGACGGGCGATTGGCCTCGTCTCGGATGGTGTAGTGCCAGGTCAGGCCGGCAGGTAGACCTGCGACTTCCTTGCGGACGGAAACGGATGGCCTCGGCGTTTTTCCGGACACGGGCTCTCCGGCGGAGTTGCCTGCGCCGCCGTCCGAACCGCCGAACGAACGCGACTCACGATCGACCGTGCCGGCGCTGGCCTTCTTCCTGCCTCCGGTCGCGTGCTTCGGGGCGTTCCACCTTCCGGCAAAGACCTGGACATCGTAGGCGTGGTCGCTGACCTTCTTGACGTAGTCCGGAGGTCCGGACTCGAGCGTGATGCGCAGCCGCACTTCGCCGGTCTCCGGATCGTAGAGGCCGAGCTTCGACATCTGGGTCCAGTTCCAGTCTCCGGCGAGCGGCAGCAGGCCTTGCTTCCAGGCCTCGAACGCCACGGCATGGTCGGCTCCGCCTGTCGTGTGGCTGTCCCTCAGGTAGAAGACCGAGCCGTGAGTCTCATAGACGCCGATCGTGTCGTAGCCCTGGCCGAGCCAGTCGCCGGCTACGGCGATCCCGTCCTGGAAGGGCAAAGCGAACCGGTAGACCTCGTCGGCCGAGCCGTTCGAGTTCTTGTTGCGCAGCCGCACCTCCCCGGTGCTCGCGCTGTACAGGCCCACCGTATCGATGCCGTCACCGTCCCAATCGCCCACGACCGGCTGCAACGAGGGGCCGGAGAGGCCAGCGACCTGCAGCTCGTAGTTAGGCTTGCCCTTCGGCTCGTCGTTCCAGAGGGTGAACGTCCCCGTGTCGGGATCGTAAACGCCGACCGACGCGACGCCGTCGCCGTCCCAGTCGCCGGCAAAGACCGTTGCGCTCCTCTTCTTGTTGAGGGCGATCTCCTTGGCGTTCTTCCTGTCGGCGCTGCCGTAAGCCAGGGACACGCTGCTCTTGGCCGTCTCGTAGTAGCCCAAGTACGACGCGCCCCCCGCTCCGACGGTTACCGTGAACCCAGGCCCCCAGGTCGACCAGCAGCCGTTGCGATACCGGTTGGCGTAGTAGGTCGTGGTGACCGTCGGCCGCACGGCAATTGTGTGCGGGCCGAGGACGCCGTTGGACCAAGAGATCGTGTCGCTTGGATAGGCGTCGTTGGCGATCCAGAGGTAGGCGGTGTCGCCCGCGTAGATGAAGCTGTTCCCGGTGATGCTCGGAGCAGGGGGCGGCGGGACGATCGTCACGGCCGCCTGGTTGGAGGCGACCGAGCCGCAGGCGTTCGACAGCATGCAGCGGTAGGTGCCCGTGGCCGTCGCGGCGTAGGAGTTGCTGGTTGCTCCGGCAATGTTCGACCAGGATCCCGAGAGCACCTGCCACTGATAGCCGGCGCCCGCGGCCGACGTCGCCGCCGTCATCGTCCACGACCCGCACGCCGCACCGCTGCCGATGGGCTGCTGCGTGACCGTGATCGCCGAGACCGGTGTGATCACGGCCGTGTTGCTGACGACCTGCCGGCAGATGTTGCCGACGTAGACCCGATAGTACGTGCGCACCGTCGGAGAGTCCGTCAACGAGGAGGTCGAGCCGCTCACGTTAGTCCAGTTGGTCTGGTCGGTCGACTTCTGCCAGGCGTAGCTGAGCGGTCCCGTTCCCGAGGCCGCGACAGACAGCGTCGTCGAGCTGCCCGAGCAGACGAAGGTCGACTGGGGACTGGTCGTGATCGTGGCCGGCGTCGCGCTCGAAGCCGTCACGGCGGCCTGGTTGCTCGTGACGCTCCCGCAGGCGTTGCTGACGATGACCCGGTAGGTCGCGTTCGTGGCTCCGACCGAAAGAGTCGAGGAAGTCGCTCCACTCACGTTGCCCCAGGTCGAGCCCGACAACTGCTGCCACTGATAAGCCAGGTTCGTTCCCGTGGCGATGACCGCGAGCGTGCCGGTCATGCCCGCGCAGACGATCGTGTTGGCAAGCGGCTGGCCATTGATCACGGGCGGATCGACGTGCGTTCCGACGGCAACGGTGTACTGGGCGACCGTGGCGCAGCCCTGGGACGTCTGAACCGTGCAGGAGTACGTCGTCGTGGTCGTCGGGTGGACCTGGACGGAGGCCCCCATGCCCAGGCCGTGATCCCAAGAGAATCCCGACCCACTCACGTCCGAGCTCGCCGTCAGGGTCACGGTCTCTCCCGAGGTGATCGAGCAGGGGCCGGTTATCTGGGCGTGCGGAATCGGGTTGCCGGTGACGATGCTGGAACCGTAAGTCGTCCCGCAGGAGTTCGTGGCGGCCAGACGGTAGTAGGAGTATCCCGTTGGCAGTGTCGGCGTCGTGTAGGTCGCGCTCGTCGCCCCGGCGACGTTCGCCCAGGTCGTCCCGTTCGGGCTCGACTGCCACTGAAGGCTGGTGGCGTTGGAGACACTTGGCGTAAACGTCGTCACTCCCGGCACGCAGACCTGAGGGTTGGCGGGCATGCCGCTGACACTCGGCAGCGGCGTCTGCGTGAGCACGAAAGAGGACTCGACCGCTCCACAGTAGTTCGAGACGATGACCTTGTACTGGGTTGTTCCCGAGGGAGTGAGAGTGAGGCTATCCGACGTCTTCTGTAGGCCCTGCGTGGCCGAGTCCTGCATCGTCACCCAGCTTGCTGTCGCCGTGTCGTACCGCTGCCACTTGACGTAGGCCATTACGTTGGTCGTCTCGGAAACGGTCACCGAGCCATTCGGGCAGAAGCTCTGGGACGACGGGGTCTGCGTGTAGGTGAGCGGCGTAAAGACCACGATCGAGAGGGCATTGCCGTACACCGTTGGAGAGCAGGAGCTCGAAAGCCGCGCGCGGTAGAAAGTTGTCTGCGTCGGGGTGACGAGCGTCGAGGTCAGGTCGGACCAGGTCGTGTCGGTGTTCTGTTTTTGCCAAACGATTTGAAGATTGCCTCCGATGGCATCGATGAACCAGGACAGATCGACGGCCGGCGGCGGATTCGTACGGCAGTAGAAGTAAGCCGTGTCAGACCTCAAGATCTTGATCGGCTCGCCGACCGAAACGCGGGCGACCCGGCTCGTGATCGAGATGCCGTTGGCCGTGGCTGTGGCGATGGCCCGGTAGTAGTTGACCGTGGCAGGCGGCACCTCGTTGGCGCTGACGGTTGTCGAGACCTGAACCCAGCTCACGCCGTCGGAGCTCAAGCGCTGCCAGACGTAGGTCACGCCGTCGGGACCGTTGAGCGGCGCGTTGGGGTCGCGGGCCCGGACTCCCGTCGTGTACGCCCCTCCGGGACAGAGGATGGTGTCCTGTGGCTCGGCGATCCAGAACGGAGGACACGAGCCGACGGTCAGAGCGAAGGGCTTCGAAATCGATTGGCTCGAGGCGTCGGTTACCGTCACCGCAAACGAGAGAGTCTGCGGAAGCGTTAGGCCCGCCGGAGGCGTCGCGGAGAAAACACCCGCGCTCGAGAGGCTCATCCAGGACAGCAGGCCGGCCGCGGACCACGTGTACGGCTGGAATCCCCCGGCGGCCTGCAAGGTCGTCATGTACGTCGGCGTCTGAGACGGGCACATCTTGAGAGCCGAGCTGCTCGTGATCGTCGGTGGAGGGGAGGCCGGAAAGACCCCGACGCGCCCCACACGTTCACCCGCCGTGCTGTAGACGTAGGTCTCCTGCGCACCGCTCGACAGGTCTCCCCAGTCGGTCTGGCGCGACAGCGTGTCGTAGAAGAACGCAGAGCTGCCGTACCGAGTCAGATTGCCGAAGGCGTCGTAGGAGACTATCGAGCTCGGCTGGATCTGGTTCCTGGTCGCGTCGATCGCGAACGTCTGGGGAGTCGACGTGGGTCCCTTCCGCGTCAGGTTGCCCCAGCGGTCGTAGGCGAAGGTGTGAGACGTGCCTCCTATCGTGGCCCCGTCGATCCGGGACATTCCGTCGTAGTGGTAGGTGTCCGAGCCGATGCCCTTGATGTTTCCAGCCGCGTCATAGGAGTAGAGACCGGAGCTCCAGCGGCCGCCGGACACCGCAATCTGACTCGGACGCGGCAGCAGCGAGATGTCCGGCGTGATCGTCGTCGTGGCGGGGCCGTTGGAGTTGCCAAACGTATACGACGCGAGCCCGCCGGAAGGATTGTAGGAAGCGCCCGTGATGAGCGGCGTGTTTCCGAGGCCCTTCGGTTGCCCTTGAACGCCGATGGGATAGCCGTTGCCATACGAGTACGTCACCTTGCCCATCAACATGCCGCTCGCCAGGTGGCTCATGTCGTTGACCAGGCCGAGCGGCGTGTAGGTCCAGTCGGTCTCGAAGGAGTCGGCGGGAAGTCCCGGATAGCTCGAAGTCTTTCGGATTAGCCGCCCGGTGGTCGGCGAGAAGGCGAAACGCTCCGAGACGACATGGGTGCCCCGCTTCGCCGTGTAGTTGTTCGAGGTGGATTGGCTCAGCCGGCCGAAAGCGTCATACGCATTCGAGAGAAACGTCCGGCCGCCGGATTCCGAGGACGTGATCGAGACAAGCTGCCAAGCGGTATTGTACGCGCGAGTCAACGTGAACCCGTTCGGCTCGGTGGACTCCACGAGATTTCCGAGCGAGTCGTACTTCCCGTACGAGACCGCACCCTTCTCGGGCGTGCTCTCGGACCGGAGGAAACCGAAGGCGTCGTACCGAAAGATCCGGGTTTGCGTGGCGCCCGGCCCGGCCTGGGTCACCTGGGAGAGCTTGTCCAGCACGTTGTACTGGTAGTCCGTGACGCTGCCGTCGTGCTCATTCACCCGGGTCAGGCGGCCCAGGCCGTCGTAGCGGTAGAAGGTCGAGGCCGAAATTCCGGGAACGAGGCAGGAGCCGCCAGGGTTCATGGCGTTGACGCACACGGTGACCTTCTTCTGCGTGTCGGACGCCTGAGCCGAGCCGTCCGTGTAGTCGATCGATATCTCGGAGAGATCGGCTTTCTGGAGCTTCCCGTGCCTTCCAAGGGGATCGAAGTTAGACGTTGTCGTACCGAACGGTGAGGCCGTGAGACACGTCGTCGTCACGCTGTCGCAGCTGCCCCATTCCGACACGAAGACCTCGCGGCCTGTCGTGTCGAATCGATGCGTCCGAACCGAGAAGCCGGTCGCCGTCGGCGTCCGCCGAATCTCGCGGACCAGCCGCCCGAAGCCGTCGTAAAGGTACTGCTCCCACGTCAGGCCGGCCGTGGAAGACGCCGGGCACGTCGGCATCGCTGCCGTGTCGCGGTAGATCGTCGCTTGTGTCGCGCTGTCGTAGCAGATCAGTGTCGAAGCTTCTCCAGGCGGCGTAACGGAGATCGGGCGGCCGAGGATGTCGTACGCCGTCGATGTCTGCAGGCCCGCCGGGTCGCGAGATGACGTGACGAGGCCGGTCGCCAGATCGATCGTGCGGTCTGCGGCCTTCCAGGACGCGCCTGACCACTGAGACGACGTCAAGAGGCCATTCTGGAACGTGTTCGTCTTCGTGTAGGTTCGTCCATCCATCCCGCTTCCAGCGGATCGGAAGTTCTCGGTCGTCCGGGAGCCGCAGCCCGCACCTGCGCAACCCTGCATGAGCGAGTCGTCCACCGTGGTCGAGAGCAGAAAGCCGTTCGAGGAGTTGTAGGTCTGCGTCGTCTGCATCGACTGACCCGCCTCGCTAACCTTCTCTGAAAGCAGCGGGAAAAGAAGCCAGTTCGCCCGAAACGTGGCGGGATCGTTCGGTGCCGGGCTCGTGTTGGCGCTCGAGACCCCATAGATCCGGTCGATCGTCCGCAGCGCAGTCGAGCCACCCCAGTCGAAAACGCCCACATGGAGGAAGTGCCCGAAGCCATCCCAGTTGCTTCGCCTGACAGACTTGCTCTGAACGACAGCACCCCCCGACAAGGCGATAGTAGAAACGGTCTCGGAGCTTTCTCGGACATTGGAAAATACGTTGTTTCCTACACCGCCGCAAATATTCAAGACCGTTCCAGAGGCACCCTCTCCGTCGTAGCAATACGCCGTCGTCCTCGCCCTGGTCCCGACTGAGCCAAGGACGTCTGCTTGGTACTCAAGACCGTTGCCAGGTAGGTCAGCGAAGTCGCTGTTTTCGATGTGGAAGTAATGGTTGGCTCGGTAGCCGTCCGGCCCCACGACGCCGCCGACCTCGTAGTTACTCGTACCGTTGGGTGCCAGAATGCACCGTGCTCGCGTGTACAGCCAAGTATTCGCAGATCCGCCGGCGAGTCCGGTCGAATAGGGATACTCGCTGCGCGCAGCGATCCCGGCCGTTCGAACCTGCCATTGTCGGAGGCAGCTCCTGTCGCCCTGTGGACAGGAAACGATAGGGATATTGGCGGGAGGAGGGCACGTCGAGAAGGCTGAATCCCCGGTCTCAAGCTGTGGAGACCATTGGTATTGGATCACTCCGCCCGTCGGCATCGTGACCTGGTTCAAGAGACCCGAGTCGGTCTCGTAGCCTGCTGTGAAGCTTTGGTTGTAAGCGAACTGATAGGTCAACTCCGGCTTCATTGTGTCAATCTGCACGGTCTTCAGGAGCGGTACGACCGGCGTATTCGAGCGAAACGCCGGACACACCGAGCCCACGTGATCGCCTCCGGGGCGGGCAAAGCCGGTGAGAAGATAATCGAACGTCACCTTCTGCGGTTGACCGTTGACCGGACTCGGGAGTTCGATCCTGTCCAAAACCGACCAGGTGGCGGAACTCGAACCGGCGGTTACTGTGATCTGCCGGTAGGAGAAGCTAATCGTTCGGACTAGCTGTCCCGCCGTGTCAGGATCACCCCGATAGTGCTGGACTGTCGATATCTGGGTCGATCCGTCGGCGACAGGATTCGGTCCGTACGTCACCAGGATCGTGTCTCCGAATCGGCTCTTGAGCTTTGTGAGGTAGAGGCCGTCCGCGTCAAAGTCATGAGGCGTGGGCCCGTGGTTCACCATCTGCTTGTTGATCTGCTTGGTGAAGTAACCCTTTTCGCCGTCGGGGAAATCAATCTCGGCGGACATCAACACATTGGTCTGAGGATCGATCAGCAGGTTCGCTGCACGGAGAAAGGATGTGTCGCTGGTGCAGTAGGGTGCCAATGGAGCGCACGAGTGAAAGTTATGAGCCGAACCGTCGGATCCGAGATAGCGGAACGCGATGGCGCCGTTACCGGTTTCGGAAAAGGGTTCGTGCTGGTTTAGATGGCCCAGCTCCAGGGTCCAGCCCGCGCCCGTTACAGGCGAGCCAGAGACGTAAATGCCGTAGTAGTCGTTGCCCTGATAAGTGCACCCTAGCTCAGAACGCCAGAGCTTGGAGTTGTAGACAAGGTTGAGCCGATGTGAAAAGTCAGCCCCTATCGGATAAGTGGGTCCCAGGGGGATTGAAAGCGCGAGGTTCCCGCTGAAGAGATTGACGTGATCGAACCCGTTGGTCTGAAATGTGGCGTTGGGCGCAAACCCCTTGCTGTTCTCGGCGAAAGGGGCTTGTCCCCGGAGGGGAGCGACGAAGAGAAGGGACCACGAGAGGAAGAGAGCTGCAACGGCCGGGCCGCTCTTCGGCCGGAAGGCTCCGCGCCGAGCCTCTCCAGGAAACCGCCGCTGAGCGCCCATGGGCCCTCCTCTCAGACCGCCAGCCGTCGCGAAACGACTCCTCGTAGCCGGCTGAATTGGCGTACTGGTTTTCCTGCTTTCTTATTGTCGCGAGCCCAACCGGCGCTCCCGTGAACCCTTTTCGCTGCCGTGCGGGTATCCCTCTACAAGAGTCCCGAAGGGGCTCGGGAGGGATCGATGACTCTGGCGGATGTCCTGGCGGCGCTGGCGGGGCTCGCGATCGCGGGCGCCGGATTCGCTTCGATCTCGGTGATCTTGTCGCTCTTCGTACCGAACGCTGTTGAGCGGGCGGGCGCGAGGATCGCGAATCGCCTGGCGCGATCGCTCGGACTGGGCCTGCTTCTGTTTCTGGGCGTGCTGATTCTGGCGGGAAGCCTGCTGAAGGTGCCGTTTCCGCTCGCGCGGCTCGCCGCGATCGGCGCGATTCTCGGCGGCTTCTCGCTTGCCGTGCTGGGCGGAGCCGCTATGGCGGCCACACTCGCCCGGCGCTCGCGCGCGTCAGTGGAGGCGCCCGTGGGACTGCGCGACCTGCTGCGCGGCGTCTTCCTACTCGAGACCGCGGTGCTCCTGCCGATCGTGGGCTGGTTCGTGGTGCTGCCGGCAGCGTTCCTGATCTCGCTCGGGGCCGGGTTCCACGCCGTCCTGCGTCGGGGCGTGCCGGCCGCGACAGCGGCCGCGCCGGTTCCGCAGGGTTGATGGGAGCTCTGAGATGTCGAGTCGCCGGCAGTTTCTGACGCTCTCGGGCCTCGCCGGACTCTCCGCAGTGGCCGCAGCGTGCGGCCGGGCTCCGAAGCTCGAATGGCTCCTCGGTCGCGCCACGCCCCCGCAGCCTCGCCCTGACCGCGCACCCTTCGGCCCGCGAGAGCGCTTTGCCGAGCGCGTCCTGAACCGCGCCGCTTACGGTCCGCGCCCGGGCGACGTCGAGCGCGTCGCGAGCATGGGAACCGACGCCTTCCTCGAAGAGCAGCTCTCCCCCGCCTCGATCCCGGATCTCCAGACGCACTTCCTCGTGCGGCGCGTCGAAACGGTCCATCTCTCGGCGCCCGATGTATTCGACGTCGCCGGGAAGACAGCCCTGACCGACCTGCGGCGCGCCACACTGCTGCGCGCTGTCTCCAGCGAGCGGCAGCTTCTCGAGAGGATGGTCGAGTTCTGGAGCGACCACTTCAATGTCTTCGCCGGCAAGGCCGACTGCGCGTGGCTGAAGGTCGTGGACGATCGCGAGGTCATCCGCAGGCATGCTCTCGGCAGCTTCCGCGACCTGCTGCTCGCTTCGGCGACGAGCCCGGCCATGCTCGTCTACTTAGACGGCCGGGCCAACGTCGCCGGCAAGCCGAACGAGAATTACGCGCGAGAGATCCTGGAGCTCCACACTCTGGGCGTGGACGGCGGCTACACGCAGCGCGACGTCATGGAGCTCGCGCGGGCGCTGACGGGCTGGCAGGTCCGCACGTTCTTCGAGCGCGGCCGCACGGTCTTTGTGTCCAAGGTGCACGACGCGCTTGCCAAGGAGGTTCTCGGCCTGCGGCTCGAATCCGGCGCCAAAGCCGACCTCGAGAGAATCGCCGACCGCCTCGCCGCCCATCCCTCGACGGCGGGATTTCTGGCCAGAAAGCTCTGCCGCAGCTTCATCGCGGACGAGCCGCCCGACACCCTTGTGAAGAGCGTCGCAGCGGCCTTCACGAGGAGCCGCGGCGACATCCTGTTCACGCTCGCCGCGCTTCTCTACTCCGAAGAGCTGCGCACCGCGCCGCCGAAGTTCAAACGCCCGTATGCGTTTGCGGTCTCCGCCCTGCGGCACTCCGGCGCCCGGACCGACGGCGGGCGCGGGCTCCAGCGGCAGATCGAAGAGATGGGCCAGCTCCCGTTCGCCTGGCCCACGCCCGACGGCTACCCGGAGGGCGAGGAGCACTGGTCGGCCCGGATGCTGCCGCGCTGGAACTTCGCGCTCGCGCTCGCCGGAAACGCGATTCCCGGCACGCGCGTCGCGGCCAACCCCGAAGGACTGGCTCTCGAGCTCTGCCGGCCGGAGTTCCAGTACTGCTGAAAGCGAGGCCTCTCATGTCCGACCGCATTCTCGTTCTCGTCAGCCTGCGTGGCGGCGTGGACGCCATCAACGCCGTGGTCCCGCACGGCGACCCGGACTACTACCGCCTGCGGCCGACGCTCGCGATCCCGCGGCCGAAGACGCCCGGCGCCGCCGCGCTCGACCTGGACGGCTTCTACGGGTTTCATCCGGCTCTAAAGCCCCTGCTTGCACTCTGGGAGCGCCGCGAGCTGGCGGTCGTACACGCCGTCGGGTGGCCCGGCGTCTCGCACTCGCACTTCGAGGCCTGGGAGGAGATCGAGTCGGGCGCGGTTGGCGAGGACCGCCCGCAGTCGGGCTGGCTCGCGCGGGCGCTGGCGGCGAAGGGCGACTCGCGCTCCCCGCTGCGAGCCGTCGCCTTCGCCGACACGCTGCCGCGTCTTCTGACGGGTGCGCTCGGCGCGACGGTCTTGACGTCGCTCGAAGAATACCGCCTCGCCGCGGCCGCGGACCGCCGCGGCCGCTTCGAGCACGCGCTGCGCGCCCTGTACGCGAGGACGGCCTTCCCGGTCGGCGCGGCGGGCTTGGCGACCCTCGACGCGCTCACCGCCATCGAGAGGGTGGCGGCGGGACGGACGGGCGATCCCCCCGAGGCCTCACCCTTCGCGCGCCAGCTCGGCATGATCGCGCGTCTCGTCCAGGCGAACGTCGGCCTCGAAGCCGCCTCCGCCGAGCTCAACGGCTGGGACCTCCACTTCGCGGAAGGCTCGACCAGCGGCGCGATGGCCGCGAGGCTCGCCGATCTCGCGAACGGACTCGCGTTCTTTCGCCAGCGCCTCGGCGACGACTGGAAACGCGTCCTCGTCGTCGCGATCTCGGAGTTCGGCCGGCGCGCCGCGGAGAACGGCAGCGGCGGCACCGACCACGGGCAGGCCGGCACGATCCTCGTCGCGGGCGGAGGCGTGCGCGGCGGGCGCGTCTACGGCGAGTGGCCGGGTCTCGCGCCCTCGCGCCTCGCCTCCCCCGGCGACCTCGCCATCACGACCGATTTCCGCGATGTCCTGCTCGAAGTCCTGCCCGAGCGCCTGACGCAGGCCGAACGCGAGCGCGTCTTTCCGCGTTATCAGAGGAAGAGGGCTCTCGGACTGGTGGCCTAAACACAGAAAGAAGGAGCCCCGCCTGTGAATTGGGAGGATGCGCTTGATCGTCGAGCCCCCGCCGGACGACGCAGCGATGGTCGAGCGGGCGCTCGCCGGCGACGGGGAAGCGTTTCGAGAGCTCGTTTCCCGCTACCATCGGGCCGTCTTTGCCATCTCCTACCGGATGACCGGGACGAGGGCGGAGGCGGAGGACCTGTGTCAGGAAGTCTTCCTGCGCGCCTATCGCAGCCTCGCGCGCTTCGACCGGAGCTGGCCCCTGGGGCCGTGGCTGCGGAAGATCGCGTGCAACGCCGCCCTGAACCACCTGCGGCACCGCGCCGTGGAGCGAGGCGGCTCGACCGAAACGGATCCGAACGAGGAGCCTGGCCAAAGTGCGCCGGACCCAGGCGCGGGTCCGGAAGAGAGGCTCGCGCGGTCGGAGAGGGCCGACCGGCTGGGGCGCGCCCTTTCGAAGCTGCCGTCGAACCAGCGCCTCGCCTTCACCTTGAAGTACGTCGAAGAGCTGACGGCCGACGAGATTGCCCGGGCCATGGACGTGCCGAAGAACACCGTTAAGACGTGGCTTCTGCGAGCTCGCGAAGCTTTGCGCAAGGAGCTGGCCGATGAACTGTGAGACGGCTCTCCCCCTCCTCTACGACCTCGTGGACGGGGACATCGGGCGCGAGGACGCGGTCTCGGTCGCGCTCCACCTCGGCTCCTGCCCGGCGTGCGCCGGGAAGCTCGCCGAGCTCAAGATCGCCGAGGAGTTCTACGCGGCGACGACACCGGTGCCCCCTCCGCCGGACCTCTCCCGTCGCATCGCGGCCGCCGTCTCCGGTCGGCGGATCAGACTCTCTTCGGACAAGGGTGCTCTGGGCTTTGCGGCCGCGGCGGCCGCAGCCTGCGCGGCGGCGGCGTTTGCGATCGAGAGCGGTGTTCTCGGCTCTCTCGAGGCCGCCGGGTCGAGAGTCGGCGTCGCGACCGCGCAGCTTCTCGGCGCCCTTCGTCTGGAAGGATGGAGCACGAGCCTCGCCGCGGCGTGGTCAACCGTCACGACGTGGCTGGCCGCTCCCGCGGTCCTTGGCGGCAGCGCGGCGCTTCTTGCCGGGCTCATCGCTCTGCAGATCGGCGGCAGCGCGGTCCTGCTCCGGGCTCGCCGGCGAGGAGGGTCTCGATGACGAACATGGTCGCTTTCGAGGTCGTGGCCCTGCTCACCGGCTGCGGCCTGACGGCCACGCTGACGCTCTTGCGCGCCGGTCTGCCTTCCTTCGTCGAGCGGGCCGACACCGCCGCGCAGGCGCGACGCGCGCCCCGCCGGTTCTTGATCGGCCTGCTGAACGGTCCGGCCCTCTTTCTGCTCGCCATGGCTCTGGGCAGCAAGCCGGAGCACAAGCCCCTTTTGCTCATCGTCGTCGCCGTTCTGGTGGCCCTGACGCTCTGGGGGCTCGTCGCCCAGGTCCCGCGCCTCGGTCGCCGCATCCTCGCGCTCGGGCAGCGCGAGGGCTCTCTGCTTAACGAAACGCTCGTGGGCGGAGCCGCGCTCACGGCCGCGTTCCTGCTTCCCGGCGTCGGCTGGATCGCGGTCGGCGCAGTGCTCCTGCTCGCCATCGGCACAGGTGTCAGCGCCCTCTTCACGCGCAAGGCCGCGATCTGAGTTTCCTGTTTTTCCCGCTTTCTTCTTGGCCTTGTCGCGCTCCTTCCTTTCTCCGGTGACAGCGCCTGGGCGCCACGATCGATGCCATCCACTGTGGACTGCCGGAAGCCTTTCATGTCAAAAGACTTCGCCCTCGAGGCGCGCGAGGTGGGGCCCTGGGACAGGCCAGGTTAGCCTCGAAACGAAACCCATAGTCTCGTCCTGGGACCGAGGGGAACCCGGCGGCAAGATCGGGGAGCGGGACCTTTCGGCAGCTCCTGCGCGGTTCTTGCGCGAATATAATCCCCGCGCGCTCGGGACCCGCCCCCTGCGGCGAAGAAATGAGCACTGTGCTGGCCCGTGAGGCCTTCTCCGTCGGCGCGCGTCAGTATTTCTGGCGGGACGTCGTCATCGCGGCCATCCTTCGCGGCGACTGGCGGCCGTTCGCCGAACAGGTCCGCGGCGGCCTGGCGCTCGTTCAGCAAGCCGAAGACGCCGACGAGGCGCCGTCCGACCAAGACCTCGACGCGGCCGGTGAAGAGTTTCGCTACGCTCGGGATCTCGAGACCGCCGAAGACATGGAGGCGTGGCTCGAGCGCTGGGACCTGACGGTCGAGGATTGGATGGGTTACCTCGAGCGATCCCTTCTCCGGGAGAGCGGCTCCGAAGACGTCGATCAGGTTCTGGCTCGGTATCCGCCTTCGGACGCAGACGTGGCCGAAAACATCTGGACCGAAGCCGTCTGCTCCGGAGAGCTGGCGCGCTTTGCCGAAACACTGGCCAGCCGCGCCGCCCTCGGCGAACGAGCTGCCGCTTCCGGCGACGACGGCAAAGACGCAGCTCCGCAGCTCGGCCTGGAACGCTTCCTCGGCACGTTTCCCGATTCGCTCGCTCAGTCGGGCCTCGCCGAGCTCCTGGGAGCCGAGCCCCGCGAGAAGCTGGAGGAGCTGACCCGTCTCGAGCTCGCTTTCGAGAGCGTTTCGCGGCACCTGCTGACACCGGCCGCGATCCGGGAGCAGCTGGAAAGGAACCGTCTCGACTGGATTCGGCTCGACCTGCGGGACGTTCGCTTCGCGAGCGAGGAGGCAGCGCGCGAAGCGGCGCTTTGTCTGCGTCAAGACGGCGAGCCTCTCGAAACCGTGGCGGCGAGAGCCCGTGTGCCAGTCGAACCCTCCCGCCTGCACCTGAGCGAGGCGGATCCCGATCTTCGAGCCCATTTGCTCGGCGCGCAGCCCGGGCAGCTGCTCGGCCCGTTTTCTCTGGAAGACGGCTTCCATCTGTTTCACGTCTGCGAAAGAACCATGCCGTCCGAGGAAGACCCGGACTTCCGGCAGCTTGCCGCGGACGCGCTCTTGACGGGACTGATCGAACGCGAGACGCAGTCGCGCGTGCGCTGGCACGATCGGCTGTAGCCGGGCCCGCGGAGAAGACAGCGTGGACGACCGCTCGGTGCTCGAGGATCTCCCGATTCTGCGGTTCTTGCCCGGGGAGGCCCGCGCGCTCGTGACGAGCAGCTTCGTCCCGGTCGATTTCTCGTTCGGCGACACGATCGTGCGCGAGGGAGACGATGCGGACTCCTTCTTCGTGCTCGTCTCCGGCAAGGCGCGCATCGTCAAGAAGGCCGAGCAGGGAGAAGAGATCGCGCTCGCGACCCTGCGCCCCGGGGACAGCTTCGGCGAGATGGGTCTGCTCGACCATTCGACCCGCACCGCGACGGTGCGCGCATCGAGCGACGTTTCCACGCTGCGCCTGGACAAGTCGGTCTTCGAGGCCCTGGTGCGCCAGAGTCCCGGCATCCGGCAGTATTTCGAGCTGCAGATCAAGCACCGCAAGCTCGAGAACTTCTTCCGGCACTTCACGCCCTTCACGCGCCTGCCCCCCGACGCTCTGCAGCGGCTGCTGGCGGAGCTCGAGCCGCTCGCGGTGGCAGAGGGAACAGTCGTCGTGCGGCAGGGAGACCGGGCCGGCCCGATGTACATCGTGGAAGAGGGGCACCTGCGCGTCTACTCCGAACAGGAAGGGCGCCGCCGCTACGTGGCCTACCTGCGCAAGGGCGACTTTTTCGGCGAGATGTCCGTCTTCAAGGGCATCCCGCGCACCGCAAGCGTCGAGGCCGTGTCCGCCTGCCGGCTTCTTCTCCTGCGCGCCGACACCTTCCGCAAGCTCCTCGCGGAGTTTCCCGATTTCCAGGCCCAGATCGAGGAGCGAGTCGCGCAATACGACTTCCGGCGCACCGCTCGCGTCCCTCTCGACTTCGTCGAGGAGATCCTGCCGGCCGAAACGACGGCGCAGGAGAAGGTCGGCCTGGACCAGGTCGAGCAAGGCGAGGAAGAGACCGAGGCGCGCGGCGAAGCCGAAGGCGGCCCCTTCGCGGCGGAAGGCCGGTTCGTCAAGACAGCCCGGCGCATCCGGCGCTTTCCCGTCGTGCGGCAGATCGACGAAATGGACTGCGGCGCCGCCGCGCTCGCCATGGTCTGCCGCCACCACGGGCGCCCGGTGAGCCTCGCGCGCATCCGGCAGCTCGTGCACACCTCGCTCGACGGCACCAGCCTGAAAGGGATCTGTCACGCCGCGACCGAGCTCGGCCTGGCCGCGCGGTCGGTCAAGGCCTCGCCGCGCAACCTCTCCCAGATGCCGCTGCCGGCGATCGTCCACTGGGAGGGGAACCACTGGGTCGTTCTCTACGACGTGACGGAGACGCACTGCCGCGTCGCCGACCCGGCGTTGGGGCTGCGGCGCTTCGAGCGGGCCGAGTTCGAGAGGCGTTGGTCGGGCTATGCCGCGCTCTTCGACTACACGGAAGCCTTCGAAAAAGCGCCGGTCACGCCCTCGAACCTGGCGTGGCTCGGGCCCTTCTTCCGCCCTTTCCGCCGCATCCTGCTCCAGGCGCTCGGCCTCGCCCTGGTCGCCGCCGCGCTGCAGATGGTTCTGCCGGTGTTCACGCAGGTCATCGTGGACCGCGTCCTGGTGGAGCACGACACTTCGCTCTTGAACCTGCTCGTCCTCTCGATGGTCACGGTCATGATCTTTCTGGTCCTGTCGATGGGGGTGCAGCGCTACCTCTTGAGCTTCGTGGCCGTTCGCATCGACGCTTCGACTCTGGACTTTCTGACCCGCAAGCTTCTGGCGCTGCCCATGTCGTACTTTTCGACACGCCGCACCGGCGACATCCAGCGGCGCCTGGAAGGGATGCGGCAGGTCCGCGAGTTTCTCGTGCAGAGCGGTGTCGCGGGAATCGCCGCCGCCACGCAGCTCGCCGCCAGTCTCCTGCTGATGCTCGTCTACAGCCGGGTGCTGACGTTGGTGTTCCTGGTGACGGCTCCCCTCTATGCGCTGCTCATGGTGCTGTCGGCCCGCTGGCTGCGGCCCATCTTCGACAGCCTGGAAGACTCCTTCGGCAAGTACCACTCGCACCAGATCGACGCCATCAAGGGGATCGAGACCGTCAAGGCGCTGGGCGCCGAGGGCTCGTTCCGGGAGCTCATGCTCAACCAGTTCCTGAGCGTGGCGCGGCGGCTCTTTCGGGCGGACTTCACGGTCATGTCCTACCTCGGAGCGGTCCAGACCGTGACCCTCTTGACGACGGTGCTCTTCCTCTGGGCTGGCGCCCGCCAGGTGATGGCCGGAACGCTCACGATCGGCGGGCTCGTGGCGTTCAACTCGCTCGTGGCGCTCGCCAACGTCCCCATCCTGTCGCTGCTGACGATCTGGGACAACTGGCAGCACTCGGCCGTCCTTTTGAACCGTTTGAACGACGTCTTCGAGCAGGAGCCCGAGCAGGGCGCCGACCACTCCCGCCTGACTCCCGTCCGAAGCCTGGAAGGGCGGATCGTGCTCAACAACATGGGGTTCTCCTACGGGGGCCCCGAAGCGCCGGCCATCCTGCAGGGGATCAGCTTCGACGTTCCGCCCGGTAAGTTCGTGGCGATCGTGGGTCGGAGCGGCTCGGGAAAGACCACGCTGGTCAAGTGCCTGGCCGGCCTGCTCGAGCCGACCGAGGGCTCGGTCACCTACGACGGCGTGGACCTGAAGGCGTTGAACTACCGCGAGCTGCGGCGCCAGATCGGCTTCGTCCTTCAGGAGAACTTCCTCTTCGCCGACACGATCGCGCGCAACATTGCCTTCGGCGAAGAGGAGCCCGACATGGACCGCGTCCTCTGGGCGTCGCGGGTCGCCAACGCCCACGAGTTCGTCGACCGGCTGCCCTTAGGCTACGAAACCAAGATCGGCGAGAGCGGCCTCGCGATCTCCGGCGGCCAGAAGCAGCGGGTCGCTATCGCCCGGGCCGTGTACTCGCAGCCCCCCGTCTTGATCTTCGACGAGGCCACGAGCTCGCTCGACACCGAATCCGAGCGGGCCGTCCAGGAGAACATGGACAGGCTGCTGGAAGGCCGCACCTGTTTCGTCATCGCGCACCGCTTGAGCACGATCCGCAATGCCGACTCGATCCTGGTGCTCGAAAAGGGACGCCTGGTCGAACACGGCACGCACGAGGATCTGATGAAGCGCCAGGGGCTCTACTATTACCTCTCGAGCCAGCAGCTCGCGGTGTCTGACTGATGGACGCTCTCACCGAAATGGCCGCGCCGGGCGCGGCGCCCTACCTCGATCCCGAGCCGCCGCCCTGGGCCGCCCGGGGGCTCGCCTGGGTTCTGCTCCTGCTCTTTGCGGCCGCGGCGCTCACCTCGGTCCTGCTGCGAGTGCCCGAGACCGTCTCCGCGTCGTTCGTTCTCGCGCCCGTGCACGGCACCGATCCGGTACGCGCCTTCAAAGACGGCATCGTCACGGAGGTCCGTGCGGTGGACGCTCAGGCCGTAGCCGCCGGGGAGACGATGTTCGTGATCGCCTCCCCTCCCGTCGGAGACCGCGCGGCCGAGTGGGAGGGGCTGAAGGCGCAGATTGCAGGCGCCGCGGAGCGGCTGGCCAACGCCCGCGATCGCTACGAGGGGCAACAGCGCGCCGACGGACAGGAAGATCAGAAGCTCAAGGCGCGGCTGGAGAGCGCCGACCGGACCATCCAGAAGAACTCGGAGCAGCTCGCGCTGGCGGCCGAGCTCGCGGAACGCCAGAAGAGGACGTTCGAGGAAGGCGTCTCGAGCTGGATGGATCTGGCCCGACTGCGGCTCGAGATCAACCGGCTGGAAGTCGAAGCCGAGCAGGCGAAAGCCCAGCGCGAAGACACGCGGCGCGCGATCGACAAGCTGCACTTCGAGAGGCGATCGCGGCAGGCCGAATTCAAGGAAGTCGAGCGCAGCCTCGGGGAGGAGCTCGAGAAGGCGCGCATCCGCATGGCGATGCTCGAGAAGGAGCTTGTCCGGACCGGCAACCAGCTGACCGTGCCGGCGCCGTGCAAGGGAAGCGTTCTGAAGATGTCCGTCAAGAACGCCGGGACGGCGGTCCGCGAGGGAGACATGCTGGCCGAGCTCGCCTGCGCGGGACAGGAGCTTCAAGCAGAGCTGACCCTCCCGCAAGACGGCATCGCTCTGGTTCGGCCGGGCCAGCCGGTCAAGCTCCTCTACGACGCCTTCCCCTACCAGCGCTACGGGGTGCGCCGGGCCACCATCCGGTGGGTGAGCCCCGAGACCGTCAACGACAAGGTGGGCTCCGTCTTTCGCGCCCTCGCGGACTTGAAGGAGGGCCAGGTCCTCGTCCACGGGCAGCTGCGGCCGGTGGTTCCCGGGATGGGAGGCCGGGCGCGCATCATCGTCGGCAGGCGCTCGCTCGTCTCGTACGCTTTCGAGCCGCTGCGCCAGCTCAAAGAGAGTCTCTCTGGGGCGCCGGGAAAATGAGGCGCCTGTGATTCGCCCGCCGGGTGTCGCCGACCTGACTCTCGAGGCCTACCACAGCATCGACGCGGCGATGGCCACCTGCCTCGAGCGAGCGAGACTGGCGGCCCGGACCGACCTGCCGATCCTGATCTTAGGCGAATCGGGGACGGGCAAGACCCTGCTCGCCCGGGCGATCCACAACTCGTCCTCGCGCGCCGGCAGACCCTTCGTCTCCTTCAACGCCGCGGCTCTTTCCGACACGCTCCTGGACAGCCAGCTTTTCGGCCACGAGCGGGGCGCCTTCACCGGGGCGCAGAACCGAATCCGAGGCAAATTCGAGCTGGCCGACGGCGGCACGCTCTTCATCGACGAGATTGCGGACATGAGCCCGGCGGGCCAGGCCAAGGTTCTGCGCGCGATCGAGTACGGCGAGTTCGAGAGGTTGGGCTCGGAGAGGATTCAGGTCGCGGACGTGCGCGTGATGTCGGCCACGCACTTCCCGGTTCACACGTTCACCGAGTCGGACCGGTTCCGGCGCGACCTCTTCTTTCGAGTCAGCGGCTTGACGATCACCGTCCCGCCCCTGCGGGAGAGGCGCAGGGACCTGCCGCTCTTGCTCGCCTCCGAGATCGCCCGCGCCAGCAGACAGCAACAAAAGTCGATCCTGGGCCTCGAGAGGGACGCGGCCGAGCGGCTCTTTTCCTACCCCTGGCCCGGGAATCTCCGAGAGCTGGCCCGGGTCATCGACGCGGCGGTGGCGTTGACGCCCGGGGAGATTCTCCCGGTGGAAGCACTTCTTCTCGAGCCCGTGCCGCCTTCGGCGGCTCAGCCGTCGCCGGTCTCGGATCGCGCCGCCAACGGGGTCCCGGCCGACGGAAGTCTCACGCTCGCCGAGGCCGAGCGGCGCCACGTCCGCGACGTGCTCGCCCGCATGGGAGGCAACAAGCGGCGGGCCGCCAGGGCGCTCGGCATCTCCCGGTCCAGGCTCGACCGGAAGCTGTCCGAGACCGCGGCCACGCGGCGAGACGAGTAGTCTCGCAACGAGACTATAGATAGGCTCGTTTCGATACTGTCTTGCTTTTCCTCCCCGCCTCGGCCCGCTTCTCAACCCTCGGTGGGAGAGTGACTTGCGCCCGCGGCGCGGGCTTGGCAAGGAAGCTGCTCTCACTGTGCATGGCCCGAAACGCAGATCGAAGTCGAGAGAGGAGAAAAAAGATGGTCGCCAAGCGAAGCAAGAAAGCAGCGAAGAGAGTCAAGGATCTGCCCGCGAAGAGTCTGTCCTCCAAGCATGAGAAGGGCGTCAAGGGTGGCTTCTTGAGCAGTATTGGTAAAGCCGTGACGTCGGTAATCTCGAAGCCCTTCAAAGCGGGAGAATGACAATGGTCGCAAGGCGAAGCAAGAAAGCGGCGAACAGAGTCAAGGATCTGCCCGCGAAGAGTCTGTCCTCCAGGCGTGCGAAGGGTGTCAAGGGAGGCTACATCATCGACTGGGCGCAGTCCCGAACGGACGCGGGCGCTGGCCTGTTGTTGCCGGCGGTACAGAAGGTTCGGGAATGAAGAGGAGACATCGCCGCGCCGAGGACGTCATCCTCTTGAAGGACCTGGCCCCTCGCCAGGACGTCCGGGGAGGCTCCGGCAAGCGGGTTTTCGGCGAGCCCGTCGAGACGGCACGACCGTCTGAGACCGAGACAGAGAAGAAGGCAAAGCGTCCGGTCAGGCTGAAGGCAGAGAAACGGAAGACTCGAGGCGTGTGAAGGGAGCGAAGAAATGGCGACGAAGCGAGCACGAAAGGCAGGAGGAAAGGTCAAGGCTTTGAAGGCCAGGAAACTGACCGGCTCGAAAGCCAGGAGCGTCAAAGGCGGCACCGTCGTACTCTTCAACGACGGCCGCGTGGCGGGCGGATACGATTTGAAACAGACGAAAGGCTTTTGAGAGGAGTCGAACGCGGCTGGGAAGCGAACGTCGAGGGCTCAGCGAGCCCAGAAAGAGTGGAGCACATGGCGACCAAACGGGGACGGAAACCGGCGAAGAAGGTCAAGACCCTGCGTTCCAAGGGCTTGAGCGTCAGCATGAAGCAGATGAAGGGCGTCAAAGGAGGCGTGATCGCGATCATCTCCCCTCAGAAGCCGACCGCCGGCGAACTGCTGCCCTACATCGAGCAGGACAACCTGTACAAGAGATAGAGCGCGAACGACATCCAACAAAGAGGAGAGCGCATGGCCACGAGGCGAGCGAAAAGGTCGGGAAAGACGCTCAAGGCATTGCCGGCGAAGAGCCTGACTGCAGGACGGGAGAAGGCCGTAAAGGCAGGGACAGATCCCTCGAACGGCAAGACGTCGAGGTGGGGGTCCGTGAAGGACGGGACCAGCAACACAGTGTTCTTCTGACGTTTCCTGCGTCGAAAGGAGCAGACCATGTTGGACCAGCAAACTAGGGGCAAGAGGGCGGGCAAGAAAGTCAAGACTCTGCGCGCGAAGAGCTTGAGCCCGAAACAAACCAAGAGTGTGAAGGGCGGCTATGAAGGGGCGACGATCTCCAACTACAGCTTCCAGAACGCGTGGCCGAAAAAGTAAGGAGCAAACCATGGCAACCCAGCGAAAAAAGGGCCAAATTGCGGGCAAGAAGGTCAAGTCGCTAGCGACCAGGAGCGTCAACGCTCGTCGGGCGAAGGCCGTCAAGGGAGGAGCGTCGCTCCTTCTGCCTCGGATGAAGTGGGAAGTCCCGGTCAAGTACTGATCACTCCAGGGACGACGAGACAGCAAGCGCGACGTCGAACGGCAACACGTCGAGGTGGGAGTCCTTGAAGGACGCGGCCAGTAGCACATTGTCATTCTGACGTTTCCTGCGAGGAAAGGAGCAGACTATGGCGACCCGGCAAGACAAGGGCAAGAGGGCGGGGCGTTAAGTACTCACCAAGCTCAGACAGGATCAGTCTCCAGATCGTCGAAGGGCGGAACAGAAGGATTTGTAAAGGAGCGGAATATGGCCACAAAGCGAGCGAGAAAGTCCGGGAAGAAGGTCAAGAATCTGCGCGCGAAGAGCTTGAGCGGAAAGAAAGCGAAGGGCGTGAAGGGCGGCATCATCGCCGTGCTCTCACCGACGAAAGGCACGATCGAGTACACACCACCGGCTCAAACGAAATGGCTCAAGCAATAGGCGGTCGTAGAGCAGGGCTCGTCGAGCCCGCAAGAGAGGAGAGAAGCATGGCCACGAAGCGAGGGATCAAGTCCGGGAAGAAGGTCAAGACTCTGCGGGCGAGGAGCTTGAGCGGCAAGAAGGCAAAGGGAGTTAAGGGCGGCAGCTTGAATTTCACCAGCCCCACGAAACAGACCAATTTCACGCTACCCGGAACAACGACCTCGATCAAGGGCAACTGAAGGGAAAGGAGAAACACGATGACCGCGAAGCCGAGGAAGAAGCTTGGAAAGAAGGTCGATGACCTGCGAGCGAGGAGCTTGAGCGCCAGGAAGGCGAGGGACGTCAAGGGCGGCTGCGATGCGGGGAGCAAGGACGCGAGTAATAGCCTCAACTTCTCGAGCACGACTCTCAAGAAGTAGGCGCCGCGTCGGCGAGCAGTCTTTGCGGCGCAAGCCCACCCCACGGGTCGAAGACTTCACGAAGGGAGAAGGGAAATAGCGGCAAAGCAGAAAGCCAAGGCGCGCAAGAACATGAAGACGCTGAAGGCGAAAAGCCTGACCGCCAAACAGGCCAAGGGCGTGCGCTGCGGGGCCTATCTTGCGCACATCAGCATCAAAGCCAAGTAACAGGGCCAGTTCTGACTAACGGAGACGCAAGATGGCTGCGAAGAAAGGGAAGAGAGCGAGCAGGAAGGTCAAGACGCTGCCGGCGAAGAAAATGTCGGCCAAGCAGGCGAAGAGAGTTAGGGGCGGCACGCTTCCAAAGTGGAAGCTAGACTTTTTTAGGCCGTCGTAAACCAGATGCGACAAACAAGCCTTGTTGTCGACATTTGAGGAAGCGACTCGGACTTACAGAATCTAAATGAGAATTGCGTTCTAGCTCAGAAGGAGAGAACGATGGTCACGAAGAGAAACACGCGGGCCGGCAAGAAGGTGAAGAATCTGAAAGCGCGGAGTCTCTCCGCCAGGAAGGCGAAGGGCGTGAAGGGCGGGCTGCTTCCCGCTGTCAAGACCGCCCAGAAAGTGCAGTACGCGATGGGCGATGGCAGCGTGAGGTTTGTTCGCTAGAGGGACACACGAGAGAAGTCAAAGCAAGTCTGAGCGTGGTTTGAGGATCTCGAAGTCGGCGAGCTTGCGCACGAGATCCTCTTCGACCTCAATGCCAAGCTCTTCCTGGATCGTCGAGAGCGCCTGGACCGTGGGGTGCCCATCGAAGTACGGCAGAATCTCCATCACCGCGGGGTCGAGATCGAGTGGATCGGTGCCCGCATAGCCGACAACCCGAATCGCCTCCCGGCTCGTCGAAATGATCTCGAAGGAGCCGGCCCCGAGCCGCTCGGGCAGCTCCTCGGAGAGGAGCGCCCGGAACGAATGACGCGTGAGATGCGCCAGCGCGGCGACCCCCGACCCGCAGATCCGCTCCACGTCCGGCCACGTCAGCGGCTCGACCCGTCGGCCGCACAGGCCGTAGAACTCGCGCTCGCGGCCGAACCAGGCGCCCCAGAGCTTCCGTGCGATCGCCGGATCGGCCACGCCGTCCACGTCCGCCGCCGTCATCGGCTCGCGCTTGCCAGGCCGCTCGTCGAGAGGAAGGATCGCACCAAACGCTTCCGCCTCGAGGCCGGCTTCCAGAGCGGACCAGACGGCGAGACCGCGCTCGATCGCCATGAGCAAGTTGCGCGTCCGGTCCCAGAAGGCCGACCCCACGGCGCCTCGCTCGAGCTTGCAGAACCAGGTCGTGCAGATCGAGTTGCGGTGCCGCCAGATGCCGCAGCGCCCGCCGCCTTTCTCGAGGTAATGGGGACATCGCATCGAAACGGCTTGGCCGAACGCCTTCTGGGCACTGTTCTCGTACAACACGCTGAAGGTGCGCGGCGCGCCCACCCCGAGCGGCGTGACGCCGACGCCGGCGTCCATCCGCCTCTCGAGTGTCGCTCGTCCGGCCGAGAACGCAAAGTCCCGGTCCTCGAGCGCCCGCCCGACGAGGTAATTGGGCAGCATCGGCTGGTACGTGCAGCACTTGACGCGGGGGCTGAAATAGAAGGCTTTTTCCTCGGCGCGGGTGCCGTCCGGGGCGCACATGGCGCAGTCGTCGCAGGTGGCCCGGGTCTCGGGCGGAATCGGTGACTCGAGCAGAGTGTCGATCCAACGAGCGTACAAGGGCGGGAGAAGGGCGACGGGCGAAGGCCTCCCGCTCATGAGGCCGGCTCGCGTCCGGGCGGCACGAGGATCTCGAAGTCGGCGAGCTTTCGCAAGAGATCCTCCTCCACACGCAGTCCGAGCTTTTTCTCGACTGCGGCGAGGGCCCCTCGGGTCGGGCGCCCGTCGAAATACGGGAGAACCTGCATGACGGCCGGATCGAGGTCGAGGGGGTCTGATCCGGAATAAGCGACGACGCGAACGCTGTCGGGAGCGTTTGAGACGACGCGGATGGTGCCGGCGGTGAGCCGCGCATTGTCGATAGAACTCTCGCTCACGGCCGAGCCAGTTGCCCCAGAGCCTGCGCGCGACATCCGGCTCGGGGATCTCGTCCACCTGGGCCGCGGTCAACGATTTGCGAGAGGCGTCTGCCAGAAAGAGGTGGCCGAGCGCGGCCTCGTCGATGTCGGACTCGAGGACGCACCAAGCGGCGAGATTCTTCTCGACCTCGATCAGCAGGTCACGCAGCCGGCGCCAAAAGGCCAGGCCGATGGCGCCCCGTTCGTACTTGCAGAAGTAAGTCGCGCAGACCGAGTTGCGATGCTTCCAGATACCGCACCGGCCGCCTCCCTCCTCCAGATAGTGCGGGCATCGAAAGCTTTCGGCGCGGCCGAAGGCCTCCGGGCTGTTGTCATAGAGAAGCCCAATGCGCGCCGACTGGCCGAGGCCGAGGGGGGTGACGGCGATGCCGTCGTCGATCCGGCGCTCCAGCGTCTCGCGCCCCGCCGAAAAGGCGAAGTCCGTGTCCTCGAGCACGGCACCGACGAGATAGTTCGGCAGTCGCGGCTGGTAACTGCAGCACTTGACGCGCGGGCTGAAGTAGAACGCGCTGCCGTGAGGATGCCGCCCTCCCGGAGCGCACATGGCGCAGTCGTCGCAGGTCGCTCGGGTCTCGGGCGGGATGGGGGCGGCGAGCAGCGCGTCGATCCAGCGCGCGTACAGAGGCGGGAGAACGGCCGTGAGGTCCGAAGTCGCCATGGGATTCGCCCGGCTGGATTATAGATGCCGCTCTCTTTGCGTGGTTCGTGATAGAGAAGAAAGGGAGGCGAAAGGAGGAACGATGGCAACCACGCGAAGCACGAAGCGGGAGAAGCGGGCACCCCATCGGCGGGTCAAAGACGTTCGCGTAAAGAGTCTCGGACCGGATCGAGCCCGCAACGTCCGGGGCGGACTCACCGACCCCAAGTTGGGCGGCAAGACCGGAGGCGGCGGCGGCAAGGGCCTCTGAGGGAGCGCGCAGACCCCGCCAAAAGGCAAGGCAGCTCCAAGATCGAGAAAGGAGAAACACGATGGCCGCGAAGAAATCGAAAAGAGCCAGCAAGAAGGTCAAGACGCTGCCGGCGAAAAGAATGTCGGCCAGGCACGCCAAGGGCGTCAAGGGCGGCCTGATCAAGGGCAAGGAGAAGTGGTAGCTCATCAGGGTCATGAGAGACGGACGAGAAACGGGTGAGGAGGCAGCGATGGTCGCCAAGCGAGACACGAAGCGGTCAAAGCGGACTGGCAAACGCGGGCTGAAGGACGTTCGGCCGAAGACGCCGGTTGGGGACAGCGCTAAAAACGTTCGGGGAGGACAGAGCAATCCCAACGAGCGGGGGACGCGCCGCATCGCTCTTCCCTGAACAGAGCTGCGGCACCGCGCGCGGCCTTCATTCCTCGCTCTTCTTGTCCTCGGCCTTGTCTTTGTCTTTGGCTTCCCGCTTCGGCACTTCGGGGCGCGCGAGATCGGGAGCCGGGTCGCCGAAGATGTAGTGGTTGAACCAGGCGAGGTTGTGCGTCATGACGGCGCGCATGGCCTTGGGCTTCGTGATGCCGTGTCCGAAGCCTTTGTAGACGACCATCTCGACCGGCACGCCGCGGTCCTCGAGCGCCTGGCGTAGCTCGTATGCATTGGCGATGGGCACGCGCTTGTCGTTCTCGCCGTGCTGGATCAAGGTCGGCGTCTTCGCGTCCTTGACGTAGCTGATCGGCGAGGTCTTGCGATAGATCTCCGGGTCCTCCACGGGATCCTTGCCCAGGTAGTTGATCGTGAAGGGCGTGATGTCGGTGTTGTAGTAGTAGGTCGCCCAGTCGGAGATGCCCGCGCCGTCCGAGATCGCGGCGAAGCGCGTCGTCGAGGTCGTCAGGAACGCCGAGATGTAGCCCCCCTGGCTCCAGCCCATGCAGCCGACCCGCGCCGGATCCACCCAGCCCTTGGCGACCAGAAAATCCACGCCCGAGAGGACGTCCCAGGCGTCTCCCACGCCGAGATTGCGCTCGTTCAACTTCCGGAACTTCTCGCCGTAGCCGGCGCTGCCACGGTAGTTGACTTTAAGGATCAAAGCGCCGCGCGCCGCCCAGATATCCGACGGGTAGTAGCGGGAGTCGGGCTGCAGAAGCACGGGCCGGTCGACGCCGGTCGGACCTCCGTGAATCACGCAGAGCAGCGCGTACTTCTTCTTCGGATCGAAGTCGGCCGGCTTGATGAGCACGCCCTCGATCGTCGTGCCGTCCCGGCTCTTCCAGGAAATCACCTCGCGCGTGCCGAGAACCAGGCCCTTCGCCTGGTCGTTCATCTTGGTGAGCCGCCGCGGAGCGAAGGGCGCGGCCTCCGAGACGAAGACTTCGGGAACGGACGTCGGCGAGCCTGCCGCAAACGCCATGCGACGCGCGTCTTTCGAAACAGAAAAACCGTAGCCGATCAGCCCTTCGGGTCCCGAAACGCGCGAGATGGCGCCCGACGCCGGATCCACCCGGAAGAGATGCGCTGCGGTCTTCTGCGAGGCCGCGAAGTAGACGCTGTCGCCGATCCAGTCGATCAGTCCCGGATCCTCGTCGAAGGCGTCGGTGATCGAGCGGACGCTGCCGCCCTCCGCCGGCACAACCGCGAGGCGGGAGTTGGTCGCGAAGTAGCGAGTGTTGCCCATCGCGGAAGAGAAGACGATCCGCTTTCCGTCCGGCGACCATCTCGGATTGTTGTCGGGTCCGGGCTGCGACACGATCTTCTTGACCGCGTCGCCGTCGAGCGTCAGAACGAAGATGTCGGAGGTGACGCCCTGGATCAGGTCCGGGTTCGACGTCGCGGCGAACGCGATGCGTGTCCCGTCGGGCGACCAGGTGAACGAGGACACGCTAAAGTCCGTTCCCGTCGTCCGCTGCTTGCCCTTGGTAGGGGCTTGGAACGCCTCCGCGAGCTCGAGCGTGAAGAGGTGCGTGTGAGCGTAGTCCTTGCGGACCACCTCGTAATCGGCGAGGTGATCCTTGCGGTCGGCCACACGGTTGGAGAGAAACGCGAGCCACTGCCCGTCGGGCGACCAACGGGGGAAGGTCGAGGACTTCTCGGCGCGCGTCAGTTGGACCGTATCGCCCGTCGCGACGTTCGCCAGCCAGATCTGCGTGACAAAGGCGTCCTGCTTGAAGTCCGCGGAAGTCACCGTGTACGCGACCCTCGCCCCGTCGGGAGAGATCTGCGCCGCGCCGACCGACTGCAGATGGAGCAGGTCGTCGACCGAGGGCACGTGGCGCGCGGGCGCCGCGGAGAGCGCCGGAAGCGCGAGAAGGTATCCGAGAAGGATCACCGGCAATCTCATGGGATGCGTCTCCTGTCTCTCCACTCTAGCCCGCCCTCGGAATACAATCGATAGTCCGATCGACCGAAAGGAAATCGCCATGCGCGAAAAGCGCCCGCTGGACTGGCTCCCCCGATGGATCACCCTGTTCGTTGCCGTTCTGGGAGTCGCGCTGGTCGACCAGAACGCCCTGGCGGCCGCCGGCGATACGGTCGCCGGCACGTTCCAGGCCGGAGGCAAGACGTTCAAGCTCTCTCACGTCTACGTGCGCCGGCAGCCGTCGCCGAGCGACAAGTCCAAGACCGTGGTCGTCGTTCTGCTGACGGACAACGAGGTGCCCAAAGCGATCGTCGACGACAAGTACCGCCTCGAGCTGACCGACCTCGCCCGTCAGGGGAAGATCCACGGCGTTTCGATCACGATCGGGTCCGACAAGAAGCCCGAGGGCACCGGTTTCACCTACGCCAAGGAGCTCGACGGCGCCATCGTCAACAGGGCGGATCAGCACGCTCTGGCGGCGACGGCGTTCGACGACTCGAAGCTGGAAGGCAAGTTGAGCGGCGGCGGAACGTTCGGCGATTCCTCCTGGAAGTACGAAGCGACCGTCAAGGCCGGCATCGGCTCGATGAAATAGCCCGCTCTCTGAGCGCCTCCTTCAGAACCCCGCCGGCGGCTCCACGGCGGCCGGCTCCCCGACGAAGAGCGTCGGAACCGCCTGCTCCACGGCCGTCTTGTTGTAGGCGGGTACGTCGGTCGAGACCAGAGCGTTGAACTGGGCGAGGAAGCCGTCCAGCGACTGGCGCATCGCGGCGATCTCCTCCTTCACGATGTCGCGCGGAGCCTCTCCGTACGCGCCGCCGGCGGAGAAGCCGAGGCGCGCCATCCTGCTCTGGAAGTCGGAGTGGAAATGCAACGAGTCCGAAGGCGTGCCGCGCTGGACTTCGCGGTTGTAGATCTTGTCCTTCAGCCCCTTGACCTTCGTGTTCAGGTCGCGCGAGGCCTTGATCGCCGCTTCGTACCGCTTCGCCTTTCCGGGCTCGGCGTCCTCGCCTCCTCCGACCAGTCTCGGCAGGGCGGTGAGCTGCGTCTCCCAGTTGTCGAGGCGGTTCAACATCTCGTTGACGGTCGAGACCTGGTTGCGAACCTCGAGCGCCGTCCGGGTTCGCTCCCTCAGCGCCTCGAGATCAACGGGCCGGCGCGGATCCGGGCCGACGGTGACCTCGCGTGTTTCCGTCTCGCCCGCCGCGGAGACGGTGACCCTGTAAGTCCCGGGCACCACGTCGGGACCGCGGTTGGGGTCGAAGAACTCGGAGGGCGGCGGCGCCTCCCCGCCGAACGTAATGCGCTTCGGGCCCTCGTGGCGCATCTGCCAGACGTGCCGGTTGATGCCCTCTTTGGCCGGCCCGTACTCGGTCGTCACCGGATTGCCCTTCGCGTCGGTGATCGTGATCTTGACGGGCTCACGCCGCTGCCGCTTTTGCTCGTCCGTCTGCTTGATCTCGTTCTTCAAGAAGTAGTCGATGACGACGCCGTTGGGCGGGTTCGGCGTCGTCCACTCCCCGATCGAGAAGCCGCCCCGGTTCCAGGTCTGCCACTGCGCGGCGGGCACCATCGAGAAAACGTGCAGGGCCTTCGCCTCGATCGAGGCGTCGAGCTCCTCGAGGGCGGTCATGTTGTCGAGCACCCACATGGCGCGGCCGTGCGAGGCGATGACGAGATCGTGCGAGGCCCTGGCGAACTTCAGGTCCCAGACCGGCACAGTCGGAAAGTCTCCGGAGAGCTTTTTCCAGCGCGCGCCGGCGTCCGTCGAGTAGTGGAGGCCGTTGTCGTTGCCGACGACGAGGAAGCCCTTCTTGTTCGGGTTCTCGCGCACGACGTAAGCCGTGCCGTCTTCCGGCAGGCTCCTGGCGATCGCCGTCCAGGTCGCGCCGCCGTCCGTGGTCCGGTAGACGTACGGATGGCGGTTACCGTGCATGTGCATGTCGTAGACGAGGTGTGCCGTGCCGGCGTCGAAAGGCGACGCGTCGATCTGGTAGATCCGGCCCCATTCGGGCGCGCCCTTTGGCGACACGTTCACCCAGGTCTTGCCGCCGTCCTTGGTGACGTGCACGAGACCGTCGTCCGAACCCGCCCAGATCACCTTCGGATCGACCGGCGAGATGGCAAGCGAGAGAAGCGTGTCGTACGTCTCGGCGCCCGAGTTGTCCAGGTTGACAGGGCCGCCCGAGGCCTTTTGCTTCGTCTTGTCGTTGCGCGTCAGGTCCTGGCTGATCGCCGCCCAATGAAGTCCGCCGTCGGTGGACTTGAAGACGACGTTGCCCCCGATGTACACCTCGTTGGCGTCCGTAGCCGAGACCGCGATGGGAGAGGTCCAGTTGAAGCGGTATTTCAGGTCCGCCGGAGCCATGTCGAAGGCGCCCGAGAGATAGGGCCGGATGTTGCGGGAGATTCTCGTGCGGCGGTCGAAGCGCGAGATGTTTCCGTTCTGCGAGTCCGCGTAGATGATGTTGGGGTCCGACGGCGCCGGGACGATCCATTCGCCGTCGCCGCCCGTCACCACGTACCAGTCGGCGTCCGTGATGCCGCTTCGCGCGAGGGAGTTCGACGTGCCGCACCAGCCGTTGTTGTCCTGGAGGCCGCCGCAGATCGTGTACGGCGAATCGGAGCCCAGGCCGACCTGATAGAACTGGCCGAGCGGCAGGTTTTCGAAAGGCCGCCAGCTCTTGCCGCCGTCTGTGGACGCCAGCGCACCGCCGTCCTGACCCTGCAGGATGCGGTCCGCGTCCTTAGGGTCGATCCAGAGCGCGTGGTAGTCGGGATGAATGCGCCGGTTGTTGGTCTGAAAGGTCTTGCCGCCGTCGATCGAGGTCACGAGATTGAAGGAGCCGAAGTAAAGCTTGTTCTCGTCGGCAGGCGAGACGGCGATGACCGAGAAGTACCAGGGCCGCACGTTGATGTCCTTTTCGAGCTTCTTCCAGTTCGTGCCGCCGTCGGTGGACTTCCAGAGGCCCGAGCCCGGGCCGCCGCCCACGAGCTCCCACGGGAAGCGCCGGACCTGCCACATCCCGGCGAGCAGCACCTTCGGATTGCCCGGCTGCATGACGAGGTCGGAGGCGCCGGTCTGATCGTCCACGAAGAGGACCTTTCTCCAGGTCTGCCCTCCGTCGGTCGTGCGGAAGACGCCTCGCTCCGCGCTCGGCTTCCAGATGTTTCCGAGCACGGCCACGAAGACCGTGTTCGGATCGCCCGGGTCGATCAGGATGCGGGAGATCTGGCCGGCGTCGGCCAGGCCCATGAACCGCCAGGTCGCTCCCCCGTCGGCCGAGAAGTAGACGCCATGGCCGTCGATGATGTTGTTGCGCGGGTTGGGCTCGCCGGTTCCGACCCAGACGAGGCTGGAGTTGGACGGCGCGACGGCGATCGCCCCGATCGAAGGCGGGTGCTTCTCGAAGATCGCCTTCCAGGAGAGGCCGCCGTCGATCGTCTTGAACACGCCGCCCGAGCAGGACCCGACGTAGATGGTGTTCGGCTCGCCGGGAATGCCGGCGATCGCCGAGACGCGCCCGCCGCCCGCGGCGGGGCCGAGGTTGCGGAATTTCAGATTCTGGAGCGGGCCGCCGCTCTCCTCTTTTTTCGTTTCGGCCGAAGCGGTGCGCGTTGCCGGTTTCGCTTCAGCCGCATGGGCGAGAGCCGCAGAAAATACAAGACACAGGGCTCCTGCCGCGCAAGAGAAGCTCCTCATCCTCATCGTCCGGGCTCCTTCAAAAAGCGATCGTCATTATTTCCAACGCCCCCCGGTGTCACAAGGCATTTCCCATGACAGACTCGCCGCGAGGAGCTCCCTTACCGTGAAGACCCCGTCGGCGGGCGGCTCGCCGCTGTCGTCGGTCGTGGACGCGTTGCGGAAACTGTACGGCCGGCCGAAGCCGCCGCCCGTCAGGGACCCTCTCGAACAGCTTCTCTGGGAAAACGTGGCGTACCTGGCCAATGACCAGAGACGAGCGCAGGCCTGGAAGCGTTTCAAGCGAGAGGTCGGCACGAAGCCTCCGCAGATCCTCGCCGCGCCTCGCGCCAAGCTCCTGGACATCGCGCGGGCCGGCATCGCGCCCTCCAACAGCGCCGAGAAACTGCGGGAGACCGCTGCCATAGCCCTCGACGCGTTCGGCGGGAACCTGAAGCCCATCCTGAAGCTGCCGCTCCAGAAGGCGAAGAAAGCTCTTCGCAAGTTCCCGTCGATCGGCGAGCCGGGCGCCGAGAGGATCCTCCTCTTCGCCGGCAGTCATCCCGTGCTCGCCCTCGACTCGAACGGATTGCGCGTCTTGCACCGCCTTGGATTCGGCGAGGAAGACAAGAGCTACGCGAAGTCCTACCGTTCCGCGCAGGAAGCCCTAGCGCCCGGCCTTCCCCTCGACACGGCGTGGCTCACCGAGGCCCATCAGCTCCTGCGCCGCCACGGCCAGGAGCTCTGCAAGACCAATCACCCCCGCTGCGAGGCTTGTCCGCTCCGGCCGCGCTGCGTGTATTTCCTCTCTCTGACTGAGGACTGAGGACTGGGGACTGAGGACTCAACCGGCTCTTACGTCGAGAAGCCTTCTTGAGGCGGCTGCCACTTGAGTCCTCGGTCCTCGGTCCTCAGTCCTCAGTCCTAGGCTCGGCCCGCTTTCCGATACACGTACTCGGCGATGGCGAGGTCTTCGACGCCCAGGCCGGTGAAGTCGGCAACGGTGACGCCCGCCCGGTCGAACTCGCTCGGCGTGTCGCAGAAGATCCCGAGCTCCACCGCGCGAGCTTCTTCGGAGGAGGCGTTCTGCAGCTCACCCAGCCGCCGGCACTGCGGCAGCGAGTCGACGAGGATGAGCGACGCCGCCTTGAGGATCGAGTCGTGAAGCTCCTGCTTGCCGGGCGCATCGGCGCCGACCGCGGAGACATGGGTTCCCGGTGCGAGATCGTCGATTTCCAGAAGAGGCAGCCGGGCCGGCGTCGTGGTGACGATCAGCCGCGCCGCCCGCGCCACGTCGGCCGGCGAGGGCGCGGCGAAGACGGCAACCGACGGCAGCAGCGCGTGCATGTCCCGCCGATAGGTCCCGACGCGCTCGGAAGAGCGGCCCCAGACGTGGATCGTCTCGAGAGGCAAGACTTCGGCGTGCAGGACCGCCTGGAGACGCGCCTGGGTTCCCGTTCCGACGATCCCGATCGACGTGTCGCGACGGCCCAGCTCGCGCGCCGCCATCGCCGCGACCGCGGCCGTACGCACGTCGGTCAGCCAGCCCTCGTCCTCGAAAAAAGCGACCGGGTCGCCGGTGGCGGCGGAGAAGAGGACCATCATGCCGCTGCCCGATGGGAGACCCCGCGCGACCCGACCGGAGAAGGAGCCCGCCGCCTTGACCGCGAAGAACTCGCCCCCGCGGCGGTAAGACGACTTGATGTGCACTTCGGCTGCGCCGTCAGCCAGGGCCAGGTGCATCGGCATCGGCGTGTCGCACTCGCCGAGAGCCTGGGCGATCACCGCGCCGCGCATGGCGTCGATGACTTCCCGGAAGACGACGAGCCGGCGAATCTCCTCGAGCGGAAAAACGCGGATCACGAGAGGACCCTTCGCAGCGTCTCCCGGCTGACGTTCCGGCCTGTCAGAACGACCACCGCGGGGCCGTCGAGCTTGCCGGCCTTCCCCGTCAGGCAGGCGGCGGCGCCTGCGGCGGCCGAGGTCTCGATGACGTATTGGTGCGCGTCGAAGACGACACGCACGGCCTCGAAGAGCTCGGCCTCCGACACCAGCGCGACGCGGTCCACCCGCGACCGGAGGACTTCGAAGCACTTTCGGCCGATGCCCCCCTCGATGCCTCCGGCCGTGGTCTCGACGGCGGGCAGCCGCGTCACGGCTTCGCCGCGTTCGAGGGACTGGGCCAGCGCCGGCGAAAGCTCGTGGTTGCAGCCGACGATCTTCACTTCGGGAAGCCTCGCTTTCACGGTGAAGGCGAGTCCCGCCGCCATGCCGCCGCCTCCCACTGGCAGCACGAAGGAACGCGTTCCGGCAAGCTGCTCCAGAATTTCCATAGCGAGCGATCCGCCGTTGCCCGCCATGACCGCCTCGTCGTCGAACGCGGAGATCCAGACTCTCCCGGCTTTCGCGGCTTCCTCCATCGCCCAGACCTCCGTGTCGTCGTAGCCGGAAAAGCGCGATCGGATCACCTCGGCGCCCAGAGCGACCATCGCCCGGTACTTCGACTCGTCCACGCTGGACGGCACCGCGATCCTCGGCACGAGCCCCAGAGCCTTTGCGGCGTAGGCCACCGCCTTGCCGTGGTTGCCGGCCGAGCACGTGGCGATGCCGGCGCGCTTCTCCTCTTCCGACAAGAGGGAGAGCCGGAAAAGCGCGCCGCGCAGCTTGAACGAGCCGGTCGCTTGAAGGCACTCGAGCTTCAGCCAGACGGGCACGCCCGCGCGCTCGGAGAGCGCCGGCGAAAGCTCGACCGGCGTCCGGCGCACGCGCCCCTCGAGGAACCGCGCTGCCTGGTCGATCAGGTCCAGGTTCAGAGGCATCGGGCGTCAAGGATGCCCTAATCGGCGGGCGAACAGGCAAACACCCCGCTTCCGATCGTCTATGCTCGGCACAGAGCAGGTCGAGAGAAGCCTGAGGAGGAAACGACCGATGTCGGGAACCTACAAAAAGATCGAGATCGTCGGAACGTCACCCGCAAGCTTCGCCGAGGCTGTGAAGGCGGGCATCCAGGAGGCCTCGAAGACCGTTCGGCACATGGACTGGTTCGAGGTGGTCGAGCTGAGAGGGCGCCTCAAAGACGGGCAGGTCGTCGAGTTTCAGGTGACGCTGCGGATCGGCTTCAAACTGGAACGCTGACCGGCGCAAAAACTCTCGTCGCGCTCGCCCGTATTGGCTCAGGACACGGTCCGCCCTCTTGGCGGCCGATGGGAGGCTCGCATGACACGCGGCGCTCGGCTTTTCCTTTCGACACCGGTCCTTCTTTTTGTGCTCTCCGTCCACGCTTTCGGAGCACAGGGTCTGACGTTTCCACCCAGCGGGGACAATCCTCAGGCGTCGGTCACCCAGGCGATCGGGCCCGTCCGGGTGACGATCGACTATTCGAGCCCGCGAGTCGTCCGAGGCGCCAACGACCGGCGCGGAAAGATCTGGGGGGAGCTCGTCCCGTGGGGGCTCTCCGACCTCGGATTCAACGGCTGTAAGAGCTGCCCCTGGCGGGCCGGCGCGAACGAGAACACGACGTTCGCCGCGACGCATGCCGTGAAGGTGCAGGGACAGCCGCTTCCGGCCGGAACGTACGGGCTTTACATGATCCCGGGCCAGGACGAGTGGACGGTCATCTTCTCGAAAGACCCGAGCTCGTGGGGCAGCTTCTGGTACGACCCGAAGCAGGACGCGTTGCGCGTTCAGACCAAGGCGGCCAAGAGCGAGTACCACGAGTGGCTCACCTACGAATTCACGGAACGCGAGCCGGCAAAGGCCACGGTGGCCTTGAAGTGGGAAGAGCTCCAGGTCCCGATCTCCATCACCGTCGACAACCCGAACCAGCTCTGGGTCGACAACATGCGAGCGGATCTTCGCGGCTTTGCCGGATTCTCCTGGCAGAACTGGCAGCAAGCGGCGGCCTTCTGCGCGCAGAGCAAAGTCAACCTTCCCGAAGCTTTGAAGTGGGCCGAGAGAGCCGTCTCGGATCCCACATGGGGCGGCGGCCAGGAGAACTTCACCACGCTTACGACACTCTCGCGGCTGCAGTCCTTAAACGGCCGGGAGCAGGACGCGGCCAAGACGTTCGACAAGGCGTTGAACCACCCGGCGGCCGACCCTCTGCAGATCCATTTCGCCGCGCGCCAGCTCTTGACCGACGGCAAGAAAGCGGAAGCGCTGAAGGTCTTCCAGTTGAACGCGAAGCGCTTCCCAAATAAGTGGCCCGTTCACGTCGGACTCATGCGCGGCTACGCCGCCATGGGGGACAAGAAGAAGGCGCTCGAAGAGGCGAAGCTCGCCCTCGCCCAGGCGCCCGACGAGGGGAACAAGAAGAATCTCCAGAACCTCGTCAAGCTTCTCGAGGAGGGTAAAGACATCAACTAGCCGACGGGAACGACGGCTCTCGGGGCAGCGGGAATGGGCTCGGGCTCTCTCTTAAGAGCCGCCGCAGCCCGTGCCCGCGGCCGCGGCCTTTTCCGGCAGCTTCAGGTCGAAGTCGATTTGCCAGGAGTAGGGCAAGCCGTCGCTCGACTTCGCTCCCGTCATCCGGCCCGCCAGACGCCCGCCGAGCTTCAACTCGCCGGACAGGTTCTCGATCTTCAGCTCCTTGTCCTTGGGCAGGTCGAACACCCACTGCCGCCCGAGCATCGGCGATTCGGCATGATCCATGCCGAGCTCGACGAACTTGACGGCGGCCGCGCTGGGCGCCGGATTTCCGCCGCCGGGACAAAAGGACAGATGCAGCTTCGTGCGCTTCTTCCCCCCCGCGTCCTTGTCCGGAGGATAGGAATTCCACTCGAAGGCCTTGGCCTCCTCGGCCGAGATCGGCTCTTCGGCAAACCAAAGCGTCACGCTCTTCTCGCTGTCGTAGAAGGCCACGGCGCAATGCGTCATGGAAAACTTCTTGCCCCCCATCACTCCCTTTGCCGAGCACTTCTGCTGAGCCTGGACCTGCGCGGCGAAACCCAGGGCCAGCGCCCCGACGAGGAAATACCCGAATCTTTCGAGCATGGGCGCCTCCCTCTATGGCCTGCCTTTCGGCGGGCGCTTCTCGTGGCTCGGCCGAGGCTGGGGCCTGCTCGCAGGCGGCTTGGCGGCTGGTCGCGGGGGATGCACCTGCGGCCGGTGCTCCGGCCGCGGAACGGGCGGCCTCGCCGCGGGCGGGCGCGGGCCCAGATGTCCCGGCGCCCGGTACACGTTCGGTCCCCGCGAATACGGCGCATGGCGCACCCAGTAGGTTCGCCTCCCGTACCAAGAGCGGCCCCGATAGTACGTGTCCCAGTACGTCCCGACCGCGAACGGCACGATCGGCAGGCCGATGGTGCGCCCATACGTGATGATGACGACGCGCCGGTCCTCGTAGGGATACTCGAGGTTTCCGGCGTACACCCAGCCGTGATCCGGCCCCAGACTGACGTCGCACCAGGTCCAATCGTCGACGCAACCGCCGACCTCGACGGCGGTGCCGCCGGGAATTCGCGCGACGAGCGGGTACTCGCTGCTCGGGCCGGCGCGCAGATTGACCGTCTTCGTCGTGTAAGCCATCTGAGCCGGCGCGGCTGCGGGAACGACGAGGCCGAATCCGATCCCCAGGACGAAAAGGCGCACTCGCTTCATGTCGGCCTCCAGGATTCTAGACAGACTGTACACCGGCCGGATCAGAACCCGGGAGGCCTCTTCTGCGCCACGCCGAAGGCCCGCTCGAGGGCGATGCCGGCCCTGCCGACCGTGCCTTCGTCGAAGAGCCTGCCGACGAGCGTCACACCGTGCGGCACGCGCCGCTTGGAGGAGAAAGTCGGCAGCGGGTGCGACGGATCCGGCGCCCAGTCGCTGCGAGCCTGGCCCACCTCGACGAATCCCGCCGGCAGGGTGAGCGCGGGATGGCCTGTGAAGTTCGTGATCGTCAGGATCTCGTCGCGCAGCGAGGGAACCAGCAGAAGATCGACGTTCTCGAAAAGACGGGCCATCTCCCGGGCCACCTGGCGGCGCAGGCGATCGGCCTGGACGAAATCGACCGCCGAGAGGAAGCGCGACTGTCGGAACGTGTTGGGCCAGCCGTCGGGCACCTGCATCTTGAGCTGGTCGACGCCGCGCGAGAGCGTGAGGTCCTCGAAGGCGGCCGCCGCCTCGGCGAAGAGGATGGTGTTGAGCGACCCGTACGGCCAGTCCGGAAGGCTGACTTCCACCGGCACCATCCCGAGGCGACGGACCGTTTCGAGCGCGGCGCGGTCGACCTCGGTCGCGGGGCTTTCGCTCATCCAGGTCGGGAAGAAACCCGCCTTGAGACCCTTGACGGGTCCGACCGCCTCGAAGTCGAGCCGGCTCGGCACGCTCGAGAGGTCGCCGGGGTCCGGACCCGAGATCGCCGTGAGTACGAGGAAAGTGTCTTCGACGCTGCGGGCCATCGGCCCGAGCTTGTCGAGCGACCAGCAGAGCGTCATGGCACCCGTCCGCGCGACGCGGCCGAACGTCGGCCGCAGACCTGTGACGCCGCAGCGCATCGAGGGATCGACGATGCTCCCCTCGGTCTCGCTGCCGATTGCGAAGCCCACCAGGGCCGCCGCCGTCGCGGCCCCGGGCCCCGCGCTGCTTCCTCCCGACCCCTCCTCGAGGAGCCACGGGTTCATCGTCATGCCGCCGAACCAGACGTCGTTCAACGCCAGGGCCCCCAGGCTGAGCTTGGCAACGAGGACGGCTCCCGCGCGGTCGAGCCGCTCGACCACCGCGGCATCGGCGATGGGGACGCGGTCGCGGTACGGCTCCGCGCCGTACGTCGTCCGGATCCCCTTCGTATCCAAGAGATCCTTCGCACCCCACGGGATGCCGTGGAGCGGACCGCGGTACTTGCCCGCCGCGATCTCCGCGTCGGCGCGCCGGGCCTGAGTGAGCGCCAGCTCGCGGGTCAGCGTGATGACGCATCGGAGCTTCCCGTCGAACCGTTCGAGCCGCTCCAGGTAGATGCGCGTCAGCCGCTCGGAGCTCACGGCGCGCGTCTCGATCCATCGCGACAGGGCCGTGACGGGCGCGAAGGCGATGTCCTCATCGCGTTTGGGCAGGGGTCCCGGGTCGGCCGGGCTCCGGACGAACCGGTCGCGGGCGGGGCCGGCGGGCACGCCCGGGATCAGCGGATCCCAGCGCGTGGCCGGCGCGACGGAAGCCTCGAGCGCGACCTTTCTCGGTCCGGTGCGCCGCTCCATGGTCGAAGCCATCGCCTGGCGCCAGTTGCCCGCGGCCTGCGTTCGCTCGGCCGGCGTCAGCTCCAAGCGCACGAGCTTCTCGGCGGAGGCGAAGTCGGCGGCGCTCACCTCGGGGCCCACGGGCGGGGCCGTCCCGAAGGCAGGCGGTGTTCCGGCGACGGGCGTAGCCTGAGGAGCGGGGCTGGACGTCTGGGCCCCGGCGACCGCGCGGCGCGCAGAAGCGGCCCCGACGACTCCGGCGGCGGTGCGTGCGAGGAATTCCCGGCGGGATTCGGGCATGGTGTCCCTCCTCGGGCGAATCCTAGCTCGTGTCCTGCACGGCCCCCGGTGACCCCTCTCGGGGCGCGCATGACGAGTATCCTTCGAGGAAGAGTTGCAGAAGGTCATGCGAACGCGAGGAGCGGCCCGCGAGGGCCGGAAAGGAAACGACCGATGACTCCGTTTCGTCTTCACGCCGTCGCAGCGTCCGCCGCCATGCTCGTCGCGCTGGGCTGCGGCAAGCAAGCATCCGCCCCCGTCCAGAAGCCGACCGCGGTCGTGCCGCAGAAAGTCGCCGAGGAGAAACCGAAGCCCTACACGTATCCGCCGCCGGTGAAGGGGCACTTCGAGGAGATCAACGTCGGAGACTTCGACCTGGTTGACGGCCTCGCCTATCCGGCGCGGGGCGGCGCCGGCACCGTCGTCTATGTCAGCAGCAAGGAGATCGCCTCTCCGGTGCTCACCGACTCGCCCTGCCCGATGACGCAGGCGCGCGCGCTCACGGTGCTGCGCAACGCGGGATACGTCGAGGTCACCCTCGACGCCGCCGGTCGCTCAAAATACTTCGCCAGCGGCAAGCCCTTCGGCGGTAGCGGGCGCGAGGAGGAGGTCGGCGGCCGCTACTGGTCGAGCAAGGTGCGCCGGGAAGGCGGCCGCGCGGCCGGCAGCGTCCGGCACAAGAACCACGGCGGCTTCGAGTTCGATCTGCCTGTGTTGAGTCCCAAGATCACCGAAGTGAGCGAAGGCGAGCGGGTGCAAGGCCGGCGGTCGGACGAGTCGGCGCCCGCGCTCAGCGAGCAGGGGGTGACCGCGGCCTACCGCGCGGCGCGCGAGGCGTCGCTCAGGAAGGACCTCAAGGGCCTCCTCGTGGCGCTGGGTTTCGACGAAAAGCAAACTGCCGCAATCCCGCGGGCTTGCCGGCATCGATGCCGACCTGGGCGCCTACGCCGACCGCTTCCTCGAGCCGGGAGACCCCAGCGAGTTCACGGCCAGCGCCGGCTCAGCCTACGTCTCGGGCGCCGGCGTGAACTCCAAGGGGGCGAAGTTCATCAACTTCTACCATTTCGCGCCCTGCCGCGAGCGGCTCGTGCTGGTCAGCATCAGCGAGAACCCGCAATAGCTCCAGCCGAAACGGAGAGTCCGCTAGGAATGTGAGACACCCGGATCGTTGGGCTTCTTCTCCTCTTCACCTCGGATTTCGCGGCGATCGGGGCCCTCGAACTCCTCGATGTCATCGGCCAACGCTTCCTTCTCTTTTGGCGACATTCGGTCATCGGGAGTTTCTTCTTTTTCGTCCTTGCCAGCATCGTCATTCATTGGCACCTCCTGGTCCTCACCGCCCTTTCTTCGCGCACGCCGGTTGGAAGCCGAGCGCGCACGCCTTCCGGAAGAGCTCCGCCGCGCGGCGGCGGTCGCGGGTGACGCCTTTTCCCTTCTCGTACGCGACACCGAGGTCGCGGCAGCCCTCGGCGTCGCCGCCCTGACAAGCCCGGTCGAGGAAGGAGGCCGCTTTCGCCGCGTCCGCCTCTACGCCCGCACCGCTCGTAAAGACGGCCGCGGCGTTGAAGCAGCCGAACGAATCGCCGCGCTCGCAGCCGAGCTCTGAGAGCTCCCGCCCCCTTGTGAGGTCCTTCGGGACGCCGTCGCCCGCCAGATGCAGCGCTCCGAGGAGCGAACAGGCGCGCGAGCTGTTCGTGTCGGAGTGGATGTCTGCGGCGTCTGGCTTTCGGTTGCAGGCCTCATGGAAGATCGAGGCCGCCCGCGCCGCGTCTTTCTCCACGCCGATTCCGTCGCGGTAGGCGCGTCCGACGTTCAAACAGCCGCCGAGGTTCGAAGGCTGACAGCTCGTGCCGGCGCATCCACGCTGGTAGAGCGTGGCGGCCCGCGCCCGGTCCTTCGGAACACCGTGCCCGTGCTCGTAGAGAAAGCCGAGGTTGGTGCATGCGGTCGAGCTGCCCAGCTCGCACCCCTCGTCGTATTTCGCGACGGCGCGGGAGACGTCGCGGGCGCCGCCGCGCGCCTCGTCGGCCATCAGGCCGACGTTGTAGCAGCCCTTCGCGTCGTGGAGGTCGCAGGCCCGGACGTAGAGAGCGGTCGCGCGGCGGTCGTCCCTCGGGACGAGCTTTCCCGTCGCGTAAAGGAACGCGAGGTGCGCGCAGCCGGCGCCGCTTGCGAGCTCGCAGGATCGCTCGAGCGCGGCGAGCGCTTCCTGGCCGCGATCCGCCGCGTCCATGAGGTGCAGCCCCTCATCCGCGCAGGCCCCGGCCGAGCCGGCCCGGCAGGCTTTGGCGTAGAGCTCGAGCGCGAGGTGCCGGTCGGTCCCCAGGTTGCGGCTCCAGAGCACCCAGGCCTGGCGATAGCAACCACTCCAGATCCCGTCGCGGCAGCTCTTTTCGAAGAAAGGTTCCTGGTCGGCCGGGATGAGACTCGTTTCGACCGACGCTGCCGCGCGCCGAAGGACCACGCGCACCGGCTCGCACGAGCGGCTGTGGGCGGCGGCGATGAACTCGCAGTCGTTGGCGATACGAGCCGGACCGATCTCCTCGACGATGTCGTCCGGGCGAATCCCGGCCGCCGCGGCCGGACCGCCGGGGAGCACTTCGACGACGACGGCGCCCTTGAGGCCGGTCGGAAGCGCGAGCTTCTTGCGCATCTGCCGCGAGATCGGACCGACCTCGATGCCGAGCGTTCCCTGCTCGCACCGCGCGGGGGATTCCGTGACGCCCCCGGCGGAAGGCCGCGCGGAGGGCCGCGACGCGCAGCCGGCCGCCAGGACGGCGGCGCAGAGGACGATCGCCGCGTTTCTCGGAACCCTGCGCCGCTCCGCGGCGCGGACCATTCCAGGGCTGTGCCTGGAGAGCTCCCGGCCGCTCATCGGGACGGGGGCTTGTTGCTCCACTTCTCGCCGGCCGGGTGCCAGGCGCCGCCGCCCTTGCTCATCTGCACCGTTCCATATTGTTTCTCTTTCTCGAGCATGCCGCTGTCGTAGAGCACGGCCGCGTCTCCAGCGATGTAGCCGTCGTCAATCGTGATCTTCGCCGGCGTCATCGCGGCCATCATCTCCAGGCCCTTGCGCAGGTCCTCGTCCGACATATCCGGCATGTCCGCGGGCTTGAGCTTTCGGATCGCGGCCAGGTCCTTCTTCCGGATCGCATCCTGCAGGGCCAGGTATGCCTTGCCGGGCTCGCCGCCGCCCTGCGGCAGCTTCTTGCCGGTCTTGGCATCGGGAGGCGGCGCGTCGCGATGCGCCTGCCGGATGGTCGCGTGGAACTGCGCCTTGATCTGATACTTGTGCTTGAGAAAATCCTCCGGCCCTTTCGTCTGCGCCGTGCCTTCGATGCGGTCGGCGTTGCGCGAAGTGACCGAGACGTCGGCGTGCGTCATGCCGGACATCTGGAGGTTCGTGCCGCCGAGGGCGTCGTGGTGAATGACTTCCCGGGTCGCCTGCCCGCCCTCGGCGATGACGAAGAGGACGGAGTTGCGCTGCTCCCCCCGTCCGGCGCTCTCGAGATCCTTCAGTCCGGCAAACGCCGACTCGGGCAGCGGCTTGTCGGTCAGCAGGATCGCCGTGTCGGTCTTCTTCTCGTCAAACGGGTTGGCCTGCGCCATGGCGTAGGCATAACGCAGCTCGACAGTCTTGCCGTCCAGCGTGAAGCTCCCCGAGGCCGTGCCGGGAGCCGGCGGGCCACCGGTCGCAGGTGCCCGGCCGAGCAAGAGGGCGGCTAGCACAATCGAAGCCGAGGCGAGCGCCCGGGGTGCGTTCATGAGATCTCCTTTCATTCGGACGTTGCCGGCGATTCTAGCGCCTCCGCATCAAGACGCCGCCACGGTGTATAAAATGAAGTCATGTTTTTTCACGTCACACCGGAAGGTATCGAACGCGCAAACAAAATCAAGCAAGCCCTGGGCACAGCGCTTCCGGCTGGTTTCGACAAAGCCGCCAAAGAGATGACTCCCCAGGAAGCCCGCGATGCTCTCGTCTACTTGAACGTGAACTGGGAGCTCCACATGAAGGAGCTGTCGATCTCCGACGACATGAAGGTGATCTCCCCGAAGGCGGAAGCGTCCACGCGCGTGACGCTCGAACCGAACATCATCTCGGGAATCTCGTTCCTTCTGGACAGTGGCAAGGACTTCCCGCTCAAGCCGGTCACCCTCGCCTTCGGCGTCGCCCTGTGGCGCCTGGCCTCGGAGTTGAAAAAGGACTGGGGCGTCACGACGATCTACAGCGGCGGAATCGGCATCGGCCGCGACGACAAGCCGGGGGACTGCCACAACAGCGGCCGCTGCATCGACTTCTTCGGCGCCGACACCTCCAAGGGGAACTTCCGAGTGGAACGCGACTGGGGCAACCAGCTGTTCGTACGGCCCGACAAAGTCCACGCCAGAACCTGGGTGGGCTACAAAGGTCACCAGTTCTCCTACCGCCTCGAAAACCTGGTCCATCCCCCCGGGAACACGGATGCCAGAGACTTTTTCCGATGGGTCTACGAGTTTGCTCAACGCGAGTGCCGGGACATAAAGCCCGGGCCGTCCGACATCGGCGGCGGGTCCTTCATCATCCATCCGGATCATCCCGACCCGATACGCGAGCATCACCGCAACCACATCCACTTCCAGCTCGGCGCCACCTGAACGGGCCCGTGGATCGATCGAACGTCATCCTCGACTTCGTCTTCGATGACGGGATGCTGTTCGTCTCGCTCGCCAACATCGGGGATGCGCCGGCCACCGACGTCGTCGTGGAGTTCGACGAGCCCGTCCGCACGGCGGACGGCCTCGAGCTGGGGGCCATGGGGCTCTTCAGGCGGCTCAGCTTCCTGGCGCCCCGCAAGGAGATCGTGGCCTTCGTCGACTCCAGCACGGCGTATTTCGGGCGCGGCGAGCCGGCCCGCATCGCCGCCTCGATCCGGTGGAGGGATCAGGACGGAGAGATCCTCTCGGCGACGATCCGCCACGATCTCAGCGTGTACCGCGACCTGCCGTACGTGCCCGGCCGCCCCCGGCGCTGACCCGCGTCGGAAACGCCAGGAGAACCTTTCAGGCGAGCTCGAACCCTTCGTGGGTGATCTCGAGGGTCTCGATCGCGACCTCGCTGCACGCGGCGTTCAACGTCGGCCCCTCGTACTTCCTGGGCCAGCCCTGCCTGAAATTCCAGCGGAGAACTTCCTGGCCGCCGTCGTCCAGCAGCACGATCGAGCCCGCCTTCCGCTGCACGTTTCCGTCCAGAGCCGCCTTGTGCCAGTCCCAGAGCTCGCGGTCCTTCGTGATTCCCCTCTTGAGCACGACGTCCGCGAACTTCCGGAGGCCGGGTAGCTTGCGAGCCGAGCCCGTTTCGCCTCCGGAGCGATATTCGATCACCTCGATCTCGGAACAGAGACCCGAGCACTCGGAGAATGCCGCGGTCGTAATCCCCTGGATCTCCAATCGGAAATGGAACGCCGAATACGGATCGTCTCGCTTGGGTGGCGGCATGACATCCCCTCCGTCGTGGCGGCTCGGTGGAAGGCTAACTCACTCTGAAGCAAGAGGCGACCGAATGCGGTCACGGCGCCGCTTCCGGCGGCGGCGGGATGGGACCCGCCCGTCGCCGGAGCGCGCCGTCCATTCTCATTCCGGGTTGAGGCTGCCGAAAAGACCGTCGCTCTCGTCGTTGGGACCGGCGGTGAAGTAGAGAGTGTGGGGGTCGCCGCCGTTGCCCCCGTTGCCGAACATGATGGTCCACAACCCGTCGATGGCGATCGCCTTCCCGTGAGAGTTCCTCACCTTGCCGAGGAATTCGCCGGTCATGGGGTCAAACGCGTTGATGTGGCCGTTGCCGAAATTGCCGATCAAGACGTCGCCCCCGAACTCGCCGAAACTCGCCGGAGCCAGAGCCACGCCCCAGGGCGCATTCAGCTGTCCACGCTGGGCGAATCGCGCGAGCCGGTGCCCTGCAAGATCGAAGGTGTTGACGATGCCGAGGCCCTGGCCGGCCACGTCGTCCTCCTTGTCCTCATCCTGCTTCGCGTAAGTGACGAAGAGCTCGGTGGCGCCGTTGAGGGTGATGGGGACGACGTTGAACGGAGCGAAACCGCGCGGCAGGTGAGCATCGGTGAACGCGTCGGGAGGGAAGGGCGCCGGCTGGAACGATGCGTCATACACCTCGACCGTGCCGGCGTGGAAATTCGTCGTGTACAGGAAAACGTTGCCGCCGGCGTCCTTCGCCACGGCGAGCCCCTTGTAGATGGCGTGGTAGTCAGCGCTGGGGTTTGCGGAGTTGTCGACGGCGATGATCGCGTGCGTGCTCGGAGGAGGCGCGGGAGGAGCCCCGGGGGGATTCACACCGGGGTTCCAGCCCGCGATCGTTCCGTTCTCGGTCGCGAAGAGGAACACGGCCGGAGCGGTGATCGGAGTGACCCCATCGGCCGCCACTCCCGAGATCGGGAACGCGCCCTGGGCAATCGCCGGGTTGAAGACCAGGCCCGTGGGGGCTCCCGTCGCCCCCAGCGGATCCCCCGGACCCGGGATCGCCACGACGAGCGACAGGGGCTGTCCCTGAGTGTTGAACAGCGCTGAAGTCCCGGTCTCGGCGTTGGACACCCAGAAGGGCGAGGTCGCGGACTCACCGACACCCCACGGGTTGACCAGGTTGGGATCGAAGAACTTCGCCACGTGCACGACGCCGTTCGCGTCGGTCAAGGTCGGAACGTTGTCGACCAGTCTGTTGACGACGAGATCCGTTTCGACGTAGCCGGTGTGGGAGCCCGAGGCTGTCGTGCCGAGAAGCGAGGCCCCGATCAGCGCGGCGAAGGCTACGAGTCGTTGAACTTTGCTCACAGTTTTCCTCCTCTCGATGAACAACCAAAATGGGAAAGAGCGGTCATGCAAAACCTCCTTTTGAAATGACGACGAGGACCGCGACGTGCACCTCGGCACCGCGGCTGCGATCGGTGCAAGCGGATTGCCAAAGAGGTCGTCGTTAAGAAAGCTCTTAGGAGCGCTCGCCGCTGCTAACATGGAGACGGTGATCGGATTTCTCTTTCTGGTCCTGCCGATCCTTTTCGCCTCCGTCACGGCGCCGCTGGACATCCGCGTCGTCCCCGAATCGGAGAGCTTCACGGCGGTTCTGTCAAGCGCGATGCCCGGAGCGCCGGCCGGCGCGTTCTCCGGCTCGCTGAGCCTGAACGGATCTTCTTCGGAGATCTCGATCGGAGGCCTCGCGCGCCCTTCCGCGGATCGCGTCAACATTTCTGTGAAGCTCAAGTACCGGGACGTGCCGGAGGACTGGGCCAACCGCTTCCGCGCTTCCGACTTCGACTACAGGCTCCGCGGCCGTCTGGCCGGCGGCCGCGACGTCGAGTGGTCGGGCACCAAACGCTGGGACAAAGTCGAGATCGAGGGAGGAGAGGACTCGGTGACCGGCTTCGTCAAGCTCGGCTCGATCGAGCTGACGGAGTTTTCGCTCTTCGAAAGCGCCGCCCGGGCGGAGGTCACGGTTCGAAACCCGTTTTCTTTCCCGTTGAAGCTCGCGAGCACGCGCTACCGTCTGCTGGCCAACGGTCGGGAAGTCGGGTCGGGCGCCACACCCGGAACGATCCTTCGGGCAGAGCAGAGGACCACGTTGAGCCTCCCGATCGATCTCGATCACGGGCAGCTGTTGGCGGCTGCCGGCTCCGCCCTCCGGTCGGGCGGGGAAGTCGAGGGGCGTCTGCGCGGCACTCTGGTCGTTCGCCTTCCGGGCGGAGACATTCCGGTCCCGATCGATCTTTCGGGTCGGTTCTCCGCTCTTCGGTGAGCCCGCAGCGTCCGGAGGCCCGGCCCGGAATCGCCCGCGGCGTGCGCCTCATCGCCGTGTTCGAGGCCTTGAAAGGGACGCTCGTAGTCATCGCCGGTTTCGGCCTCCTTTCTCTCGTCCACCACGATCTCCAAGCCACAGCCGAACGCCTCGTTCGGCATTCCCACCTGAACCCGGCCCGCCATTACCCGCGGGTCTTCATCGAGGCGGCGTCGCACACGAGCGACTCTCGGCTGAGGTCTCTGGCGGCTCTGGCGTTCCTCTACGCGGTCGTCCGCTTCATCGAGGCCTACGGCCTATGGCACATGAAGGTGTGGGCGGAGTGGTTTGCGATCATCGCCGGTTCCCTCTATCTGCCCCTCGAGGTCTACGAGATCTTCAGGCGGGTGACCTGGATGAAGGCGACCGTGTTGTTGATCAATGTCTTCATCGTCGCGTACCTGGTGCGCGTGCGCCTCTTGAGTCGTCGGGACAAGCACGCCGCGGCGGCCTAGCAGGGTGCTGAAGAATGGATGCGGGCGTCGTGTCTGGCTGTCGGCCGCGGGCGTTCGCTTCGCGAACGCGGCCGAGAGGTTCTGACCGGCAGCCTGCTAGCGGCCGCGCCAGCTCGGAGGCCGCTTCTGCAGAAAGGCATCCATGCCTTCCGCGGCGTCCTCGAGAAGCATCCCCCGGGTCATCGCGGCGCCCGCGAGCTCGTACGCCGCCTCGAGCGGCCGCTCGAGCTGCTCGTAGAACGTGCGCTTGCCGAGGCGGACGACGGCGGGGCTTCTCGCCAGAATGATGTCGGCAAACCGCTGCACGGCTGCGTCGAGCTCGTCCGCCGGCACGACGCGGTTGACGAGGCCCCAGGCGAGCGCGGTGGGCGCGTCGATGGGCTCGCCGGTCAGAAGCGTTGATGCCCGGCAGAGCGAAGGTCGCCGTGTCCGCCGCCACGGCGAGGTCGCACATCGACACGAGCAGACAGCCGGCAGCCGTGGCGATTCCGTGGACGCGCGCGATGACCGGCTGCGGCAGACGCGTCAACGAGACGATCACCCGGCCGCAGTCGTCGAAGAGGCGCCGCTGCCACGCTTCGTCTCCCGCGTGTGCCCGCATCTCCTTCAAGTCGTGCCCGGCGCAAAAGCCCCGCCCCAAGGCGGCAAGCACGACGACGCGGACGGATGAATCGCCGGCGATCGCGTCGAGGCGCTCTTGCAGCGCGGCGATCATCTCGGAGGAGAGTGCGTTGAAGCGTTCGGGCCGGTTGAGCGTCAGTCGCGCCAGGCCTCCCTCTTGTTCGACGAGGACGAGAGGCGTCGATGCGGCGGCAGGCAGAGGGGAGCTCATAAGGACCCGAGTCTACCTCCGATCGGATGATCTTTGCGGATATCGATAGACTAGGCGCCGCGCGCTCAATCGGAAGCGTCACGGGAGAAAGGAGGCCTCGATGCGCAGCCTCTTCGAGCCCGCCTCAAAGCAGTCGATTCTGGAGCGCCTGGCGGCTCTCTCCCCCGGCGCCCCGCGCCAGTGGGGAAAGATGGACGCCTCGCAGATGATGGCCCACTGCTCAGTCGCTCTCGAGGCCGGCACCGGCGACAGGCCGCTCAAGCAGAAGCTCATCGGAAAGATCTTTGCGCCCTTCGTCCGTTCCTCTTTTCTCGGAGAGAAGCCCTTCGGGAAGAACGGGCCGACGGACCCGACCTTCATCGTGACCGACAAGCGGGACTTCGTCAAAGAAAAGGAGCGCCTGGCCGGCCTGATCGATCGCTTCTGCGAGCGCGGGCCTTCCGAGGCCGGCAAGAACACCCACTCGTTCCTCGGAAGGATCTCGGGCGACGATTGGGGCGTGATCATGTACAAGCACATCGATCACCATCTCCGGCAATTCGGGACGTGACCGAAGGCTGTCCTCAAGCTCCAGGACGGCGTGGAGCGGCCGCCTTCACGGGCGGCGGCGGCCGGGCAAGGGGCGCCGCCGTCGAGGAGGCGGTGTTTTCGGTCTGGCTCCGGACGCGGCGCCGCCGCTCACGGGCTCGGCAGCCGAGGCCGAGATGGCTTTGGCGCGAGAGGGAGCGCTGTAGGGCCGCTCGTAGATCGGCAGGCAGAACCCCCAGGCGCGCGCGCGGGCGGTGTACTTGCTCGCGGTGACGTACGCGGCGAGATAGACCGCCTCGGTCGCGCGGATCTCGAACCACCCTTGCGCGCTGACGGTCTGGCCGGGCGCGGGCTTGGGGAAGTTGGGGCCGGTGTCGGTCCGGTACGCCCACACCGCCTTCTTCGAAACGACTCCCTCCAGGCCGAACCGGCCGTCTTTCTTTCCGTCCAGGCCGTAGAAGTCGACCCTCACGCTCACGTTGTGGCTGTGGGTGTTCAGGATATCGAGAAAGGTCGCCGCGCCTTCGTTGTTGCGCTCGGAGAAAGGCAGGTCGGGCGCGTCCTCCTGATAGAAGAAGAACTCCCAGTGCGGGCAGACCCATCGGTACTTCCAGTCGGTCATGGCCACCTCCGAAGGAAGCCTGTAAAAATACACCCGGAGGTCTCCTGACGTGACGAACGGCTGCACTCACCTTTCCGAAATTCGCGACGTTAAGCCCAGCGCGAAGGGCTGCGAGGACTGCCTGAAGACCGGCGACCCGTGGGTCCAGCTGCGGCTGTGCCTCTCTTGCGGGCACGTCGGCTGCTGCGACTCCTCGAAGAACAAGCACGCGAGCGCGCACTTCCAGGCCGTGCATCACCCCATCATCCGGTCCTTCGAGCCGGGTGAAGACTGGAAGTGGTGCTACGTGGACGCCGTCTACGTCTGACCGCAGAAGCCTCAGACGTCTCTCGGGCTGACCGCCGTGCCGAGTTGCCGATTCCGAAGGACGTGCCCATAACCCTTCTCCGCGAGGCGTCGTAGGACCTCGCGTCGTGCGATCGCGCGATCGCGCGGACTTGCGAGTGTCTTGCACAAGGAGGTCAGAATGGCACGCTTTCCGATTCGCGGTCTGGTCGTCGTCGTCTCCCTTGGAATCACCGTCGCTTGCGTTTCAGCCGGTCCCGTCGGAGTCACAAAGAGCGCGAACCTCGTCGAAGGTTGCGCAAAGATCGGGGACGTCTCCGTGAGCGCGAAGACGCCCGAAAGCGAGGTGGTCGCGGACCTTGCCGCCGAGGCGCGCCGCAAGGGCGCCAATTACGTTCTGGTGTCCTCCGATGGAGCGCGGTCGGGCACGGCGTACCGCTGCACGACACCCTCGGTCGCGACGCGCTGAGCCCGCTGGAGTAAATCGGAATCTACGGCTTCAAGCTCGTGCCGACGGGCTCGAGCTTGACGAAGACCACCGAAGGCTCCAGCTGCGTCGCTGTTGACGAGCAGCCTGCGGCTGCCCCCAGCAACCGGGTCCCGATGGCCACCGTGATCGGCCCGGCGCCTTGAATCATGCCGCCCGACGGCTGGTCGGAAGGCGGAGAGGTGGCGTCCCTGAAGCAATTCTCGAAAGAGTCCGATGCCGTCGGAGCCAGAAGCACGACGGCCGTCTCGTATCCCGCTTTCTCGATCCAGATCTCCATCTCCTTCGCACCGCCCGGCACGAGGAGACTGCCTGGAGTCGTGATGCGCTGACCCCCGCCGCTCGCGACGGCGCCCGGAGGATCGGTGATCATGGGGACTCTCTGTCCCGAAGGTCGAGTCGAGGCACAGCCGGCCGCGCCAGAGGCAAGAAGCAGGCAGCAGAGGCCGCGCCACATGAGTCCTCCGTTGGGAAGACCGACCCTCGAAGAACGCCCAATCAGCCTACGCCCGTTCTGGCTGCAGGGCGCTCTTCTTCTTCGAGCAAGCGGCCGCCGCGCTCGACCCGGAACTTTCTTCCGCGCCAAACGATCTCATGGCGGAAAAACGCAGCGAACCAGGTCAGTGTCGAAACCACGTCGCAGATCGGCAGGAGCCACAAGAGCCGTCTCGAGGCACGATCGTCGAGACAGCGATCGGTCAGAAACCACCCCGCGCCGATCCGCGCGGCGAGAGTCGCCATCGCGAGCAACCAGGCCGAGACGGAGCCTCCGGCCGCGACGGGCAAGAAGAGCGCCGCGGCGGTGCCCTGCAAGAACACCATTCCGGCGTAGCTCCAGGGCCTGGACGAGAGGATGACCCGGTTCCAGCGCATCCTGCGCGTGATCAAGTCCCGGAGGCTCCTCGTGCCCAGGCGGTGGTTCACGACCTCACGCGCCAGCTCGACGCGATAGCCCGCACGAGCGGGCAGGTTTCCGAGAAGGTAATCGTCGGCGATGTTGTCGGCTATCGCTCGAAATCCTCCGATCCGCTCGAGGACGTCCTGGCGGATGAGAATCCCGGCGCCCATGGCGAAGGTCATGCCCTCCAGCCGGCGCGCCACGAGGGCTCCCGGCACGAACTCGGTCGAGAGCGCCAGGGCGTCGATCCGCCCCCAGAAGGCGTCGGCGCTCGAGCGATAGAGACACGTGGCCACGCCGACCCGCGGATCCTGGAAAGGCTCGACCATTCTCTCCAGATGAGAACGATCGACTTGAATGTCACTGTCCGAGATCAAGAGCAGAGAATGCCGGGCCTCCCGGGCGAGCTTGGCGAGCGTTCGAACCTTCGGGTTCGCGCCGGTGGCGCCGTCGCCCACGAGGATGCGGATCGGGACGTCGGGATGATCGCGCTGGACCTGCCGCGCGGCCTCGAGACCCGGGTCCCCCTCCTGCTCCGCGCCGAAGAGAATCTCCCAGCTCGGGTAATCCTGCCGGCAGAACGACGCAAAGTTGGCAACGGCATCCCGATCGACGCCGCGTATCGGCTTCAAGACCGAGATGCCCGGTGGCGTCTCTCCACCTTTCCTGCCGGCGACGCGCTGCAGGAAGTCTCGCGCCAGGAAGACGGACCACGCATAGAGCCCTATGGTCGACAAACAGACAGCCGACAACAAAATGCGCAGCGGCGTCACGAGGCTGGCCCAGGCGTGGCCATGCATCGTCAGACGTCCCACCCGAGACCGTTTTGTTCAAACGACAAAGGCTCGTCTCCTTGAAAGGAAGGGTCTGCGCGGCTCTTGCCGCGCGTTTGATCAGAGCGGGGACGCGCTCAGGAGAGGGCGGGAGGGGCGCGGGAGGAGGTTTCGATGCCGATCCGTTCAGGGGTCGTGACGTCGGGTGCTGCGGCCCGTGGCCGAAGCGGGGTCAGACGCGTCACGAAGACCATCGAGGCGACGGGAGCGGCGACGAAATCCCCCGTGAAGCAGGCCAGACAGGGCACATCGCGCAGGAGCCGGGACGATTTCCAAGCGGGAGCAATTCCGCTGCGGACCGAGCCGGGGGTCTGCACGACGATGCCCGAGTCGCTCCTCTGATCGAGAACCAGATCCTCGAGGCCGTTGATGTGATCGTGCGGAGCGGCTGCGACCGTCAGCAGGAAGAGCGCGAGGTGACCACCGACAACTTGGCGGCATCGACTCCAGCTCATGATGGCCACTATAGGCGTCCCATGAGCCCTGTCAACGAGCCTGGGCGTGTTCGAAGGGATGTTCGAAAGAAAGATAGAGGAGCACAGAGCGGTCACGGCTGGGGCCGACGCCGATCGGCACGCCGATGCCCGGCACGATCTGCAGCCCGTTCCCGAAGTTGTATGCCCAGCGCATTCCCGGTGAGATGAGGCAGGCGCGATTCCCCTGGACCCGCCCGGGCGACGAAGGCGTTTCTGTCCGCGCCCAGGCGGCCTCGAGCATCAGGTCGAAAGTCGCGCTGCCGCGCCAGATCAGGCTCGCCCCGAAGTTGTAGCCCAACGTTCCGGCGCGCTCGCGGCGCTCGTTCTTCGCGGCCGGGAGCCACGTGGCTCCGGCATTGCCGTTCGCCTGGAAGCGGCTCGACAGGACGACGCTGACCGGCACGTTGATCTGGGCCCCGGCGCCGCCGGCGCCGAGCCGGCGCGGCGCGCTGCCGGTCGGAAGCAGAGCCGACAAGCGCGGCGCCATGGCGACTTGCGCCTCGCCGTCGCCGACGAGCTGGTAGCGGTAGTTGAGAAGGATGTCGCCAAGCCCCGTGGCGGCTCTCCCCTCGCCGGTGACGCGGGCTGCGGGAATCGTGTATGAGAGCTGGTGCTTCACGCCCGTCACCGGCCATTCCTGCGTGAACGTGTAGATCCAAGCCCCGCTGGAGGGCGTCCACACGAACTGCTGGATGTGCTGGACGACACCGGGCTCCTGGTTGTAGGCCTCCTCGACGAGAAAGCTGTTGTCCTGGATCGGCCCGGTCTCGGGCTTCGGATCCGCAACCGCGCTCTGCGCGGAGGCCGGGAGCGGGCACAGCAGCAGGACGACGAAAGAAACAAGTCCGGCCACCGAAGATCGCTGCTTCTCCCCGCAGATTCGGCGATGCCGATCGAGCCCGCGATCTCCCACGCGGAGACGCACTTTATCTCGCCTCGAAAGGCGCGACGGTACAATGCCTCGCCATGACGGGCGGCATCGGCGGCCGGCGGCGCCGGCGCCTCGAAGATCGTTTCGCGGCCGCGGCGGAAACGCCCGTTGCCAGCTGAGCTCAGCGGGCGCTTCGTCGCCGATGCGCTCGGCCTCCCGCCTCCGCCCGGACCCGACATCCTCTTCACCGGCGTCTCGACGGATTCGCGCACGCTGGAGCCGGGAGCCCTTTTCGTGCCGATCCGCGGCCAGCGATTCGACGGCCATGACTTCCTTCCGGCAGCCCTGGAGCGCGGCGCTCGCGGCGTCGTCGCTTCGCGGACCGTCGCGGGAGCGGGACACGGCGTCGCCGTCTTCTCCGTCCCCGACACGCTCGCGGCCTTCCAGGCGCTCGCCAAAGCCTGGCGGCGGCAGTTCGCCATCCCCGTCGTGGCCGTCGCCGGCAGCGTGGGCAAGACGACGACGAAGGAGCTGCTCGCGGCGGCGCTCTCGGGACGCTTTCGGGTCCTGAAGACCGAGGCGAGCCGCAACGGCGACGTCGGAATTCCGATGACCCTGCTCGAGCTCAAGCCGGAGCACGAGGTCGCGGTCGTCGAGATCGGGATCGACGAGGTCGGCGCCATGGAGCGGCACCTGGATCTCGTGCGCCCCACCGGAGCGGTCGTGACGGCGATCGGCGCCGAGCATCTCGAAAAGCTCCACAACATCTCGACGGTCGCACGCGAGGAATCGCTCGCTCTCGAAGCCGTGGCACACGAAGGAGGCCTCGCGGTCGTCAACCTCGACGATCTCTGGCTCGCTCCCCTCTTCGAGACGCTCGGGACGCCGGCCAAAATCGGCTTCACGCTCGAGGCGGGGCCGCCGAAGCCCGGAGTTCTCCGCGGGCGCGTCTCCGAGGCCTTCGAGGAGCTGCACGTCGACGGCGAGGCGTTTGCCCTCCCGTTGCCCGGCGGGCACAACGCCTCGAACCTGCTCGCGGCGATAGCGGTCGCAACCGGCCTCGGACTTTCGGCCGGGGAAATGCGACGCGGCCTCGAGAGCTTTCGGCCCGTCGCAGGCCGTTCCGAGATTCGCCGCATGGCGGCGGGGCCGCTCGTGATCTGCGATTACTACAACGCGAACCCGACTTCCATGGCGGCGGCGCTCGAGCTGCTGGCTTCGCTGACGTCTCCCGGTGCGAAGTGGGCCTGCCTAGGGGACATGCTCGAGCTCGGCCCCGACGAGGAGCGGCTCCACCGAGGGCTCGCCGAGCCGCTCCGGCGCTCCGGCGTCGCACACGTGCTGCTCGCCGGTCCGCGGATGGCTGCCCTCGCCGGCGAGCTCCAGACGCTCGGATTCCCCGGTTCGGTCGCGCATTTTTCGAACGTCGAGGATCTCGCCCGGGCGCTCGCGCGCGGCGTGCGCCCCGAGGACGCCGTCCTCATCAAGGGCTCCCGCGGGATGCGGATGGAGCGGGTGTTGCCGGAGCTCGAGGCTCTCGCCGGAAAAGAACGGTGAGAGCAATATCCTTGCCGTCGCGCTGAACCACGAGCTTCGCGGCGTCGCCCCAGTTCTTCTCGGCCATGAGGCGCGAGAGCGTCTCGCGATCTTTGACCGGCGCCCCGTCGAGCGAGACGAGGACGTCCTGGACGGCGACACCGGCCTTCGCCCCCGGAGAGTCCTTCTCCACGTCGATCACCTGCAACGGGCCGTCGCTCTCCCCGCGCGCGTCGAGACGCCGAGCGAGGGGTAGAGCGGATCGGTTTCCGCGGCGATCCCCCAGAGGAAGTTTGCGTAGGCGGCGTTGACGGCGGTGACCGGACCGCGCTTCTCGTCGGAGATGGGAATCGGGATGAGCGATGATCGCCGTCGCGTCTCCCTGTTTTTCGAGGGCCTGCACGGCGTTGTAGCCCATCGTGGCGTCCCACGTGCACTGCGCCGCGAGCATCCGTTTCCAGTCGTCCTCGCTCATCCCGGCCGTGTGGAAGCCGTCGTCGTCGAAGGAAGCCTTGAGCAGCCGCAGATGCTCCGCGCTGTCCGCGTCGATCTTCGCCGGAATATGGCCTTCTCCTCGTCGGTCAGGCCTTCGAAGCCTTTCCTGCGCACCGCCGCGACGACCTCGCGAGGTGTGTTGACCGCGAACATCCGCAGGCGGCACAGCCGTGAGGGTATTTTGTTTGGGCTCGGGCTCAGTCCTAGGATCGTGTAACAGCAACCCCTCGTTGACCCATGGCCAACGTTGGCCGAAACCTCTGGGGCTCCGCCCTACACGCCGAGCGTCTTCGAGGCCATCGCCGTCCCCTCGACCCGCGCCCGGATCTTGGCGAAGGCCGTGTCGCGGGAGGTCGATGTGTCGTCGCCGAAGGGGGAGAACCCGCAGTCGTCCGTTGAGCCCAGGCGCGCCGCGTCGATGAATCTGACGGCCTCGAGAATACGATCGCGAACTTCCGCGGCAGTCTCGACCCGCGGGTCGATGGGGTCGGTCACGCCGACGAAGATTCGCCGGTCGCCGATGGCGTTCTTCCCGAGGATCTCGAGGACCCGTGGCCGATCCTTCTCGCTCGAGAGCTGAACGAAGAAGCTGCCGACCTTTAGCCGGAAGAGCGCTGGCAGAAGTTCCGCGTAGTCCACGTCCGCGCTGTGGGTCGAGTCGCGGTCGCCTCCCGGACAGGTGTGCACGCCGATCCTGCGGCGCTGATCCGCCGTGAATCTGTCGAGCACGCGATTGTTCAGGTCGACGAACGCGTTGAGAAGCCCCTTGGACGGATCGAGCTTCACCGAGAGCCGGCCCTCCGTGAAGTCGATCTGGCAGGTGGCCCCCCGATCTAGGCACTGGCGGATGTCCTTCTCCGCCTCGCCGACCAGATCGTCGAGGAAAGCTTCCCTGGAGTACCCCGGGATCCCGCCCTGCGGGTAGAGCAGGGAGAGCGCGGAGGCCGAGATGACAGCCTGCTTCAGCGGGACATGAGCGTGCTTCTTCGCGGCGTCGAGATAGCTCGACGCATAGGTTATGTAGCGAAAGGGACCGCCGCTCAAGACCGGAAGCTGCCTCACGTGGCCGTCCTTGAAAGGGATCGTAACGCCCCCGGACGCGAGGTTCTTCGCGCCGTGGACCGGGTACGTGGCGAAGGAAGGCTTTCTCTGCTCCCCGTCCGTGATCACCGGCGAGCCGGTCTGCTCGAACCGCCGGATCGTGTCCCGCACGGCTTCGTCGAAGAGAGCTTCGAGCTTTTCTCCAGGGAGTCGCCCCTCGGAGGCCGCCTTCATTCCTTCGATCAGCACCGCCGGCCGGGGAATGCTGCCGATGGGCTCTGTCGGGAGCGTCATGCCGAGTGAATCTATTGATTCGCCTCGAGGAGGTCAATCGTCCCGAAGATAAGGCCGGTAACGCTACGAGGGCGTGGCCGCTGGAACGGGAGCGGCGCGGTCCTTGTTCTCGCCTCCATGGAAGGCCTCGACATCGGCGGACTGTCGCTCGCAACGATCGTCATCGCCGTTCTCTTCGGTCTCGTCGGCTTTGCCGCCTTCCGTTACGGCAAGAAGAATGGCGAGCCGAGAAGCCTCTTTCTCGGCATCGCGCTGATGGCCTACGGCTACTTCGTCTCGAATCCCTGGCTCTCGCTCGCGACTTCCGATAGGTCGTCAGTATCCAATACTTAGTGACCCTGCCGAATTGGCCCGCTACGGCTTGCCCGCCACGTAGCCGTAATAGTTCATCAGAAAGTCATCCAGTGAAAGGACGCCGCTCCGCGGGACCTGATACTGCTTATCACCCCACGTAAAGATGGTCATTTTCACGTTCCCGCCTGACCGGTCGATCATCGACCGTAGGACGACCCAGTGACGATCCCTGAGCACCGCCGAGCCCGACTCCGCTTGTTTCCCTGCTTTAACCATTTGGTCATCGATGAGCAAGCAGACACGGTAGCCCGCGGAAAATAGCCGGCTGGCCTTGTCCATGTTTTCGGTGTCCCGCTGGTGGCGAACAAAATTGGCATCTTCTTTGACGTCATAATAGCCGGCGCGCGTGAACCAATACGCCAACTCCATGGGGGTCGTAGCGCCGGAAAATTCCCCGTCGGCCGAATCGTAGTGGATGAACCAATCATTGGAATTCCGGATGCTCGCTAGCGTCACCCAATCGACTGGATCGATCTTCCCGGGTGGGAGCGCGTAGCCGAGAAGATCGCCTTTCGGTTCGATCGAGATGTCGACCATTTTTGCTTCGCCCTTCTCATACATATCGATGGCGAACCGAGCGTATGCTCCCGGACGGTCTAACAGCAGGTTGAAAAGCGCGGCAGCCGGTCCGCACAGGTTCGTTTGATTCTGGTCCACCGAGCTCGGGTAGGCTATTCGCATGAGCATGCCAACCCCGACCTCATCCCGATCAAGGTGCGGCCACCGACCGTGACCGGATCGCCTGAGGAAGTCGCAGACGAGATTAGCGGCATAAATACGAGTCGATGGGACCAACTTGTACGGCCCGCGTTTTTTGATCTCGTCATTTGCCCTTTTGACGAACAACTCCAGCATCTCCTTCGACCGCGGCATGATACCTCTGGACTTGTCAGCTACCGTCTGCAGGTCAGTTAGTTCGCTGGTGCTCACGGTGCCGTTGCTAAGCGTGCTGCGGAGGATCCCCACGACCTTTACCTGATTGAGGAAATGGTTGTCGGCTAAGGCCTGGCGGAGCGCCTTCGGAACCGACCCGCTCTGAAATTCGCCCCATTGTCCGGCGGGCGTGGCGGGCTCGGGGGCCGCGGTCGGTCGCAAGGCGAGCATTTCCATTTTAGCGAGAACCGCACCGCCGGGGTCGACGAACCCCGTTTGCTGTGCAGGAAAATATTGTTTTTGAAAGCGCAGGATTGCCTTGAAAAGAGCATCGCTCGCTAAGCCTGCAACAACGCGACCGGCCAGGCTGGCTTGTGCCCCTCCCTCAGCTGCCGGAATGAGATTCAACAGCGCGATCACTGTCTGCTGGTCTTCTAACCAGTTTTGGCACTGGACGCCGGTATTGGCGTGTTGCCCGACGCGTCCTCGAAGCGGCATGGGGACGCTAGGAAATCGCTTTTGCCCGGCAGAACGCGGACGGCCAGAACTCGGATTGGCGTCGGGGAGTGAGAGGGTCTGAGGGGGGCGAGGGGCCAAGAAAGGATGAATGACGAGGGAAGAATGATGAATCGGGCGGCCTATACGGGTCCAAGAAGAAATTCTCCAGCTGATCGTCGGTCGCCGAAAGATTCATGCGCTCATCTCGTTGTTTTTAAGCATGGTTGACCACGCCGCTTTTGCCAAGCATTTTTTTGGTTGATGAGTTCCCAGGGCATGTTCGGAAATTCGGATCAGCAAACAAAGTCTGTGGGGCTTTCGGGCGCTCGCTCGAGCGCTCGCGCGCGGCGTGCGCCCCGGGGACGTCATCCAAGGCTCCCGCGGGATGCGGATGGAGCGGGTGTGGGAGGAAGCGTTCGACTCAAACCGATCAAAGAGATCGAGTCAAACCGATTAAACCGGGCGAAGAGATTATTTGAGTCGTCAGTCATAACTTCACGCCACGGTCCAGATTCCTATCTAACAAATTCCAAATACTAATTGAATTGCATCAAGACAGGCGTGCCTGTCTTTAGTCATCCTATGACCAGAATGATCCATTTGATTCGTTCATCAAACTATAACAGCGGTCAAAGAAGGCCTTTGGCGATTCGAGAAGGGAGGTGCGCGGGAAGTCTCACTGAAGCAATTTCAGCAGCATTAATTGGGTCTGACCAAGGTCTGTTGCAACAGAAGAACCTGGAGGACATCAATGACTCGCAAACTCACAGCCTGCATCGCCCTTCTGGCGGCGGCTGCGTTCCCGCTGCTCGGGGGAGCGTGGCACGCGGGCACCACGAACGTGTGTACCGACTGCCACACGATGCACTTCCGCCAGACCCTCAACTGGGATGGCTCGACCCCGGTTTCCACGACCCCGCAAGCCGGCGGCAACTGGCTCGGAGCGACTGGGCCCAACATGAGGCTCTTGAAGCTCCCCGCCAACCAGCTCTGCCTCTCCTGCCACGACGGGCAAACATTCGCTCCCGATGTCGCCGGCGTGAACGTCAACACCGCGCCCACGCAGGGACGCTCCGCTGGCGCCGTGAACGAGGTCGGGTCGGCGGCTCCGTACGATACATGGAAGGGCCACACACTCGGAGACACGACCGTCCCGCCCGGATTCAACCCGGTGGCCGCCGGCGTTCCCCTGACGCAGCAGTACAACGCCGCCAATGGCCTCGAGTGCATCTCCTGCCACCTACAGCATGGTAGCGCCACGATCTATCGCAACCTCGGGCCACGTACGGCCGCGTTCCAGCCGCTGTACGTGTTCGCGACGACGAACGACACGACCAAGGACGTCTGGATCAACGCGGACAAGGCGCTCTACACGCCGAACTCGGGCAGCGCGGCGACGTTCAACCCGCTCTATGACAACGCCAACGTGTCCTACAACGTGACGAATCCTGCGATTCCCGCGGGCGCCACGATGCAGACTACCAACAGGCTCGACACGTTCTGCTCCTCATGCCACGGGAATTTCCACGGCGCGCCGACGGACGCGAACATCGGCTCTCTGGTCATTGGCGCCGGGGCGACGGACTTCATCCGGCACCCCACGTCCAAGCAAGTGATTGGCGCCGCGGCTCTGGGCGGCCAGTCGTCTCTGACTCGGTACGTCGCCGCGACGACCAAGGTCAAGGTCTATGCCAACGACCGGGTCGCCTACACGGACGCTCAACCAGGCTGCGTGAGCTGCCACAAGGCCCACGGCAACCAGAATCCCTTCGGCTTGGTCTTCCTGAGCCGCACCGCAACCTCCGTCGGTGAGGAAGGCGGCTTCGGCGCAACGCAGACCCAAACCCAGCAAGTCGGTTACCGCAACCTCTGCGGTCAGTGTCACGGACAAGGATCCGACGGAACCGCAAACTAACCACGACGAAACGCAGATCGTCAGCGGTTGGGGCCGGTCTTCCGGCCCCTTCGCTTTTCTCACTTGATCTAACGGGTTGATTCAATTGAATCACGAGCCACTCTGATCGGTTTGACATCTTGCAAATAGCATGACGCGTCTGCCTTCTCCTTTCTCGGGCTCAGGACGGCGCCAGGCAATCCGGGTTGGCGCGGTCCTCGGGCCACTCTTTCTCGTCCTCTTCTCCGGCGCCGCCGCCGCGCCGCGCATTGTCTCGAAGGACTGCATCGCCTGCCACGCGCCGGTCCAGAAGCAGGCCGCCAAGAAGTTCGTCCACGTTCCCTTCAAGGACGAGAAGAGCTGTGAGACCTGCCACAAGCGCCACGGCGTCGTGGGCGCGCTCGTCCTGAAGGAAGACCAGCCGCAGCTCTGTCTCTCCTGCCATGCGAAGCTTGGGCCCGACCTCAAGCTCGCGCATGTCCACGCGCCCTTGAAGAACGGCAAGTGCACCTCCTGCCACGCGCCTCACTCTTCGGACTTCCCGGCCCTTCTCAAATCCGCCGGCAACGAATCCTGTTTCTCCTGCCACAAGAAGGAAAACTTTGCCCAGAAGGCCGTCCACAAGCCAGCCGGCGAAAGCTGCCGGACCTGCCACGCCCCCCACGCGAGCCCCCTGCCCGCGCTGCTGGTGAAGCCGGAGGCCGAGCTATGCGCCGGCTGTCATAAGGCGGGAGGGCCGGCAAAAGCCCCCGTCCACTCGGGCTTCTCGGTCGAGAAGGCTCCCTGCACTTCCTGCCACTCGCCGCACTCCGCCTCCGACGCCACTCTACTCCGCAAGGTCGTGCATGCGCCCGCGACGGATTGCTCGAGCTGCCATAAGAAGCCGGCGGCGGGAGGCAAGGCGGAGCTGACGTCGGCTCAGCCTCAGCTCTGCTTCGATTGCCACTCGGACCAGCAAGGAGACTTGAAGAAACCGGTCGTCCACGAGGCCTTCAAGTCGTCCGACTGTACGTCCTGCCACACTCCGCACGCGGGCGACCAGAAGGCGCTGCTGGCCTCGGTCCAGAAAGAGCTGTGCCTCGGCTGCCACGAGGACGTCGGCAGGCAGGTGGCGGGCAAGTTCTCGCACAAGCCGGCCGCCGACGGAAGCTGCACCTCCTGCCATACCCCGCACGCCGCGACGCAGAAGAAGCTCTTGAAGGTCACGGGCGCCGAGCTCTGCGCGACCTGCCACGGTAAGGCGAAGGAATGGCTGGCGAAGAAGGTCGTGCACGCTCCGACCAAAGCGGGCGAGTGCGTCTCTTGCCACACTCCCCACGGCGGCGATCAGCCAAAGCTCGCGGCCCGATCCGGTGCCGATCTCTGTTTCTCCTGCCATAAAGCGGAGAAAACGAAATTCGCGAAGGCCTTCGTGCACGGGCCGGTGCGGGAAGGAACCTGCGCCACGTGCCACGACCCGCACGCGTCCACCGAAACGAAGCTCTTGGCGAAGCCCGCCGGAGACCTCTGTTTCACCTGCCACGCCGACATGAAGGCGAGCCGCGTCGGCGCTTCCGGCAAGGCGCACAGCCCGTTCGCCGAGGGGGCCTGCGACACGTGCCACGACCCGCATGCGTCGAGCCGCACGCGGCTCTTGAAGGATCAGACGGGCGCCCTCTGCCAGAGCTGCCACGAGATGACGGCGCCCGCCGGCCTTTCGAAGGCGAAGTCCGTTCACCAGCCGGTTCGAGCCGGCTCTTGCGAGACCTGCCACGACCCGCACGGCTCGAGAAACGCCGCCTTCCTGACGAACAACGTCCGGCTGCTTTGCTTGGGTTGCCATACCAAGCTCGATCAGAGTTTGAAGCAACGCAAGGCCGTCGTGCACAAGCCGGTCCTGGAAGGAAAGTGCCTCGATTGCCATGCCGGGCACATGTCCGCCCAGAAAGCCCTGCTCGTGAAGCCCGTTCAGCAGCTCTGCGCCTCGTGCCACAAGGCCGAGGACTCAGCCTTCGTCAAGTCGCACAAGGGCTACTCGGTCGAGAAGGCGGACTGCCTCGCCTGCCACGATCCCCACGTTTCACAGAAGAAGGGTCTGTTCAACGTCGTTTCGCACCCGCCCTTCGCCGATGGCGACTGCGCCTCCTGCCACAAGCCCGCCGAAAAAGCCCCCGCGCCGCCGGCACTCTCGGCAAAGACAGGCGAGCTGTGTGCGGCCTGCCACTCGGATTTCGCCGAGCGCTTCCAGAAAGCCGCCTGGTCGCACGCGCCGGCCAAGCGAAGTGAGTGCACCTCCTGTCACGCGCCGCACGCCTCGAAGGAGAAGCACCTCGTCAACGAGGCCGGCGCCACCCTGTGCGTGGGCTGCCACGCGACCGTCCAGGCGGACCTGGCCAAGAAGGCCGTTCACACGCCCGTCAAGAACGGCGACTGCGTCAAGTGCCACGATCCCCACTCGGCTCCGAACGCGAAGGGGCTCGTCAAGAAGGGCAGCGACCTCTGTTTCAACTGCCACGCGCCGGAGAAGGCTCTGCTCGCCGCCAAGACCGTCCACGCCCCGTTCGGCAAGGGCAATTGCGCGGCCTGTCACGACGCGCACGCCTCGAGCCAACCCTTTGAGCTCGTGGCTGCGACCGGACCGCTCTGTCAGAAGTGCCACGATCTCAAGACACCGAAGACGTCGCAGGCCCACAAGGGCCTCGTGACGGCGGGCGCCGACTGCACCGACTGCCACAACCCGCACGCCTCGCAGCAGGCGGGTCTCATCCGCTCGAAACCCCATGAAGTCTTTGCGACTTGCAATCGCTGCCACACGCCGAGCGCGAGCACACCCCAGCAGATGGCGGTCAAAGCGACGGATCTCTGCGTCCGCTGCCACTCGGCCGTCAAGCTCGCGGCGGCGCGGCCCGACGCGCACAAGGCCATGCAGAAAGGCTGCGTGACCTGCCACACGCCCCACGCCGCCGACGAGAAGGGGCTCGTGCGTGCGCGCGATGAGCGATCCCTCTGCCTCTCCTGCCACAAGGAGCTGGGCAGGCAGCTCTCGGCGTCGCTCTCGAAGCATCCCGTCAAGGAGTGCTCCGCCTGCCACGCGCCGCACGCCTCGGATCAGAAGCCCCTCTTGAAGGCAGCGAGAGTGGATCTCTGCAAGGACTGCCACAAGCAGCACAGCCAGTTCGCGCACCCCTTCGGGCCGGGCGTCATCGACCCGCGGACCGGCCAGATGATGACCTGCCTCTCCTGCCACAGCCCGCACGGCACGCCATTCGTGTCGCTGCTCGTGGACAGCCCCAGCCGCGCGCTGTGTCTGCAGTGCCACAAGGACACGCCCGAGGAGGAGCGGGAGCGCCGCAAGAAGACGGCGACCTCGCCCGTCGCGCCGGGGGGTGGGCGGTGAAGGCCCTGGACTCCCTCTCCCACCGGGAGAGGGGCGGGGTGAGGGGCGTACTCGTGGTCACTCTCCTATCGATTCTCGCCTTCACCGCCCGGGCTCAGCAGTCGGCCCCTTCCCCGAAGTTCTACATCCGGCCGACCGCAATCATCACCGAGCACCTCTACGAGGGGGAGTTCAAGGAGCCGAGCTCCGTCTTCTTCGACCCCAAGGCGCACGAACTCTGGGTCGCGGACACGCGAAACAACCTCATCGGCGCCTTCACCGTCGAGGGCTTGCCGCTCTTCGCTTTCGGCAGCAGCGAGCTCAAAGAGCCCTCAAAGGTGGCCGTCAACGGCAAAGGCCGGGTCTACGTCCTCGACAACGACCGGTCGAAGATCAAAGTGTTCAGCTACCGCGGGCAGTACTTGGGTCCGCTCGATCTGCCGGGCGCGGGACCGAAGCCCTCCTTCGGCGCGCTGACGTTCGACGCGGAGGGCAACCTCTACGTCGGCGAGAACGAGAGCTGCCGCGTCCTGGTGTTCGGTCCGGACGGGAAGGCACGCCAGCGCTTCGGCGAGTGCGGCGGCGATCCCGGGCAGTTTCAGGCCATCACGGGGATCGCGGTCGACAAAGAGCGCATCGTCGTCACGGACGCCCAGGTCGTTTCGGTCCAGGTCTTCGACAGGCACGGGGGGCTTCTGAAGAGCTGGGGCAAGCACGACATGGGGATCCAGAACTTCTCGCTGCCCCAGGCGGTCGCGCTCGACGGCAAGGGTCACGTGATCGTGATCGACATGCTGCGCCACGAGATCAAGTTCTTCGACGGGGAGGGCAACTTCTTGGACCGGTTCGGAGGACTCGGGTCGCGGCTCGGTCAGGTCGCCTTCCCGACGGGTGTCGCGACGGACGGCTCCGACCGCCTCTTCGTCGTCGAGAAAACGAACGGCCGCGTCCAGGCGTTTGTCGAGGTCGAGGGCGACATCAACGCCCTGCGGTGACGATGCGAAGCCAGAACGCCGTCCGGAGTCTCGTAACGGTCCTCGGGGCCACCGCCTGGCTCGCCGCCGGCGCCCTTCTCGCGCAGCAGGACTTGACGGGCCGCGCGATCATCTCGTACCAGCTCTTCGGAAGCGACCAGCTCGACTCCAGCGGGCTCCACCAGATCTACGATCTGCGCTTTCAGAGGGCGATCGCAGAGCCGCTGCGGCTGCGGCTGTCCTTTCGCGGCGAGGGCAACAACGGCTCGACCGACCTCGGCCTCTTCACGACGAAGACGACCTTCTGGCAACTCCAGCCTTCGGCCGAGATCATGTACCTGCTCCCCAACGCGCAGCTCCGCGGCACGTATGACCTCTACGACACGCGCTCGTCCTCCAACGACCTCGAGGACCGAAGAAAGCTGCAGAGGGTGACGGCGGCGCTCTCCTGGGCGCCCGAGGACCTTCCCGCTCTGACGGCTCAGACGGATCAGCGCCGTCAAAAGGACGCTCTGGCCAGGATCGACCAGACAGATGGCAGCGTGCTCGAAGCCCTGACGCTGACGCGGCCCACCTTCACGCTCGGCCAGAGCGCTCTGTACCAAACGCTCGATTTGAACTCCATCGGCTTCTCGCGCAAGACCTATGGCATCCAGGGACAGGGCCAGTATCAGGAGACTCTGTTCAACGGCCGGCTCTCGGCCAGCGGAAACGTCCAGGTCGGGTTCACGCGGATCGACGACAACGCAGGAGGGGCCGCGTCGGTCCCCACGCAAGTCGGGATCCCCGGCGCGTCCGTCTCGCACGACGAGACGCCGGCCGACTCGCGCGACGTCCCTCCGCTCTTCGCCCCGGCCTTGACGGATGGCAACTTCGCGTCTAGCGCGGGCATTTCAATTGGCCCGGACGGCATGTCCTTCCAGAACATCTTTCTGGACCTCCAGCGTTTCGTGGGGCTCGACGAATTCCGCGTCTTCGTCCGGGATTCGGCTGGAACACTCGTCAAGATCGGGGGTCTCGTCGAGTGGACCGTGTACACGAGCAACAACAACCTCGACTGGACGCCGGTTCCGGGCACGGCTGCGACGGGCTTCGTCACGACGCTTTCGGCCTATGACGTGACTTTCCCGAAGACCACCGCCCGGTACTTCAAGCTCGTCAGCTTCGGCACGAACTCGGTCGAGACGCTCGTGACCGAGGTGCAGGCCTTCTTCCACACGAACTTCGCCGCCGGCGAGTCCGCCCGGACGGATCTGCGGAACGTTTCGGCAACCGTGCAGGTCTCGGGCCGTCTGACCAACTGGCTGACGGCGTCGTACTACGGCTTGCTGAACGACTACCACGCGTCGCCGAGGGGCAAGGCCGAGTACGGCTCGCTCGATCACGATCAGATCGTGACGTTGGAGGGGAAGTCCGGGGAGAAGCTCGATCTCCAGCTGCGCTACGAGTATCGGCACGCCGAGACCGGAAGCGGCTTCACGCAGTCGCTCTCGGGCTACTGGGCGACGGCGCGGTACGCCTTCACGCCGCGCTGGAATACGACGCTCGAGGCGAGCCACACCTCCGACAAGAACGAGCAGGACATCATCACCGACACGCTCCGTCTGCACCAGTACGCGCGCGTCTACAACGCTCTCGACGTCTACGTGGACGGAGGCGTCGCCCGCCAGACCTATGCGGTGCTGCAGACCCGCGCGCTCCAGACGTTCGTGACGGCTTACAGCTACGCGCAGCTCACCCGCAGCCTCCGGCTCGGGCTTTCGGCGAATCTCCAAAGGACGAAATACGAAGGGGCCGGCGCGGCCGGGCAGTTCGGCGTTCTGGAGAGCCGGGACCAGCGCTACTACGGGGAGCTGTACTACCGGCCGAGCTCCCGGCTCCTGCTCTCCGGGAGGTTCGGCTACGTGGGCGGGACGACCGTCTCCGGCGCCACGGAGACGTATCGAGTCGAGTGGTACCCTTTCGCGGGCGGAGCCATCGGAATCGGTACGATCTACGACGACGATATCGAGACCAACGGCATCACACACCGGTTCCGGAGGGTACAGATCCTGCCCCACTGGGCGATCAACCGGCACGCGATTCTCGACCTGAACTACAGCTTCCTGACGTTGAAGTCCACGCTCCCCGGCCGAACGTCGCAGACTTCGACGAGGCAGTTTTACGTGACGTTGACCCTAACGCTGTGAAGATCGCGGGGATTCGTTGAGCACGACGAACGGAAAGCGCTTGCTTCGGGCCGCGGCAATCCTGGCGGCAATGGCATCCCTCATTGCCTCCGGGTGCGCGAGCACCACGACGAAATACCTCCACCCCAACGTGGACCTGGGGGCGATTCGCCGCGTCGCCGTCCTCCCTTTCGAGAACCTGACGCAGGAGCGCACGGCCGCCGAGAAGATCCACAAGATCTTCCTGACGGAGCTCCTCTCCGCCGAAGCGTTCGAGGTCGTCGAGCCGGGGCAGGTGACGAAGGAGCTGCGCGCGGCGCGCATCGAGTCCGTCGAGGCGCTCGGGCCAGCCGAAATGAAGAGGCTCGGAGAGGCGCTGAAGGCCCAGGGCATCTTCGTGGGAGCAGTCGTGGACTACGCGGAGAGCCGCTCGGGCTCGACGCCGGCGCCCGAGGTCACGATCCAGCTGCGTCTCGTGGAGACTCAGTCGGGCGTGACGGTGTGGTCGGCGAGCCGCACGCGGTCCGGAGCCACGGCCTCCGCCCGGCTCTTCGGCATCGGCGGCCAGTCCCTGACCGAGGCGGCCCGCCAGCTGATCCGCGAGGAGTTGAGCACTCTGGTGAAGTGACCATGCGCAGCAGACCCGGTTTCTTCTGTTGTTGTCTCTTTCTGGCCGGAGCGGTGGCTGTCGCCGCGGACCAGTCCACCGCAGCTTCGGCGAAGGCGGACTCGATCATCGTGATGCCGTTCGCGAACCTCTCCGAAGTCGAGCGCGCGCCGGCCGAGATCGCCGCGTCGTTCGTTCGGCGGCTCGCCGAAAAGGGCTATCGGGCCGCCGCGCCGGCTGAGGTCGACGCCTTCCTGGCGGCGGAGCGCGTGCGTTACCTCGATTCGCTCTCGTCCGGCCTGCGCGAGAGGCTTCTGACCCGTTTCGACGCCTCGGCGGTCGTTTTCGGCACGGTCTACAGCTTCGCCGAGGGCGACAACGCAATCGTGGGCGTTTCCGCGCGCATGCTCCGGCGCAACGGCGCCGTGGCCTGGGCGGGAGTCTCCGGCCTCTCGTCCATGGATACGGAGGGCGCTTTGGGCGCGCGGCGCACCTCTTCCACCGCGTTCTTGGCCGAGAAAGCCATCGACCGCCTGGCGAGCGACGTGCCGCCACCCGGCGCGATTGCCAAGCTCGCCGCGGCGCGGGCGCGGCCACTCGACCTTTCCGGGCCGGTCACGTTTCGCTCGGCGGCGCTCGAGCGGGGGGGAGTGCACCGAATCTGCCTGCTTCCCCTGGAGAACCGATCCGCGGCCAGGCAGGCAAGCCGCGTCGTCACCGAGCTCCTCGCGCAGCGCCTCGCCGCGTCGGGCACTTTTGCGGTCGTCGAGCCGGCTGACCTCCGTGAAGCGGCGCTCGGCGCGCGCGTGTCTGGGTTGCGGAGCGCCGGCCCCACGGAGCTGGCGAAGCTGTCGCCCGCTGTTGGCACCAGCCTCTTCCTGCGCGGCACGGTCTACGTCTTCAAGGACGCCTCGCCGGTGAACAGCGCGATCTCGCCGGAGCTGGAGCTCGATCTAGCGCTCGTGGACGCCGCGAGCGGCCGCATCGTCTGGACCTCGCGGCTGTCCCGGACCGGCCGGGACTACGAGGGACTGCTGCAGCTCGGGGCGATCACGAACATCGTCAGCCTGGCCGACCAGGCTTGCGCCGAGATGGTCCGAACCGTCGAAGGCGCGAACGGGCGGCGGATGCCGGTGACGGCGACCGTGACGGCATCCGACAAGACCTACGACGGCAACGCCACGGCCACGATCGCGTCCTGCGCGCTGTCGGGTTCTCTCGCCGGCGACGCGACCCGCGTGAGCTGCTCGGCTGTGAGCGCGTCCTTCTCGGACGCGAACGCCGGGACCGGGAAGTCCGTGACGGCGAGCGGGATCAGCCTCTCGGGCGAAGCCTCGGGCAACTACGTCCTCTCTTCCACGACCGTCACGACCACGGCAAACGTCAGCCGGAAGACGGCGACGGCCGGGGTGACGGTGTCCGACAAGGACTACGACCTCAAAGCGGCGGCCTCGATCACGTCCTGCTCGCTCTCGGGCGCCCTCGCCGGCGATTCGGGCAGCGTGAGCTGCTCGGCCGCCACCGCGTCGTTTTCCGACCCGAACGCCGGGAAGGGGAAGGCCGTGACGGCGAGCGGAATCAGCCTCTCGGGCGGCGCCTCCGGCAACTACGTCCTCTCTTCCACGACCGCCACGACCACGGCAAGCATCCACCCGAAGACGGCGACGGCCGGCGTGACCGCGTCTCACAAGACCTACGACGGGATGAGCGCGGCCGCGATCGCGTCCTGCGCTCCCTCGGGCGTTCTCGCGGGCGATTCGGGCAGGGTCAGCTGCTCGGCCGACAGTGCAGCGTTTGCCGACGCCCGGGTCGGGACCGGGAAGGCGGTCCGCGCGACCGGGATCCGTCTCTCGGGATCCGCTTCGGGCAATTACGCCATCACCTCGACGACGGCGACATCGGCCGCCAACATCTCTCCGAAACCGCTGTCGGCGTCCATCACGGCGTCCGACAAGGTCTATGACGGCTCGACCGCGGCGGCGGTCACGAGCTGCTCGCTGGCCGTCGTCATCGCTTCCGATTCCCGCGACGTCTGGTGCCGGGCATCCGCCGGAGCGTTCTCGGACAAGATCGTCGAAACGGGGAAGACGGTGACGGCGTCCGTCGGTCTGATTGGCGCCGCGGCGGGCAACTACGTGCTCACCTCGACCGTGGCGACTGCGCCGGCGGACATCCGGGCGAGGACTCTCACGGTGTCGGGTGTGGCCGCCCGCAACAAGGTCTACGACGGAACGACCGCGGCAAGCCTCGACACGAGCAGGGCGGCGTTCGTGAACGGGGTGAGGGGTGACGACGTCGCGCTTGACGCCGCGGATGCTGAGGGAACGTTTGCGGCCAAGGACGTCGGGACGGCCAGGGAGGTCACGGTGTCAGGTCTGACGATGAGCGGGAGGGACAGAGGCAACTACACCCTGGCGCAACCGACGGCGCGCGCGGACATCACGCCCAGGCACATCACGGGCAGCTTCACCGTGAGCGACAAGGAGTTCGACGGGAGCGCGTCGACGATCGTGCTGACACGGTCGCTCGAAGGAGCGATCGCCAGCGACGACGTCCGCCTGTCGGGGGGCACGGCGACGTTCAGCGATACGGACGTGGGGACGGGCAAGACGGTGCGCCTTTCGGGAGCGAGCCTTTCCGGGAGCGCCGCCGCGAACTACGTGCTGGACTCTGTCGCGACGGCCACGGCCAGCATCGCGTCCAGGCGCGCTCCGGGGACTCCGTGAAGCGCCTCGTGCGGGCCGGCCGTCTGGCGGCTGTCGCCGCGCTCCTGGCGGCGGGTGGCTGCGCGTCCTCGTCCTATCTCGCGAAGGTCAACGAGGAAGCGATCACCGGCGAGCATCTGAAACAGGAGTTCATCCGCCGCCACGGCGGCCACGGCAAGTTCCTCCTCGGCGAGTCGGAGGCCCGTCAGTTCTTGAACGTCGTCATCGACCAGAGGCTGCTGATCCAGGAGGCCTACCGGTTGGATCTGGAGAACCAGCCCGACATCAAGAAGGCGGTGGCCGAGTACGAGGAGCGCACGGCTTCGGAATCACTCGTCAAGATGGAAATCACGGACAGGGCTCAGCCCACGCCCGAGGAGGTGCGCGCGGCCTGGGAAAAGGAGACGACCCGTCTCTATCGGGCGAGGCAGATCGTGCTCGACACGAGGCAGGAAGCCGACTCGGTCCTTGCGATGCTCGCTCTCGGAGTCGACTATGAGGCACTCGCTCGCCAGTGCTCGATCGCGGCCTCTCGGATCTACGGCGGGCGATTGCCGCTGCTCGGCTGGGGATCGATGGATCTCGGATGGGAAGAGGTCGTGCGCCGCCTCGCGCCGGGCGAAGTCAGCGCGGTGTTTCGGACGGCCGACGGCTGGGAGATCGTCCAGGTCGAAGAGATCCAGCTGGTCGAAAAGCCGCCCTACGATCAGGCCGCTCGGCGCATCGAGGGAATCTTGAAGAAGCGCAAGCTCGAGGAGCGGCGGCGCGCTCTCTCGGAGCTGCTCTGGAGCAAGTACCACGTCCGGCGCGCCGAGATCGATTTCGGGCCGGAGGGTCTGCACGCGGCGCTCAGGGAGCGCGGGGACGAGCCGATCGCGTCGTGGGACGGCGGCAAGCTCACGGTCAAAGAGTTCGTCCAGCAGGTCGACTGGCAGGAGCTCGCCGGCCTGCTGCCCGGGCGCTTTCAGACCGAGATCGAACAGAGGCTGCGCCAGGCCGTCAACGATCCCTTAGCGCGTCTCGAGGCGAAGGCCCGCGGCCTGGCCGCCGCGCTCGACGTCGTCTACGCGGTGCGCGCCTACAGGGAAGACCTGATGGAGCGGGCCCTCTTCGCGGACTTCATCCTGAAAGACCTGAAAGTCGCCGACGCCGAGATCGGGAGCTACTACGCTGCGCACGAAGGGGACTTTACGTCCCCGGAGAAGCGCCGCGTGGCCCACATCGTCGTGCCCACGGTCGAAGAGGCGCAAGAGATCGGCAAGAAGCTCGAGGACGGGGAAAGCTTCGCTCTGCTCGTCAAGATGCGCTCGACGGACACCGCGTCCGCCAAGCAGGCCGGCGACCTCGGCTGGATCACGAAGAAGGACGCCTCGGGCGAGTTCGAAAAAGTGTTCTCGCTCGAGGAGGGCCAGGTCTCGGAGCCTTTGAAGTCCAAGTTCGGCTGGCATCTCGTCAAGGTCGAGAAGATCGCCGCGGAGCGGCCGATGGCGCTCGACGAGGCCAAGGAGGCCATTCGAAAGAAGGTCTTCGAACAGAAGCAGCGCGAAGCCCGAGCCACGTGGGTCAAGAAGCTCCGCGCCGCCTCGACGATCCAGGTCAGCGACGCCGGCATCCGCAAGTTCATCAAGAGCAACGCAAAGTGAAGAAGGGAGAACCATCCATGCGAGCCCTCGCCACCCTCGGAATCGCCGCTCTTCTCGCGGCGGCCGCCGCCTCGGCGGCGCCCGATTCGAAACAGACCGCCAAGCCGGCCGCTCCGGCTTCGAGCGCCCCGGCTTCGGGCGCGTCCGTCACGGGCACGATCCTCGAGACCATGGACTCGGGCGGCTACACGTACATGAAGCTGCAGACCTCCGGCGGCGAGATCTGGTCCGCCGTCAACCGGACGAAGATCAATAAGGGCCAGACGGTCACGATCGCGACGCCGATGATGCTGGAGAACTTCGAGAGCAAGACGCTCCACAGGAAGTTCGACCGGATTCTCTTCGGAACGCTCGCTCCGGCCTCCTCGAAGGGGGCGACGGGCGGACCGTCGCAGGCCGAGCTCCAGGCCGCCATGGTGGCGCAACACTCCGCCGCCGCGGCCGGTGCTCCCGACGTCGGGCCGATCAAGGTCGCGAAGGCCGAGGGCGGTAAGACCGTGGCCGAGATCTTCGCGCAGAGGACGGCGTTGAAGGACAAAGAGGTTCTGTTGCGCGGCAAAGTCGTCAAATTCACCCCGGAAGTGATGGGCAAGAACTGGATCCATCTGCGCGATGGGTCGGGTTCTCGCGAGAAAAAGGACGACGACATCGCGGTGACGACCACCGGGACGGCCGCCGTCGGCGAGGTGGTGCTCGTTCGGGGTGTCGTACATCTCGATCGCGACTTCGGCGCCGGCTACACGTACACGGTTCTTCTGGAGGACGCCAAAGTCTCCAAGTGATTTCCGGTTCCGCGTCGCCCGGCACGGAAAGGGACGTGCCGCTGCAACAGGCGGCAGGCATCCCACGGGAGCCTGCACCGTCCGTCCGAGCCTTCGCGCTCGCGCTCGGGCTCGCGCTCGTCGTCGCTGCTCTCTACGGCCGGACCGGAGCCTTCGCGTCCCTCGATTTCGACGACCAGGAGTACGTCTTCGCGAATCCCAATGTGCTGGCGGGCCTGAGCGGAGACGGCGTCGCCTGGGCGGTGACGGCGTTCCACGGCGCCAACTGGCACCCGCTGACGTGGGTCTCGCACATGCTGGACGTGGAGCTCTTCGGCACAGCGCCCGGGCCGCACCACCTCGTCAACGCTTTGATCCACGCGGCGAATGCCGTCGTTCTGTTTCTCGTTCTGAGGGCCGCCACGTCGGCGTTCTGGCCGTCCGCGATGGCCGCGGCGACCTTCGCCGTTCACCCCTTGAACGTCGAAAGCGTCGCGTGGATTTCCCAGCGCAAGGGCCTTCTCTCGACGCTCTTTCTTCTGCTGGCGATGGGGGCCTACGTTTCGTGGACGAAGCGAGGCGGAACGCGGCGGGCTCTGCTCGTGGCGCTGCTTCTGATACTCGGCCTCCTGGCCAAGCCGATGGTCGTTTCGGCGCCGCTGCTCCTGCTGCTTCTCGACTTCTGGCCCCTCACGCGGAGCGAAGGAGTCTCGAGAAACCGAAGGCTTCTGGTCGAGAAGATCCCGCTCTTCGCGCTCGTCGCGGGTTCTTGCGCCGCGACCCTCGCGGCCCAGGCGAAATGGAGCGCGGTGGCCTCGGTCGCGGGCTACCCGATCGCCGACCGAGTCTCGAACGCTCTCGTGTCTTACGTGGCGTACCTGCGGGACGCCGTGTGGCCGGCGCGGCTGGCGTGCTTCTATCCCCACCCTGCGACCATCGGCCGGCAAACCGGTCTTCTCCCGGCCGTCGGCGCGGCGGCACTTCTTCTGGCGATCACAGGACTCGCCCTCGCGACGCGCCGGACTCGGCCCTGGCTGCTGTTCGGCTGGGTCTGGTTCCTGATCGCTCTCTTGCCCGTGATCGGCCTCGTCCAGGTGGGCTCCCAGGCGCGAGCCGACCGCTACACCTACGTGCCGATGATCGGGATCTTCGTGGCCGTCGCCTGGGAAGTCGCGGCCCGGGTCAGAGAAAACCGGGCTGCCGCCGCGATCGCGGCGAGCATGGCGGCTTTCGCGATCGGCGCGCTCGGCGTTCAGGCGTTCGCGCAGGCAGGCACGTGGCGTGACGAGCAAAGCCTCTACACGCACGCCCTGCGCGTCACCGCGAACAACTGGCTGGCCTCGAACAACCTCGGCAATTTCTGGCTCGGGCGCCGCGATCCGCAGCGAGCCCTTCCTCTTTTCCGGCAGGCTGCGCGGATGAAGCCGGACTACGAGATGGCCTACTTCAACGAAGGAATGGCCCTGATGACTCTGTCGCGTCCCGCAGAGGCGATGGAGGCTTACCGCAAGAACCTCCTTCTCAATCCCGGGAACACCGACGGATGGGTGAATCTGGGGTTCGTGCTTCTTCAGCTCGGGCGCCTGCCGGAAGGGCTCCAGGCCTACGAAACGGCCCTCTCGCAGACACCGGAGAACCCGCTGGCTCTCCACGGAGCCGCCGTCGCACGCGCCTCGCTGGGGGACTCCTCCGGGGCCCTCGAGGACCTCGCCCGCCTCGAACGCGTGGACCCTGCGCGCGCCGCGAGGCTTCGCCGCGATCTCGGGCTGGTCAATGAACCTCGCTAGCTCTTCGGCTTGCAGGGCTCGGGGCGCTCGCGGCGCAGCTGCAGATCGAGCGAGAGGGTTTCGCTTCCTCGGCGCACGGTGAGCATCGCGCTGTCGCCCCAGCGCTTCCCCGCGAAGGCGCGGTGGATCCCCTCCCGGTCTCCCGCGGGATGCCCATCGATCGCGACGACGCGATCGCCGACCTTGAGCCCGGCGCGCTCGGCGGGCGACTTCTTGTCCACGTTTATCACCGCGGGCTCCTTGCTCGCCTCGACGAACCGCGTGGCGAAGCCCGGCGTGGGATAAAGCGTCGCATCCTCTTCCGGAACGCCCCAGACGAAGTCCGCCAGGGACGCCTGGATGGTCCGGATCTCGCACTGCCCCTTGTCGTGGTCGGAAATCGCGATGGGAACGAGAGATGCCGTCCTCCCGTCGAACCAGAGTCTCGCCTGCCGCTCAGCGCCGAGCCCGTAGAAGACGTGGCCGTGCCCGACGAGGACGACGACGATCGACTTCGGATCCTCGGCCGCTTTCGCCGCGCGCACGGCGTTCCAGCCGAAAGCGGCGTCCCAGGTCGCCTGAGCCTGCACCATCCGGCCCAGCATCTCGTCCGACAAATTGCCGTGGAACTCGTCCTCGTCGAAGGAGGCCTTGAAGAGGCGCCTCAGATCGGCATTGTCCCAATCGATTCGGGGCGGCAGCAGGGCCTTCTGCGACGCATCGAGGGCGTCCAGACTCTTGCGCCCCACAGAAGAAACCAGCTCCGGCGGCACGTTGGCGCCGAAGAGCCTGACGCCGTTGTCCCGGGCGAAGACAAAGATCTCGCGGTAGTAGCCGAAGTCGTAGCCCCAGTGTCGAAACCATCCGGACTTTTCGACGAAATCCGCCTCGCTCGTCTTCCCCGCCGTCCAGTCGTCGAGTGCCGGCTGCGCGGCCGCCGGATACATCTCGAGCCCGACGCTCACCCGCCGCCCCGCTCTCACCAGCTCCCGGACGACAGCGAGCTCCACCGCGTGCGACTCGACCGCCACGTGCGCCTCGCCCACAAAGAGGATGCGCACGGCGGCCAGCCGTCGCGGCAGCTCCGACGGCTTGAGCGCGGCTCCGGTCGCCGTGTCCGTGACGGCGTCGAGCACGAGCGGGACGATCTTGTCGCGCCGCGCCGGGTCGCCGATGGGCAGCCGAAGAATGTCTTCTCCCGCAACGCAGGACACGGCGCAAGCCAACAGGAGCGCGGCCGAAACCCCAGACTTCAGTCTGATCGCCACGGCTCCACCTTGATCACGACCACGCTTCCGTCGGGCACCGAGACGGTCTCGCCGGGTTTGCCGCCGAGCAGCCGTACGGCGAACTCGGACTGATAAGAGTAGATCGCTTCTTCCGGCTTCGAGTCCCAGGGTCCGAGGATCGTGACCGCCCGCTCCGCGCCCGTTGACGGGTCGCGCAGCGTCACGCGCGTCCCGACGCGCACTTCCGAGGGGTCGATCTTCGCGGGATCGAGAGGCCGCGTGCGAGAAAGCTCGTCAGCGAGAGTGGCGATGCGCGCGGAGAGATACTCGTGCCGCTGCCGCGCGGCGTGGTACTCGAAGTTCTCGGTCAGGTCTCCGTGATCCTTGGCGGCGCGCATCGCCTCGGCGTTGGTCGGCAACTCGACCGACTTCAAGTGCTGCAGCTCCCGCCGCCGCGCCTCGATCGACTCCGCCGTCGCGTAGAGGTACTCACGGGCGGGCGCGCGCAGCTCCGGGAAGTTCATCAGGAGGGCCTCCTTCACGAGAGCCCGGCGGTGGTCCTCGAGGCCGCCCGCTCGGTCCAGGGCCGCGAGCATCTCCCGTGCTTCCTCTTCGGACGGCGCCGCCCGCACGAGCGCGACGGCGAGGCCGCCGGGATCGAAGAACTCCTTCACGCGCGCGCGCAAGCCCGAGAACTCGTCCTGGCGCAGCGCCTCGAGAAGTGAAAAGAAGAGTGAAGGCGTGTCCATCTTGCCGTCTTTCGCGAGCCGCTCGCACAGCCACACGAAGGCGCGCGGCGCCGTGCGCGGCGAACGCAGGATCCGCCGGGTTAGGTCCGCCGCGGCGTCGCCCAGAGAATCGAAGAGCATGGAAAGAACGCGCCCGTCCTCTTCCTTCGGAATCCTTTCGATGAAGACGGCCGTCCAATCGGCGCGTCCCGCTCGGATGGCTTCGAGCGCGCTCTGCCGTGCCGCCTGATCGTGGACGTCGGCGAGGACCGCGGCGGCGTCCTGGACCGCCAGCAGCGCGGCGGCCGGGAACGCCTCCGGCTCGTCCGGCGCGAGCTTCCACGCCGCCTGCGAGAGCTCCCAGGCCAGGCCGGGTCGCTCGCGAGCCGCGTGCTGAGCCTCGCCCGCGAGTCCCGAGGCAAAGTCGCGGGCGAGTTCCTTCGAGCGCTTCGCGTTCTTGCGTGCGAGCTCCATCTTTTCGGCCGGCCCCGCCGCGGCGAATGCCGCCCGAACCGACCCTTCCGCCGCATCCGCGCTCTCGCTCCAGGAAACCGAGGCGCTCTTGCCCGAGCCGGACACCAGAACCTGTTTGTTCCGGCGCGCCGCCGCCCAAAAGCCGGACCACTTCGCCTCGTCCACGACGCCGGCGAGGTGGTCCTTGACCTCCTGCACGGTCAAGGCCCGGCCCAGGCTCGCCAGCAGGCGCCGCAGCGCTTCGGATGGTTCCCGCTCGGCGAGCGAGCGCACCCCCTGCAAGTTCTCGACCTTCTCGCGCAGGAAGTGGCCAGGAGGCAGCGGCACGAGATTCCTGTCGGCAGAGACGAGCGAGAGCGGGATCTTCGTGCCCGCGACCTCGAGACGGATAACGTCGAGCGCCGGGTTCAGATCCACGATTCGACCGGCTCCGCGCCCAGAAAGGGCGTACACGTCGCCCACGCGGTAGTTCAGCCACCGCTCGATCCGCCCGGCTGTCTCCGTCGGCTCCTTCGCCTTCTCGAGAGGGAACTGCGCGAGCACGGCCGGCAGAGCGAGGTGCCCGGCAAAGCGTTCCGAAAGCGTCGCCGTGAGATCCGCCCGCACCGTGTCGTCTGTCGGCGACATCCGCGCGATCTCGAGCAGGACGCGCGTGCGCGCCTCGAGGTCTCCCGACTCGGCGCAGAAATCCGCCAGGAACTTCAGCCAGGAGACCGCTTTGGACCCGGAGCCCTTCTTCTTGACCGCCGCCGCCAGAGCGAAGAAGAAGGGCAGATCTCGGGCGCCCTCCTCCATGCGGCTCGTCCAGATGTCCTCCAGCGCGTCGAACTTCTTCTGCTCAACCAACGCCGAGACTTCGGCCGGCAGCGCGGTCGCGTCGGACATCGAACGGACAGTCTAGCAACTTGTCGTTGGTGATTAGTGATTTGACCGGAGCCCGTGATAATCAGCCGCTCGGCCATGAGGTGCACCCGCCGCGACACGCCGATCTTCCCGCTTCTTGCCCTCGTCGCCGCGGCGGCGTGCGGGCGGCCCGAGCACGGCCTCTTCCGGGACGCGACGAGGTCTTCCGGAGTGGACTTCCGATGGCGGTCCGACATCGTAGAGGCGAAACTCGTCGCGACGATGGGCGGCGGCGCCGCCCTCGGCGACTTCGACAATGACGGCCGCCTGGACCTCTTCCTGCCGAACTCCGTCCGCCGGTTCAAAGCCGCTTCGAACGAGTACAACTGCGGCAGACTCTACCGCGGCCGCGGAGACGGCACCTTCGAAGACGTCACCGCGAGATCGAACATCCGCCAGTGCGGCTGGGGATTCGGAGCCTACTGGGTGGATCTCGACAATGACGGTTGGCTCGACCTCTACGTCACGAACCTCGGCGCCAACGAGCTCTGGCGCAACAACGGCGACGGCACCTTCACGAAGGCTCCGCCCGGCCGCTTCCCCGACGACGCCCGCTTCTCGATCGGCGCGGCCTTCCTGGACGCCGACCGCGACGGCCTGCTCGATGTCTTCATCGGCAACTACGTCGTGACGTCGCTTCCCGAGGAGGCCCGGCGCACGCTCTCCGAGCAGAAGCTGCCCGACGAATACGATCCGCCCGGCTGCTCGCTGCATCTCGAGCGCCCCGGCGGCACGTTCGTGGACGTCACGAAGACCGCGGGCGTCGCCGTGGAAAAGGGGCGCGCCATCGGCGCGATCGCCTTCGACTACAACGGCGACGGCATCACCGACCTCTACGTCGCCGACGACCAGGCGCCCAACTACCTCTACCGCGGCCGCGGGGACGGCACTTTCGAAGAGGTTTCCGCCGAGACCGGGACCGACGCTCCGCCCGACGGTCCCACGGCTTTCGGCCGCCGCTACCGCTCCGGCATGGGGCTCGGGGTCGCCGATTACGACGGCGACGGACGGCCCGATCTCTTCATCACCAACTTCGCCAGAGAGCCGAGCACGCTCTACCGCAACGTGGAAGGACAGCTCTTCGAGGAGACCGACGCGCAGGCCGGCCTGGCGGCCCTGTCGATCTCTTACTCGAAGTGGGGCTGCAACTTCTTCGACTACGACAACGACGGGCGGCCCGACCTCTTCGTCTCCAACGGCCAAATCCTGCCGCGCTGGCTCTACTGGTACCTGCGTCTCTTCTCGAAGAAGGCGGCCAACTACAACATCGGCGAGCGCACTTACCGCCAGCCGCAGCACCTCTTCCACAACCGGGGGGACAGCACGTTCGAGAGGGTCTCGGCAGAGACGATGGGCGACCTCGGCCGGATTCTGCTTGCGGGTCGCGGCACGGCGGCGGGAGATCTCGATGGCGACGGGCGGCTCGACCTCGTCCTCGCGCCGATCGACGATCCCGTCAAGGTCTATCGCAACGAGACGCCGCGCGCGGGGCACTGGATCGAGATCCTGCCTGTCTGCGCCGGCTGCGGAAGGACTCCCCTGCACGCGCAGGTCACTGTCTCGGCAGGCGGCCGCACGGCCACGCAGGAATTCACGATCCAGCCCTCCTACGCGTCGGGGTCGTACGTGCCGCTTCACTTCGGCCTCGGCGCGGCCGCGAAGATCGACGCGGTGGACGTCGCGTGGCCGGAGGGCGCCGTCCAGCGCCTCGCCGGTGCACAGATCGATCGCGCCTACCGCGTCTCGCGCCGGGACGGCCTGATGGAGGGCCTCCGGGGTCTCAAGTGATCGGGGGAACGATCCGGCCGGCGGTACACTGACACCAGATGCACCGCGGCGCTCGCGCGTGGCTCCCGTTCGGCGTCTTCTTTCTCTCGGGCGTCGCCTCGCTCGCGAATGAAGTCGTCTGGTTCAAGTACCTCACTCTCACGTTCGGCGCCACGACTTCGGCCGCCGCCACGCTGCTGGCTGTCTTCATGGGCGGGCTGGCCCTGGGCAGCGCCCTGGCCTCCCGCTTCGCGGCCAGGGTCCGGAATCCGGGGCGCGCGTACGCTCTTCTCGAGACGGGCGTGGCGCTCTTCGCGCTCGGGACTCCGACGCTCTTCGCGGCGGTCGATCGCGGCTACGTCCTCGCCTACCCGCAGGCGGCAGGCAGCCCGGCTGCCCTGCTGGCGATCCGATTCCTTCTCGGCGCGGCCGCCCTGCTGGCGCCGACGATCCTCATGGGCGCAACACTTCCCGTCATGGCGCGCGCCGTCGAGCGGGGCGCCCTTCCGGGTCGGCCGTCCACGGCTCTCTATGCCCTCAACACGGCGGGCGCGGTCGCCGGCGTGGCGCTCTCGGGATTCGTGCTCATTCCCCGAGTGGGACTCTGGGCGACGCTCGTCGCCTCGGCCTGCACCAGCCTTTCGGCTGCGCTGCTCGCCCTCGCGGCCGGCGAGAGCGTCGAGCCCGTCTCGGAGAGGAGCGGCGCCGCCGACCGGATGTTTCTCTGGCTGGCGGTCGCCTTCGTCACGGGCGCGGCGGCCATGGCGGACGAGGTCGTCTGGACCCGGGTCCTGGTGCTCTACATCGGCTCCTCCGTCTATGCCTTCTCGCTCATGCTCGCGGTCTACTTGAGCGGCGTCGTCGCCGGAAGCGCCCTGGCCGCCGCGAGTCGACCCCGCGATCCGCGGCGTGCGCTCTCCGCGGCGCAGCTCGGGCTCGCCTTCGTGCTGCTCGTCCAGGTCGCGGCCTTCCCGTTCTTCTCGAGGACACTCGTCACGGTCGCCACCCGAGTCTTTCGCGCGAGCTCCTGGGCCGGGCTCTTCGGCGCGGAGGCCATCACGACGGCGCTCTTCCTGCTTCCGCCCACGCTTTTGATGGGCTACACGTTCGGCTTTCTGGTGCGGGCGGCCAGCCCGTCCTCGGACGGCGCGCCGCGCAGCGCGGGGGCGATCTACGCGGGCAACACCCTGGGCGGCATCCTCGGGTCGCTGGCTGCGGGATTCGCCGCGATCCCGCTCATCGGCTCGCAGAACGCGCTGCTCGCGACGGGGCTGGTCGCTGCCGCGGTCGCGCTCGTTCTCTCGCCTCGCTCTCTCGCTCTGCGGCTGGCTCCGGCGGCGTTTCTGCTTCTCGCGCTTCCGCTGCGCCGCGACGGCGTGATCCTGGCCGCCGGCGTGCTGTCCGACGTGGCTCCCGCCGACCTTCTCTCCTACCGGGAGGACGTCACCGCGACCGTCGCGGTCAAGCGCTACGGCTCTCCGAGGCCATCTCTCTCCCTCGAGCTCAACGGCGTGAACGTGGCCGGGACCTCGCCGGATCTTGTCACGATCCAGAAGCTGCAGGCCCACCTCCCGCTCGCTTTCTGCGCCCGGCCCCAGCGCGTGCTCCACATCGGGTTCGGATCGGGCGGCACGGCCTACAGCGCCTCGCTTCACCCCGTCTCGGAGATCCGCGTGGTCGAGATCTCGCCCGAGGTGATCGATGCGGCCTCGCGCTTTTTCTCGAGCGTTCATCACGGCGTGCTCACCGACCCTCGGGTACACGTGACGATCAACGATGGGCGCAACTTCGTTCTCGCGGTACCCGAGCGCTTCGACGCGATCCTCTCCGACTCGATCCACCCGCGCTATGCCGGCAACGGCTCGCTCTACACCGAGGAGTACTTCCGCCTCTGTGCGCGGCGCCTCGCGCCGGGCGGCGTCATCTCGATGTGGCTGCCCATGTATTCCGTTCTGCCCGACAACTTCCGCGCCATCGTCCGGGCCTTCCAGAACGTCTTCGGACACGTCAGCATCTGGTACGCGCACTCGGTCGAGAATCCCTTCACAATCGTCCTCGCGACGCCGGAAAACACGATCCGGCTCGAAGACTTTCGCGCGCGCGTGTCGGAGCCGGCCATTGCAGCGGACCTGGCGCTCGTCGGCCAGTCCGACCCGGCCGAGCTCCTGTCGAATCTGCTGCTCGCGCCGGACGACGCGGCCCGATGGGTGGCGCGCACGGCCCCTCACTCAGACGATCTTCCCGTCGTCGAGTACGAAAGCGGCCGGACGATCGCCTCGAACGGCACCTGGTTCGTGACGCTCTCGGATCTCGCCGCGCACCGCAGCCGCATCGAAGATTTCGTCAAAGGACTCGAGCCCGGCGACCCTCTCGCCGAGCGCGTCCGAGCGTCCCACCGCGACGCCGGGCCGGTTCTCGCCACGCACCTCGAACACCTCCGCGCCCGAGCCGCCGTCGAGCCCTAGAACGCAGACTCTCAACGGGTGCACCGTTACGGTTAAATTGTGGGTGTTACGGGTCGCGAGGAATCTTGGAATGGGCGGCCTTCTCGAGCGCTCAGGCGCTCCTAGGGGCGCTCCTAGGGGTCAGTCGCGCTCCTAGGGGTCAGTCGTGCTTCCGTGTATATTGCCTTTTGTTTGTCTCGGCGACCGCGCGCGGTACTACACTACAGACCATTGAGAGCGAGTTCGCGCTGCGATCTCCACGCCGACCGCAAGATTGGCAAACTCATTACGGATCCGCAAACGCCTTAATACATGGACGCATGCCTGACCCTAATCCCCCGCGCGTTGGTGTGCGCGGAGAACGTCGAGCTGCCGCTAGAGCTTTCCCTTGCACCGGTTTCGTTCGAGCGGCGGCCTAGGAAATCTTTCCCTCAAGCCGTGGGAGGGCCGCCGCGTGGTCCCGTGGGCAATGCCTCCGGGCCGGGGGCGCCTCGACGAGCCCCTCACTCCATTTCGCCAGCCTTTCTCGTTCACTTTAGCCGGGCCGCGGCGGGAGGAGGGCGAGAGCGGCGATCAGCAGGGCGGCGGAGAGGGCGCACACGATCAGGCCCGCTCGAAGTCCGGGCACGCGGTAGCGAAACTCGACCGTGCTCTTGCCAGCCGGAACGCGCACGGCGCGCACCATCGTGTTGGCCGTGAGGATCGGCGCGGGGCGCCCCGAGACTTTCGCGGTCCAGCCGGCGCTGACCGCGTCGTTCAACACGAGGAAAGCCTCTCGCGGAGCTTCGACTTCGACGCGCACGCGCTGCGGCCGGTATTCCGACACCGTCGCTGCGCCCTCGGCCGGGGGCTCGGGCGGCCCGGTCCAGCCTTCGACGAGGGCCTGGCCGTGAGAGAGCTTGCCGACCTGTTCGAGCGGCTGCTCCTCCGACCTCGGCGCCGCAGCCCCAGCCAGGAAGGCGCGCGGCCAGGGATCCGGCAGCCGGATGAGACGAATGCCGCCGGAGAACGCAGCGGAAGCGGCGGGCAGCTGCGGCAGGCGCGCGAGGAGATCGTCCGGCACGAGCGCGGCGACGACGTTGAAGCGCGGGGCGAGTGAGAGCAGCAGCTCGGCGGGGGGCCTTGCCTCCGCGGCGATGAACGCCGGGCTCGGCGTCAGGTAGAGGCGCGCAGACTCGATCCCGAGCCAGCCGCCCATCGACGCCATCACCGCCCGGCGCTCGATGTCCATCCAGGCACGCTCGCGCGCCGTCAAGAGCTCGGACTCGTCGAGCGGATAACCCGGAAAGCCGCTGTTGGTGACGCGCCCCTCTCCCGGCCGCACGCCCAGCCCCTTGAGGGCGGCGACTGTCTCGGGAGGAGCCGCCGAGTCGGAGAGCGGCCGCGCGTCCCAGGCGCGACGGGAGCCCGCGATGACCTCCGCCGCGACGAGCACGAGCGCGCCGAGCGCCCAGAG
>WNGF01000246.1_pt1 | contig 109958 bp, 101 predicted proteins | sample 5400641 | NCBI WGS metagenome assembly WNGF01 (sample SAMN13153371, study PRJNA577476) | soil metagenome | isolation source: 80 cm soil or saprolite under grassland replicate 2 | place: USA:California | collected 2016-06-15 | reverse complement strand
TGGTTCCCTGCACCTCGAAGCGGTCGCGGCGGTCGCGGACCCGCATCACCCGGACGTCGGCGTCGCCCGCGTTGTAGTCGGCGTAGTTGACGTACAGCTGGTTGGTCCGGTGGTCGACCGCCACCCACAGGTTGTTGTCCGACCGCCAGCTCGCGTTCGGCAGCGGGTCGGGCAGGGGCGCAACCTCCGCGAGCAGCTGCGGCGGCGAGAACGTCACCCCACCGTCGCTCGACTTGGCGATGTAGATCCGGTTCCAGTTGGGAAGACCGGCGTTGGCGAAGGCACCGAAGGTGACGTAGACGATGTTCGGGTCCTTGCCGGCGGCGCTGAAGGAGTCCTGGAAGGTGGCGTTGCCCGCCCGGGTGCTGATCGGCACGGGCTGCGCCCAGGTCCGGCCGGCGTCGGTCGAACGGGTGAACAGGATCACCGGCTTCCCCAACGCGGTGAACTCGGTCAAGGTGAGGTAGAGGTGGCCGTTTGCCGGGTTGGCCGTGACGAACTGGTGATCCTCGAACTCGTTGATGGAGTTGCCGGGCGAATCCTCGCCCGTCAGCGCCACCACCGGCGCGCCCCAGGTCGCGCCGCCGTCGGTCGACTTCGACACGAAGACCGTCCCGGCCGAGCCGGTGCCCGGCGGGAAGAGGTTGAAGGCGAGGCACGTGTAGTAGGCGCTGCCGTTCTTGTCGAACACGACGCTGGGGTCGGTGCCGCGGTCGAACTGGCCACCGCTTCCCGTCTGAATCCCCGGCACGACGCCGACGACCGGCCAGGTCGCCCCGCCGTCGAAGGAAACCCCGTAGCCGCAGGTGCGATCTCCGCTCGAGATCCAGCCGGCCACGACGTTGAGCGGGTTTCTGGGGTTGACGGCGATCGAGGTCTCGGCGTCACGGTCATTGTCGTTGGTGACCCGGACCACCTGAGCGCTCGACGCTCCCGCGACGAGCGCTGGGAGGAGGACGCTGACGGCCAGGGTCAACAGCGGAATGAGCAACGCCCATCGCTTACGCACGTCCGCGCGGCGCTTCTTCTTCATGTCGTTCATGTCGCCTCCTGGACCACCCCGCGCCCGGCGTGGTCGCGTCAACAGCTCCGACAGCCACATGGAAGAGCGCAACCGATGGCCGTTCCGCTACATCGTCGTGGGAAGCAAGGCGTCATTCCTGACTTGGACGAGTAGATCAGCCGCTGTTCCTTCGCCATGGTCTGAAGGAACTCCTCGTGGCTTCTCCTCCCACAGCAGGGCGCGAGCTGCCAGGTAGGCAACGCCTACGCGGAGCCGCCCGACGTACTGCCTTGATGGCAGATACCGGCTAATCGTCGGCCGGTCGCAGAATCGAGGCGCGGGCGGAGCGGGGTCGGCGCCCGCCGGGGCCGTACCCCAGGCCGAGAAGGCAAGGCCGTCGGCGCCCGACCACGAGCACGAACCCTGCCGGATATACCCAGGTGAATCTAGTCATGGAAGCGCTCTGACGTGAGGACCATCGCCCTGGTGGCCGGCGCAGGAGCGGTTCAGGCTAACCGCCGACGGTAGGCGTCGCGTTGGATCAGGAGGGGCAGGCGATGCGACGGCCACGAAGGCGCAACAGAGCACGACCGACCATGCCACGCCGGCTTGATGACCCGGCAGCGGCTCGACGCGACCTGCGGTGGCTCGTGGCGGCCCTCGTCATCCTGCTGGTCATCGTGGGACTCGCCACCCCCTTCCTGGGTCGCGCCACAGTCAGGCTCTTCAAGGGCTTCTTCGACCAGTTCCTCTTCCCCGGTGGAGCCTTACCACGCACCAGCATTGCTTTGCCGGGCCACGACCTCGTCGAGGCCCTCGGTCAGCGCGGATCCCGTCGTGCCATGGCGCATCCCTTTGACTACGCACGGTCCAGCGCTTGGATCGGCCCCAGCCGGACTGTCGCCGCTGGGCGAGGACCCAGCGGACGGGGATGCAGGCGTCGCGCATGGGTGTGGCTGCCTCGCAGTCACGCTCGACCAACCGGTCAGTCAGATGGCACGATAAGGTTGGCACCCTCGTCGACAAGCATCCGTGGACTCCTAGGCGTGCAAGCACCGTGGTGGATGCCTGCCACCAGGGAACGAGCTGATGACCATCCCCGAACCGCGACTGTTCGCCTCGCCGTCCACGTCCCTGCGCTCGGGCGGCGACGGTTCGATGGTGCTCTGGTCGGAGACGGCGCTGGCGCCGCACCCGACGAGCGTCGCGGGGATGTTTCGCGCCGCGGCCGCCGCTGACCCGGAGCGCGTGCTGGCCGCCCAGCGCGACGGAGACGGCTGGCGGACCGTCAGCTACGCGCAGGCCCGGGCCGCGGCCGACGCGATCGGGCAGAGCCTTCTCGACCGCAAGCTCGGTGAGCGTCCCCTCATGATCCTGTCCGGCAACTCGATCGAGCACCTGCTGCTCACGCTTGGCGCGCACACCGTCGGTATCCCGGTCGCCCCGATCAGCGTCGCCTACTCGCAGCAGAGCCGCGACCACGCCACGCTCCGCGCGATCGTCGGGCTCGCCGACCCAGGCCTGGTCTACGCCGACGACGGCGACACGTACGCAGCCGCGATCGAGGCCGTTGGCGGCCGCGAGGTGGCCACCAGCAGCGGTACCGCCGCCAGCCAAGCCGCCACCCCGCTGGCCGAGCTCATGGGTACCCGACCCACCGGTGAGGTGGAGCGGCGCTGTGCCGAGCAGACCCCGGACACTGTCATCAAGGTCTTGTTCACCTCCGGGTCGACCGGCAACCCGAAGGGGGTCCTGACCACCAACCGGATGCTGTGCGCCAACCAGCAGATGATGCGGCAGGTGTGGCCGTTCCTCGCCGAGGACCCGCCGGTCCTGCTCGACTGGCTGCCGTGGAGCCACACCTTCGGCGGCAGCCACAACCTGAACATGGTCCTCGCCAACGGCGGCAGCCTGTGGATCGACGACGGCAGGCCCGCGCCGGGCCTGCTGGAGCGGACGCTGCGCAACCTCGGCGACGTCAGCCCGACGATCTACTTCAACGTCCCCGCCGGCTACGCCGCCCTGGTCCCAGCGCTCGAGCAGGACGCCGAGCTGGCCGAGCGGTTCTTCGCCCGACTGCGCGTCGTCTTCTTCGCTGCCGCCGCATTGCCGCAGCAGCTCTGGGACAGGATCGAGCAGCTAGGCGCCCAGCTCGGCGCGTCGGCGCAGATGACCGCCTCGTGGGGGGCGACCGAGACGGGACCAGCGGCGACGTCCGCGCACTTCACCTCTGGCCGGTCCGACTGCATCGGCGTGCCGCTGCCAGGTGTCCAGCTCAAGCTCTCGCCGGTCGGCGACAAGCTCGAGATCCGCGTGAAGGGCCCCAACGTGACGCCCGGTTACCATCGGCGCCCCGATCTGACGGCCGCGGCCTTCGACGAGGAAGGGTTCTACCGCACCGGCGACGCCGTGCGCCTGATCGACCAGGCCTCCCCCGAGTCAGGACTGCGCTTCGACGGCCGCATCACCGAGGACTTCAAGCTGTCCACGGGCACGTGGGTCAGCGTCGGCACGCTGCGCCCGATGCTGTCGGCGGCCGAGGGCCTGCTCCAGGACGCCGTCCTGGGCGGCCTCGACCGCGACTACGTGGTGGCGCTTGCCTGGCTCAACCTCGCCCACGCCCGCCGCTTGGCCGGGGCGGGCGCCGAGGCCGACGCGCGCGCCCTCGCCCGCGACCCATCGGTCCGCGCCGCGGTCTTCGGGGCGCTGGAGCGGTTGAATCGGGGAGCTGGATCGTCCCAGCGGATCGCTCGGCTGCTCATCGTGGAGGAGCCGCCGTCGCTCGACGCGGGCGAGATCACCGACAAGGGCTACATCAACCAACGAGCCACGCTCGAGCGGCGAGGGATCATGGTGGAACGCCTTTTCGCCGAGCCGCCCCATCCGGACGTCATCGCCCGCTGAGCTGAGAGCTCTAGCTGCTCGCCGAGGCCGTCCAGGAGCACCGTGGCGGGCGGCTGGCGCTCTACCGGGTCACGGTCACGCGGGTGCCCGAGGGGGAGCTGGTGGCGGTCGCCGAGGGCCAGGTGGCGATCGTCAGCTCCTGACCAGGCGCCCCGCCCGTCGCCTGCTGGACGAGCTGGCCCGGAGGCACCGCTCAGGGCGTGCCCGTGAACAGGAACTCCCCGGTGATGAGCAGGTTGGGGAACAGGTCAGGCTCGGTATAGGTGCAGGTGACCAGCTTGTCCTCGCGACCGTGGCCGACGCCAGGGTTGTCCAGCACCACCACGACGGTGCCGGTCGGGTCGGTGAGGTCGACGAACGAGATCGTCTTGGCAACCGCCACCTGCGTCTCCCCCACGATCTGGAACGGCACCGCGTTGTTCTGCGCGATCGTCACTCCCGTGAACGTCCCGGCCGGGCAGTTCAGCTCGACCAGGAGCCCGTTGCGGTTGGCTGGGTTGTTGGCCGGGTCGGCCCCGGCCGAGCCGACCGGGAACGCCAGGGCGACCAACACCACGACCCCGACCAGCATCACGCGCCGATGCATCGATCCTCCCCCCACGATAACGTACGGTGTACGTTAGGCGGGGATGCGTATCGTGTCAACTCATATCACCAGCGCCAGACGAGGAGACGGCAACGTGCCACGGCGCCGGCGCGGCTCACTGTCACGAGCGGAGATCCTCGCCACCGCGCTCGCCCTCGTCGACCGCGACGGCCTGGCCGCCCTGAGCATGCGCGCCCTCGCCGAGGAGCTCGGCGCCGGCCCGATGTCGCTCTACAACCACGTCGACGGCAAGCAAGCCCTCCTCGACGGCATCGTCGAAGCCCTCAGCGACGAGATCGCCGACAACGTCACCCAGACAACCGGCGCGACCAGCGGCCCAGACTGGGCCCGGCAGCTCCGCGCGATCGGCAACGCGTTCCGCACCGTCGGCCACGCACACCCCCAAGCCCTGCAACTGCTGGCCACCCGCCCACTCCACACCCCCGCCTGGGCACGCCCCGTCGAGACGACCCTGGCCGCCATGCGCACCAACGGCTTCGACGACCGACACGCCGTCACCGCCTACCGGGTCTTCTGGAGCTTCCTCGTCGGCTTTGTCCTGGCCGAGATACGCGCCAGCGGCGAGCAGGTCCTGGAACGCCAGCTCGCCCGGCTCGACCCTGCCATCCACCCTCACACCAGCGCAGTGGCCAAGCCACTGGCAACCCGCGCACGCGACCCCGAATTCGCCCTGGGACTCGAGGCAGTCCTCGCCGGCATCGCCGCCACCCTCGCGCCGGCCGGCTGACACCCGCCACCCACCCACACCGGGCCGACAAGCTCAGCGCGCACGCCACCCGTGCGCGCCGCTCGGCTTCCTGCTGGATCGACCCCAGCGAGGCGCCGGTCGATCTCTTGAAAGGTTGACCATCGTGCCTGCACCAGCAGCCGCCGACACGGGTAAGCTCCGCCCGGGTCCGTGCCACCGGCCGCAAGGTAGCCGGGCGTTCCGCTGTTGCTCGTCGGGTCTAGGGTCATCAGGGTGCCGCGGCGGCTGGGAGGAACCGTGAGATACCTGCTGTTGGTCTGTGGCGAGGACCAGGCGCACAAGGCGATGGAAGCCGACGGCTCGTTCGTGGCCAGCTGCCATGCCTGGGCCGACGAGATGCGGCGGCGCGGGATGCTGCTGGCCACCGGGGGGTTGCGGCCACCCGGTGATGCCACGACCGTCCGGGTACGCGACGACCAGGTGCTGCTGTCAGACGGGCCGTTCGCCGAGACCAAGGAGTTCATCGCCGGGTTCAACCTGGTCGAGTGCTCGGATCTAGATGAGGCCCTCGAGGTGACCGCGAAGCATCCCGCCGCCAGGTACGGCACGATCGAGGTCCGGCCGCTCGTCCCGACGTGAGCGGCGCGGTAGAGGCGGCCGTCACCAGGGCGTTTCGCGAGGAGTGGGGGCAGATCGTCGCGACCCTGATCCGGGTGACCGGCGACTGGGACCTGGCTGAGGAGTGCGCCCAGGACGCCTTCGCGCAGGCGCTCCAGCGCTGGCCGCGCGACGGGATTCCCCGCAGGCCCGGAGCGTGGCTGACCACCACCGCCCGCAACCGCGCCACCGACCGGCTGCGCCGGGAGGCGGTCGGCGCCGCCAAGCTGCGCCAGGCGGCCATGCTGTCGGTCCCGGACGAACCGGGTGACGATGGGGCCGCGGCCAGCGGCGTACCAGACGATCGGCTGCGGCTGATGTTCACCTGCTGCCACCCGGCGCTGGCGTTCGAGGCCCGGGTCGCGCTCACCTTGCGCACCCTCGCGGGCCTGACCACGGCGGAGATCGCCCGGGCGTTCCTGGTGGCGGAGGAGACGATGTCCAAGCGGCTGGTGCGGGCCAAGGGCAAGATCCGCGACGCCGGCATTCCCTACCGTGTCCCGCCCGCCCACCTGCTCGGCGAGCGGACCGCCTCGGTGCTGGGCGTGCTGTACCTGCTGTTCAACGAGGGCTACACGGCCAGCGGAGGCGCCGACCTGGTCCGCCAGAACCTGACCGCCGAGGCCGTCCGGCTGGCCCGACTGCTGGTCCAGCTGCTGCCGGACGAGCCCGAGGCGGGCGGGCTGCTCGCGCTGATGCTGCTGCACGACGCACGGCACGCCACCCGCTTGGATGCGGCGGGTGAGCTGGTGACCCTCGAGGACCAGGACCGTGCCCGCTGGGACGCCGGCAAGATCGCCGAGGGCGTGCGGTTGCTGGAGGCGGCACAGCGGCAGGCCCGGCCCGGCCCGTACCAGATCCAGGCCGCCATCGCCGCCTGCCACGCCACCGCGCCCACGGCCGCCGACACCGACTGGGCCCAGATCGCCGCGCTCTACGGGCAGCTGTCGCGCCTGGTGCCCTCCGCGGTGGTGAAGCTGAACCGGGCGGTCGCGATCGGCATGCGCGACGGACCGGCCGCGGGCCTGGCGCTGGTGGAGCAACTGCAGGCCTCCGGGGAGCTGGCCGGCTACCACCTCCTGCCGGCCACCCGCGCCGATCTGCTCCGCCGTCTGGACCGTCGGGATGAGGCGGCCCTCGCCTACCGGGAGGCGCTCGAGCTGGCGTCCACCGACGCCGAGCGCCGCTACCTCACCCGGCGGCTCAGCGAGACGACGAGCTCGTGAGCTCATGGAGTCCTGGCGAACCTGTCCGTCCGCGTCCGGGTCGTTCGTCGGTGGGGCGAACAACCACGCTCACGAGGGAAGGGAGCTCTGATGGACACGGTTGTATCCAGCGACGGCACCACCATCGCCTTCGACCAGCTCGGTGAGGGCGCGCCGGTCGTCCTGGTCAGCGGTGCGTCGACCGCCCGAGCGGTCCACGCGCAACTGGCCGAGCTGCTGGCGGCGGACTTCGCGGTGTTCAACTACGACCGCCGCGGGCGCGGCGACAGTGGCGACACCCTGCCGTACGCGATCGAGCGGGAGGTCGAGGACCTCCACGCCGTGATCGCCGCGGCCGGCGGGTCGGCGGCGATCTTCGGCAACTCTTCCGGCGCGGCCCTCGCCCTGCACGCGGCGGCGGCCCGTCTGCCCATCACCAGGCTGGCGCTGTGGGAGCCACCGTTCATGGTCGATCCGGACGATGCCCGCCGGCAGCAGGCCTACGTCGCGGAGCTCACCGGGCTGCTGGGTGCAGGCCGCCGCGGCGACGCCATGGTGGCGTTCATGAAGACCATCGGCCTGCCCGAGGGGATGATCGCCGGGATGCGCCAGGCGCCGATGTGGGAGGGCATGGAGGCGCTGGCCCACACGCTCGCCTACGACGCCGCCGTCATGGGCGACTCCACGGTGCCCACCGGTCTGGTCGCCTCCGTCACGGCGCCCACGCTCGTGCTGGATGGCAGCGAAACCGGGGCCTGGGCAGCCAACTCGGCACGGGCGCTCAGCGCGGCGCTTCCCAACCCACAGCAGCGCACCCTCGACGGCCAGAACCACGCCGTGGCCTGGGACGTCCTCGCCCCCGTGGTGAGGGAGTTCTTCACCGGGTGAACCGGGCCAGTCGTCCAGGACCGGCTGCCGGAGCGCGGCGGCACGCGCGGTCTGCCGGACCTTCCTAGCTCCCGCCCGGGCTCGGGTCCGGGCGGGTCCAGGCCATGAAGGCGTTCGGCAGCGAGCGCAGAGCTGGACGGAGTTGCGGGTGGTGACGCAGCAGCACGGTCGACATGGTGGTGCGCTCGATCCAGTCGAGGCCGGCCGGGGTGTACACCTCGGGGGTGTAGTCGCGGGTGAGGAAGCGGTCGCTGTTGATCCGGCGGGATGCCATCAGGATGAAGATGCGGAACGCCGTGTCGCTGAAGGCGAACCCCGCCGGGCGGCGCTCGGCGAACATCCCGACCATGAGGTCGACCCGCTCGATGTCGCCGCGGTAGACACGGCGCAGCTCCTCGGCCCAGGCCGGGTTGTCGGTGAGCGACGCGAAGTCCCTTGCCGGCTCCAGGCGCAGCAGGCGCCGGAACTCGTTGTAGCGGGGCACGCCCAGCTCGCGGATGCGTAGGATGTCGGTGGCGGCCAGGTCCATCATCCCCTTGCCGTCCGGCCGCTCGAACTCCTGCAGGAAGCGCGGGTAGTTGTGGAGCGTCACCAGTCCCGGCTCGATGGTGCCGAACGAGTACAGCAGGTCGGCGAGCGGGACCTCGGCCAGCACCTTCAGGGCGCCGGGCCCGGCGATCTCCCGCAGGGTCACGGCCTGGACCGGCCGGTCGTCGGCGGCCGAGCGCAGCTCGTAGTCGTCGGGGACCAGCGGGTGCATCCGGTAGACGGCCACGAACTCCTCGGTGAGGGCGTACGGCACCCCGAAGTGCTGGGTCTCGGACCCGGGGATGCCGCTGACCACCTCGCTGGAGCTCAGGCGCCCGAGCAGGCGGTGCAGGCGCTCACCGGCCAGCCCCCACCAGTTGGCGGGCAGTGCGACCCGGGTGGTGGGGTGGCTGATGACCACCGGGGTCCACTCCACGGTGTGGATCTTGGCCAGCAGCGCCGCGTTGACCAGGCGGGCGCGCTCGAACAGCTCGTCGTCGGACCAGGACGGGTACTCGGCGTGGAGCCGGTCGCAGATGGCGTTGTGCTCCAGCGCGAACAGGTGCTGCACGAGCGCCAGCCCGAGCCAGAACCCGGGAACCCGGGTGGGGTCGCGCTCCGGGTCGGCAGGGCGGGGCGGCAGGCCGTCCGCTTCGATGCGCAGCCTGCCGCCGCTGTGGGCGCGCAGCTGCTCCTGCTCCTCCGCTCCGTGGCCGTACAGCTGCGAGCCGTCCCACCAGTGGGTCTCGGTGTTGACGTAGGTGGGAGCCAGGCCGGTGGCGCCCGGGGGGCGGGTCGGGTCCGGTCGGGTGCGCATGATCCGCAGCGGCCGCTGCGGCCAGGGGTCGTCGTCGGCGAGCTCGATCCGCCAGGGGTTCTCGGTGACGCTCTTACCGTGGCTGAGCCAGTCGCGGATCATGAACTGCAGCCACGCTGCCACCAGGGCGTTGGCCCCTTCGGCGGGGATGATCTTGCCGCCGGGGCGGCCCAGCAGCACGCGGCTGACCTCACGCGGGCTCGGGTCGAGCAGGGCCGGCTCGGGCTCGGGATGGGTGCGCTCGATCGGGACGTTGCGACCGAAGCGGGATCCCGCCATCCCCATGGACGGGTGCGCGAGGTCGTTGTGGGTGCCGTCGGCGGTGCGCGCGGTCCGCTGGCGCGGGTCGGCCGCTGGGACGATGGGCGTGTCGACCGCCGGCAGGCTGGTGGTGTCGTGCAGGTTGTGCTTGCGCAGCAGGTTGCGCAGGCCGACGAGGACCAGCAGCCCGAGTGGCGTCGGCAGCCGGTCCCAGCCGACCTTGCGGTCGACGGCCTGGGCCGCGCCGTCGTAGGCGCGCCAGAACGGCGACTGGCGGTAGCCCGTCCTGGTCGGCCGCCGCGGGACGGTGGCCACGATCGCGACGGCGACCGCCGCGACCACCAGCCACGCGCGGCTCCTCCGCTGCCTGGTCATCGTGGGACCTCCTGAGACGAACCTGCCCTCGCCTTGCCATCGGCCTGGGGCGATTCGCGGTAGAGGTGTTCTTCTGGTCAGCGAGCAGCCGCGCCCGTGGCGGTCATCCGGTGGCACCGTCCTTGCCGGGCGCGTCGGGGAGCTTGAGGTCGCTGATCAGCTGGCCCCAGTGGCCCGACTCGGTGACCAGGATGCTCTCCACGGCGCTGACGTACTGGCTCCGCGCCTGCTCGTCGGCTGCCTGGGCGGTGTCCGGCTCGGCAGCCCGGGTGCGGTCGAGCAACTGCGCGGCGTCCTGGAACAACCTGGCCTGGTGCTGGAAGGCGTAGAGGGCGTCGTAGGCGGTGAACGCGGTCGCCAGGGCGGGAAACGCCACCGCCAGCGCGGCCCAAAGCGGCCGCTGCCCGGCGACGTCGGCCGCGGCGAGCACCCCGGCGAACGCCGCCAGCGCGGCGAAGGTCGCGCTGATGGTGACGACCTGGCTGTGCGCCGACTCGTACTCGGCCACGCGCGCGTCGTAGTAGGCGAGCTGGTCGCCGACGCGGCCGTCGCGGTACAGCTGTAGGAACTGCTCGTCCCGGTCGCTCATGGCCGACCCTTCGCGCGGTAGATGCCGGCGACCTGTCCGACCAGCCGGCGGTTCCGGTCGGCACCCGCGTACTCGTCGACCCGTCCGAGGAACCGGAAGAACTCGCCGCGGAGCCTTTCGGCCTTGACCCGGCAGGTGAGGTAACGCCGCTGCGCGTGCAGCTCCCGGGTGCGCACGCCGACCACGGCCAGGAGCACCCCGACCAGGCCTTCGACCACGCCGGGCCAGGCCGCGTCGCGGAGGGCGCCCTGCAGCGCGCCGAGCATCACCGCCAGGACGCCGCCAAGGAGGAGGATCACCTGCTCGAGGCGAAACTGGTTCTGCGCCCGCAGGGCGGTGCGGTCCAGCTCCTGGAAGCGGGGCATCAGCTCGCGGTCGAGGACCGCGAAGTCGTCTTCCAGGGCGGGACAGCGCGCCCGGAGCTCCGGCGGGACGATCAGGGCGTCCGCTGGGCGCATGCGTAGGCTCGGAAACCGTTTGAACACGGTGGGTCGCGCCATCTTCGCTCCTCAGGATGTGCTGATCAGGCGGCGACGGAGCGAGCCGACCAGGGCATCGCGTCCCTCGCCGAGGTCCATCACGGTCAGGTGAGGGTCACGGCCCATCGCCGCGGTCAGCTGATCGGCTCGCTCGGCCTGCCCGCGCGCGGCGCTGGCCAGCTCGTCGGCGTAGCGGCCGCTGCCTGCCACGACGATCACGTCGCGCTGCTGGGCCAGGTTGGCGCGCAGCTCGTCGCGGGCGATCGCGCCGCCGCTGGCCAGCACGGCGACCGACGGGCTGTCGGCGCTCAGCGTGGCGGCGAGCGCGAACATCGTGGCCGTCTCCGCGCCCCAGTCGGACCCCTCGACGAGGACGAAGTGGGAGTGGTGCGGCTCCAGCGACACCGCGTCGTCGCGCGGCGGCCCGTCCCGGCCGGGCCAGGTCACCAGCTCCTCAGGGGCGACGCCGACACAGCAGCCACGCCCCGGCCGCTCGGCCAGGCCCGCCCCGAGGATGGCGAAGATCCCGGCGTCGGTCCCGCCGCTGAGCACGGTCACCTCCTCGGCGGCGACCATCCCGGCGAGGCCGTCGGCGAGCAGGGGACGGAGCGCGCCGACGAGCTCCGTGGACAGCTCTCCGGTGCCACCGTTGAGGACCACCAGCGGACGCGGACGCGGCAGCGCCAGCGCCGCGACTGTCGCCGCCGTGGTGGCGCCCGGCCCGACACGAACCGCTCGGGCGCGGTTGCCGTTGGGGAAGCGCACACCGAACACCGCGAGATCGTCGCCCACCCACGCTCCCCTTTGCCCGGCCGCCGTCCGCCTGAGCGTCCTGAACCTCTTGACCCATCCGGGCAGGCCGGTATCCTCTCGCATCTCCATCGCCTACTGGCGACATGGAGACGACACTCGGCGAGCAGGTGGGCCCACCGCGCATCTCGATGGTTCTGTCGTCGGTTGCCAACCACTTGGGCCAGCATTATGTTCAGATGCGACAAATCTGACGGTTGGAGCGGGGCGGCTCAAGTGACCGAGGATGCGCTGGAACCCGGGGGCGAGGACACGGCCATCGCCGGCGTCGAGCGGCCCCGTCCCGTTGCGCCGCCTACGCCGGCGCAACGGGGGGCGCGTCGCAGCAGCGGCCCGCAGCCGGCAGGACGGAGGTACGACGCCTTCATCTCCTACAGCCACGCGGCCGACGGCACCATGGCGCCAGCCATTCAGCGCGGCTTGGAGAGCCTGGCCAAGCCGCTCTACCAGCGCAAGGCGCTACAGGTGTTCCGGGACCAGACCAGCCTTGCGGTCACGCCGGCGCTCTGGCCGACCATCCAGCAGGCCCTGGCGGCATCCCGGTACTTCATCCTGCTCGCCTCACCAGCGGCCGCCCAGTCACCCTGGGTGCGGCAGGAACTGGCCTGGTGGATGGAGCACCGGGAACCCGAGACCCTGCTGATCGTCCTGACCGGCGGCACGATCGCCTGGGACGAGTCGGGCGCCGACTTCGCCTGGGACTCGACCGACGCCCTGCCGAGGGAGCTCTCCGGCCGGTTCCGCGACGAACCGCTCTGGGTCGACCTTCGCTGGGCGCGGGAGGCGTCGCGGCTGTCGCCCCGCGACCCACGCCTCCAGGACGGCGTGGCCACCATCTCCGCCCCGGTGCGGGGAATCCCCAAGGACGACCTGGTCGGGCGCGACATCGTGCTGCACCGGCGCGCCGTCCGACTGACCCAGGTCGCGGTGACCTTGCTGGTCCTGCTCGCGCTCGGCACCGCCAGCGGTGCCCTGGTCGCCGTCGACCAGCGCGACAAGGCACGCAGGCAGACGGTCCTGGCCGAGTCCCGCGCGCTGGTCAACGCCGCCGGGAGCGCGGCACCCACACGGCTGGACGCCTCGCTGCTGCTCGCCGAGCGGGCGGCCCGCGTGCGCCCGACTCCGGAGACGCGCGCGGCGCTGCTCGCGGCGGTGACCGCCAGCCCGCACCTGGCACGGTTCGTGCAGCGCCGCTCCGCCGTCTCGGCGCTCGCCGACCTACCAGGCGCCGGCGTGGCCGTCGGCCACGCCGACGGCAGTGTGTCGCTGCTGAATGATCGCTACCAGCATGAGCGAGCGCTGGGCGGGACCGGTACGAGCCCGGTGACGGCACTGGCGGCATCCGCGTCCGCCCGCCTGGTGGTCGCCGTCGACCGGCAGGGTACGCTCCGGCTCTGGTCGCTGGCCGACCGCAGGCTCCGTTGGCAGCGTGCGGAGCGGCCGGACGAGGCGACCTCGGCCGCGATCGCGCCGAACGGCCGGACTGTGGCAGTGGCGACGAAGGCGGGCGCGCTGGTGGTGCTCGACGCCCGCGACGGCGCGGTGCGCGGCACCGCACCGCGTGGCCTCTCCGAGGTTGCCTTGGAGAACCTCTGGTTCCTCGACAGCCGGCGGGTCCTCGTCGGCGGCGACGCGGGGGACGCCCAGGTGTGGGACGTCGACGCCCGGCCGCGGCGGCTGCGCCAGCACGGCCCGCTGACCTTCATCGACGAAAGCTTCGCCACGGCATGGTCCGAGGACGGGCGCACCTTCGCGCGCACCGATTCCAGCCACCAGACCACCGTGTTCGATGCCCTGACCGGACGCCAGCAAGGAGAAGCGTTCTCGTCCGTGCCTCCGACGTTGGAACCGATGGCGGTCGACGACAAGGCTGACCGAGCCGCGTTCCTCTACCACGGGTCCCTGTCCGTGTTCGACCGCTCGGCCCGAGCCGCGGATGCTGGTCGCGAGCACGTCGAGCTGCCCGGCTTCTCCAGCGCCGAGCGGCTGGAGTTCAGCCCGGACGGCCGCTGGCTGCTGGCCGCAGGCGCGACCACGATCGCCGTCTTCGACATGGACCAGCAGTCCCGGTTGGCGACCGAGCTGCCCACCGAGCTCGGTCCCCTTCCCTGTCGGGCCTGTCGCACGAGCCTGGCCGGCGACCCCCTGGGCCGCAGCCTGGTCTGGACCGACGGAGGGCGTGTGGTCTGCTGGGACCTGGGCACCGGTCGCAAGGGCTCCGTCCTCCAGGGCGCCGACGCGTCGGGGCCGGCGGCGTTTACCTCGGACGGGTCGATGCTGGTCGTCGGCACCACGGCGGGGTTGGCCGTCTCCCCCACCCCCTCGGGCTGCCCCACGGCCGAACCCGTGCTGCGGGTCCCTGGCCTTTACAGCAATGGACTCTCGCCGCTCGGTGCGGCGCGGATGCTGGCATGGGGCTCCGACGAGTTGGCTCGACTCGTCGACCTGCGCCTCGGTCGCGTGGTCCGCACCTATCGGGCGCACCTCGAGCCCTCGGCGTACGTCGGCGACCTGGCCGTCTCGTCCGATGCCCGGACCTTCGCGGTCACCATCAGCACCGGCGACATCCTCTGGTACGACGTCGAGACCGGTGCGCAGGTCGGCGTCGTGCACAGCGGCACCGACAGTCCCGGCGCCCTCGCCTTCACCCCGGGAAGCCGGCGTGTGGCCAGCACCACCGCGACGTCGATCCAGCTCTGGGATCCGGAGGGCCGTCTCGCCTGGCAGCTCGACGGCTCCGCGCAGCGGCTGCGCTTCAGTCCCGACGGGCAATTGCTGTTCGGGCTGGACAACGATGAGCTGCTACGGGTGTGGGACGTGCCGAGCCGCACGGCGCTCGGCACGCTGCAGGCCCTGCCGCTGGTGGACGATCGCGGCAGCCAGACCGCCGGCGGTGCCGAGTACGGCTGGCGCACCGGGATGGACCTCGGGCCCGACGGCACCCTCTGGCTCGCGGCCGCGTCGGCGCGGCCCACCGGCTGGAGGTTCTCGTTCCCGGCATGGGGCCGGCTTGCCTGCGGCTGGGCCGGCCGCTCCCTTACCCGCGACGAATGGCTCCACTACGTGGGCACCACGCCTCCCCGAGGCCTTTCCTGCCCGAGGTGACGTGGAGCTGCCCTCACGAGGTGATACGAGGGGCACCCGGGCTGAGGCGGCCGCCCTGCAGCGTCCAGACGGTGACCGCTGTCCCGCTCGGGCAGCAGGTGGCGTCGCTGGGCCGGTACCAGGTCTCGTACGCGACGACCCGCCCGCGGGTCAGCTCGACCTTGGTAAGCAGGGTCACGTGCGTATCCGGCGGGTTCTTCTGGGACGTGACGGTGCCGACGACGGTCAGGCGACATGACCCGTACGGTGGCTGGGCATGCTTCCCGGTGGCTTCGAGCCAGCGAAGGAGCGGGAGATGCTGCACACGGTCATGATCGTCCTGCACGCCACGGCCGGGGTGGTGGCCTTTGCCGCCGGAAGCTTCGCGCTGTTTCCGCCCAGGGCGGAACAGCGGGCGACCCAGCTCTTCTGGGTGTACCTGGTGTCGCTCGGGTTGCTGGTGGTGTTCCTGGTGGGAGCGATGGCCGCCCACTGGCAGGAGCTCGGGACGACCGAGCGGGTGATCTTCAGCGCCCTGCTCGTGCTCGGCTTGTACATGGTCAGGCGCGCGCTCATGGCGCAAGGGTTGCTCAGGCGGCGGGGCGAGGCGTGGCGGGTCCCGTACATGGAGCACATCGGCTTCACGCTGATCTCGCTGTGGGACGGCTTCGTGATCGTCCTTGCGATCGACCTGGGCGCGCCCGGCTGGCTGGTCGCCGTGCTCGCGGTGCTCGGCGTGGTGGCCGGGAACCGGGCGCTGCACTGGGCCGAGGGAACGGCGCAGGCAACGGGCTGATCGGCGGTAGCATCCCGTGGCCGGAGCCGGGAGTCGGACGAGGGAACGACCATGGGGACCGTGGACCGCTGGGTAGTCGTCGGCCTCGACAACGGCGGCACCAGCAACAACGCCACGGTGCTCGATGCCGAGGGCGGCTTCCTCGTCGACGGGCTGGTGGAGGCCCCGAGCTACGTGCAGCAGGGCCCTGAGGTGGCGGTCGAGGCGTTGGCCACCGCGTTCGAGCACGTCCTCGAGCTGACCGGCACGGACGGGGCGTCGGTGCGTGCGGTCGGGTTGGACAGCCCCGGCCCGGCGAGCGCCGATGGGGTCATCTCGTCGAAGGGCTCCACCAACTTCTCCCCACCCGCATGGCGTGGCTTCGACTTCCGCGGCGCGGTCGAGGCCCGCCTCGGGCTGCCGGTCGTCTACAACAACGACGCCAACGCCGCGGTGTTGTACGCCCACCACGTGCACTTCGGCGCCGAGGCGGCGAGGCACTCCTCGATCTCGGCGATCGTCGGCACCGGGTTGGGCGGCGGCGTGATCGAAGCTGGACGGGTCGTGAAGGGCGCCGCCGGCATGGCGGGAGAGCTGGGGCACGTCCACATCCCGATGCAGGGGCTGCTCGACGAGGGCCAGCCGATCCCCACCTGCAACTGCGGCTTCAGCGGTGACGCCGAGAGCATCGCCTCGCTGACCGGGATCGAGAAGAACCTGCTGCCCTACTGGCTGAGCCGGTTCGACGGCCACGAGCTCGGCACGGTCGGATCCCTCGCCAAGGCCGCCAAGCTGGTCCGCGCCTACGGTGAGCGCGGAGACCCGCTGGCCCGCAGGATCTTCGAGCAGCAGGCGATGGCGCTGGGCCGCCTGTTCACCATCGCCGCCAACTACTCCGACCCGAGCGCGTACTTCCTCGGCGGCGGCGTGGTGGAAGCCGAGCCGCGGTTCCGTGAGTGGTTCCTCGCCACGGTGCGCGAGCACACCGCCCTGCGCGACGAGCAGGCGCGGGTGGCGGCGCTCGCCCTGGTCCCCGACCTGGACATGGCGGGCGCGCGTGGCGCCGCGATCGCCGCGCTCGAGTGGCTCCGCGGACGCTGAACGCGGCTGGAGCGCCGCGTCCCTTTCTTTAGCTATGCTATTCTTTAGCTATGGCAAGGGAATCGACGGAGCTCCCCTCCCGGCTACGGCAGGCAGTGAGCCGGCTCCACCGTCGCTTTCGGCAGCTCGCGCCCTCAGGCATGACCCCCTCCCGGCTCTCGGCGCTGGTAACGGTGGACCGGGAGGGTCCGCTCAGCATGGGCGAGCTGGCAGCGGCCGAGGGAGTCGCCGCCTCCACCATGACCAGGATCGTCGACTCGCTGGTCTCCGACGGTCTCCTGGCCAGGCTGGCGGACACCCGTGACCGCCGGCTGGCGATGGTCGCGATCATGGAGGAGGGCTCTCGCCTGCTGCGCGGCGCCCGCTCGAACGTCGACCACTACCTCGCCGAGAGCCTGAGCGGGTTCGACCAGGCGCAGCTCGAGCGGCTCGAGTGGGCCCTCGGCGTGCTCGAGTCGCTGGCGGAGCACGAACCGGCGGCGCGGTCGCAGCAAGCATGACGGGCCGCTACCGCTGGATCGCCCTGTCGAACACCACGCTGGGGACGCTGCTGGGGCCGGGGGTCCTTGGTGCGCTGCCGCCAGGGCAGGCCGCGCAGATCACCGGCCGGGCGTTCTTCCCCCAGCTCATCTCGGGCCCGTTCCGGCACGGCATGGTCGTGGTCCTGGCCTTCGCCGCCGCCATGTGCCTGGTCGCCGCCGTCGCCTCGTGGCTGCGCGGCGGCCACTTCGTGCACGAGGAGGGCAGGGCGCAGCTCTCCCGCGCGGCGTAGGCGCCAGGGCGTCCCCGCTCAGCCCTTGACCGCTCCCATGGTGAAGCCCTGCACGAAGCGGTCGAGGAAGAAGTTGTAGGCGAGCGCCAGCGGCACGGCGACGATCACCGCCGAGGCCATCAGCGACTGCCAGAAGAACACGTCGCCGCGGACCAGGTTGGTGGGCACCCCCACGCTGATGGTCATGCGGGAGGAGCTGGCGACGAAGGCGAGCGCGTAGATGAACTCGTGCATGCTGAGCGTGAAGGCGAACACCACCACGGTGAGGATGCCAGGCACGATCAGCGGCAGCACCGTGCGCGTGACCGCCTGCAGCCGGCTGTAGCCGTCGACCTGCGCCTGCTCCTCGATGTCGCGTGGGATCGACTTGAAGAACCCGTTGAGCAGCCAGGTCGACAGCGGGATGGTGAAGGTCGGGTAGACCACCACCAGCGACCAGATCGAGTCCTGCAGCCGCATCGACGCGACCATGCGCGACAGCGGGATGAACAGCAGCGTCGGCGGCACCAGGTAGACCAGGAAGATGGCGATCCCAAGGCGGCCGCCCCAGCGGCCGGTGAGCCGCGCCAGCGCGTAGGCAGCGGGCAGGCTGAACGCCAGGGTGATGAGCACCACCAGGACGCCGACCATCACGGTGTTGCGCACGAAGGTGAGGTAGGGCGTCTGCTGGAACAGCAGCCGGAGGTGCTCGAAGGTCGGCGGCTGGTTGTACAGGAACGGGTTGTTGCCGGCGGTGTAGAGGTCCGGGTCGGCCTTGAACATGGTCACGACCGCCCACAGGAACGGGAACGAGGCCAGCAGGGCGAACACGCCGACCACGGTGTACACGCCGGTCCGCGCGCCGGCCCGGCGCCCGCTGGTCCCCGCCACCTCAGCTCACCTCCGCCCGGCTCGCCAGGCGCAGGATCAGCGCGGCGAGGCCTGCCAGCACCGGGAACATGAACACCGCCACGGCCGCGCCCTCACCGAGGCTGCCGCCGTTGATCCCCTTGTAGAACGCCCAGCTCGCCAGGACCTGGGTGGAGTTCTGCGGGCCGCCACCGGTGAGCACGTAGACGACCGTCATGTCGGTGAAGGTGAACACCACGCCGAACAGCACCGCCACGCCGGTGATCGGCAGCAGCAGCGGCAGCTCGATGTCGAACAGCCGCCGCCAGAAGCTGGCCCCGTCGATCTCGGCGGCCTCCTTGATCTCCTGGGGGATCGAGCTCATGCCGGCCAGCAGGATCACCGTGGCCAGCGGCAGCATGCGCCAGGTCTGCACCGCCACCACCGAGCCCATCGCCAGGTTCCGCTTGCCGAGCCAGTACATGTGCCCGCTCTGCTGGATGAGGTGCAGGTGGGCGAGCACCCAGTCGATCGGGCTGAAGAGCGAGTCGAGCATCCACAGCCAGGCGATCGTGCCGAGCGCGATCGGCGTGGTCCAGGGCAGCAGGATCAGGAAGCGGGCGAACCACTTGCCCCTGAAGTCGCTCCGCAGGGCGAACGCGAGCACGGTGGAGAGCACCACCACCAGCAGCTGGGAGGCGAGGGTGAAGACCACCGTGTTGCGCAGCGCGCTGCGGAAGACGCTGTCGCGCACCACCTCGCCGAAGGTCGCCAGGCCGACGAAGTGCAGCACCGGGTGGCCGGTGGTGATGTCGGTGAAGGCGTAGAGGATCGCCGACAGCAGCGGGAAGCCGACCAGGGCGACCAGGTAGACCACGGCCGGGAGCAGCAGCAGCGGGCCGAGGATCCCCTCCCGGTCGAGCAGGTAGCGGCGCCGCCGTCCCTCCACCTCGCCGGCGACCGTGCGGTCGGCGTCGGTCGCGGTCATGCCCCGACCTCCCGCAGCGGCTGCGGCCCGACGCGCTCGCCGCTGTGCTTGTCGAAGAAGCGGAGGTTGGACTCGGCCACGGCGAAGCGGGCGACGTCCTGCTCCTCGACCGGGGTGGTCACCGTGAACGGCAGCCGCGAGATCACCCGCCGGTCGCCCGAGAGCTCCGGGACGGTGCCGTACACGTAGCGGTCGGAGCCGAGGTACTCGACCCGTTCCACGTGCAGCTTGACCGGCACCCGGCCGTCCCGCTCGGCGACCAGCTCCTCGGGCAGGAGGTGCTCGGGCCGGAAGCCGACCAGCGAGCCCTCGCGCTCGAACAGGTTCATCGGCGGGGAGCCCACGAAGGTGGCGACGAAGGTGTTCGCCGGCTCGTGGTAGATGTCCCACGGCGTCCCGACCTGCTGCACCCTCCCCTTCTCCAGCACCGCGATGCGGTCGCCGAGGCCCATCGCCTCCACCTGGTCGTGGGTGACGTAGATGGTGGTGGTACCCACCCGCCGCTGGAACTCCTTCAGCTCCTCGCGGGCGAGCGCGCGCAGCTTGGCGTCGAGGTTGGACAGCGGCTCGTCGAGCAGGAACACCTGCGGCTCGCGCACCAGCGCGCGGGCGAGCGCCACCCGCTGCCGCTCGCCGCCGGAGAGCTGGCGGGGCTTCTGCCCCAGCAGCTCCTCGATGCCGAGCAGCCCGGCCGCCCAGTGGATCTTCTTCTCCTGCTCGTCCTTGTCGACGCCGCGGGCGGCGAGCGGGAAGGCGATGTTCGCCCGGACCGTCTTGTGCGGGTACAGGGCGTAGCTCTGGAAGACCATGGCGATCCGCCGTGCCCGTGGCGGCAGGTCGTTCACCACCCGCTCCCCGATCAGCACCTCACCTTCCGTCGGCCGCTCCAGGCCGGCGATCATGCGCAGCAGCGTGGTCTTGCCGCACCCGGAGGGGCCCAGCAGCACCAGGTACTCGCCCTCCTCGGTGCGCAAGTCGATGCCGTCGACCGCAGCGACGTCGCCGAAGGTCTTGCGCAGGACCCGGGTCTCCACCACCGCCATGTCGGCTCCCTCGCCTCAAGAGCTGCCGCCGACCAGCCCCTGCTTGCGCCACTTCGCGAAGATCGCCTTGACCTGCGTCTCCGCCTTGGCCACCGCCTGCTTGCTCGGGGTGCCGCGGGCGACGTCGGCCATCATGTTCGGCAGGACGAAGGTGTTGAACACCTCGCTCTCGGCCGCGTTGGCCGGGCCCGGGTGCCCGACGTTGGTGCTCCACTTCTCGGCGGTCTTGAGCAGCGACAGCTTGTTCGCCGGGTCCGACTTGAAGGGGTCGTTGTCCAGCCAGCCAGGCAGCTCCGACCAGGCGTCCGCCTTCTTGAAGGCGGAGAAGTCGTACAGCTCGGAGTTGGTGGCGACCTCCTTGGAGTGGTCGGCCATGTACAGCAGGAACTCCTTGGCCTTGTCCACGTTCTTGGCGAACTTGGGGACGAGGTAGCTGCGCACCACGTGCTCGCAGGCCAGCGCGGTGCCGTTCGGGCCCTGCAGGGCTGGTACGAAGAAGACGTCGGCCGCGACCGAGGGGTTGGACTTCTGCGCGCTGCGGTAGGCGGAGATCGAGTTGAGGATGTAGGAGAGCTTGCCGGCGATCAGCCCCTGGTTGTTCGAGGCCGCGGTCCAGCTGAAGATCTCGTCGGTCATCGACTGCTTGAACAGCTTGGCCATGTAGTCGACCGCGTCGATCACTTCCGGCGAGTTGAGCACCACGTTCTGGTCGGCGTCCTGGATCGAGCCCCCGTACGACCAGATCAGCGCGCGAGCCGCCATGTTGGAGTCGACCTCCTGGGACATGCCGATGCCCACCGGGGTCTTCGACGTGCGCATGATCTCGGTGCCGCCCCTGAGCAGCTCTTCCCAGCTGGACGGGCCGTTCGGCAGGCCGACCTTCTCCCACTGGCTCTTGCGGTAGTCGCCCGGGTCCGGCGTCCAGGTGTGGCAGAACCCGTAGTACTTCTTGGTGGTGGGGTTGTAGCTGGACTGCTTGCAGTAGGCGAACTGGGGCCCGTGCTTGCTCGCCGCCTCCTGGACGACGTCGCTCAGGTCGAGCAGGCTCGACTCCACCGACGAGGCGGGGATGATCCACTCGATCAGGTCGTGGCCCTGGTTGGCGTTGATCTCCGCGGCGGTCCGGGCGGGGAGCTGCGCGTTGTCGATGTGGTCGACCAGCACGGTGAGGCCGTTGTCCTCACCCCACTGCTTGGCGAACCCGTCGAACCACTTGTCGTAGCTGGGGACGAAGTGGCTCCACTGCAGGATGCGGAGCTGCTTGCCACCGCCGCCCGCGCCCGGCGAGCTCGACGGCCCGGTGCACGCGCCCAGCAGCCCCGAGCCAGCCCCGGCGACCGCGACCGTCCCCGCCGTTCTCAGGAAGTCGCGCCGGGAGATGCCCTCCGCCTCTGGGTTGCGCCGCTCGCCCATGGTGTCCACTCCCTTTCCCCGTGGCCTGGCGCGCTTCCAGGCGCAGGGGCCGCCAGGCGCCCGGTCGCCCGCACTCAGAAGGGGCGGCTGGGCGGCGGCCCGCGACGGAAGTTGCCGGCCGGATTCCATTCCCCTCGAACGGTGTACGCCGTAGATGGACCCGCTGGACATGGACTCCAAGGCCATAGCATTCCAGCCAAAAGCCAATCCAAACGGTCAGCCGCCGCCGACCGGGTAGATGCGGCGGGCGTTCGCCCGACCGAGGAGCTCGGCGACGTGGTCCGCGTCGGCCGCCGAGCACTCGTCGCGGCGGATCCAGTCGTCGAGGACCGCCGCGAGGCCGCGGCGGAACAGCAGGGCGCCGAGGAAGTGGAGCTCGGCGAGCGCGAAGCCGTCCGAGGAGTAGAGCTGCTTGGTGAACGGCGCCAGCTCCATGGCCTCGCCCAGGACCCGGACGGCGCTCGGCCCGGTGTAGTTGAGGGCCTGCCCCACGTCGAAGTACACGTGCGGGAAGACCGCCGCGAGGTAGGCGGCCTCGCGGTGGTAGGGGTAGCAGTGCAGGAACACCACGTCGACCGGCAGCTCGCCGAGGGCGCGGACCAGACTGGTGAGCAGTGAGGGGTTGGCCAGGTGGAGGGTCAGGTCCGGGTCGCCGTAGCCGGCGTGGAACTGCATGGGGAGGCCACGCTCCCTGGCGAGCTCGGCCCCGGTCCAGATGCCGTGGCGCAGCAGGACCGGATCCTCCAGACGGGGCGCGCCGCCCCGCGCCAGCCAGCGGCCCGCCGCGGCCACGACCTCAGCGGTGGAGGGGCGCGCGGGGTCGAAGTCGAAGCCGCCCCGGTACGCCACGACGGTCTTCAGCCCGACGGCCTCCGCCGCCGCCTGCTCGAGGGCGCGGGCGAAGGCGTCGGGGTACGCGGCGGCACCGGCACCGCCGCGCGCCACCACCTCGGCGACGGCCTCCAGCCGCACGACCTGGTGGGCCGGGACGGCGGCCAGCGACCCCATCGCCTTCGGGCCCAGCAGGCCGGAGGCCCTGTAGCCGGTCTCCACCAGGAGGGCCTCCAACCCGGCCGCGCGCAGGAGCCGCCGCTGCGCCTCTTCGGCGCCGAGCGCCGCCCGGCGGGCCAGGTACTCGTCGGCTGACGGCAGCGGCCGCAGCTCCAGCACGGGGGCGCACCAGCGACGGATGGCCAGCCCCACCGGGGAGTCGAAGTGGCTGGTGCCCTCCGGTGCGGGGTCGAAGCCCTCGTTGATGAACCCTTCGAACGACGGCCGGTCGAGGTCCTGGGGGACCACCCCGTGGCAGTGGTGGTCGACCAGCGGCACCTCGCCGACCGGCACGCCGGGCGCCTCAGGCGCCCGCCACGGGGGGCGCCGGTGCCGGGGCCCCGGTCGGCACCGCCCTGCGGCGGGTCCGCTCGGAGATGAGGAAGATCGCCACGGCCACGAGCAGGGAGATCCCCGTCAGGACCCCGAGCCACAGCCGCCACTCCCCCTGCTTGAACAGCGCGAGCACGATGATCGAGGCGAGCACGCTCTGGACCAGCACGGCCACGTCCGGCACCTTGGTCCGCTTGTTGACCCTGGACAGGAGCACCGGCGCCACCTGCTCGGAGACCATGCCCCGCTCGGGGGTCTGGGAGGCCACTGGCCCACCTTCCTTCCTGCACGGAGGCGAAGACCCGTCCCGGGAGCCGGGTGGTGCCCGCCCCTGAGCCCGATACCTACCGCGAGTGTAGAGGCCGGGCCGCTCTGCTTGAAGACGTTCCGGCGCCTTGCCGTGGTGTGGCAAGCTCGGCCGGGGGTGAGGTGATGCACGGGCTCGAGCTGCCGCTGTTGACGCTGATCGTGGCCGTGGCCGGGTTGAGCGTCCTGGCCGCGGTGGTCGACGTCCCCTACCCGATCCTGCTGGTGCTCGGCGGCCTGGTGCTGGGGTTCGTGCCCGGCATACCGACCGTCTCGATGCCGCCCGAGCTCGTCCTGGTGGTCTTCCTGCCGCCGCTGCTGTACTGGGCCGCGTTCATGGCCTCGCCCCGGGACCTGCGCGCCGACCTGCGTGCCATCTCGATGCTGGCGGTCGGGCTGGTGCTCGCCACCATGGGCGCCGTGGCGGTGGTCGCGCACGCGGTGGTCGACGGGCTGCCGTGGGCGGCCGCGTTCGCGCTCGGGGCGATCGTGTCGCCCACGGACCCGCTGGCGGCCACCACCATCGCCCGCCGCCTGGGCGTGCCGCGCCGCCTGGTCACCGTGCTCGAAGGCGAGAGCCTCGCCAACGACGCGACGGCGCTGGTGGCCTACCGCGTCGCGGTGGCCGCGGTGGTCGGCGGCGGCTTCACGCTGTGGCAGGCCGGGCTGCGCTTCGTCCTCGGCGCGGCCGGCGGGATCGCCATCGGGCTCCTGGCCGGCTGGCTCGTCGCCCAGGTCCGCCGCCGGATCGAGGACCCGCTGGTCGAGATCGTGCTGTCGCTGGCGACCGGGTACGTCGCCTACCTGCCGGCCGACCGGCTCGGCGCCTCGGGCGTGCTCGCCGCCGTGACCGCCGGCCTCTACCTCGGCTGGCACGCCCCGGAGCTGGCCTCGGTGTCGACCCGGCTGCTGGGGACCTCCTTCTGGAAAGTCCTCAACTACCTGCTCAACACCGTCCTGTTCATCCTCGTCGGCCTGCAGCTCCACACCATCCTCGCCGGCGTGTCGGGGCGGGCCGTTCCCTCCTTGCTCGGGCAGGCCGCGCTGGTCAGCGCCGTGGTGATCGGCGTCCGCCTCGCCTGGGGGTTCACCATGCCGTACCTGGTCCGAGCGCTCGACCGGCGGCCGAGCCAGGTCGCCCGGCGGGTGGGCCCGAGGGAGCGGCTGGTGTCGGCGTGGAGCGGGATGCGCGGGGCGGTCTCGCTCGCCGCCGCGCTGGCGCTGCCGGTCGAGGGCGCGCCCGGGCAGCCGTTCCCGGAGCGCAACCTGATCATCCTGCTGACCTTCGCGGTGATCCTCGCCACCCTGGTCGGCCAGGGACTGACGCTGCCGCTGCTGATCCGCCGCCTCGGGGTCAGGGGCGACGGCGTCGAGGAGCGGGAGGAGCTGAAGGCGCGGCTCGGCGCGACCAGCGCGGCGCTGGCGCGGCTGGACGAGCTTGCCGGCGAGGACTGGACCCGCGACGACACCGTCGAGCGGCTGCGCGGGCTGTACGACTACCGCCGCCGGCGCCTCAAGGCACGGGCCGGGAAGATCGAGGACGACGGCTACGAGGACCGCTCGCTGGCCTACCAGCGGCTGGTCCGCGAGCTGCTGGAGGCGCAGCGGCGCGCCATCGTCGAGCTCCGCAACCAGGGCGCGATCGGCACCGACGTGATGCGCCGCGTCGAGCGGGACCTCGACCTGGAGGACTCGAGGCTCGAGATCTGAGCTTCGGCGGCTTGACAGTGGTCAACGCCTGCGTAGGCTTTCCCCGCAGTCGTAAACGTCTCCGTACGCGACTTCGCGATGCCGCGCCTGCTGATCCGGTCCGGCAGCGGCCGGCAGGGAGGGTCATCCGATGGGCATCGCCTTCAGCGAGCGGCAGCGCGCCGTCCTCACGGCGCTGTGCGACACCTTCGTCCCGGCCGTCGAGCGAGTGCCCGACCCTGACGGCTTCTGGGCGCGCAGCGCCTCCGACCTGGGCGTGCCGCTGGCGCTGGAGGCGCTGTTGCAGGCGCGCGTGCCGGACGAGCAGGCGCCCGGGCTCGGCATGCTGCTCGACGGGCTCGACCAGATGGGCATCGTGGACGCCTCCCCGGCCGCACGGGAGGAGCTGCTGCGAACCGTCGCCGGCAGCGCGCCCGAGGTGGCCGCCGGGATCGACGCGCTGCGCGGGGGTGCGCTGCTGCTGGCGTACGGCATGCCCGGCGCGGAGGGGGTCAACCCGTTCTGGGTTCGGGGGCGGTACCCCGGACCGACCCCGCCGCCCGACGAGCCGCGGACGATCCGGCCGCTGCTGCCCGACGACGGCGCGGTCCTGCAGGCGGACGTGGTGGTGGTCGGCTCCGGCGCCGGCGGCGGGGTGATCGCCGGCGAGCTGGCCACGGCAGGCCTCGACGTGGTGGTGCTCGAGTCGGGCGGCTACTTCGACCAGGCCGACTTCAACCAGTACGAGCTGTGGGCCTACGAGAACCTGTACCTGCGCGGCGGGCCGTTCCTCACCGCCGAGGGCAACGTCACCCTGCTCGCCGGTCACACCCTCGGCGGCGGCACCACCGTCAACTGGTCCAACAGCGTCCTGCCACCCATGCAGGTGCGGCGGCAGTGGGAGGCCGAGCACGGCCTCGACGGCCTGGACGGCGCCGAGTTCGACCGGCACCTGCACGCGGTCCTCGCCCGCATCAAGGCCAACGACAAGTGCAGCGACTACAACGGGCCGCACCGGCGGCTCGCCGAGGGCGCCGCGAAGCTCGGCTACCAGCTGCGCCGCGCCACCCTCAACATCGACCCGGACCGCTACGACCCGGAGCGGGCCGGGCACACCGGCTGGGGCGACCAGACCGGCGCCAAGCAGGGCACGCTCAAGACCTGGCTGCAGGACGCGCACGACCACGGGGCTCGGATCGTGGTGCGCTGCCACGCCGAGCGCGTCCTGGTCGAGAACGGCCGCGCCGCCGGCGTGGTGGCCAGGCGCGTCGAGGCGGCCGGCCGCGGCGGCACGCTGACGGTGAGGGCGCCGCTGGTGGTCGTCGCCTGCGGCGCCCTGGAGACCCCGGCGCTGCTGCTGCGCTCCAGCATCGGCGGGCCGGCGGTCGGCGACCAGCTGCACCTGCACCCGGTCGCGGCGGTCAGCGGCATCTACGACGACGAGCAGCGTGGCTGGTGGGGGCCTGCCCAGGCGGCGATCCTGACCGAGTTCGCCGACCTCCACGACGGCTACGGCTTCGTGGTCGAGGGCACCCACTACACCACCGGGCTGGCCGCCGCCGCGACGCCGTGGCGCTCCGGGCGCGACCACAAGACGATCGTGAGCAAGGGCGCCCGCGCCGCGCCCCTGATCGCGATCGCGCGCGACCGTGGCCACGGCCGCGTCACCGTCGACGGGGCCGGCGAGCCGGTCATCTCCTACCCGTTCGACGACCAGCTGGACCGGCGGCACCTCGAGCGCGGCGTCGCCGAGATGGCCCGCATCCACGAGGCCGCCGGCGCGCAGGAGATCCTCGGGCTGACGCCGCAGGTGCCGCCGTGGTGCCGCGGCGACGACCTGGACGCCTGGATCGAGCGGCTCACCGCGGTGCCGCTCGGCGCGGGCGGCCAGGCGCTGTTCAGCGCCCACCAGATGGGCTCGGCGCGGATGGGCAGCGACCCGGCCGCGAGCGTCGCCGGTCCCCACGGCGAGCTGCACGACGTCAAGGGCGTCTGGATCGGCGACACCAGCGCCTTCCCCACCGCGCTCGGCGTCAACCCGATGGTGACCTGCATGGCGCTCGCCCTCCGCAGCGCCATGGCGATCCTGGCCACCCGCGCCTGACCGCCGGAGCCGTTGAAATCGGGACGGCGTCGGAGCATGCTCGCCGGACCACCATCTCCCCTCCACGGAGCACGGCGCATGGGGCTGTCGAGGGAGGCACAGGGGCCCGCCGCGGCGGCCCTGCACAGGCGCGAGCAGCCCGCGCGGTCGCTGGCGGACGACGCCGACAAGGTGGCAAGGGCCTGCCACGCGATCGCCGTCCGCTTCCACCGCGGCGGCAAGCTGGTGGTCTTCGGCAGTGGCGGCCCCACCACCGACGCGCAGCACATCTCCGTCGAGTTCGTCCACCCGGTGATCGTCGGCAAGCGTGCCCTGCCGGCGATCGCGCTGACCAACGACGTGGCCACCGTCACCGGGATCGCGGGCCGGGAGGGCCTCTCGGAGGTCTTCGCCCACCAGCTCCGCTACCTCGCCGAGCCGGAGGACGTCGCGCTCGGGCTCTCCTCCGACGGCGACGACCTGGCCGTCCTGCGAGGCCTCGAGGTCGCCGCGGAGCACGGGCTGCTGACCGTCGCCCTGCTCGGCGGCGACGGCGGGCGGATCGCGGCCGCCGTCGCCGCCGAGCACCTGCTGCTCGCCCGCTCCGACGACCCGCTGGTCGTCAAGGAGGTCCACGTCACCACCTACCACCTCCTCTGGGAGCTGGTGCACGTGTTCTTCGAGCAGCCTGGCGTGCTCGGCCCGGAAGTGGTCGGGTGAGCGGCCAGCCGGTACCGTTCGGCCCGCCGTCACAGCGCTCGCTGCCGCGGTGCCACGAGGAGGTCTGCATCACCTGCTCGGACGAGGCGGTCCCGGTGCGGGTGCTGCGCCTGCTCGACGCCGACCTGGCCCTGGTCGACACCGGCGTGAGCCGGGAGGAGGTCAGCGTCGCGCTGGTCGACGCCGGCGTCGGCGACACGGTGCTGGTCCACGCCAAGGAGGCCATCGCGGTCCTCGAGCGCGCGGAAGGGGGCAAGGCCGATGGGCGATAGGACCGGCGTCGAGTCCCTCTACCCGTTCCTGTACGCGGGCTCGGGCGACCTGGACGCGGTGCTCGAGGAGGTGCGCCGCTCGACCGTTGCCAAGGCGAACGAGATCGTCGCGCTGCGCCAGGAGGTCCTGGAGCGTGACGGCAAGCGGCTGTTCGCCTGCGCCAAGGCGATGGCCGCCTGCTTCCAGGCCGGCGCCAAGCTGCTCACCTTCGGCAACGGCGGCAGCTCGACCGACGCGCAGGACGTGGCGACCACCTTCCTGCACCCCGCCGGCGACTGGCGGCCGCTGCCGGCGCTCTCGCTCACCGGCGACGTCGCGGTGGTCACGGCGCTCGCCAACGACGTCGGCTTCGAGGTCGTGTTCGCCAGGCAGATCGCCGCGTTCGGCCGCCGCGGCGACATCGCGCTCGGCCTGTCCACCAGCGGCAACTCCGACAACCTGGTGCCCGCGTTCGAGGAGGCGTCGCGCCGCGGCCTGCTCACCGTCGGGTTCGCCGGCTACGAGGGCGGCAAGATGGCCGAGCTGGACACCATCGACCACCTCTTCGTGGTCCCGTCGGCATCCGTCCACCGGATCCAGGAAGCGCAGACCACCCTCTACCACGTCCTCTGGGAACTGACCCAGTCCGCCCTCGCCTGAGGAAGGTGACGCCATGTGCCTCGGCATCCCGGGTGAGGTCGTCGAGCTGCTGCCCGACCGCCCCGACCTGGCCAAGGTGGACGTGAGCGGGGTCAAGCGGGCGGTCAACATCGGCCTGCTCGAGGGCGAGACGCTCGAGCCCGGCGACTGGGTCCTGATCCATGTCGGCTTCGCGCTCTCCAAGATCGACGAGGACGAGGCCAAGGCCGCGCTCGACTTCCTGGAGGGCATCGGCCAGGCCTACGCCGACGAGCTGGCCGCCCTCACCGAATCCAAGATCGACTAGAGGTCCTGCGCGTGCGCTTCGTCGACGAGTTCCGCGACGCCGAGAAGGCCCAGGCGCTCGCCGCCAAGATCGCCGCCCTGTGCGAGCCGGGCAGGCGCTACAAGTTCATGGAGGTCTGCGGCGGCCACACCCACACGATCTACAAGCACGGCCTGGAGGACTACCTGCCCGAGGGCGTCACCCTGGTCCACGGCCCCGGCTGTCCCGTGTGCGTGATCCCGATGGGCCGGGTCGACGACGCCATCTTCATCGCCGAGCAGCCGGACGTGGTCATGACCTCGTTCGGCGACATGATGCGGGTGCCCGGCGGCCGCGGCTCGTTCTTCGACTCCAAGGCCGCGGGCACCGACATCCGCATGGTCTACTCGCCGCTCGACGCGCTCAAGGTCGCCAGGCAGAACCCGGACAAGCGGGTCGTGTTCATGGCGATCGGGTTCGAGACCACCGCGCCGTCGAGCGCGATGACCGTGTTGCGGGCGGCTGCGGAGGGGCTCGAGAACTTCTCGATCTTCTGCAACCACGTCACCATCATCCCGGCCATCAAGGCGATCCTCGACTCCCCCGACCTGCGCCTCGACGGCTTCATCGGCCCAGGGCACGTGTCGACCGTGATCGGCTGCCGGCCCTACGAGTTCATCGCCCGCGACCACGGCAAGCCGCTGGTCTGCGCCGGCTTCGAGCCGCTCGACATCCTGCAGTCGGTCTACATGCTCCTGCGGCAGCTCGCCGAGGGCCGCGCCGAGGTCGAGAACCAGTACGCCAGGGTGGTGCCCTGGGACGGCAACGCCAAGGCGCTTCAGGTGATCGGCGAGGTGATGGAGCTGCGCCCCTACTTCGAGTGGCGCGGCCTGGGGTTCATCTCCCACTCGGCGCTGAGGGTCCGCGACGCCTACGCGCGCTTCGACGCCGAGCGGCTCTTCGAGGTGCCGGGGGTGCGGGTCGCCGACCCCAAGGCCTGCCAGTGCGGCGAGGTCCTCAAGGGCGTGCTCAAGCCGTGGGAGTGCAAGGTGTTCGGCACCGCCTGCACCCCGGAGACGCCGATCGGCACCTGCATGGTCTCCTCCGAGGGCGCCTGCGCCGCCTACTACAACTTCGGCCGCTTCTCGCGCGAGCGCGTCAAGGAGGCGACCCGCACGTGAGCCAGGAGCGCACGGCGGACTGGGCCGAGCAGGCCGTACGCGAGCACGAGGAGCAGGAGCGGGCCGGCCACCGCCCCGGGAGCGAGCACGTGAGCCGCGAGCAGCAGGTGCTCGACCGCATCGAGCGGGCGCGGCGGCGCAAGCCGAAGGTCAAGGAGGAGCGGATCACGCTGGCGCACGGCTCCGGCGGCAAGGCCACCCAGACGCTGATCGAGGCGGTCTTCCTCGACGCCTTCCGCAACCCGCTGCTCGAGCCGCTGGAGGACGCCGCGACGCTGACGGCGGCCGGTGCCCGGCTGGCGTTCACCACCGACTCGTTCGTGGTCTCGCCGCTGTTCTTCCCCGGCGGCGACATCGGCGACCTCGCCGTCAACGGCACCGTCAACGACCTGGCCGTCGCCGGCGCCCGCCCGCTGTGGCTGTCGGCCGGCTTCATCCTCGAGGAGGGCTTCCCCGTCGCCGACCTGCAGCGCATCGTCGCCTCGATGCGCGCCGCCGCCGAGCGCGCCGGCGTGCAGGTCGTCACCGGCGACACCAAGGTGGTGCAGCGGGGCAAGGCGGACGGCTGCTACCTCAACACCGCCGGGGTCGGGGTGATCGAGCGGCCGCTCGCCCTCGGCGCGGCCAACGCCCGGCCGGGCGACGCGGTGCTGGTCTCCGGCCCGATCGGCGACCACGGTGTGACCATCATGCTCGCCCGCGGCGAGCTGGACATCGAGTCGCAGGTCACCTCCGACACCGCCGCGCTCGGCGGCCTGGTCGAGCGGCTGCTCGACGCCACCAGCGGCGTGCACGCCATGCGCGACGCCACCCGCGGGGGCGTCGCCACCATCTGCAACGAGGTGGCGAGGGCGTCGGAGGTGGCGGTGGTCCTCGACGAGGACGCCATCCCGGTCCGCCCCGAGGTGCGCGGGGCCTGCGAGCTGCTCGGCATCGACCCGCTCTACGTGGCCTGCGAGGGCCGCCTGGTCGCGGTCGTCGACGGCACGGCGGCCGAGGTGGCGCTGGCCGCGCTCCGCTCCCACCCGCTCGGCGAGGGCGCCAGCGTGATCGGCCGGGTCAAGGACGACCCGCCCGGCCTGGTCCTGCTCAAGACCGCCTTCGGCGGCACCCGCATCGTCGACCTCCTGGTCGGCGACCCCCTGCCCCGCATCTGCTGAGGCGCGGCCTAGCGACCCGCGGCCCGGTCCCTGGCGGCCGCGACGGCCGCCTGGCCGAGGCTGATGCCGGCGTCGTTGGGCGGGACGCGGGAGTGGGTCAGCACCCGGAAGCCGCGCTCCTCCAGCCAGGTCACCGTCCGGTCGAGCAGCAGGAGGTTCTGGAAGACGCCGCCAGAGAGGGCCACGGTGTCCAGGCGGGTCTGCTCCCGCAGGACCTGCGCGGCCTCGACCACGGCGAGGGCCACGCCGTTGTGGAAGCGGCCGGCCACCGCTGCCGGACCGACGCCGGCGAGCAGGTCGTCGACGACCGCACGGACCAGGTCGGTGGCGCGCACCCGCAGCGGCCGGGAGCCGCTGATCCCGGCACGGTAGGTGCCCGCCTCGGCGGGGTCGGCGAGCTGCTCCAGCTCGATCGCGGCCTGCCCCTCGTAGTTGACCTGGTCGCGCACGCCGAGGATGGCGGCGACCGCGTCGAACAGCCGGCCGGCGCTGGAGGTGGGCGGCGACCGCACGCCGGCCCTGGCGACCGCGAGCACCCGCTCCCAGCGGTCGGAGTTGCGCGCGGCGACCGCCAGGCCACCCGGCGGCCCGTCGGGGTAGGCCGCGTCCAGGTAGGCGGCGGCCATGCGCCAGGGCTCCCGGATGGCCGCCGCCCCGCCGGGCAGCGGCACCGTCTCGAGGTGCCCGGCGCGCTCGAAGCCGGCCAGGTCGGCGACCAGCAGCTCGCCGCCCCAGATGGTGCCGTCCGGCCCGTAGCCGAGCCCGTCGAAGCCGACCCCGATCACCGGTCCCTGCTCGCCGTTGTCGGCCAGGCAGGCGGCCACGTGGGCGTGGTGGTGCTGCACCCCGACCAGCTCGACGCCCTGGCGTTCCAGCGCGTACTTGGTCGACAGGTACTCGGGGTGGAGGTCGTGGACGACCACCTCGGGCGCCACCTCGAAGAGGCGCTGGAAGTGCGCGACCCCCTCGGTGTACGCGCGCAGGGTCTCGTAGTTCTCCAGGTCGCCGATGTGGTGGGAGACGAACGCGTGCCGCCCCTTGGCGAGGCAGAAGGTGCTCTTCAGCTCGGCCCCGCAGGCGAGCACCTGCCTTGGGAACGCCCACGGCAGGGCCAGCGGCTGCGGCGCGTACCCACGCGAGCGCCGCAGCGGCAGCTCACGGCCCCGGAACGCCCGCACCACCGAGTCGTCGGTGCGCACGTGGACCGGCCGGTCGTGGAGCAGGAACGCGTCGGCGATCCCGCCGAGGCGCTCGAGCACCTCGGCGTCCACGTAGGCGATCGGCTCGTCGGAGACGTTGCCGCTGGTCAGCACGAGCGGCCGGGCCACCTCGTCGAGCAGCAGGTGGTGTAGCGGCGTGTAGGGCAGCAGCACGCCGAGGAAGCGGTTGCCCGGCGCGACCGAGGGCGCGAGCGGCGCCCCCCGGCGCCGGCGCAGCAGCACGATCGGCCGGCGCGGGCTGGCCAGCAAGGCGGCCTCGGCGGGGTCGACCAGGCAGAGCCGGCCGGCAGCGTCCAGGTCGGCGGCCATCACCGCGAACGGCTTGTCCTCGCGGTGCTTGCGGGCGCGCAGCGCGGCCACGGCCGCCTGGGAGTCCGCGTCCGCGGCCAGGTGGTAGCCGCCGAGCCCCTTGACCGCGACCACCCGTCCCGCCAGCAGCAGGCCGGCCGCCGCGGCCAGCGGCTCGCCGTCGACCGCCTGGCCGTCGCGTCCCAGCAGGCGCAGCGACGGCCCGCAGGCGGGGCAGCAGACCGGCTGGGCGTGGAAGCGGCGGTCGGCCGGGTCGTGGTACTCGCGGGCGCAGTCCGCGCACATCGCGAAGGAGGCCATGGTGGTGTTCGGGCGGTCGTAGGGCACGTCGCGCACGATGGTGCAGCGCGGCCCGCAGTTGGTGCAGTTCACGAACGGGTAGCGGTGGCGCCGGTCGGCCGGGTCGCGCAGCTCCCGCAGGCAGTCGGCGCAGGTCGCGCTGTCCGCGGAGACGAGCGCGGTGCGCTCGCCGCCGGGCACGCTCGGCGCGATCGCGAAGCCGTCCTCGCCAAGGACCGGCAGTGGCCTGGTGGTCACCCGGTCGACCACCGCCAGCGGCGGCGCCTCCAGCGTCAGCGCCCGCACGAACGCCTCGACCGCGCGCGGGGCGCCCTCCACCTCGGCGAACACGCCGCCGGCGTCGTTGCCGACCAGCCCGCTGAGCCCGAGCCGGCTGGCGAGCTGGTGGACGAAGGGCCGGAAGCCGACCCCCTGCACGATGCCCTCGACGCGGACCTCGCTCCGCACCCGCCCGTCCATCAGGGCATTGTCGACCCGCGTGCCGCCGCAGTCACGGATCGCCTCCGGGCACGGCGCGACCCCCCGAACCTCCTGTGCGGCCGTAACGCTTCCGTCACTGTGGGCGGCGACACTGCCCCTTGTACCTGGCCTTCCCGGCTGGGACGGTGGCGTGTCGGAGGTGGTGCGTGGGGACGTTCGGGAGGTCGCCCCGCCGTGCCCGGCCGCCGTTGCCGCGGCGGCGCCGGTGGCCGGCCGTGCTGGCCTGGTCCTTGTGGGCGCTGGCGCCGCTCGGCCTGGCCGCGACCGCCTGGTTCGACCACCTGGTGCGCCAGGCCGGCAGGCCCGAGCTGGCCCAGCTGGGCGCAGGAGGCGCCACCACGGCCCTCGCGGCGGTGAGCGCGGCGACGGCCGGTGCGGTGCTCGCCGCCCGGCGCCCGGCGCACCCGGTGGGCTGGCTGCTGCTGGCCTTCGGACTGGTCCCGCAGGCGCTCACGAGCGCGGCCGACGGGTACGCCAACTACGGGCTCCTGGCCCGGCCAGGGGCGCTGCCCGCCGCCGCCCACCTCGGCGTGCTCGCCTCGGCCACCTTCGTCCCCGGGCTGGGCTGCATCGGCTTCATCCTGCTGCTGACCCCGACCGGGTCGCTGCCGTCGGCCCGCTGGCGCTGGTGGGCCTGGGTCGCGGCCGCCCTGCCGCTGGCGTTCCTGCTGTCGTGGGTGGGCGGGGTGCCGGGGGTGGACCTGGACTCGCCGCTGCAGGCGGTCCGCAACCCGTTCGCCGTCGCCGCCCTTGCCGGGCCGCTCCAGGCCGTGTACGGCACGACCTCCCCGGCCACCGCCCTGACCATGGTGGTCGCGGCCGGCTCGCTGCTGGTGCGCTTCCGCCGCGCCAGCGGCGTGGAGCGCCAGCAGCTCCGCTGGCTGGTGCTCGCCGCCGCCCTGGCGCCCGCGGCGGTGCTGCTCACCGCGGCCGGCATCCTGGCCGAGCGCCTGACGCTCGCCAACTGGGCCGCCGGCCTGTACCTGGCGCTGCTGCCCTTGGCGATCGGCGCGTCGATCGCCCGCTACCGCCTCTACGACCTCGACCGCATCATCAGCCGCACCCTCGCCTACGCCCTGCTCACCGTGCTACTCGGCGGCGGCTACGCCCGCCCGCCTGCGCCAGCAGCTCGACCTCGACACCCTCAGCGCCGAGCTGCTCACCGTGGTCGACCAGACGATGCAGCCCACCAGGACAGCGCTGTGGCTGCGGCCCGCCCCGGCACCACGGGCGTCGAGCACGGCCGGCGCCGGCGGCGAGGCCGCACCGCAGCGGGCTCGCGGAAGCTAGCGGCCGGCCTCGGCGCACCTGCGGCCGCGCCTCGGCCATCCCGTCGCTGTCGTCCGGATTGGGGGTGATAGAGTCGCGTTCCCAGACGGCCGAGCATGGGGGGCACCATGGTCGACGAGCGCGGGGATCCCTGGGAGCACGATCCCGGACCGACGGCGGCAAGCGGCTGGGCGGCCCTGTTCGCAGAGGCGCCCAACTACCGAGGACTCGGGCACGCGGTGGTCGGCCGCGAGGCGTTCCGCTGGCACCACGGCCCGATGTTCTTCAGGGGTCGCCTCGACGGCTCCGCCAGGGTGGTGGTGGTCGGCCAGGAAGGCGCGCAGGACGAGTCGCTGTCGCACCGCTCGTTCACCGGCGGCACCGGCGCGCGCATGCAGCACCTGCTGCGCCACCTCGGCCTGGACCGCTCCTACCTGTTCCTCAACTCGTTCGTCTACCCGATCTTCGGCCAGTACACCGACGACCTGCGCCCGCTCGCCCAGGACCCGCGCTCGCCGATCGCCAGCCACCGCAACCGCATCCTCGACAAGGCGGTCGTCGACGGCGACGGGCGGCTGGTGATCGCCGTCGGACGAGCGGCCAAGGAGTCGATCGCGACCTGGGTCAAGGCGCACGGCGGCAGCGCCGACCCCGACCAGCTGGAGGACGCCACGCTCGGCTCGCTGCCTGGCAGGCTCCACCTGGTCGGCGTGCTCCACCCCGGGTCGGTCTCCGGTGGCTCCACCGACGCGATCAAGGCCGACTTCCAGCGCGCCTGCAACCTGGTCAAGGGGTGGCTGGCCGCCGACCCGGGCTGGCTGCCCGCCGACCCCGGCGTGCCGCGCGACCTGGGCAGCCCCTACCAGTACCTGTCGGCGGCGCTCCCCTACCGCGACTTCCCCTTCGGCACCTGCCCCCGCCTCGGCCGCGGCGGCACCTCCAGCAACCGCACCGACGACCAGCTCGGCATCCGCCTGTTCTCCGCCCACGGCAGCTACAACGCCGCGGGCGCCAACCTGAGCGACCCCTCCACCGCGGCGGGCAGCCACACCGGCTACCGCGACGACCCGGGCGACCTCCCCTACGAGCCGCCGCGGGCGGCGGCGACCGCCTTCGACGCCGGCCCGCCGAGCGACCTGGCGCGCCTCCTGCTCGGCCACGAGCCCGGCCTCGCCTGGCCCGAGTTCGCCTCGCTCGGCGTCACCTCCGACGCCTCCTTCGGCAACGGCGCGATCTACCGCGGCCGCTTCAACGACCTCAGCCTGATCGTCCTGGCCGACCAGGCCTCCGACGACGACCTGTTCAGCGGCAGGGCGCTGTCGGGCGACGCCGGCCAGTTCCTCGCCAAGCTCCTGCTCGCCGCCGGGCTCACCCACCGCTACCTGGTGCTGCGCACCCTGCCCGTCGACACCCTCGACCTGACCCAGGCCGAGCGCGACAGCCTGGTCGACCAGCCGCAGGTGCGCGCCCTCCACCGCGAGCTGCTGCGGCGCGTCCGCGCCCAGAACCCGGCGGTCACCGCCGTGCTCGCGCTGGGGCCGGGCGCGCGGCGTCTGGCGCCGCAGGTCACCCCGGCCGGCATCGAGGTGATCGAGCTCGCCGCGCACGGCGCGACCGGGGCGGCGGCGTCCTGGCAGGCCGCGCTCGACCGGCTCGCCACCCACAGCTACCCCAAGGACGTCGCCAACCCCTCGTTCCAGCTCGGCTCCGGCCGTGGCCAGCTGCCACGCAGCGACCTGCCCTACGGCGCGCTTCGCTGGCTGGGGACCTCCGGCGACCGCGCCGTCCGCCCCACCGACCTCGACCTCGGCAGGCCCTCGCCCGACTACCTCAAGCTGTTCGTCCCCGCCTGGGTCGCCCAGCTGCCTCCGGCGCCGCTCACGCCCGCCGAGCAGGCGGCGGCCGACCAGCTGCAGACGATCGCCATCGCCTGAGCGACCGCGCGCACCCGCGGCGCGCTCAACCCTTGCGCGCGACCCCGCCGAGGACGGAGACCTCGGCGTCGGTCGGCTGGGGCCGCTCGCCGGTGCTGGGGTCGGGTCGCCAGCGGGGCAGCGAGACCACGCCCGGGCCCACCAGGTCGAGCCCGTCGAAGAAGCGCTCGATCTGCGGCCGGGAGCGCACCCGCATGATCACGCCGCTCCTGCGGTAGACGGCGGCGACTCCCTCCCACGCCTCGGGGTCGAAGTCGCCGGTGAGGTGGGACAGCGCCAGGTAGCTGCCCGAGGGCAACGCGTCGAGCAGCCGCCCGGCGATTCCGTACGGGTCGTCCTCGTCGGGGACGAAGTGCATGATCGCGATCAGCAGCAACGCCACCGGCTGCTCGAGGTCGAGCGTGGCCAGGAGCTGCGGGGAGCTCACGATCCTGTCCACGTCGCGCAGGTCGGCGTCGATGTAGGCGGTCCTGCCCTCCGGGCTGCTGGTGAGCCGGGCGCGCGCGTGCACCAGCACGATGGGGTCGTTGTCGACGTAGACGATCCGCGCCGCCGGCGTGACCTCCTGGGCGACCTCGTGGACGTTGGGAGAGGTCGGGATGCCGGTGCCGATGTCGAGGAACTGGCTGATGCCGGCCTCCGCGGCGAGGTAGCGGACCGCACGCCGCAGGAAGGCGCGGTTCTCGCGGGGCGGGATCCTGCTGTTCGGGTTGGCCTGCATGCCCTGGGCGGCCGCCGCCCGGTCGGCCGGGAAGTTGTCCTTGCCGCCGAGCAGGTAGTCGTAGACGCGGGCGGGATGGGGACGGTCGGTGCGCAGGTCGACCGGTTGCGGATCGGAGCTGTCCGGGTCCGTCGAGGCTGTATCCACCATGCCCACTCCTGCCGTCGTGGTCGTTTGCTTAGGTCCGTCCGCACAGTATGGACCGGCGGTGCCGATGGAGGCGCGCGCCCCCGCCGACGGCCCGCCTACGACCAGGGCATGCCCACGCGGATGCGGGGCTCGCCGTCGCGGTCGAGCCAGACCACGTAGCGTGACACCTCGCTGCCCTTGGAGGCTCCGGCGGAGTCCAGGTAGGGCCAGCGGACGGTCGCAAGCAGCAGCCGGCCGCCGGCCCGCGCGGGCGGCTCCGTCCGCCGGGTGGTTTCGCCGCGCCGTTGGGGCACATACGGGGGGTCTGGCACGGACGGACGACAGGCCGGCGCCATCCGCGTGCGGGTGTGGCCGGCGAGGAGGGATCGCTGGTGCGTGGACTGCTGACGGAATTCAAGACCTTCGTGCTCAGGGGCAACGTGGTCGACCTGGCGGTTGGGATCGTCATCGGCGCCGCCTTCGGCACGGTGGTGCAGGCGCTGGTCAAGGACCTGCTCACGCCGCTGATCGCCGCCATCTTCGGCCAGCCGGACTTCGGCGCCTTGACGTTCCGGGTCCACCGCTCGGTGTTCCGCTACGGGGACTTCCTCAACGTGGCGATCGCGTTCGTCACCATCGCCCTCGCGGTCTTCTTCTTCGTCATCAAGCCGGTAAACGTGCTGACCACCCGCTTCAGCCACAACGAGACCCCTGAGCCGAGCAGCCGCAAGTGCCCCTTCTGCCTGATGGAGATCCCCATCGAGGCGCGGCGCTGCGCCTTCTGCACCACCGAGCTCGGCGCCGCCTAGGGCCTGCGCGGTGGCCGCGCTAGGTACCGGTGCCCTCGCGCCTCGGGGGCAGGTCGAAGCCGCGGGCGAGCATGCCGCGCTCGATCTCGGCGACCACCGTCTCGAGCACCTTGACCCGGGCGTAGCGCTTGGACTCCGCCTCGACCAGCTGCCAGCGGGCCAGCGGGTGGTCGCTGCGTTCCAGCATCTCCTCGACCGCCCGCTCGTAGGCGGGCCGCTGGTCGCGGTTGCGCCAGTCCTCCTTGCTCAGCTTCCACGACTTGAGGGGCTCGCGCTCGCGCCGCTGGAAGCGGCGCAGCTGCTCCTTGTTGGAGATGTGCAGCCAGAACTTGACCAGGATCATGCCCTCGAGCACCAGCGAGCGCTCGAAATCGACGATCTCGCCGTAGCCGCGGGTCCACTGCTCGACGGTCGCGAACCCCTCGACGCGCTCCACCAGCACGCGGCCGTACCAGGAGCGGTCGAGCACGGCCATGCCGCCCCAGCCGGGCAGGGCGGCCGCGAACCGCAGCAGGAAGTGGTGGCGCTTCTCGTCGAAGGTGGGCGCCGCGAACGTGGCCACGCGGACGTGCCTCGGGTCGAGCGGGGCGACCAGCCGCCGGATGGCGCCGCCCTTGCCGGCCGCGTCCCAGCCCTCGAACAGCACGCACACCGGCGGCCCGAGGCGCCCGTCGCCGAGCAGCCCCCCAAGGGTGAGGCGCAGCTCCAGCAGGCGGACCTGCGCCGCCGCTACCCGGTTCGCCTCCTCCTCGCGGCCGAGCTTCAGGCTCAGGTCGAGCTCGTCCAGCCTTCCCATGTGGGGATGGTGGCAGCCGAGCAGGTCAGCGGCAAGGACGCACGGCGGCAGCCGGACCGCGCTGGGCGGCGGCCCTCGGGACCGCCGCCCACCAGGTACGCCCGCCTGCGGGGCCTCCGGTCAGCGCCGCCGTCCCGCGCCGCCGCGGCTGCTCACCGGGACGCGGCGCGCACCGACGCTGCTCGCGCGCAGGCTGCCGCCGCTGACCGCGAGGCCGCCGGTCGGCACGTACATGGCCTCGTCGAAGACGCTGCCGCTGGGCGCGTTGGCCACCGCGATCACCGGGTAGGCCCTGCCGCCGTTGGCGGCGGGGAACACCGAGGTGGAGATGTAGTCGCCGACCATACGGCCCTGCGAGGTGTTGGCCAGCCACGACAGCGTCATCGGCCCGGTCACCATGGTCGCCGCGCTCCAGGTGGAGCCGCCGTTGGTGGAGGAGACGTAGCCGACGTCGAGCTGGCAGTTGGCCGCGGTGCAGTTGGCGACCGGGTAGAAGTAGTAGGTCAGGCCGATGCGGGCGCTGCCGCCCGAGGTGGTGCGGTCGACGCCGATCCCGGGGATGAAGTGGTCGCGGCCGCTGTTGGTGGCGTCGATCGGCACCCGGGTCACCGCGCCCCAGGTGGTCTCGCTGGTCGACTTGCTCATCACGATGTCGTTGGCGGGGCAGCCCGAGCGGAAGCGGCAGTCCTGCCAGACGACGTAGGCGGTGCCGGCCGAGTCGATCTCGGCCGAGGGCAGCGGCCCGCTGCGCAGGCTCCCGGCGACCGTGTGCGCCGTGACGTTGGAGACCAGCACGGTGGCCCGCCAGCTCGTACCGCCGTTGATCGAGCGGAAGCTGCGGATCTGGGTCTCGTTGGCGTTGGCGATCGGCACCAGCACGGTGCCGTTGGGCCGCACCACCGGCTGGCCGCCGAGGCCGGTGGCGTTGTCGCCGGTGTTGAGGGCCGCCCCCCAGTTGAGCCCGCCGTTGGTGGAGGTGGACATCTTGATGCGGTTGCCGTTGTTGGTGTCGTCGAACTCGCTGTAGCAGTTGCCGAAGAACGGGCTCGCCGAGGTGTTGTCGCAGGCGATCCAGTTCTTGTCGAGGTTGCTGCCGGTCGCGGTGGTCACCGGGTTGCCCCAGGTGAGGCCGCCGTTGGTGGAGCGGCTGGTGATGACCGCCACGCCGCGCACCGGGTTGGCGAGGATCGCCAGTGACGACACCATCCACACGTTGTCCTGGGCGTCGAAGGCGACCGCCGGGTCGCTGACGCGGTCGTAAGGACCGGTGGTCCCCGTCTGCACTCTGGTGATCCCTGGCAGGACGCCCGTGGTCCAGGTCGATCCGGCGTTGGTCGAGGTGGCGAACGCGATGCCACTCGCCCCGCCGTCGAAGAAGCGGCCGGTCTGGAACGCCGAGACGATCGTGTTCCCGAACGCGTAGGTGTCCGGTTCGACCTGCGTCGCGTGCTGGCTCGTCGTGTTGCTGGTGGGGTCGGTGCTGATCCTGGTCAGCGCGACGTTGGCGGCGGCCGGGATGGTGGTGAGCAGCGCCAGCGCCGCGACCACGGCGACGACGAGGCGGGCGGGCAGCCGGGGCCGGGCGACGAACCGCATGGAACCCCTCCTTTGGGCCGGACAGGGAGGGAATCTGTCTAGCAGAGCACAAACCGGAAGTAAAGGATTCACTTGCCGAGCCTGTCGACCCTGGCAAGCCTGTTGGTCCGCGCGCTGTCGCTGGCCAGCGGCAGAATGACGCGGATGCGCGTGGCGGTGGTGCCCGACGACGACGGTGGGCTGCTGCAGGGGCTGCAGGACGACGGCAGCCCGGCCGGTCCGGTCGAGCGGGTCGACGATCTGGTGGCCGCGGTGGCGGCCCGGGAGCGGGCTGGGCGGCCGCGCTGGGTGTGGGCCGCGACCGAGCAGGTCTACCCCGCGCTGCAGCGCGCCGGCGTGCAACTCGCCCGCTGCCACGACCTCGCCCTGGTGGAGGCGCTGCTGCTCGGCCACGAGGGGCGCTGGGGCGCGCCGCGCTCGCTGGCGGCGGCATGGGCGCGGCTGCGGGGCCGCCCGGTGCCGCCCGACCCGCCCCCCGGACCGCCGTCCGGCCAGGCGAGGCTGTTCGAGCCCGACGGCGGCGGGCTGCCGGAGGGCGCGGAGCTGCTCGCCGTGGTGGTGGCGGTGCACGGCGCGCAGCTCGAGCGGCTGGCCGCCGGCGAGCACCCGGAGCGGCTGGCGCTGCTGGCCGCGAGCGAGTCGGCGGGCGGGCTGGCCGCGGTGGAGATGCGGGCCGCCGGGCTGCCGTGGCGCGCCGAGGTGCACGACGCCCTCCTGGTCGAGCTTCTCGGCGCCCGGCCGCCGCTCGGCCAGCGTCCCGCAAAGCTCGCCCGGCTCGCCGAGCGCATCGGCGAGCTGCTCGGCCGTGAGGTCAACCCCGACTCCCCCGCCCAGGTGCTCGCGGCCCTCGAGGCCCGTGGCGTCGAGGTCGCCTCGACGCGCTCGGGGGAGCTGCGCCGCGTGGACCACCCGGCCGTGCCGCTGCTGCTGGCCTACAAGGAGCTGGCGCGGCTGCACGCCGCCCACGGCTGGGCCTGGCTGGACGCCTGGGTGCGGGACGGCCGCTTCCACCCGGAGTGGGTGCCAGGCGGGGTGGTGTCCGGTCGCTGGGCGACCCGTGGCGGCGGCGCCCTGCAGATCCCCGCGCAGGTGCGCCGCGCGGTGGTCGCCGAGGAGGGCTGGACCCTGGTGGTGGCGGACGCCGGCCAGCTGGAGCCGAGGGTGCTCGCCGCCATGTCCGGCGACCGGGGCATGGTCAGGGCGGCGGGCGGCGGCGACCTGTACGCCGCGCTCGCCGCCGAGGCGTTCGCGCACGACCGGGCGCGGGCGAAGGTCGCGCTGCTCGCCGCGATGTACGGGCAGACGAGCGGCGAGGCCGGCCAGCTCCTCGGGGTGCTGCGACGCCGCTTCCCCGACGCGGTCGGGCTGGTCGAGGCGGCCGCCCGCAGCGGCGAGCGCGGCGAGCTGGTGCGCTCGCGGCTCGGCCGCACCTGCATGCCGCCGTCGCAGGCCTGGCGGGAGCTGGCCGCCCAGGCGGGCAGCGCCGGCGTCGACGCGGACGAGCAGGCACGGGCGCGGCGGGCCGTGCGCGACCGGGGACGCTTCACCCGCAACTTCGTGGTCCAGGCGAGCGCGGCCGACTGGGCGCTGGTGCTGCTGGCGGCGCTGCGGCGCCGGCTCGCCAGCCTGCCGCCAGGGCCGCAGCTGGTCTTCTTCCAGCACGACGAGGTGCTGGTCCACTGCCCCGAGGCTGCCGCCGCCGGGGTGACCGAGGCGGTCGCCGAGGCCGCCGGGGAGGCCTGCCGGCTGGTCTTCGGCGCCACCCCGGTGCGCTTCCCGCTCGAGGTCGCCGTGGTCGGCTGCTACGCCGATGCCAAGTAGCCGGCGACCGACCGCCGCCGCGGATTCCCAGCCACGCCACAGGCACTTCACAGCCCGCCTCAAGCCGGTGGGTCCACCCTCGGGATGTCGCCGGGTGACTCGCCGGCGGCGTGCTCGTCCGCCAGCGGTGGTACTCGACCAGCACTCTGGCGAAACGGAGGGACCAGCATGAGCAGCTTCGACAGTCCTGGCGGCGGGGGCGGCTACGAGCCCCAGCCCGGCGGGCCGGCCTGGGGCAGCCTGCCGCCGCCACCGGCCGGTGGCCCGGGCCGACGGCCGCGCCGCGACCGCCTGCGCCTGGCGCTGGCGCTGCTGGTGACCGCGGTGCTCGCCGGGACGATCGGCGGCGGCATCGTCGCCGCGCGGAACAGCAGCGAGACGGCGGCCTCGGCGGGCGGGCCGCCGGTCGCCGCCACCCCGGCACCCGTGGCCGCGACCACCAGCGACGCGCGGGCGGCGCTGGCCAAGATCACCCCGTCGGTGGTCACCATCAACACCACCATCGAGGGCGGCGGCCCGTTCGGGCGCGGCGGCGGCAGCGGCGCAGGCACCGGCGTCATCGTCAGCGCCTCCGGCGAGGTGGTCACCAACGCCCACGTGGTGGCGAACTCCAGCACCATCCGCGTGCAGGTCCCCGGCCACGACGGCACGGTGACGGCGCGGGTGGTCGGCTCCGACGCCAGCGCCGACCTGGCGCTGCTGCGCCTCTCGGGCGTCTCCGACCTGCCGGTCGCCACCTTCGCGGCAAGCTCGACCGTGCACGTGGGCGACCCCGTGCTGGCGGTGGGCAACGCGGAGGGCTACGGCGGCGCGCCGACGGTCACCGAGGGCATCATCTCGGCGCTCGACCGCGACCTCCCGGCCGACTCGGACACCTCCAGCCGGCTCCGCGGCCTGCTGCAGACCGACGCGGCGCTCAACCCGGGCAACAGCGGCGGCGCGCTGGTGGACTCGGCCGGCCGGGTGGTCGGCGTGACCACCGCGATCGCCGGCGGGCAGCGCGGCGCGCAGGCGCAGAGCATCGGCTTCGCGATCCCCAGCGACACCGTCACCAAGGCCCTACCCGCCCTGCGGTCGGGCCGCCGGGTCGCGCCCAGCGCCAACGCGACCCCGACCGCGTTCCTCGGCGTCGAGCTGGCCGACAGCAGCGGCTCGGGGGCGCAGATCGCCGGCGTCGACCCAGGGTCGCCGGCCGACGACGCCGGCCTGAAAGCCGGCGACGTGGTCACCAACGCCGACGGCAGCAACGTCGGTGGCGCGGGCGACCTGCGGGCGGTGATCGCCAGGCACAAGCCGGGCGACCGCATCAGCCTGACCTGGCGGCCGGGCGGGCAGGGGCAGACCAAGACGGCAACGGTGCGGCTCAGCAGCCGGCCGACGGGCTGACGAGGAGGACGTGATGCGAGGTCGCTACCCGGACGGGTACTGGATGGGCGGGCCGCCGTTCTGGCTGGAGCTGCTCGGCTGGCTGCTGTTCCTGGCGCTGCTGGCGGCCGCCGTCGCGGTGGTGGTCTGGGCGATCCTGCGGCTCAGCGGCCGCCGCGGCGTCGGCGCCGCCGCTGGCCCGCCGCCCGGCTGGTCGCCGGACTGGTCGCGGCCAGCGCCCGACCCGGCGCTGCAGGCCGTGCGGCTGCGCTACGCGCAGGGAGAGCTCACCCCTGAGCAGTACGCACGGCTGGTCCACGACCTCGGCGGTCAGGTGCCGGGCCCGCCCTCCCCGCCCCCGGGCCCGGCACCTGGCCCCTCGCCCGACGCCCCCACCACGCCCGGCCCCGGACGGGCGTAGGCAGGAGGGCCCGTCAGGCCAGGGTCAGGGGACGTGGCGGAGGCCCGAGCCGACGCCGCCCGGGAGGGCACGTCAGGGCCGGGCGTAGGCCATGGGACCCGGCGGAGTCGTCCGTCGTCGGCGCGGTCGGCCGGCGGCGGCCGGCCGTCGCGGTTCGGCGTGGCGGCCCCGGCCAGCAGGGGCAGCTCGACGCGGAAGACGGCACCGTCCCCGGGGGTGGAGCGCACCAGCGCCCGGCCGCCGTGGGCGGCGGCGATCGCCGCCACGATCGCCAGGCCGAGCCCTGAGCCGCCCTCGCGGCCGTGCTCCGCCGGGGCGCGCGAGCGGGAGCTGTCGGCCCGGTAGAAGCGCTCGAAGACCCGCTCGGCCTGTTCCATGGTCAGGCCGGGACCGTCGTCGGCGACCTCCACCACAGCGGTGCCGTCCTCCGACCACACCCGGACGCGCGCCGGGGTGCCCCCTGGCGTGTGGGCGCGGACGTTGCCGAGCAGGTTGTCGACCACCTGCCGCAGCCGGTCCTGGTCGCCGAGCACCTCCACCGAGTCGGTGAGGCCGATGCCGAGCTGCAGCGGCCGCCCGGGCTCGACCGCCCTGGCGGCCTCGACCGCCTCGGCGGCGACCGCCCCGAGGTCGACGGGGTGGCGCTCCAGGGGACGGCCCTGGTCCAGCCGCGCCAGCAGCAGCAGGTCGTCGACCAGGCCGCCCATCCGGGCCGCCTCGCTCTCGATGCTGCGCAGCAGCCGCGGGAGGTCCTCCGGGTGCTGGTCGGCGCCGCGGCGGAACAGCTCGGCGTAGGCGCGGATCGCCGCCAGCGGCGTGCGCAGCTCGTGCGAGGCGTCGCCGGCGAAGCGCCGCAGCCGCTCCTCGGACGCCTGCCGCTCGGCGAAGGCCGCCTCGATCTGGCCGAGCATCAGGTTGAGCGCCTGGCCGAGGCGGCCGACCTCGGTGCCCGGCTCGGAGCGGGCCACCCGCCCGGTGAGGTCGCCCCTGGCGATGGTGGCCGCGGTGGCGCTGATGTCGTCGAGCGGCCGCAGGCCGAGCCGGACCAGCCACAGCCCGACGGCGACCGCCAGCGCCAGCACCGTCGCCGTCACCAGCGCCTCGACCAGCAGCAGCCGCTGCAGCGTTGCGGTCAGGTCGCCGAGCGGCAGGGCGACGACCAGGGTGCCCCGGCCGAACCCGACCGGCGCCACCCGCGCGCGGTGGGCGGGGCCGCCGGGCTCGACGGACGGGACGGTCAGGTAGGCGACGCCGGAACGCGGTTGCGGGGAGGGCAGCTGGTCGGGCAGCCGCGGGCTGGACGGCTCACCGTCGCGGCCGCGGTCGCCTGGCACGGCGGTGGCCCCGCCGTCGGCGTCGCGCCATTCCACGAACACCCCGGGGGCGACCTGGCCGAGCTGGCGCAGCCAGCGCGTGTCGACCCCGTGGCCGCCGAGGCCGGGCACGACCCGCTCGATGCTGCCGTCGGCCGCGTCGAGCTGCTGGTCGACGCGGCCCAGCAGGAACGACCGCAGCGCCGCGTAGGTGGCCAGGTCGGCGACTGCCAGCCCGAAGAACAGCAGCACCAGCAGGAGTGCCAGCAGCCGTCCCCGCAGCGACAGCGGCCGCGGCGGCCCCGACCGCCTCACGCCCCACCGTCCTCGCTCGGCGGCAGCCGCAGGCAGTAGCCGACCAGGCGGATGGTGTGGATCAGCGGCGGCCCGGTGCGGTCGAGCTTGCGCCGCAGGTAGCTGACGAACGTCTCGACCACGTTCTCGTCGCCGTCGAAGTCGTGGTCCCAGACGTGGTCGAGGATCTGGGCCTTGGACAGCACCTGCCGCGGGTTGCGCATCAGGTAGCGCAGCAGCCGGAACTCGGTGGCGGTCAGGTGGATCCTGGTGCCGCCGCGGAAGACCTCGTGGGTGCGGTCGTCGAGCACCAGGTCGGCGAAGCGCAGCACCCCGTCGGCTTCGGTGTCCGGCCTGCTGCGGCGCAGCACCGTGCGCACGCGGGCGATCACCTCTTCCAGGCTGAACGGCTTGGTGACGTAGTCGTCGCCGAGGTCGAGCCCGCTGAGCTTGTCCTCGGTGGCGTCCTTGGCCGTGAGGAACAGCAGCGGCGTGCGGACCCCGCCGGCGCGCAGCCGCCTGGCGACCTCGAAGCCGTCCAGGTCGGGCAGCATCACGTCGAGCACGATGAAGTCGGGCCGGAACGACGCGGCCGCTGCCAGCGCCGCCCGGCCGCTGGCCGCCTCCTTGACCTCGAAGCCCTGGTAGCGCAAGGCGGTCGCCACCACGTCGGTGATCGACCGCTCGTCGTCCACCACCAGCACCCGGGCCGTGGCCGCTCGCGCCACCGAACCGCCCCCGATCCAGCTGATCCTCCGGCCCCCTTGCGCCGCACCTTCCCAGTATGCTCGCCGAGCTGTGGGTCGGCTGTGAGGGACGGCCATGGCTGAAGCGCGCCAGCCCGTTGCGCAAGTGCTCAGCAGATTCACAGGCGGGCTTCAGGCTCCTCGAAGGAGCGGGACCGAAGCTGGTGCCACGGCACTCGAGACCACCGGGAGGGCGACGGCGTGCGACCATGTCCGGGAAGCGTGGACGCCAGGAGGTCGCGATGAGTGCGCCGGCCACGCCGGACGGGCAGCGGCAGCCGGAGGCGCGGCTCCTGGTGGTCGAGGACGAGCCCGACATCCTGGAGCTGCTCTCGGCGAGCCTGCGCTACGCCGGCTTCGAGGTCGCCGCGGCGACCGGCGGCTTCGAGGCGCTGCGCGCCGTCGAGCGCGCCCGCCCCGACCTGGTCGTCCTCGACGTGATGCTGCCAGACCTCGGCGGCTTCGAGGTCGCCAGGCGCCTGCGCATGGGCAACAGCCGCATCCCGGTGCTGTTCCTGACCGCCCGCGACGCCACCGAGGACAAGGTGACCGGGCTGACCCTCGGCGGCGACGACTACGTCACCAAGCCGTTCAGCCTGGAAGAGGTGATCGCCCGCATCAGGGCGGTGCTGCGCCGCACGGCGGGCGGGCTGCCGCCGCCACCGGCGCGCCTGCGGGTCGCCGACCTGGAGCTGGACGAGGAGAGCCACGAGGTGTGGCGTGCCGGCAGCCGGGTGCAGCTCTCGCCGACCGAGTTCAAGCTGCTGCGCTACCTGATGGCCAACGCCGGGCGGGTCCTCTCCAAGGCGCAGATCCTCGACCACGTGTGGAACTACGACTTCCGCGGCGACAGCGGCATCGTCGAGTCGTACGTCTCCTACCTCCGCCGCAAGGTCGACACCATCGAGCCGCGGCTGCTGCACACGATCAGGAGCGTCGGGTACGTGCTGCGGCTGCCGGACCCCTGAGATGGGCGACGCTCTCATGAGCCAGCTGGCCGGGCTGACGGCGAGGCCGTGGGCGGCGGCCAGGAGGCTGCTGCAGCGCACGCCGCTGCGCGTCAAGCTGATCGTCGCCATGCTGGCGCTGGTGACGGTCGCGACCACCCTGATCAGCGTGGCTGGCGTGGCGGTGCTGCGCGGCTACCTGGTCGGCCGTCTCGACGACCAGCTCGGGCTCGTCGCCACGCGCCTGGCCGACCGGCCCCTGCTGCTGCCGCCCCCGCCGGAGGACCGCGCCCTGCGCCGCGTGCAACCGCCCAGCCCCTTCCTGGTGCAGTTCCTCGACCCGAGCGGGGGCGTCGAGCGGGCCTTCGACATCCCGGTCGGCGAGGCCAGGCAGCCGCCACGGCTGCCCGCCGACCCCGCCGGGCTGACGGCGCGGGCGGGCAGGCCCACCACGGCCGACGCCGTCCAGGGCGCCGGGCGCTGGCGGGTGCTGATCGCCAAGCGCGGCGACGGCGGCTTCGTGGTCGTCGCGGCCAGCCTCGACGAGACCGACAGCACCATCGAGCGGCTGCAGGGCATCGACCTGGTGGTCAGCATCGCGGTGCTGCTGTTGCTGGCCGCGGTCGGCGTGGCGACGGTGCGGGCGAGCCTGCGCCCGCTGGTCGAGATCGAGCAGACCGCGGGGGCGATCGCGGCCGGCGACCTGACGCGGCGCGTGCCCGACCGGGACCCTGGCACCGAGGTCGGCCGCCTCGGCAGGGCGCTCAACACCATGCTCGCCCAGATCGAGACGGCCTTCCGCGCCCGGGCCGGCTCCGAGGCGGCGGCACGCTGGTCGGAGGAGGCCGCCCGCAGGTCGGAGGAGCGCATGCGCCGCTTCGTCGCCGACGCCAGCCACGAGCTGCGCACGCCGCTGACCGCCATCCGTGGCTTCGCCGAGCTGTACCGGCAGGGCGCCGCCCGCGACCCGGCGGAGCTGGAACGCCTGATGCGGCGCATCGAGGACCAGTCGGCCCGGATGGGGCTGCTGGTGGAGGACCTGCTGCTGCTCGCCCGCCTCGACCAGCAGCGGCCGCTGCAGCGGCGCCCGGTGGACCTGCTGGCCCTCGCCGCCGACGCGGTCACCGACGCCCGCGCGCTGCAGCCCGACCGCCCCATCGAGCTGCAGGCCGGTGGCGACGGCGCCGCCAACGGCGCCCTGGTGGTGCTCGGCGACGAGCCGCGGCTGCGCCAGGTGGTGGCCAACCTGATGGCCAACGCGCTCAACCACACCCCGGCGGGCAGCCCGGTCGAGGTGCGGGCGCGCGCCGCCAGCCCCGACGGCGTCCCCCACGCGCTGCTCGAGGTCGCCGACCACGGGCCGGGGCTCTCCCCGGAGCAGGCCGAGCGCGTGTTCGAGCGCTTCTACCGCGCCGACCCGGCGCGGTCGCACGCCGACGGCGGCAGCGGGCTCGGCCTGGCGATCGTGGCCGCGCTGGTGGCCGCCCACGGCGGCACCGTCGGGGTGGACAGCGCCCCTGGACGGGGCGCCAGCTTCCGCGTCCTGCTACCGCTCGCGCCCGGCGCCGCCGAGCCGCACCAACGAGAAGGATCCCGCCGGCCTACCCGTAGCCCTGCCGGGATCCTGCAGGCGGACCTGGGGCCCAAACAGGATCGACCCGATCAGCGGCATCAGGGCAGCTCGTAGAAGCCGATGTCGAGCTCCTGGATGGCCTCGCGCACCGCAGGGACCAGCTGGGCGGCGGTGGGTGGCCGCTCGCGGCTCGCGGCGAGCTGGAAGTAGAGGCTGCGCAGCAGGCTGACGGTGTTGTGCCTGGCGGCGGCCTCCGGCTGGTCGCGCGGGGGCTCGCGCCACGACGGGTGCCCCTCCGGGCTGGTCAGGTCCGCCAGCCACTCCTTCAGCTCCTCCACCCCGAGCGGCTTGAAGTGGAAGATGGTGCGTACCGCGTAGGCCAGCCACTCGTCCTCGGAGAAGTGGAACGGCTCCTCCGTCCGAGCGGTCACCTTGGCGCCGACCACGTCGAGGATGCGGCGCTGCGTCTCCGGGCCGAGCTGCCGGCTCAGCGCGAACAGGCGCAGCGTGTCCGCCACCTGCGCGATGGAGTGCGCCCAGCCCTTGTCAGGCACGTAGCCGCGCAGGTCACGCTCGTTCTCGAGCAGCGCGACCACCGCGTCGAGCCAGGCCTCGAGCTCCTCGCGCCGCAGGAACGAGCGCTGGTTGTCGGCCTCGACCACGCGCTTGAGCACGGTGAGCGAGCCGGCCCGCAGGAACACGCTGTCGCCGCTGCGCTCGCCCAGCCCCACTTCGAGGTTGGCGACCGCCTTGGCGCCGAGGGCACGCAGCGCCGCCGGCTCGTAGACGCCCTTCTGGATCCAGGTCTCCAGGATCTCGATGCCGAGGGCGCGCTGGTCGGGGTCCAGGTTGCCGAGGTTGTCGAGCAGGTCGGCGGTGAGCACGTCCAGCGACGGGCGCACGGGAACCGCGAAGCCGGCCTTGCGGATGCCCTGCCACAGCCCTGGCCCCGTTCGCATGGTCCCTTCCCGGTCGGTGCTCCGGCCAGACCCTTCCCCGATTCGTCTCGTCCTATCCGTCGCGGCGTAGCCGCGCTGGTCAAGGCTGCCAGAGGGCGTTGCCTGGCGGCGCCCACGAGCAGTTGTCGAACTCGACCAGGTTGCCGCCGTGGGCCGCGCGGATGCGCCGCAGCGCCTCGGCCACGCCGCCGGCCGAGGTGTTGTCGAAGTAGACCTTGCCGCCGCAGCTCCTGACCAGGGGCTGGACCAGCTCGAACTCGGCGACCACGTGCTCGGCGTCGTGGGCGCCGTCCAGCAGCGCGAAGTCGACCCGGTCGACCTCACGCCGCAGCGCCTCGAGGAACTCCAGGCTGTCGCTCACCGAGAAGCGCACCAGCTCCGCCACCCCGGCCCTGGCGACGTTCTGCTCGGCCAGCTTGACCACCTCGGGGTCGATGTCGACGGTCCTCACCACCGAGGTCAGGCCGGCGTCGCGCAGCGCCTGGGCCAGCACGATGGTGGAGAAGCCCCGGTTGGTGCCCGTCTCGACCACCACCGGCTGGCCGGAGCGGGGCAGGCTGCACAGCAGGCTGTAGTAGAGCAGGTTCCAGGCGGGGTAACCGAGCGAGAACCCGGTCCGGGCGATGGCCGACTCCAGGTCGTGGGTCTCGGCCTCCTGCTCCGCCAGGTACTGGTTCACCAGCAGCCTGCGGTCGTAGCCGAACATGCGGCGGTTCTTGCCCGGCCGCAGCGCCCAGTACAGCCGCCGAAGGGGTCCTCTCATCGCACCATGGCTCGCTTTCGCCCGGCACCCGGCACCGTCGAGCGGCCCGGGGCGGCCTCACCCGACCTGTTGGGACGGATCCTATCCAAACCGACGCAAGGACCACCGCCGCAACTTCCGGCGGCAGGGAGCGGAGAGGGCTTGCGCGGGCCGCGCGGGCTGCTATGATCGAACATACGTTCGAGAAACCCCGTCGGGGAAGCCGGGGCAGAAGGGCCAGCGCGCATGTCCGTGGACGACGAGCACGAGGTGATCGACAGCCCGGCCGCGCTGTTCCGTCACCTGTCCGAGGCTCACGGCCTGGACGAGGCGCGCGAGCTCGACCCGGTCACCACGTCGGTGCACCCCTGGCTGCGCCGGCACGACGACCTCGAACGGGCCGCCCGGCTGGCGGCCGCCCGTCGCCGGGAGGACACGGCGGCGCCAGCCGGTGCGGCACCCAACCCGACCACCTCCGCCGAGACCTCGCCGGCGGCCCGCTCCACCTCGCCGGCCGGCAGCTTCCGCGACCCGCTGGTCGAGGCGCTCGCCCGTGGCCTCGCCAGGCGTGGCCACGACGAGCGGCGGCTGCGCGCCGCCATCCACGGCTACGTCAGCCCCGACGGCCGCCGCGGCGGCGAGGACGGGGTCCGCGCCGAGCTCATCGGTCCCTTGCTCGACACGCTCGCCGCCGAGCTCGGCGAGGGGCGGTCGGGAGCCCGGGCGCCGGCGCCATTGCCGAGCCAGGCGGCGCCACCGACGTCCCCCCGGGCGGCGCCGCCTGGCCGGCCGGCGCCGGCGCCCGACGACGAGCTCATGGCCCTCGCCAACGCGGTGCAGGGCAACCGCGGCGCGCCGGCACGCGCCGGCACGGCCGCCCGTGCCGCCCCCGGCGACGACGACGTCATGGCGCTCGCCGACGCGGTCCAGCGGCGCCGCCGGACCGCCGGGCGGAACTGAGGCGCCGAGGGCGCGGCGGGTCAGGAACGGGCGCCGCGGGGCAACGAGGCCAGCGCCCGCTCGGTGCGCTGGAAGACCTCGTCCACGTCGCCGGTGGCGTTGACCCGCCTGACCCGGTTGGCGTAGTGGGCCAGCAGGGGGCCGGCCTCGCGCCGGTAGGCGACCAGGCGTGCCACCACCGTGTCGGGGTTGTCGTCGCTGCGGCTCTCCATGCGGGCAAGGCGCGACAGCCGCGCCGAGGCCAGCTCGTCCGGCACCACCAGCTCCAGCACGAGCTGGACGCGATGCTCGCCTTGCTCGAGGAAGGCGTCCAGCTCCTGCGCCTGCCTGAGGTTGCGCGGGAAGCCGTCGAGGATGAAGCCGTCGCCGCCGAGGACGTTCTCCACCACCTGGAAGGCGACCCGGTCGGGCACCACCTCACCGCGGCCGACCTGCTCGGCGACGTGGTGAGGGTCACCCTGCTCCACCGAGGCCCGCAGCAGCTGGCCGGAGGAGACGTGGGGCACGCCGAGACGCTCGGCCAGGTAGTCGCCGAGCACGCCCTTGCCCGAGCCGGGCGGCCCGAGCAGCAGCACACGTCGAAGGTCGCTCATCAGTTGGACTCTTTCATGCTCGATGGTGGTCGTGCCGGCACTCCGCCGAGCGGTCGGAGCGCAGCGCATGATGGCACACGAGCTCCACGCTCAGCTCACGCCCACGCCGATCAGCCGGCCGATGGCGAAGGTCGCCCCCGCGGCGAAGCCGCCGACGGCGAGCTGCCGCAGCCCGGAGATGGCCACGGAGCGCCCGGTGAGCACGCTGATGCCGCCGCCGACGGCGAACAGGGCAACGGCGGAGACCACCGCGGCGCCGACGAGTGCCGCCGTCCCGTCGGCGACCAGCACCGGCAGCAGCGGCACCGCCGCGCCGGCGGCGAAGGCCACGAAGCTGGAGCTCGCCACCCCCCAGGGCGAGCCCAGCTCGTCCGGGTTGAGGCCCAGCTCCTCGCGGGCCATGGTGTCGAGGGCGCTGTCGTGGTCGCGCATGATGCGCGCGGCCATGGCCTCGGCCTCGGCCCGCCCGATCCCCTTGGCGCGGTAGATCAGGGCCAGCTCGTTGGCCTCCTCCTCGGGCATCACCGCGATCTCCTCGGCCTCGAGCGCGATCTCGCGCTCGAACAGCTCGCGCTGGGAGGAGACCGAGACGAACTCGCCGGCACCCATGGAGAACGCGCCGGCCAGCAGCCCGGCCAGCCCGGCGAGCAGGATCACGCGGCCGGACGCCTGCCCACCGGCCACGCCCATGATCAGCGCCAGGTTGGAGACGAGCCCGTCGTTGACGCCGAACACGGCCGCCCGGAAGGCGCCAGAGGCGTCGCCGCGGTGCCAGCGCTCGCCGCGCACGATGCCCCCGGCGCGGACGCCGGCAGGGGTCAGCCCGGCGAGCACGCGCGCGTGGATGCGCTCGTCGGTCGCCATCGCCCGGGAGGCCTCGGGGACCTGGTCGTAGTGGCCGGCGTCGGCCATCTCGGCGCGCTGGATCAGCGGGAACACCGTGTCGGGACCGAAGCGGCGGGCCAGCCAGGCGAGCATGCGGGTGCGCGACCGCGGGCGGTGGTCGCCAGGCACGGGCTCCGGCTCCCCCAGCTCCACCAGCTTGGCCGCCCAGTGGCGGGCGTGGCGCTCCTCCGCCGCCGCCAGCTCCAGGAAGATCTCGCGTCGCTCCCCCGCCGCCCGCTGCGCCAGGGCGCGGTACATGGCGGCGCCGTCCATCTCGTCGGCCCAGTGCTTCCGGAACTCCCTGCCCCGGTCGGCCGCCCTCACCTTGCGCTGCATCGTCTCGTCTCCCCCCGCCGGCCACGACCGACCCGCCGTGGCCCACGCCGTCACCAGAGTGTTTGCCCTTCTCGGCGGGCCCGCAAGCGAGCAGGCGCGCCGGGGGGTCCGGGGGGCTCAAGAGCGAGGCCGGAACCCAGGTGACGGGTGGCCACGCAGAGCCGAGCGGTAGCCCCCCGGTGGACCAGGCCCCCTGCCGGCGCTCAGGCGGTCGCGGGCCTGGCGGCCTCCTCGGCCCGGTCCTCGCGCACGCCGGCGGCGCGCAGGGCGTCCAGCGCGCGGGCGCCGTCGTCGGGCGCCACGTTCACCGCCCTGGTGGCGTCGGTGAGCAGCACCACGTCGAAGCCGGCGGCGCGGGCGTCGAGCGCGGTGGCCTTGACGCAGTAGTCGAGCGCGAGCCCGCTGGCGACCACCCGCCGGACACCGCGCTTGACCAGGAAGTCGGCCAGCTCCGGCGTCCAGCCGGTGTAGCCGTCCAGCTCGCGCTCGCGCCCCTTGAAGACCCGGAAGTCGGGCTCGACGCGCAGGTCGGGGTGGGCCTCCCAGCCGGGCGTGCCCTCCACGCAGTGGGGCGGCCAGGGTCCGCCCTGGGCGGCGAAGGAGGAGTGGTCGGCCGGGTGGGTGTCGTGGGTGGTGACCACCGTGGCGAAGCGCGGCGCGAGCCGGTTGACGACCGGCACCACCTGGTCGCCGTCGGGGACGGCGAGGCTGCCGCCAGGGCAGAAGTCACGCTGCACGTCGACGACGACCAGGGCGTCGTCCGGTGAGGGTGTGAACGTCATCTCGGTGCTCCTTGGCTCATCCGGGGCTACCGCTGCGCCACTCGAGCCCCGGACCCGTCTTGGGTCGTCCAGGTCCGAGGCTACCGCTCCGGCGAGGGGCAGCTGTTGACCGCGCCGCCGGTGGCTGGCAGCCTGGATGTCCACATGATCGCACCGTCGGCCACCGGGTCGGCGGCCGCTCGCGCCCGCTGGGGCCCGGCCGCCCTGACCACGCGTGCCTGCGCGCCGATGGGCCTCGGCACCGGCAACTCCGCCGCCGGCCGTCCGCCCTGTCCCTAGGGTCGCCGCGCCAGCCGCCCGAGCGAGTGCGCGCGACCCGCATCCTGCCGTCGTGGCGGCCCAACCGCGGCCGCCCAGCAAACCGGCGCCTTCGTGCGCCCGTCCCGTCCGCGAGGAGGGTTTCCCATGGCCGACCGGGACAGCATCCTGGTCACCACCGACTGGCTCGCCGAGCACCTCGACGACCCGTCCATCCGCGTCGTCGAGGTCGACGAGGACACCGACGCCTACCACCGCGGCCACATCGCCGGCGCCGTCGCCGTCAACTGGACCGCCGACCTGCAGGATCCCCTCAGGCGCGACTTCGTCACCGCCGAGGCGTTCGCCAAGCTGCAGGACAACCTCGGCATCGGCAACGACACCACCGTGGTCCTCTACGGCGGCAACAACAACTGGTTCGCCGCCTACGCCTACTGGTACTACAAGGTGTACGGCCACGACGACGTGCGCCTGCTCGACGGCGGCCGCAAGCTCTGGGAGCTGGAGGGCCGGCCGCTCACCACCGAGACGGCCGCCGCGACCGCGACCAGCGGCTACGCCACCGCCGAGCCGGACCTGTCGATCCGCGCCTTCCGCGACCAGGTGCTCAGCGACTACCTCGGCGGCCGGGGCGCGCTGGTCGACGTCCGCTCCCCGGAAGAGTTCCGCGGCGAGAAGCTCGCCCCCGACCACCTGCCGCAGGAGTCGGCCCAGCGGCCGGGGCACATCCCGGGCGCGGTGAACGTCCCCTGGGCCAAGGCGGTCGACGGCAACACCGGGAAGTTCCTGGCCGACGCCGAGCTGAGCGACCTGTACGGCGGCAAGGGCGTGACCGCGGACAAGGAGGTGGTCGCCTACTGCCGTATCGGGGAGCGCTCCGCGCACACCTGGTTCGTGCTGCACGAGCTGCTCGGCTACCCGAAGGTCCGCAACTACGACGGCTCCTGGACGGAGTGGGGCTCGCTGGTCGGCGTGCCGATCGAGCGCTGAGCCAGCCAGGGGCTCGAGAGCGAGGCCGGAGCCCAGGCAAGGGGCGGCCACGTAGAGCCGAGCGATAGCCCCCCGGTCAGCGAAGGGCGGCCGCGGGCTCGCCGTGGCCGCCCTTTCGCGTGCCCGGCCGCTCGCCTCAGCGTCGCTCCCTGGCCTGCGGCAGGCGCGCGACGTCCAGCCAGAACTGCTCGATGGCGCCGATGACGTGGATGAACTGGTCGAGGTCGACCGGCTTGGTGACGTAGGCGTTGGCGTGGCGGCTGTAGGCCGAGCGCACGTCCTGCTCGGCCGAGGAGGTGGTCAGCACGATCACCGGGATGCGTTGCAGGCGCTCGTCGGCCTTCAGCTCGCCGAGCACCTCCAGGCCGCTCATGCGGGGCAGGTTCAGGTCGAGCAGGACGAGGTCGGGGCAGTCGCCGTCGCCGCCGTCGGCCCGCCGGCGCAGCAGGGCGACGGCCTCCTCGCCGTCGTAGGCCACCGAGAGGTTGACCGGCAGCGCCACCGCGCCGAACAGGTGGCGCGTCAGGGCGACGTCCGACGGGTTGTCCTCCACCAGGAGGACCTCGGCCGGCCGGCCGACCGGGTCGAGGTTCACGCGCGGGCCTCCTGGCGGTCGCGGAGGGTGAAGCGGAACGTGGTCACGAAGCCCCCGGTGCTCGCCGCTCGGTCCCGTGCCCGGCGGGACGCACGCCAGGCCTTGATCGGATATCGGCCGGACGCAGGGGCTTCCTGAGAGCTCAGGCGTGCGGGTGCCAGGTGTCGTCAGGCGGCGGCAGCGCGCGGCGACCACGTCCCGCGGAGCCGTTGGGCGGCACCTGGCCGTCGCCGGTCGCCGGCCGCCAGGTCGCCTCGGTGCGCGGCAGCAGGCGCAGCTCGCCCCAGTGGCGCTCGCCGGCGGCGCGCACCTGCCGGTTGGCCAGGCGGGCGGCGAAGGCGGAGCCGACCAGCGGCGCGACCACCTCGGGGATGACCACCCTGGCGAAGCGGGCCGGGATCATCGCGGCGATGCGCGCGGCGGTGCGGCGCACCGCCGCCTCGGGCAGGGCGCGGCGCAGCGAGCGGCGCCGCAGCCTGGCGAAGCCGCCGGCCGCCTGCACCTCGCCGAGCACGTCGGCGGCCAGCTCGCGCGGGGTGAGGGCGCGCTGGCCGGCGAGGACGCCGAGGTCGGCGCGGAGCTTGGCCTCGATCACGAACAGCACCAGCACCTCGGCGAGGGCGGTCACCCCGACGGTGCCGAGCGCCACCCCGCCGGCCGGCGGGACCGCGACGCCGACGACCGCGACCGCCTCCTGAGCGGCGAGGATGCCGCCGATCGCCAGCGCCACCGCCGTGGCGGTGCGCGCCGCACGGTCGATCAGCCGGCGGGCGACCTCGTCGTCGGACAACCCGGGGTAGCGAGTGCGCAGCTCCTCGAGGGTGGCCGGGCGGACCTGGGCGGCCGCCTCCTGCAGCAGGGGCTGGATGCCGACGCGGGCCACCTCGGTGATGCGGCCACGCACCACGCCGACGGCGTCGCGGATCAGGCGCCTGGCCGACTGCTCACCGGCGCCGCTCTCCGAGGACAGGCGCTCTCCCCAGGGACTGCCGCTACGAGGATCCATCTCGAACTCCTGATTCGTCCCGGGCTACCGCTCCGCTACTCGAGCCCCGGACCCCTGTTCATCCGGGGCTACCGCTCCGCTACTCGAGCCCCGGACCCCTGATTCCGCCCGAGCGCCGGCGCAAACAGGCGAGTGCGCGATCAGCGCCCGGTCGAGCCGAAGCCGCCGTCACCCCTCGGACTTGGCGGCAGCGCGGTCACCGCCTGGAAGCGGGCGCGCGCCACCGGCTGGACCACGAGCTGGGCGATGCGGTCGCCGCGGCGCACCACGAACGGCTCGGCCTGGTCGGTGTTGGTGTTGTAGAGCACCACCCGGATCTCCCCGCGGTAGCCGGCGTCGATCGTGCCCGGCGCGTTGACCAGGGTGACCCCGTGGCGGGCCGCCAGGCCGGAGCGGGGGTGCACGAAGGCGGCGTAGCCCTCGGGAACGGCCACGGCCACGCCGGTGCCGACCACCGCCCGCCCGCCAGGCGGCAGCTTCACGTCCTCGGCGGCGAACAGGTCCGCGCCGGCGTCACCCGGGTGGGCGTAGGCCGGCATGGGCAGGTCGGGGTCGAGCCGGAGCACCGGCAGGTCGATCTCCACGAAGGCAACGTACCACCGCGGACACGAACAGGGGGCCCCGGATGCCGTGCTTCCCCTCACGGCCCCGAGGCCCCCACCTGGACCCGGCCGGTAGGGCCGGGCGTTGTAATTACAACGCTGTGATTATAGCCGGCCGCGGCCGGCTGGCAAGCACCATAAGGCGGACGGGTGTGCAGCGCACGACGGTCACGCCGGATGCGGCCGTCACGACGGAAGGGACCTTCCACAGGCCGCCGGCACCTGCCAATCTGGTGGGCGGGCCCGGCCCGGGTCAGGAGGTGAGCGCGCATGGCGGAGGAGAAGCTGCTCGAGCGGCTCTACGGGTTGCCACTCGAAGGGTTCGTGGCCGCGCGCGACGAGGCAGTGCGCCACCTGCGGCAGGACGGCAAGGCCGAGGCGGCCGAGCAGGTGGCCGAGCTGCGCAAGCCGACCGTGTCCGCCTGGGCGGTCAACCAGCTCGCCAGGAGCCACGCCGCCCGGCTCGGTGAGCTGCTCGACCGTGGCGAGCGCCTGCGCGCCGCCCACCGCGCCGCCCTCACCGGGCGCGGCGCCTCCGGGCTCGCCGCGGCGGGCAGGGCGGAGCGCCGGGTGGTCGCCGAGCTGGTCCGGCTCGCAGCCCGCGAGCTGGAGGCGGCCGGCCGCGCCAGCTCCCAGGCCGTGCGCGAGCGCATCGCCGCCACCCTGCACGCCGCCGCCGGCGACCCGGTCGCGGCCAGGCTGGTGCGCAGCGGACGGCTCGCCCGCGACCTGGACCCGAGCGGTTTCGGCGACCTCGGCCCGATCGCCGCCGAGGAGGCCGGGCACAACGGCGAGCCGGCCACGCGCCAGGCCCGCGAGCGGCGCCAGGCGTTCCGGGGTGCCCGCGACGAGGCCCGCAAGCAGGCGGCGGCCAGCGCCGACCGGGCCATCATGGCGCGGCGCGAGGCCGAACGGCTGCGCGCCGCCGCCGCGCAGGCCGAGGAGGCGGCGGCCCGCGCCAGGTCCGCGGCGGACGCCGCCACCCGGGCGGAGCGGGAGGCCTCGGAGCGGGCCGCCAGCTCCGCCGAGGCCCTTGCCGAGGCGGAGGCCCGACTCGCCAAGGTGTAGGCGCGCGCGCGGTTTCGCGCGAGGTCAGCGTCCGTGCTACCTTCCCTGGCCGCAAGGCAAGGAACGGTTCGGGCTCGCTTCGTGTCCCGCGGCTAGCCGCCCGGCGCCGGGGACGAGGGGGGGAGGGACGGCGGTACATGGCTGTCGGCACGGTCAAGTGGTTCAACGCCGAGAAGGGTTACGGCTTCATCGCCTCGGACGACCAGGGCGAGGACGTGTTCGTCCACTTCAGCGCGATCCAGATGTCCGGCTACCGCGCCCTCAACGAGGGGCAGGCGGTCGAGTACGAGGTGCTGCGCGGGCCAAAGGGCGCCCACGCGGCCAACGTGCGGCCGATCGAGTAGTTGCCGGCCCGGCCGGGACGGGCGGTACCGGCCGGGCGCGCCGCTCCGTTCACCGGGGGGCTAACGCTCGGCTCTGCGGGGCCACCCGTTACCGGGGTTCCGGCCTCGCTCTCGAGCCCCCCGGACCCCCTGTTCACCGGGGGGCTACCGCTCGGCTCTGCATGGCCACCCGCCACGTGGGCACCGGCCTCGCTCTCGAGCCCCCCGGACCCCCCCGGCCTCAGCGCGTGCGCCTGCCGCGACGGGCGCGCAGGTAGTCGCTGACCACGTAGTCGCCGAGGCGCTCGCTCGACGGTGCGAACACCCTGCCGCCGTTGAGCTCGGCCATGGTCTGCACGAAGCGGACCAGGCGCGGCTCGTCGTCGAGCATGAACACGTTCACCACCGCACCCCGCCGGGTCAGGCGCAGCACCTCGGCGAGGGTCAGCTCCACCGTCTCGCGGGACGGCGGCCACTCGAAGTGGTAGTCGCCGTCCGGGAGCAGGTGCGCGGTGGGCTCGCCGTCCGTGACCACCATCACCACCGGCTCGGCGTCGGCGTGCCGGTCGAGGTGGCGGCCCGCCAGCCGCAGCGCGTGCTGCAGGTTGGTGCCCTGGACCACGTCGGGACCGAGCTCCGCCAGCTCCCCTGGCCGTAGCGTGCGGGCCAGCGAGGAGAAGCCGACGATCTGCAGGTCGTCCTGGGGGAAGCGGGTGGTGACCAGGCTGTGCAGCGCCAGGGCGGTGGCCTTGGCGGGCGCCCAGGCGTCGCGCAGCAGCATCGAGTAGGAGAGGTCGACCAGCAGGCAGACCGCCGCGGAGCTGCGGCGCTCGGTCTCGAGGACCTCGAAGTCGTCGGCGCGCACCGCCACCCTGGCCCGCCTGGGCCCGCCGGCGGCGCCGGACGGTGCCGCGACCGGCTCGCTCGCGCCGCGCAGGACCGCGTTGCGCACCGTGCCGACCACGTCGATCGGCTGCTCGTCGCCGAACTGCCACGGCCGCGAGGAACCGGTCGGCTCCCCGGTGGTACCGGCGCGGGCGGCCTCGTGGTCGCCCCGCTCGCGCGCCTCGACCGCGCGGAAGATGCGCTGCAGGGCGGCGAGGCCGATGCGCCGCACGGCCTTCGGGGTGAGGCGCAGCTCGCCGTGGTCGCGGTTGAGCCAGCCCTGCGCCGCCAGCTGCCTTTCGAGGGCGCGCAGCGCCTCCAGGTCGTCGACCGCGCTGCGGCCGAGGGCGCGCTCCAGCGCCTCGCGGTCGACGTCGTCGAGCGAGGCGCCCGGGTAGCGCTGCCCCAGGCTGGCCTCGAGCGACTCCAGGTCGGCCAGCTCCTCCAGCGCGGTGGTGGCGTCGCCGAGGCCGAGGGGCTGCCCGCCGCGGAGCGGCACGCCCTGGCCCCACGGCAGCCCGGGCCGGCGCCCCTGCAGCGCCTGGGCGAGCCGGTCCAGCTCGGCCTGCAGCCCGGCGTCGCCGAAGGCCGCCTCGGCGAGCTGGGCCAGCTCGGCGCGCTGCTCCGGCGTGAGCGAGGCGAGCAGCCGGCTGGCCGCCGCCGCCCGGCGCGCCAGCGAGTCGACCAGCTCCTCGAGATTGCGGGGACGGTCCGGGAACAAGTCGCCGTAACGCTGCATGAACTGGTCGAAGGCGGCGGTGGTGTCCTCCCCGCGGGCGTCGGCGTCGAGCATCGCGTTCAGCTCGGCGAGCATCTCGCGCACCCGCTCCAGGTCATGCGGGCCGGCGCCGGCGAGCGCGTCGCGCATGCCGCGGAAGCGGGTGTCGAGCAGCTCGCGCCGCAGCAGGTCGCGGATCTGCTCGTAGAGCAGTTCGGCCTCGGGCGAGCGCCACTGGTGGTCGGCGAGCTGGCGCACCGCCCCGGCGGTGTCGCCGGGGAGCTGGTCCAGCTCGGTCTCCGCCAGCCTGGCCTCGTCCGAGGAGTCGCCGGCGAGCGCCCCCCGCTCGGCCTCGAGGGCCGCGTCGAGCAGCTCGCGGATGCGGTCGAGGGTGCCACCGAGGTCGCCCTGGCGGGTCAGGTCGCGGCGCCGCTGGCGCACCCGGCGCATCAGGTCGGCGAGCCCGCGCACGCCCGGCATGCCGTGGCGCAGCAGCGCGGAGAGGGCGTCGCCCGGCCGGGAACCGGCGAGCACCCGCTCGCCGAGGCGGTCGACGGCCTCGCGCAGGTCGAACGGCGGCTGCAGCGGGTCGGGGCCGCCCTGCCAGCGCCCGTAGCGGTAGCTCATCCCCCGTACACCGCGCGGCCGGGCAGCTCCTCCTTGGCCAGCCGCTTGGCCAGGTGGAGCCCTTCCAGCACGAACTCGAGCGCGGCGGCGGCCAGGCCGGGGGTCTCCGCCCCCTCGTCGTCGCCCAGCCGGCGCATCAGCTGCGCGAGGCCGGGCACCTGCCCGATGCGGCGCAGCAGCTCCGGCGCCGGCACCAGCTCGCCGGTCTCCACCGTGCGGCCGTCGTCGAAGCGGCGCAACAGCCCGGAGAGGTCGGCGCCCGCCAGCCGGCTGCGGTAGGTCTCCGCCACCGCCCGCCGCAGCAGGTGCTTGAGCAGGTCCAGCTCGCGCCCCTCCTCGAACTGGTCGAACTCGATCTTGCCGAGCGCGGTCGGGACGGTCGCGGGCAGGTCGACCACCCGCACCACCGGCACGGCCTCGCCGGTGACCGCCGCCCGGCGCACCGCCGAGGCGGCGGCGGTCTCCGCCGCCGCGATGGCGAAGCGGGCCGAGACCCCGGAGCGCGCGTCGATCTGGGGCGCCTCCCGCACCGAGCGGGTGAAGCGGGCGATCACCTCGAGCACGTGCTGGGGCACCACCGGCTGGCCGAGGCCCTCGCCGTCCCAGGCGAGCAGCGCCTCCTGGCGGATCAGGCGCAGCTCGTCGTCCAGCCGCAGCGGGTAGTGGGTGCGGACCTCCGCGCCGAAGCGGTCCTTCAGCGGGGTGATGATCCGACCCCGGTTGGTGTAGTCCTCGGGGTTGGCGCTGGCCACCAGGAGCAGGTCGAGCGGCAGCCGCAGCTGGTAGCCGCGCACCTGGATGTCGCGCTCCTCCAGCACGTTGAGCAGGGAGACCTGGATGCGCTCCGCCAGGTCGGGCAGCTCGTTGACGCTGAAGATGCCGCGGTTGGTGCGCGGCACCAGGCCGTAGTGGACCGTCTCGGGGTCGCCGAGGGTGCGGCCCTCGGCGACCTTGATCGGGTCGACGTCGCCGATCAGGTCGCCGACGCTGGTGTCGGGGGTGGCCAGCTTCTCGCCGTAGCGCTCGGAGCGGTGGCGCCAGGCCACCGGCAGCTCGCCGCCGAGCTCGGCCAGGCGGGCACGGCAGCCGCCGCAGGCCGGCGCCTCGGGGTGGTCGTTGATCTCGCAGCCGGCCACCACCGGCGTCCACTCGTCGAGCAGGTGCACCAGCGAGCGGATCAGCCGCGTCTTGCCCTGGCCGCGCTCGCCGAGCAGCACCATGTCGTGGCCGGCGAGCAGCGCCCGCTCGACCTCGGGCAGGACGGTGTCGTCGAACCCCACGATGCCGGGGAAGCGCGGCTCGCCGGCGGCGAGGCGGGCGATCAGGTTGGCCCGCACCTCCTGCTTGACCGTGCGCCGGCGGTGGCCACCGTCACGAAGGGCTGCGAGGGTGGTCGGGGCGGGGGCGGCGGCCACGCCGTCGCTCATGGGCGGCTCCTTGCTTACACCGTTACTTTTTCTTGCGCTCCCCACCCTGCGCTCCAGTCGCCTTGCTCGCAACCCTTGCTCGCTCAGCGCGACGGCGGCGACGGCGGCGGGCGGCGCCAGGCCGCCTTGCCGAGCAGCGAGAAGCCGCCCAGCAGGGTGGGCGTGAGGTGGTCGAGGTCGCGTCGGTGCAGCGCGGCGCTGACCCTGGTGGGCTCGAGCGGCCGGTTGCAGGCGGCCACGTCCAGCGGCACGTCGCCATGGATCGCCATCAGCTCGCGGTTCAGCTCGTAGGTGTCGCGGTGGCTCAGCAGCGCCTCGGCGACCCAGGTGCCGAGCAGCCCCGCCACCCCGCCGGGGTCGGCCATGGCCGACTCCACGTCCGGGTAGGCCTCGAGCAGGCGCGCGGCGGTGACCGCGCCGATGCCGCGCACCCCTGGCAGGCAGTCGGAGGAGTCGCCGCGCAGGGCGGCGAAGGCCGGGTACTGCGACGGGCCGACGCCATAGCGGGCGCGCAGCCAGCTCGGCGAGACCTGCTGCAGGCGTCCGCCGCTGGCGAGCAGCCACACCTGCACGGTCGGGCTCACCAGGGCGAAGGCGTCCTGGTCACCGGTGGCGAGCGAAGCGATGACGGTGTGCCTGGTGGCCAGCGAGGCGGCCGAGCCGAGCACGTCGTCGGCCTCCAGCCCCTCGGGAACGCAGACGGCCAGCCCGATGTCTTGCAGCAGCCCAGGCAGGCCGCCGAGCCACTCGACCAGGGCGTCGTGCTTGGGCGGGCGGGCCGCCTTGTAGCCGGCGAAGCGCTCGCGGCGCAGCGAGCGCTTCGGATCGTCGAAGCCGACCACGCAGCCGGTCGGGCGGATCCTCGCGGCGACGCGCGCGAGCATGGCAAGGAAGCGGTGGCCAGCCTCGCCCGGCTCCGCCTCCGCCCCGCCGACCGCGTGGAAGGCGCGGTGGGCCAGGCCGTTGCCGTCGACCGCCAGCAGGTTGGGCGTCGGGCGCCGCCGCCGGCGGCGCCGCGGCGGCACGGCCACGGCGGGCGCGGCACCGTCGGGCTCGGCGAACAGCCGGAGGTCGTCACCGGCGGACATGGCGGCCATAGGGAACAGATTGACACATCCGCTCGACAGGGGGTCCTGGGCTCGAGGAGCGGAGCGGTAGCCCCCGGTGGATCAGGGGGTCCGGCCCAGTCCGGGCCGGGCGCGGCTCAGCCGGCGGGCTCGGGTCCCGCCCCGTCCGCGCCGGACACTGGGGACGGGCGCAGGCCGTTGAGGTGGTGGGCGAGCATCACGTCGACCAGCTCCTCCGGGCCCATCGGCCAGGGGAAGTGCGGCAGGGAGATGAGCAGCGAGGTGATCCCGTGGACCAGGGCCCAGAGCCCGAACGCGACCGAGACAGGGTCGTCGCGCCGGATCGCGCCCGCCTCCATGCAGCGCTCCACCGCCCCGACCACGTTGGCGAAGGCGTCCGGCTTCGCCTCCTCGCCGAGCAGCTCCTCCTTGGGCGCCAGGTCGCCCCGGCTCATGAACAGGATGCGGTAGCCCTCGGCGTTGTCCAGCCCGAAGCGCACGTAGGCGCGGCCTCGCAGGGTCAGCGACTGCAGCGGGTCGTCCGAGCCGGCCGCCGCCCGCTCCAGCTCCTCGTCGAGCTTGCGGAAGTGCTCCTCGCAGACCGCCCAGATCAGCTCGGTCTTGTCGGTGAAGTGCAGGTAGATCGAGGGGGTGGTGACGCCGACCGCGGCGGCGATGGCGCGGATCGAGACGGCGGACTCGTCGCCGGTCTCGAACAGCAGCTGCGTGGCGGCGGCGAGGATCTCCTCGCGCAGGTGCTCGCCATGGCCCCGCCGGGCCCGCTGACGGGCCCGGCGAGGGGTGGCCTGCGCGTCGGTGCTCATGCGGCTCGTGCGGGCTCCGGCAGGGTGACGGGCTCGGCCTCGGAGAGGCCGAAGCGGGCGTGGAAGCGGCGCAGCGACGCCGGCGCCCACCAGTTGGCCCTCCCGGCGAGGCGCATGAACGCCGGCACCAGCAGCGCGCGGATCAGGGTCGCGTCGACCACGATGGCCAGCGCGGTGCCGAGCCCGAAGAGCTGCAGGAAGCTGACGCGGGAGGTGGCGAAGGCGAGGAACACGACCGCCAGCAGGGCGGCGGCGGCGGTGACGATGCGACCGGTCCGCTCCAGCCCGGCGGCCACCGCGGCGGTGGTGTCGCCGCTGCGGTCGTGCTCTTCCTTGATCCTGCTCAACAGGAACACCTCGTAGTCCATCGACAGCCCGAACGCGATGCAGAACAGCAGCACGGGCATGGACGTGTCGATCGTACCGGTGGGAGTGAAGCCGAGGAAACCGGACAGGTGGCCCTCCTGGAAGACCCAGACCATGGCGCCGTAGGCGGCGGTGAGCGACAGCAGGTTGAGCACCAGCGCCTTGAGCGGGAGCACCGCGCTGCCGGTCATCATGAACAGCGCCACGAAGGTGATCAGGGCGATGATCGCGCCGGCCACCGGCAGCAGCCCGAAGAGCGACGCCTTGGTGTCGACCAGCCTGGCCGACGGGCCGGTGACCTGGACCGCGAACGGGGTCCACAGGTCGCGGACGCGCCGCGCCAGGGCCTCGCCGGCCGGCGAGTTGGGGTCGACCGATCCGACCACCGAGAACCAGGTGGCGTCGCGCCCGGCGAAGCGGCCGCTCGCCCTGGTGGGCCGGGCGACCTGTCGGCCCCGCTCGTAGGTGCCGGTGAGCGCCTCCACCCGCTCGACGCCCTGCAGGCCGGAGAGCCGGCTGGCGTAGCGGTCGACGTCGATCACGCGCCGGGGCAGGTCGCCGGTGCCGCTGGCGACCACCGAGAGGGCGGCGGCGTCGTTGGCGGTGAAGTTGCCGCGGATGGCCTCGGCCACCTGGCGGCTCTGGGCGGTGTGGGGCATCACCCGGTCGTCCGGCAGGCCGAAGCTGACGCCGGCGAACGGCGCGCCGAGCAGCAGCAGGAAGACGACCACGGCGGTGGCGATCGGCAGCGGCCGGCGCATCACCAGCATCGCCAGCCGGTGCCAGAAGCCCTCCCCGACGGCGCGGGCGCGGCGGCGGCCGAGCGGCAGGCGCAGGCGGTCGACCCGCCGGCCGAGCACGGCCAGGAGCGTGGGGAGCACCACCAGGGCGCCGAACGCGGCGAGGCCGACCACGGCGATGCCGGCGTAGCCGAACGAGCGCAGGAAGTACAGCGGGAAGATCAGCAGGGCGAGCAGCGCGGCGGCCACGGTGAAGGCGCCGAACAGCACGGTGCGGCCGGCGGTCTGCATGGTGACCACCAGGGCGTCGGCCGGCTCGAGGCCGGCGTGCAGCTCCTCGCGGTAGCGGGAGACGATGAACAGGCTGTAGTCGATCGCCAGGCCGAGGCCGAGCGCGGTGGTGAGGTTGAGGGCGTAGACGGAGACGTCGGTAAGGGTCGCCAGGAGGCGCAGGACCAGCAGGGTGCCGACGATGGCGAAGCCGCCGACGGCCAGCGGCAGCAGGGCGGCGACCGCGCTGGCGAAGACCAGCACGAGCAGCAGCAGGGTGATCGGCACGGCGATGCTCTCGGCCTTGGCGAGGTCGCTCTCGACCTGGTTGTTGACGTCCCGGTAGACGCGCAGCTGGCCCCCGACCTGGACCCTGGTGGCGGCGCCGTCGTGCTCGTACGCCTTGACCAGCTGGTCGGTGCGCGGGCCGAGGGCGGTGTCGTCGCCGGTGATGCGGGCGAGCACCAGCGCCTGGCGGCCGTCCCGGCTGCGCAGCGGGGTCGCGCCGAGGGTCCAGTAAGAGCCGACCTGGGTGGCGTCGCGCTCGTGGGCGAGGCGCTCGGTGACGGCGCGGCCCTCGGCCGCGACCTCTGGGCTGTCCACCGTGCCGTGGGTCGCGGTGACCAGCAGGACCAGGTTCGGGTCGCCGGCGCCGAAGCGGTCGCGCAGGACCTCGGCCGCCTTGGTGGACTCGGCCTGCGGGTCGTCGAAGCCGCCGCCCTTGAGGTGGGCAAGGGCGCTGCCGCCGTACGCCGCGCTCGCCACCAGCACGACGGCGGTGGCGACCAGGACGCTCCAGCGGCGCCGGTACAGGAACCGTGCGAGGCGGGCCAGCATCACGCTCTCCTCTGACGCAGTTAGGTTAACGGTGACAAGTTAACGGCGTCACACGGCCCTGTCAAGCCTCGGGACGGCGGCACGAGAAACGCCCGGGGGTCAGTGACCCCCGGGCGTTTTGCCCCCCCGGATGAGTGCTGCTGGGCGTGCCGCCCGGCCTGTCAGGCCAGTGCGGTCACCCGACGCCTGCGAGCTGCCTCGTCGGCCGTCTGGCCAATGGCCCCCCCGAGCCAGCGGCCCTCGACCACGCCGCGGTCGAACTGCCGCGCGGCCTCCTCCCCGATGCGGCGGGCGGCCACGAAGGCCATGCACCCGCCGCCGACCAGCAGTCCAACGGTCAAGCTGAGCAGTATGGTCAGCACCCGATCCCCCCTCGGACGGTCCCCCCGATCGTCCTTCACTACTGAAGGCGCCGTGGATCCCCGCGACGATACGGGGCGGCGGATAACGAACAGGTTGCAGCGCGGCAACCGGGAAGAATCGGCCTCGGCTAGCCGTCGCCGGCGCCGGAGGCGATCGTCTGCTCCACCTGGGCGCGGCGCTCGGCGTCGATGCCCTCGGCGATGCGCTCGTCGTCCTGCATCAGCTCGTCGACGTCCACCGCCTGGTAGCCGAGCACGCCCATGTCCTCGAAGGCGGCGACGATCTTCGGCCCGAACAGGCCGATGTCGCGCAGGGTGGGCACGATGCGGCTGAACAGCAGGCTGCGGAACTGAAGGAAGGTCTCGGACTCCTTGACGAAGGCGATGCTCTCCTCGGCGTCGAGGTCGAGGGTGTGCCAGACCTCCTCGGCCAGGAAGCGGTCGCGCATCAGGTAGCACGCCTCGACGCAGAACTCCTCGCGCTCGTCGCGCTCGCGCCTGGTCAGCTCGCGGTAGGCGTCGCGCAGGGCGAGCCGCCCGAAGGCGACGTGGCGGGCCTCGTCCTGCATCACGTAGGCGTTGATCGACTGCGCCAGCGGGTCCTGGGCGAGGTCGCGGATGAGCCCGAAGGCGGCCAGCGCCAGGCCCTCGATCAGCACCTGCATGCCGAGGTAGGTCATGTCCCAGCGGCTGTCGGAGATGACGTCGTCGAGCAGCGCCTTCAGGTGGGGGTTGATGGGGTAGGCGAGCTCCAGCTTCTCGTGCAGGTAGCGCGAGTACGCCTCGACGTGGCGCGCCTCGTCCATCACCTGGGTGGCGGCATAGAACTTGGAGTCGACCTCGGGCACGGTCTGGACGATCTTGGAGGCGCAGATCAGCGCGCCCTGCTCCCCGTGCAGGAACTGCGAGAACTGCCAGGCGGAGAGGTGGTGGCGGACCACGCCGCGGCCGCGCTCGTCGAGGGCGTCCCAGGTCCTCGAGCCGAAGATCGGCACCGACTCGTCCGGGGCGCGCATCGGGTTGCCGAGGTCGATCTCGAGCGACCAGTTGATGCGGTCGCTCGCGTTCCACTGCTTGCGCTTGCCCTTCTCGTACAGGCTCAGCATGCGGTCGCGGCCCTCGTCGTACTCCCAGCTGAAGGCCGTGGTGCTGCCGCTCGGGACGTGCCAGCCGGTCTGCTCGACGGGAAGGGTGTAGATGCGGGTGGTGCTCACGTCGCGCCTCCCAGCGGTCGTGCGGGGCGGCGGCACGCGCGGGCGCCGTGCCGGCCGCTCGCCTCGCCGGTCGAGAGTACGGCGTTTTGTGACATAGTGTCAAACATTGCGTCATAGTGCTAGGGTTGGGCCCATGTCGAGCCCCCGTACGCAGCCACGAGAGCACCGCGAGCGACGCCGGCAGCGCCGGCAGGACGCGGAGCGGGAGATCCTCGACGCCGCCGCCCGCCTGCTGCGCACCTCCCGCTACCGTGACCTGACGGTGGACGACATCATGGCGGCGACCACGCAGTCCCGCACCGCCTTCTACCGCTTCTTCCCCGACCGCAACGCCCTGGTCATCCGGCTGCTCTACAACCTGGCCGAGGAACTTTGGACGATGAGCGGGGTGTGGCTGTCGGGCAGTGGGGACCCGATGGTCGAGGGGCGCCGCTCGCTCGAGCGGCTGGTCGACGTGTACCTGGCCCACGGGCCGCTGCTCGGCGCCATCCACGAGGCCGCCGGGATCGACGACGAGGTCGAGCGGGTCTACCTGGACCTCGCCAGCCGCTTCGTCGACGCCACCGCCGCGCGCATCGAGCGCGACGCCCGCGCCGGCAAGGCCCTGCCGCTGCCCGACGTCGGCGAGACGGCCAGCGCGCTGGTGTGGATGAGCGAGCGCTACCTGACCGCGCTGTTCGCCCGCCCCGGGCTGGCCGGCCCCGAGGCGCGCGCACTGGCGGTGGAGACGCTGTTCACCGTCTGGATGCGCACCATCTACGGGGTGGCGGTGGCTGGCTAGCAGCCGGTGAGGACGCGCCTGAGCCTGCGGTAGAGGTTGTCGGCGCCGTCGGGCGAGTCGGCGATGCAGGTCACGCCGAGCTTGCCGTACTCGTGCAGCGCGCCGAGCAGGTGCACGGTGGCGCCGGTGCGGGTGCGGTGGTCGTAGGCCAGCCCGGCCTCGGCGATCCTGGCCACCACCTGCGTCGGGCTCTGGCCCACCAGCCGATCGGACTTGAGGTTGTCGGTGGCCAGGTAGGCCTTCGGCTGCCCGCCGGCGACCAGCTGCCCGGTGGCCGGGTCGTAGCGGCCCTGGGTGACCAGCAGCGCCATCCAGAACGGGTGGGTGGTGCCGCCGATGCGCAGGTTGATCTCGCTGACGTAGGTGTCGACGCCCGCGGGGGCTGGCACCACGATGAAGTCGATGCCGAACAGGCCGATCACGCCCCTGGCCGCCAGCACCTCCGCCACCCGCAGGGCCCAGCGCTGGATCTCCAGCCGGTAGCCGTCGTCGGCCGGGAAGCGGCAGCCGAGGTAGACCTGGCCGCCGGGGCCGCCGAGCACCTGGCTGTGGGTGGAGACCAGGTGGACCGCGCCGTTGGGCGCGACCCGCAGCTGCACGCTCGGCGAGACGGTGCCAGGCACCCGCACCAGCTCCTCGACCACCGCGCCGCCCTCGGCGATCTTGCCCTGGAACGAGGGCCACGACTCCTCGCCGGCGCCGAAGGTGGTGTCGCACTCCAGCAGCCGCCCGCGCCAGGTGCGCAGGTCCACGATGGCGTTGCCCTGGCCGGAGAAGCCCTCGTTGAGCTTGACCACCACCGCCTCCGGCGGCGGCGGGGTACGGCCGCGCAGGCGGCGCACGGCCTGCTCGACCTCCTCGAGGGAGCGGAGGTCCTCCCAGCCGTCGATCATGGGCACGCCGGCGACGCGGGCGGCGCGCCGCGACCCGGTCTTGGAGCCGAGCCGCACCAGCTCAGGCCGCGGCCCGTACAGGGGCAGGCCGACGCGCTCGGCGAACTCCTGCTCCAGGTGGGTGACATTGAAGGGCAGGACGTAGCCGTCCGGCGTGCCGTCGGCCAGGCCGCGAGCCTGCTCGATCAGCTCGGGCCGGGCGAGCAGCTTGGCGGTGAGGGCGCGCGGCGCCGGGTCCTCCACCGCCAGGCACACCAGCCGCCTGCGGGCGTCCGCCGGGTCGGGCAGGAACGACAGGTAGTAGTCGACGATCGCCTCGTCGATCGGCAGGCTCGACAGGTACACCACCTGCAGCTCCGGGTTGCGCAGCAGCAGGAGCAGGAAGAGCATGCGCTCCTCGTAGTGCTGGATGCCGACGATCTTGCGCAGCTCCTCGGAGGGGAACGAGAGCGACGGCAGCACCAGGATGGTGCCCTGCTCCAGCACGAACGGGCTCTCGCTCCAGACGCGCTCGGCGAAGGCACGCTGCAGCTCGTCGAAGGTCGTGGGTCGAGTTCCCGTGGTCGACGTCATCGGCTGCTCACCAGGGGAGATGTCCGTCCACTTCTGTGCGTGCGCGACGCGCCGATGCGTCGCCCCGGCCGATGACGGGATCGGGGGAGTGCGCACGAACTGCAACGGGATTTTACAGGCAAAATCGTCGAAGTCCACGGGTCCGGCAGCAAGGCGAGAGTTGTCTGGTTCGATACCTGCGGCGGGCCCGCGATGGTCACGAGGGCGTCGTCGCGGCCGGCCCGCCGTCCCCGCGGGCGGCCGCCTGCGCTCGGAGCTGGCGTTTGACCCTGGCGAGGATGGCGCCGATGCCGCGCAGGCGCAGCGGCGAGATCACCTCGTGCAGGCCCATCTCGGCGTAGAAGCCGTCGGGGACGGCCAGCACCTCCTCGACGCTGGCGCCGTTGAGGCCGACGGCCAGGATGCCGGCGAACCCGCGGGTGGTCGGCGCCTCCGGCGGCGCGTCGAACCACAGGGTCACCGCGCCGTCCTCGGCCACCTCGCTGGCCACGAAGAACGGCGTTTGGCACTCGTGGACCTGCTCCATCGCGTCCCGGTTGCCGGCCAGCGCCGACGGCAGCGGCGGCACCCGTCGGGAGTAGTCGAGCAGCGCCTCCAGGCGCAGCTCCCTGGGCAGCTCGGCGAACTCCTCCACCACCTCGGCGAGGCGGGCCGGGGTCCCTTCGTTGACCGGGGGGCTGACGCTCGGCTCTGCGTGGCCGCCCAATGCTTGGGCTCCGGCCTCGCTCTTGAGCCCCCCGGACCCCCTGGCGGTCATCCGCGCGCCGGGGTGGTGTGCACGGTCTCGGCGGAGCGCTCGATCGGCACCCGCACCGCGTTGCCCCACTCCACCCAGGAGCCGTCGTAGTTGCGCACCTGCGGGAAGCCGAGCAGGTGGGTGAGGACGAACCAGGTGTGACTGGAGCGCTCGCCGATGCGGCAGTAGGCGATCACGTCGTCGTCGCTGCCGAAGCCGAGCTCGCCCTCGTAGATGGCGCGCAGCTCGTCGGCCGTCTTGAAGGTGCCGTCGTCGTTGGCCGCGCGCTTCCAGGGCACGTTGCCCGCGCCGGGGACGTGGCCGCCGCGCAGCGCTCCCTCCTGGGGGTAGTCGGGCATCGCCAGCAGCTCGCCCGAGTACTCCTGGGGCGAGCGGACGTCCACCAGGCGCCCGCCGGTGGCGACGTGGGCCAGCACGTCCTCGCGGAAGGCGCGGATGCGCTTGTCGTCGCGCTCCACCACCGGGTAGTCGGCGGGCTGGGGTCGCGGCACCTCGGTGGTGGCCGGCCGGCCCTCGTCGATCCAGCGCTGCCTGCCGCCGTCGAGCAGGCGCACGTCGGCGTGCCCGAACAGGCTCGCCACCCACAGGGCGTAGGCGGCCCACCAGTTCGACTTGTCGCCGTAGAACACGATGGTGGTGCCGCGGCCGACGCCCTTCGCCGACATCAGCCGGGCGAAGGCCTCGCCGTCGACGTAGTCGCGGGTCACCGGGTCGTTCAGGTCGGTGTGCCAGTCGAGCTTGACCGCGCCGGGGATGTGGCCGGTCTCGTAGAGCAGCACGTCCTCGTCGGACTCGGCGACCACCAGGTTGGGGTCGTCGAGGTGCGCCGCCAGCCATTCGGTGGTGACCAGCCGCTCAGGGTGGGCGTAGGCACGCAGCTTCTCGGCGGGGTCGTGCTCCACCGCAGCGCTCATGATCTCCTCCTTTACTCAAACGGTCGGTGGGCCGCCGCCGCTCTATGCGCCGGCTTCCCTCGTCGCTCCTTCGTCGCTCCTCAGTCCAGCCGGCGCGCGGCGGCAGCCCACCTCCCTAATGCCCGTCGTCAAGCCAGCATGGTGCCACCGTCGGGCGCCGCGGCGCCTGCTGGCGCTGGAGTCGCCCGGCCCGGCTGCCGATACCGTTCCGGGGCGCCTGGCCGGTTCTGCCCTCCAGCGGAGGGCGTAGGTCGTATCCTCACTCCGCAGGTCGACACCTCATCATCGGCGCTAGAAGGTGCCGGACAGCAGAACGAGACAGGTGGGCATCGCGGGACGGGCTGGCGTTGCCCCGGTTGGGAGACGAGAGGCGGATGACCGCCGAGCTGGGCACCGCACGGCAGCGGGTGGGCGTCGGCCAGTTCCAGCGCCCCCCGTCGTGGCGGCGCCGCATCCTGCTGCTGCTGTTGCTGGCCGTGGTCGCGCTGGCGGTGGCCGCCGGCTGGCTGGCGCTGTCGCTGCTCGGCGCGGCCAGGGACGCGCGCGACGCCGCCGGCGACGCGCGCAGCCAGCTCGGCCGCGCCGCCACGGCGCTGCGCGCCGGCGACGACGCCACCGCCAGGCAGGCCGTCAAGGCCGCCCGTGGTGACCTGGACCTCGCCGAGGCGGCGGCCGGGCGCGCCCCGGTCCGCATCGCCGGCCACCTGCCGCTGCTGGCCGAGCCCGTGTCCGACCTCGACCACCTGCTGGCCGCCGGGCGCATCCTGGTGGACACGGCCGACCGGGTGGTGGGGGTCGAGGGAAGGGTGCGCGGCGACGCCCTGTTCCATGGCGGCCGCATCGACCTGACGCTGGCGGCGGCCACCACCCGCGACGCCAAGCAGCTGCTCGGCGGCGTCGAGCGGGCGAGGACCGAGCTCGACCAGGTGCGCGCCGGGCCGCTCTCCCCCGGCGCCGGCGCCGCCCGCGACGCCACCGTGCGCCAGCTCAACCAGGTCGAAGGGCAGGTCCGCCCGGTGGTGGCGCTGCTCGACGCGCTGCCAGGGGCGGTCGGGGCCAACGGCAGCCGCACCTACCTGGTGGCGGTGATGAACTCCGCCGAGAGCAAGGCCTGGGGCGGGTCGCCGCTGGCCGTGGCGCTGCTGCGCTTCGACCACGGCGCGGTCTCCGTGGTGCAGCGCGGCCAGGTCGGCGAGCAGCGCCTCAGCTTCGGGATCCGGATCCCCTTCCTGCCGAGCGACCCGTGGCACACGCCGCGCGAGCCGTCCAGCTTCACCCTCTCCGGCCTGTCGCCCAACTTCCCCACCTCCGGCGAGGAGGTCCTGCGCGCCTACCAGGTGCTGACCCACATCCGGCCCGACGGCGTGATCGCCATCGACCCGGTCGCCATGGCGGGGGTGCTGAAGGTCTCGGGCTCGGTGACCACGCCAGGGTACGGCCGCGTCACCTACCGCAACCTGGTCCAGGCCCTGCTGGTCGACAGCTACCGGCGCTTCCCGGACAAGGGCCTTCGCCACGGCTACAACGAGGCCCTGATGGACGCGGTCCTCTCCCGCCTGCTAGGGGGCAGCGGCGACATGCTGCGCCAGGTGCGCTCCCTCGGCGAGGCCGCCAAGGGCCGGCACCTGCAGCTCTACTTCCGCGACCCGCGCCTGCAGCGGGCCGCGCTGGCTCACCGCCTCGCCGGCGGGCTGTCGCCGGCGCCGCAGGACTACGCGGCCGTGTACACGCAGAACATCAACGCCAGCAAGGTGGACGTCTACCAGCGGCGCGCCATCGAGCAGCGGGTCTGGCTGCGGCCCGACGGCTCGGCCCACGTGGTCCGCTCGGTCCGCCTGGTCAACGCCGCTCCCGGCGCGCCGACGCAAGACCAGCGGGGCTACTTCACCAATTACGCGATGTACCGGTTCATCGCCTACCTGCCCGGCCGCGCCGCCAAGCTGACCGTCACGGCCGACGGCAAGGCCGCCCACTGGGACCCGTTCCGCGAGCTTGGCCGCCAGGTTGTCCGCTTCATCCTGCCGCTGCAGCCCGGCCAGGCGCGCACCGTCACGGTGACCTACGACCTCCCCGGCGCGGCCGTGCGGACCGCGACGGGCCTGCGCTACCGCCTGGCCGCCGACAGCCAGCCGATCGTCCAGCCCACCAGCTTCCGCCTGGTGGTGGCGCCGCCCAAGGGCTTCGCCGCGACCCCGCCGCCCGGCTGGAAGGCCGGCGGCGGCGCGGTCGCCACCACCATCCAGCTCACCAGCGACGCCGACCTCCGCCTGGAGCTGCAGCGCCGGTCCTGACCCGCCGTCAGGACGCCGGCGTTGCCGGCAGCACGAAGCGCATGGTGGTGCCCCTGCCTGGCTCGCTCTCGGCGGTGATCGTGCCCCCGTGCGCCTCCACCAGGCTCTTCGCGATCGCCAGTCCGAGCCCGGCACCGCCGGAGTCGGCCGACTTCACGAAGCGGTGGAACACCTGCGGCAGGTCCTCCAGGGCGATGCCCGACCCGGTGTCGCTGACGGTGAAGGCGACGCCGCCCGCCGACGGCTCCAGCGCGACCTCCACCGAGCCGCCACGAGGCGTGTGGCGCATGGCGTTGGACAGCAGGTTCGCCAGCACCTCGCCGACCCGCAGCGGATCGACGTCGAGCTCGGGCAGGGCGGCGGCGGCGCGGTAGCCAAGCGTCACGCCGGTGGAGCCGGCGCGGGCCCGGAACGCCGCCACCGCGTCCTCGGCCAGCGCCGCGGGATCCACCCGCTCGCGGTGCAGCCGCAGCACGCCGGCCTCCGCGGTGGACAGCGTCTGCAGGTCGTCGAGCAGCCGCGCCATCACCGCCGTCTCCTCCAGCACCGGGCCGAGGTGCGCCTCGTCGGCCGGGTAGACGCCGTCGAGCATCCCCTCGACGTTGCCGCGGATCACCGACAGCGGCGTGCGCAACTCGTGCGCGACGTCCGCGAGCAGGCGCCGGCGCTGCGCCTCGCTGGCCTCGAGGCGTTCCGTCATCTGGTTGAACGAGCGCGCCAGGCGGCGCACCTCGCCCGGCCCACGCGCCTCGACGCGGGTGGCGTAGTCCCCGCCGGCGACCCGGTCGGCCGCCTCCATCACGTCGCCGATCGGCGCCGCCATCGCCCGGACGGCCCGCCCGGCCGCGACCACGACCGCCAGCACCCCAAGGCCGAGCAGCGGCCACGGCAGCCAGGGACCGCCACGCGGCCCACCGTGGCCGAAGCCACCGCCGAGCCAGCGCACGAAGACCCCGCTGGCCACGGACGTCAGCAGGAAGAACAGCAGGAACAGCAGGCCGACGCGGCGCACGAAGCGGCGCCGCATGCGCCAGTCCCAGCCGCCAGGCCCCCTCGGCGGGAACGGCTCACCCTCCGGCCACCACGGCGGCCGCGTCCACGGCGGCCCGGCGCCGGACGACGGTGGGCGCGCCCACGGCGGCCGTGACCTCGGCCCGCGACGGTAGTCACGCATCGGCGAACCGGTACCCGACGCCGTGGACGGTCAGCAGGTAGCGCGGCCGGCTCGGGGCCGGCTCCAGCTTCTTGCGGATGTTCTTGACGTGGGCGTCGACCGCCCGCTCGTAGGACTCGAACGCGACCCCGTGCACCGCGTCGAGCAGCTGGCTGCGGGTGAAGACACGGCCAGGCTCGCGCACCAGCACCGCCAGGAGCTGGAACTCGGTCGGCGTCAGCTCGACCGGCCTGCCGCCGACCGCGACCCGCATCCTGGGGACGTCCACCTCGACGTCCGCCACGCGCAGCACCTCCGGGCCGCCGCCGCGTGCCGCCTCGGTGCGCCGCAGCACCGCGCGCACGCGCGCGACCAGCTCCTTGGGGCTGAACGGCTTGACGACGTAGTCGTCGGCGCCGAGCTCGAGCCCGACGATCCGGTCGGTCTCGTCGCCCCGGGCCGTGAGCATCACGATCGGCACGCCCGAGGTGCGCCGCAGCGTCCGCGCGACGTCGAGCCCGTCGCGCCCGGGCAGCCCGAGGTCGAGCACGACCAGGTCGGGCTTGAAGCGCCGCGCGCTGGCGAGCGCCGTGTCGCCGTCGCCCGCCACGGTCACCTCGAACCCGGCGTGCTCGAGGTAGTCGCCGACCAGCCGCGCGATCTTGGTCTCGTCCTCGACCACCAGGATCATCCTCATGGTGCGCCTTTCGAACGCCCTGTTCACCGGGGGGCTACCGCTCGGCCCTGCGTGGCCACCCGGCACCTGGGCTCCGGCCTCGCTCTCGAGCCCCCCGGACCCCCTGTCCACCGCCGCAGCCTGACGAGGCGATGGGGCGGAGGCAAGCCTCCGCCCCACCATCGCCGCCGCACGCTAGAGGTCGGCCCGCTCGGCTGCGGAGCCCGGCTGCTCACCGGCCTCACCGGACTGCTCGCCGGCCTCGCCCGGCTCCTCGTGCTGCCGGCGGTGCCACTCGTCGGCCCGCTGCTGCCAGCTGCCCTGCCCCCAGGGGCCACCGCGGCCCTGGCCGCCGGGACCGTAGCCACCGCGGCCGTAGCCGCCAGGGCCGTAGCCACCGGGACCCCAGCCACCCGGACCGCCCCAGCGTCCCCGCCAGAACAGGCCGCGGAGCAGCAGGATGAACCCGATCACGAACAGCGGGAACAGGATGAACCCGAAGGGGAAGAAGCCGTACCCGTAGCCGTAGCCCCGGCCGATCTCCCGCACGACCTCGACACGGTCGCCGCTCTTCGCCAGCTCCTGCGTGACCCCCTGGTGAACGCCTGCGTTGTAGGCGCCGACCGCGATCCCGACCACTGCCAGGACCACCAGCAGCGCCACTCCGATGATGAATCCCCGCCGCATGGTTTCCTCCTTTGTCGACGGGTGGTTCTTCTTACACGACCGATGCTGCCGCAGCGCCGTGAAGGAACTGTGAACGTGGTGCGGAGGCCCCTGGGAGACAGCGGCCCGCGCCGGCGGCCGCCCGAGCGCTCGCACGGCCTAGGCGGCCGCTCCTGCCCGCCGCAGCACGCGCGCCAGGCTCGCTTCCTCGTCGGAGAAAATTCCGGCGCCACCGATGAGTTCGGGCGGCGGCGGCGTTTCACCTCACGACACCGCGAGTCAGGAGGATCGAGATGCTGCTGGAGAACAAGAACGCCGTCATCTACGGGGCGGGCGGGGGCCTGGGCGGCGGCGTCGCCCGCACCTTCGCGCGGGAGGGGGCCAGGGTCTTCCTCGCCGGACGCACCCGGGAGTCGCTGGAGGCGGTCGCCGCCGACGTCGCCGCCGCGGGTGGCACGGCCGAGGTGGCGGTGGTCGACGCCCTCGACGAGCAGGCCGTCGACGAGCACGTCGCGGCCGTGGTCGCCCGGGCGGGCAGCATCGACGTCTCCGTCAACCTCGTCAACCGTGGGGACGTGCAGGGCATCCCGCTGGTCGAGATGGCGGCGGCCGACCTCACCCGTGCCGTCACCACCGGGCTGCTGGCCAACTTCCACACCGCCAGGGCCGCCGCACGCCACATGACCACGCAGGGGTCCGGCGTCATCCTCACCGTCACCAGCGGGTCCGCCAAGGGCACCGCCCCGCTGATGGGCAGCACCGGGCCCGCCGACGCGGCCACCGAGGCGTTCATGCGCTACCTGGCGGCCGAGGTCGGACAGCACGGCGTCCGCGTCCTCGGCATCTACACCGCCGGGGTGCCCGAGACGCTCTCGCCGGAGAGGATCGCCTCGGTCAACCCCAACATGCAGCTGGACGCCGCGGCCCTCGAGCAGATGCTCGCCGGCATGGCCCAGATGACCATGCTGCGCCGGGCGCCCAGCCTGGCGCAGGTCGCGGACACGGCGGCGTTCCTGGCCTCCGACCGGGCCGCCGGCATCACCGGCACGATCGTCAACGTGACCTGCGGACTCGTCCCCGGTTAGCTGCGGCGCGGCAGGCTCGCTCGCCACGGCCGCTGCGCTCACCTGCCCGGCGGTCTACTGTCATGGCCGCCACAACGCCCCACCGCGGGAGCGCTTCGTGCCAGGCAGCAGGACCACGAGCTCCGTGCCCCTCGACGCCGACACCGACGCGGCCGTCGCGGCCGCCGTCGCGGGTGACGAGTCGGCGTTCGCGGCGCTCGTGGAGCGCCACCGGCGCGAGCTCCACGTGCACTGCTACCGGATGCTCGGCTCGTTCGAGGAGGCCGAGGACCTGGTGCAGGAGACCTTCCTGCGCGCATGGCGCAACCGCGGCAGCTTCGAAGGCGGTCCGGGGTTCCGCGCGTGGCTGTACCGCATCGCGACCAATGCCTGCCTCGACGCGATCCGGCGCAGCAAGCGGCGCCTACCGTCGCTGCACTCCTTCGCGGAGGTCCCGTGGCTGCAGCCGTACCCGGACCGGCTGCTGGACGAGCTGGCGCCGAGCGAGGCCGAGCCGCATGCCGTCGTCGTCGCCAAGGAGACGATCGAGCTGACCTTCCTCGCGGTCATCCAGCTCCTGCCGCCCCGGCAGCGGGCGACCCTGGTCCTGCGCGACCTGCTCGGCTGGTCGGCCGGAGAGACCGCGTCGCTGCTCGACACGAGCGTGGCCGCGGCCAACAGCGCGCTGCAGCGCGCCCGCGCGACCCTCCGGGAGCGCTTGCCGACGCGCCCGTCGGAGTGGTCCGGCTCCGAGCCGAGCGACGAGGAGCGCGTGCTGCTGCGAGGCTTCATCGACGCCCACGAGCGCGCCGACGCCGCCGCCGCGGTCGCGCTGGTGCGGGAGGACATCCGCGTCACCATGCCGCCGCATCCCTGGTGCTTCGACGGGCTGGCGGCGATCGAGCCCCTGCTCCACGAGGGGCTCACGGCGCCAGGCGACTGGCGGCTGGTGCCCACCCGTGCCAACCGCCAGCCGACCGCCGCCAGCTACCTGCGGGCGCCCGGCGACTCCGAGTTCCGGGCGTTCAAGTTCGACGTGCTGCGCGTCGAGGACGGCAAGATCGTGGAGATCACCACCTTCGACGCCAGCTTGTTCCCGGCGTTCGGCCTGCCGCCGACGCTCTGACGACATCCTTGCCGACCTCCCCGCCGGGGTCCAAGATCACCGGCATGTGCCGCAACATCACCACCCTCCGGGGCCTCGAGCCGCCCGCAACCAATGAGGAGGTCGAGGCCGCCGCCCGCCAGTACGTCCGCAAGGTCAGCGGCATCACCCACCCGACGGCCGCGACCGACGAGGCCTTCGAGCACGCCGTCGCCGCGGTCGCCCGCGTGACCGCCGAGGTCCTGCGCGACCTGCCGCCGCGCCGGCAGCCCCCGAAGAAGGTCCCACCCCTGCGCCGTCCCGAGGTGCGCGCCCGCATGACCTGACGCGGACCCGGGCGTGCCGCGCCGGCTCAGGAACCCAGGTAGGAGGCGGCGACCCGCTTGGGCACGACCATGCGCCAGGCATCGACGACCAGCTCGCGCATCTCCGCCTCGTCGATCGCGTCCAGCCACACCCGCACCCAGTGGTAGCGCTCGTCCGAGGGCACCGGCATGTGGAACTTGTGCGGGTCGCTGCTCACCAGCGCCGCGCGCTCCTCCTTGGGGAACCCGAACCCCATCGAAGCCTCGTCCGGCGAGATCGAGACGAAGACGATCCTGCCGACCCGGAACTTGACGTGGTCCCGGATCAGGTGCTCCTCGCTGCGCGGCAGCGAGCCAGCCACCCGCCGCACGTCCTCGGCCGTGACCACCCAGGACACCTCCGGCTGCTCTGACGCCACTGCCACGGCGCACTGTCTCACCCACCCATGACAGGTGGCTCACGCCGGGGTGAGCCGACGACCCGAGAGGGAACGCTCCAAGGCCGGATCGCGCCGAGCCGCTCCCGCACCTGGTGCAAGCGAAGCTCGGCCACTCGATGCCCGCCCCTCACCAGGCGACTCCTGCCCGGTCAGTCGAGCCTGCTCGGCACGTTCCCGGGGACGCGCTCGTGCTCGAGTCGCCGTCCGGGCGTGACCAGGCGGCCCCGCACCATCGCGGCACCGAAGGACCTCCGCTGACCAGGAGTGGCGCCACACGTCCGCAGGGTCAGCGTGGCATCGGGCCGCCGGCAAGGGCGACGAGGATTCCGAGCGTCCCGGCCACCAGCAGGGTCGCCACCACCCCGCGACGCAGCACCAGCAGGAGGACGGCGGCCGCGGCGAGGACGGCGTACTGCCACGGCTGCTGGAGCGCGCGTCCGAGCGGGAGCGCGGAGCCGAGGATCGCGCCGATCGCCGCCGGGCCGGCGCCGTCGAGGAATCCGCGCGCTCGCCGGTCACCGCGGAGCCGGTCGAACTGGGCTCCGCCGAGGAGCACGAACGCGAACGAGGGCGCGAAGGCGACCGCGGCGGCCAGCAGCCCGCCGCCGACCCCGGCGGCGGCGTAGCCGACGACAGCGACGGTCTGCACCACCGGACCAGGGGTGACCTGGCCGAGCGCGACCGCGTTGAGGAACTGCCCGGCGCTCAGCCAGTGGTAGTGCCCGACGGCGTCGCCCTGCATCAGCGGGATGATCACGAAGCCGCCGCCGTAGGACAGCGCGCCGACCTTGAGGGCGACCCAGCCGAGCGACAGCAGCACACCCCCGCCGACCGCTGCGCCGATGCTCGCAAGGAGCGGGATCGGCACGACCGCCCTGGCGCCGGCACCGCTGGCCGTGAGGCGCCTGGCAGCCAGCTCGATAGCGCCGCAGGCGAGCAGGATGACCACCAGCCAGGGGCCGACGGTGGCGGCCGCCGTCGCGCCGGCCGCGAGGTAGCCGAGCCAGCGAGCCCGGCTGGCGCGCTGCCGCCGCGTGCGTGCCCAACTGGCGGGGGCCAGGCTCCAGCCCGCCTGCACGGCGACCGCAGCGACCGCGGCGCCGGCGCCCGCACCGGCGCCGGCCACCCAGCGCGGCGGTGAGCTGGCGAGGAAGAGGGCGGCCAGCGCGAGGATCAGCAGCAGGCCGGGCACGATGAACGCGATCCCGCCGACCAGCGCACCGGCACGGCCACGGACCCGCCAGGCGCAGTAGATCGCCAGCTGGGTGGAGGCAGGTCCGGGCAGCAGGTTGCAGGCGGCGACGGCATCCTCGAACTCCTGTGGTTCCAGCCAGCGCCTACGCTCGACGCACAGCGCGCGCAGCAGCGCGATGTGGGCCGGTGGCCCGCCGAAGCCGGTGCAGCCGATCCTGCCCCACGCTCGAAGCACGTGGAGGAGCCCTGGTCGCCGAGGGGCCGGATGCTGCACGTCGGCTCAGGACGCCGCCGGCTGGAAGAGCTCGACCGGGTTGCCGGCAGGGTCGTCGAGCAGGATCTGCGCGCCGCCGGGCCCGGTGACGATGTCGTTGCGGAAGGTCAGTCCGGCGGCGCGGAGCCGCTCGACCTCGGCGGCCAGATCGTCGACGATCAGGTGGATCCGGTTCCAGCCTCCCGGGCTGGGCCGGCGGCCATCTGGCATGGGCCGCCCGGCTGAGCTGGCCGGCCCGCTCAGCAACAGCCGCAGGCTGCCGCGGGTGACGTCGGCGAAGGCCGGCGCCGCGCTGGAACGCAAGGTGAAGCCGAAGTGGGTGGTGTAGAAGTCGACGGCAGCCTGGACGTCGTCGACCATGTAGCGGACGTTCGCCAGGGCATCAGCGTCCGGCACGTTCAGTCACCTCCTGGAGCGGCGGTCCGGACTGGATGTGGTGGAGCAGGAAGCGCACGCGCACGGCCAGCTCCGCCGCGGTCTGCTGGAAGGCGGGGTAGGTCTCCTCGTCGCTTGCCCCGTCGCGCGCCGGGTCGGCGATGCTCCAATGGATGCGCTCGGGGTGGCCCGGGAACTCGGGACAGCGCTCGCGCACGCGGTCGCACAGGCTGACCACGTAGCCCATGCGCTGCTGGACGAGCTCGCGCAGGTGCCTGGAGCGTCGACCGCTCAGGTCGATGCCGTGCTCGTGCATCACTCGCACCACGTTGGGGTGCAGGGGCTTGGGGTGGCTGCCGGCGCTGAACGCCTCCACGGTGCCAGGTGCCAGGTGCTTCGCCAGCGCCTCGGCCATCGGCGAGCGGGCGCTGTTGCCGGTGCACAGGAACAGCACCCGGGCGGGCGGCGAAGATGGCCGCGGGCCGTGCTCGGCGTGCGCCGGCGGGACGAGTCGCAGGCCGGGGTGGAGCGCTGCTCCGGTTGCGACCAGCAGCTCGCCGCAGCGGGCAAGGTCGAGGCTGTAGTAGGCGTCGCGCCGGTCGGCTGCGCTGCGGCGCGTCCGCACCAGCCCTCCCTCGAGGAGCCGGCCGAGGTGGTAGGAAACGAGGCTCTGGGGTTGGTCGAGGAGGCCGGTCAGCTCGCGGACCTGACGGTCGCTGCGGGCCAGCTCGCGCAGCAGCCGCCAGCGCAGCGGGTGTCCCGCGAGCCGCAGGAAGCTCGGCGGGGAGGGATCCCGGCGAGACCGGGCGACCGATTCGTCCACGCCGGCACGATACATCAAGTGAGATTGATCAATCAAACCAGCTTGATTGGTCATATGGTGGCCGTCGACGGTGCAATGCCCCACTCGCGGCGGGGACCCAGGCGGCAAGGTCGGCGGGTGTAGCGGCAACGCCGGGAGGGGAGGCCGGCAGCTTGCCGGCCTCCCCTCCACCTGCCCAATGTTGCAGCAGGTGCAATCCCGCCGGGTATCAGCTACAGCCGCTGGTCGTGCCGCAGGACTCGCAGACGAAGCACGAGCCGGCCGGGCGCATCCGCACCCCGCAGGTCGAGCAGAACGGCGCGTCGACCGCGGCCGTGCCAGGCGTGAAGGCGAGCCGGCTGGCCGGCGTCTCGGCCGCCGCGGGAGCCGGCGGGGTCCCCTCCGCCTCGGCGCCACTGGCCGCCGGCCGCTGCTCGGCCTCGGCCGGAGCCGGGGTGGTCTCGATGCCGTTCAGGGCGGCGGTCCGCTCGGCGATGGTGCGGATGCCGAGCGCCTGCCTGGTCTCGACGTCCAGGTAGTCGATCGCCAGGCGGCGCGCCAGGTAGTCGACCAGGCTCTGGGCGATGCGCACGTCCTTGTCGTCCGTCAGGCCGTTGGGCTCGAAGATCATGTTGACGAACTTGGCGACGTAGACCTCCAGCGGCACCCCGTACTGCAGGCCGAGGCTGACCGCGATGGCGAACGCGTCCATCACGCCCGACAGGGTCGAGCCCTGCTTGGAGACCTTCACGAAGATCTCGCCCAAGCCGTCGTCCGGGTAGGACCCGGCGGTGAGGTAGCCCTCGATGTCCCCCACCCGGAACGAGGTGGTGGTCGACGGCCGCGCCTTCGGCAGCCGCCGCCGCACCGGGGCGCCCTCCACCTCGATGACCGCGCCGGTGTCGGTGGTCACCTTCTTGTCGGCCGACAGCGGCTGGCCCACCTTGCAGTTGTCCCGGTAGATCGCCAGCGCCTTGAGCCCCTGCTTCCAGCCCTCGACGTAGACCTGCTCGACCTCCTCCACCGAGGCCGACTCGGGGAGGTTCACGGTCTTGGAGATGGCGCCGGAGATGAACGGCTGGGCCGCGGCCATCATGCGGACGTGTCCCATGTAGTGGATCGGCGAGTCGCCCATGGCGCAGTCGAACACCGGGTAGTGCTCCTCGCGCAGCACCGGCGCGCCCTTCACCGAGTTGTGCTCGGCGATGTACTCGACGATCGCCTGCACGTGCTCCTCGGCGTATCCCAGCCGGCGCAGCGCCCGCGGCACGGTCTGGTTGACGATCGACATCGAGCCGCCGCCCACCAGCTTCTTGGTCTTCACCAGCGCCAGGTCGGGCTCGATCCCGGTGGTGTCGCAGTCCATCAGGAGAGAAATGGTGCCGGTCGGGGCCAGCACGCTCGCCTGCGCGTTGCGGAAGCCGAACTCCTCACCGAACTTCAGCGCGTCGTCCCAGGAGCGCTTGGCCGCCTCGTAGAGGTCGGGCTGCACCAGCCCGGCGTCGATGTCGTCGACGGCGCTGCGGTGCTTGCCGATCACCCGCAGCATCGCCTCGCGGTTCTTGGCGTAGCCGGCGAACGGCCCCATCACCTGTGCGATCCGGGTCGAGGTGCGGTAGCTCTGCCCGGTCATCAGCGCGGTGATGGCCCCCGCCCAGGCCCGGCCCGAGTCCGAGTCGTACGGCTGCCCCTGTGCCATCAGCAGCGCGCCGAGGTTGGCGTAGCCGATGCCGAGCTGGCGGAAGCTGCGGGCGTTCTCGGCGATCTTCTCGGTCGGGTAGGACGAGTTGCCGACGATGATCTCCTGCGCGAGGAACACGATGTCCACCGCGTGCCTGAACCCGGCGACGTCGAACACCCCGTCGTCCCGCAGGAATTTCATCAAATTCAGGCTCGCCAAATTGCAGGCTGAATTATCCAGATGCATATACTCACTACATGGGTTAGACGCATTAATTCTGCCCGATTCCGGAGCAGTATGCCAATCGTTAATTGTCGTGTCGTATTGCATGCCCGGGTCGGCGCACTCCCAGGCCGCCTGGGCGATCTCGCGCATGAGGTCGCGCGCCCCGAGGGTCTCGACCGCACGGCCGTCGAGGACGGCGTGCAGGTCGAAGTCGCCGCCGGCCTCGTAGGCGCGCATGAACTCGTCGGTGACCCGGACGGAGTTGTTGGCGTTCTGGTACTGGATGCTGTAGGAGTCGCGGCCGTCGAGGTCCATGTCGAAGCCGGCGTCGCGCAGCGCCCTGGCCTTGTGCTCCTCGCGCGCCTTGCACCAGATGAAGTCGCGCACGTCCGGGTGGTCGACGTTGAGGATGACCATCTTGGCCGCCCGCCTGGTCTTGCCGCCCGACTTGATCGTCCCGGCGGAGGAGTCGGCGCCGCGCATGAACGACACCGGCCCGGACGCCTCTCCCCCGTTGCCGAGCTGCTCGCTCGAGGAGCGGATGGTGGACAGGTTGATGCCCGACCCGGAGCCGCCCTTGAAGATCATGCCCTCCTCGACGTACCAGTTGAGGATCGACGGCATGGTGTCCTCGACCGAGAGGATGAAGCACGCTGAGGCCTGCGGGCGGGGCTCGACGCCGACGTTGAACCAGACCGGGGAGTTGAAGGCGGCCTTCTGGGTGACCAGGATGTGGGTCAGCTCGGACTGGAACGCCTCGGCGTCCTCGCCGTCGGCGAAGTAGCCGTCCTTGACCCCCCAGCCGGTGATGGTGCCTGCCACCCGGTCGACCATCTGGCGCACCGAGCGCTCGCGCTGCGGCGTGCCGAGGGGACCACGGAAGTACTTCTGGGCGACGATGTTGGTGGCGTTCTGCGACCAGGTGCTCGGGAACTCGAGGTCGCGCTGCTCGAAGGCGACGGTGCCGTCGCGCCAGTTGGTGATCACCGCGTCGCGGCGTTCCCAGGTGAGCTCGTCGTAGGGGTGCGTGCCCTTGGTCGTGAAGAGTCGACGCACCTGCAGGCCCTTGCGGGCCCGCCCCTGCTCGACCGACAGAGCATCCCGGGTCTTCGCCACGATGACCTCCTACCGGGCCCGACTGCGTCTCGGGCTCTCGTCCCTCAGAAGTGGCCCGCCGCGGGTGCTTGGCGACTGGCGCGAGCCGGTGGGACGGCGACGGACAGAATGACAGCGGTGTGATTAAGCAACGAAGCCACCGCGTTGGTCAAGGGTCCCACACAACATCTTGTGGATAACGTCGTCATCAGGTACCATTCTACCACAATATCTTGTGGTGGCCGGATCCTACCGGCCCGGGGAGGAAGCCCGTGCGCTGCCCGTTCTGCGGGTCCGACGAGGACCGCGTGGTCGACTCCCGCCCGGCCGACGACGGCGCGGCGATCCGCCGGCGGCGGGCCTGTGCCGGCTGCGGCCGGCGCTTCACCACCTTCGAACGGGTCGACGAGGTTCCGCTGCTGATCCTCAAGCGCGACGGCTCCAAGGAGCAGTTCGACCCGGGCAAGGTGGTCGCCGGTCTGGCCAAGGCGTGCAAGAACCGGCCGATCACCGAGGCCCAGATCCTACGGATCGCCAGTGACATCGAGGAGACGCTCCGCGCGCGCGGCCAGCGAGAGGTGGAGAGCCAGGAGGTCGGGATCGAGCTGCTGAACGCCCTGCGCGACCTGGATGCGGTCGCCTACATGCGCTTCGCCAGCGTCTACAAGGACTTCCAGGACCCCGCCGACTTCGAGCGCGAGCTCGACGACCTCGGCACCACCCTGCGCAAGGCCACCCCGCCCAAGCCACGCACCCACCCCGCCACGAGGTAACGGACCGGCGCTCGCGCCCACCCGAGCTCCGGTCAGCGGCCAGCAGGCGGGACGCCGTCGCCGTCACGGCCAGGCTGCGCGCGACGGGCCAGCCCAACCAGGGAAGCAGGACGCTGCCGACAGCGGCCGGCTCGCATGGCCACCCGCGATGGCGGGAGCGCGGCGGTCCACTTCGGCCGACGCGATCGTCAGCCCTCGGTGACCGGGATCTGGAGCTGCTCGCCCACCCGCAGGCCGCCGCCGTGCAGGTGGTTGTCGCGCACCATCTGGTCGACCACCTCCCGCGGGTCGCGGCCAGGCGCGACCTGGCCGGCGATCGCCCAGAGCGTGTCGCCGGACTGGACGGTGTAGGCGGTGGTGCGGGCAGGGCCACGGTCGGGGCCGTCCCCGCGCGCGAGCCCGGGCAGGAGCAGCAGGATCAGGGCGACGACGACCAGGACGCCGAGCACTTTGGCGCGCATGGTCAGGTGCACCGGGCGGGCGGTCCTGGTGGGACGCCGGTCGTGGGGCCACGCCCGCCCCCCGGCCGACGCCCCACCCCGGCCGGCCGTGCTCGACGGCTGGCCGCCTGCGGCTCTCGGTCGGTGGCTGAACACCTGTTCGGACATGACCTCATCCTGATCCAAACAAGTGTTCGATGTCAATCACCGTCCACAGACTCGAACAGATGTTTGCCTGCGCCACCTTCCTGCTGTTACAGTCCAAATCACCAGCAGGCGGCCCGTGCCCGTCAGCATGCAGACGACCCCGCCGACGATCCCGAGGGGAGACCGCGATGGCCGAGGCCGAGGAGCCCGTGAGCAAGCAGTCGACGCTGACCGAGCGGCAGCGCAGGATCCTGGCGATGATCCACGACACGGTCGCCGAGCACGGCTACCCCCCGTCGATCCGCGAGATCGGCGAGGCGGTCGGGCTGACCTCACCCTCGAGCGTCCACTCCCAGCTCGAGGCCTTGCAGCGCAAGGGCTTCCTGCGGCGCGACCCGACCAAGCCACGCACCATCGCGCTCCACATGGAGGGCGTGCCCAACGCGCCCAAGCCGCTGCCCGCCTACGTGCCGCTGGTCGGTCGCATCGCCGCCGGTGTCCCGATCACCGCCGAGGAGCAGGTCGAGGAGCTGGTGCCGCTGCCCCGCGACCTGGTCGGCCAGGGCGAGCTGTTCATGCTGAAGGTCACCGGTGACTCGATGATCGAGGCGGGCGTGTTCGACGGCGACTACGTGGTGGTCCGCAGCCAGCCAGACGCCCAGGAGGGCGAGATGGTCGCCGCCATGCTCCAGGGTCAGGAGCCGGAGGCAACGGTGAAGCACCTCTCCCGCAAGGGCGGGCGGGTCCGGCTGCTGCCCGCCAACCCCGCCTACGAGCCCATCGAGGGCGACGAGGTCACCATCCTCGGCCTGGTCGTCACCGTCCTCCGTCGCCTGCACACCTCGCGCACCTGAGACCCTGGGAGACAGCCGGTCGGACGCGGTCAGGAACGCGCGGTTCGGCTGCCGGCCTTCCTCGTTGCGGGCTGGGCGGTCGTGCTGGCGTAGGGGGCGAGGGCGCTGGCAAGGGCGGCGGGAGCGCGCAGGGTCATGCCGGTCCCCTCTGGCAGGTGCTCGACCGCCAGCACCTCCCCTTCGCGGTGGGCCCGGTCGACCAGGTCGCCGCGTTCGAACGGGAGCAGCACGGCGACGGTTGCCTCGGGATGGGGCAGGCGGGCCGCCATCGCGGCCAGCAGGTCGGCGACCCCCTCGCCGGTGGCCGCGGAGAGCTGCAGGGTGCCGGGGAGCTGGCGCCCCAGCCGCGCCCGGCTCACCTCGTCGAGCAGGTCCGCCTTGTTGAGCACCAGCAGCTCGGGCACGCCGGCGGCGCCGACCTCGGCGAGCACCGCGCGGACGGCGGCAACCTGACCCGACGGGTCGGGCTGCGAGGCGTCCACCAGGTGGACGATCAGGTCAGCCCTCGCCACCTCCTCGAGGGTGGACTTGAACGCCTCGACCAGGTCGTGCGGGAGCTTGGCGATGAACCCGACCGTGTCGGTGAGCGTGGCCGCGCGCCCGTCGGGCAGGCGCAGGCGGCGGGTGGTCGGGTCGAGGGTCGAGAAGAGCTTGTCCTCCACCAGCACGCCGGCGCCGGAGAGGCGGTTCAGCAGCGTCGACTTGCCCGCGTTGGTGTAGCCGGCCAGGGCCACGGAGAGCACGCCGGCCCGCTCGCGCCCGTGCCGCTTGACGTCGCGGGTGCGGGCGTAGCTGACCAGGTCGCGGCGGAGCTTGGTGATGCGCCGGCGGATGCGGCGCCGGTCGACCTCCATCTTGGTCTCACCGGGACCGCGGAACGCGCCGATGCCGCCGGCCTGCCGGTTGAGGCTCTCGCCCCAGCCGCGTAGCCGGGGCAGCATGTAGTTGAGCTGGGCCAGCTCGACCTGGGCCTTGCCCTCGCGGCTGGTGGCGTGCTGGGCGAAGATGTCGAGGATCACCGCGGTGCGGTCGATCACCTTCGCGTCGACCAGCTCCTCGAGCTGGCGGAGCTGACCGGGCGCGAGCTCCTCGTTCATCACCACGGTGTCGGCGCCGAGCGCCTTGACCGTCGCGGCCAGCTCCCGGGCCTTGCCCTTGCCGACGAAGGTGCCCGCGTCGGGCCTGGCCCGGCGCTGCAGCATCGTCTCGAGCACCTCGGCGCCGGCCGTCTCGGCCAGGCGCCGCAGCTCCTCGAGCGAGCGCTCCGCCGCCTCGAGCGAGCCGTCCACGGCCACGCCGACCAGGATCACCCGTTCGAGCCGGAGCCGACGCAGCTCGACGAGCCGAATGTCGGTGTCGTCACGCCGCAGCGTGGTGGAAGTCCGGTTCGTCATCCCCTCCACGGTAGCGGGTCGCTCCCCATCCGTCTCGCCCATTGATCGGGTCCGTGCGTTGGATACTGCTCAGCGGCTGACGAGCGCCTTGCGCACACGCTCGCAGCCCTCTTCGAGCCGGGCGTCTGGGATGGTGAGCGAGAGCCGCACGTAGCCCTCTCCGCTCGGCCCGTAGCCGGAACCGGGGGCGACCACCACGCCGGCGTCGTCGAGCAGCCGCTGGGTGAAGCGCACGCTCGACTCCCCCGGCGGCGTCGGTAGCCACACGTAGAGGGCGCCCTTCGGCGCCTCGACCTTCCAGCCGGCCTCCCAGAAGACCTCCATGATGCGGTCACGGCGGCGCTGGTAGGTGGCGATCAGGCTGGGAAGGTGGGGCATGTCGCTGCGCAACGCGGCCAGCCCCGCCCGCTGCACGGCGTTGAAGATGCCGGAGTCGATGTTGGTCTTGACCCGCCCTAGGGCCTCGATCGCGACCGGGCTGCCGACCACCCAGCCGATGCGCCAGCCGGTCATGTTGAAGATCTTCGACAGCGAGCCGAACTCCACCGCCACGTCGATCGCACCGGGCACCTCGAGGACCGAGGGGGCGACGAAGCCGTCGTAGGTGATCTCCGAGTAGGCGTTGTCGTGGGCCAGCAGCAGGTCGTGGTCGGCGGCGAAGCGCACCGCGTCCCCGAACTGGTCGAGCGTGGCGACGGCGGCGGTCGGGTTGGACGGGTAGTTGAGCCAGAGGACCTTGGCGCGGTCGGCGACCGCGCCGTCGACCGCGCCGAAGTCCGGGAACCAGCCGCGCTCGGCGCTGAGCGGCAGGTGCACCGGCTCACCGCCGGCCAGGATGGTGGCGACCTCGTAGACCGGATAGCCCGGCTCGGGCACCAGCGTCGGGTCCCCAGGATCGACGAACGCCCACGGCAGGTGGGCGAGGCCCTCCTTGGAGCCGATCAGCGGCAGGACCTGGCTGGTCGGGTCGAGCGTGACGCCGAAGCGCCGCTGGTAGAAGTCGGCGACGGCCTCCCGGAAGGCGGGCAGCCCAAAGTAGCTCGGGTACTGGTGGGTGGACGGGTCGCGGGCGGCGCGGGCGAGCTCCTCGACGATGAAGTCGGGGGTGGGAAGGTCCGGGTCGCCGATGCCGAAGCTGATCACGTCGACGCCGGCCGCCCGCTTCTCGGTGATCCTGCGGTCGATCTCGGCGAACAGGTACGGCGGGATAGCCGCGATGCGTCGGGCCGTCTGCATTGCTGGCTGTCACTCCTCGGTGGGCGTCGTCCGCGGTACGGGTGGGAGGGGGTTCATCGCAGCGCCGGGTCCAGCATGGCGAGCAGGTCGCCGGCCATGGTCCCGTGGGCGACCTCACGGGCGGGGCCGGTCATGCGCACGGTGCCACCGTTCGACCAGGCGAGCGAGAGGGGCCCGCCACGCAACTCCACCAGCACCTGCTGCCCGGTGAAGCCGCGGACCTGGCAGGCCACGGCGACCGCGCAGGCGCCGGTGCCGCAGGCGAGCGTCTCACCGACGCCGCGCTCCCAGGTGCGCTGCCGCACCGCCCCCTGGTCGAGCACCTGCACGAACTCGACGTTGGTCCTGTTGGGGAAGGCCGGATGCGTCTCGAGCAGCGGTCCGAGCGTGGCCACCGGAGCGGCGTCGACGTCGTCGACGAACAGCACCGCGTGCGGGTTGCCCATGGACAGGCAGGCGGCCACCACCGTCTCGCCGTCCACCTCCAAGGGCTCCTTGAGCGCCTCGCCGGTGCCGTCCATGGGCAGGTCCGCCCGGTCGAAGCTGGGCGCGCCCATGTCGACCGTCACCCGATCAACGCTGCCGTCGTCGGCGGCGTGCAGCTCGAGGTGCTTGACCCCGGCCCCGGTCTCCAGGTCGAAGCTGCCGCTCACGTGGCCACGGTCGGCCAGGTACTTGCCGACCACCCGGACGCCGTTGCCGCACATCTCCGCGTACGAGCCGTCGGCGTTGCGGTAGTCCATCAGGAAGGGTGCCCTGCCGCCACGGGCGATGCGGATCAGGCCGTCGGCGCCGATGCCGAAGTGCCGGTCGCAGACGGCCCGCACGAACTCGGGCGTGAGCCGGTAGCGGTCGGTCAGGTCCTCGACCACGACGAAGTCGTTGCCGGTGCCGTGCGCCTTGACGAACTCCATCGTCGCTACCCCTCCTGACCCGTCCCCTGGGCACCGCCCGCCGCCGCGTGGGCGTCGTGGTCCCCGGCGAACGCTGCCAGTGCCCAGGCGGCGAGCTGTGGGCCTGGCGGAAGCGTACTCCATCGCACCCGAGGGTCCCGGCGGAACCAGGCGAGCTGCCGGCGGGCGTAGGCGCGGGTCCGGGCGACCACCTCGGCCAGGGCGCCGGAGACGGAGCCGTCCCGCTCGAGCGCGTCGAGCAGCTCCTTGTAGCCGAGGGCCTGACGGGCGGTGCGGGACAGCGGCCCGGCGGCCAGGCGGCGGACCTCGTCGACCAGGCCGGCCTCGGCCATGGCCGCGACCCGCTCCGCGACGCGGGCGCGGAGCAGCTCTGGCCCGGGGTCGAGGCCGAGCACGGTCAGCCGGTAGCGCGACACCGGCAGGTCCATCGCCTCCCGGAACGAGGAGAAGGACCGGCCGGTCAGCTCGACCACCTCCAGCGCGCGCACGATCCGTCGCAGGTTGCCCGGCTGGATGCGGCTGGCGGCGGCCGGGTCGCGGGCGGCCAGCCGTTCGTACAGCACGGGCAGCCCGCGGGCACGCGCCTCGTCCTCCAGCCGGCGGCGCACCGCCGGGTCGGTCGGCGGGAAGCTGAACTCGTCGACCACCGCGTGGAAGTAGAGGCCGGAGCCGCCGACCAGCAGCGGCACCCGGCCACGGTGGAGCACGTCGGCGATGGCGGCCCGGGCCAGCGGCTGGAAGCGCGCGACCGAGAACTCCTCCGCCGGGTCGACCACGTCGACCAGGTGGTGGCGGACGCGGGCACGCTCGGCCGGGGTCGGCTTGGCGGTGCCGATGTCCATCCCACGGTAGACGAGCATGGCGTCGGCGCTGACGACCTCCGCGCCGAGCCCGGGAGCGAGCTCGCACGCGAGCGCGGTCTTGCCGGACGCGGTCGGGCCGATCAACGCGAGCACCGGGCCGGGGCGGCGATCCCTCCCAGCCCGGTCGTCGCCGGGGAGGCTCACGAGGCGTGCGTGCCTGCTGCCGGGGCCGCCTCAGCGGCCAGGTTGGTGAGCACCGCGACCAGGTAGCCGACCCCGTACGGTGCCCCGTCGTAGAGGACCCGCCCGGCCGGCCGTGCCCCGCCCCGCATGGCGCCGGCCAGGGCCTGCAGCACTGCCCGGCCGCCGACCAGCAGCTCCGCGGCCTCGACGGGATCGAGCCTGGCCAGGGCGTCCAGGTCACCCCGGACGAGCGCGTCGGCGATCCCGGCGTCGAACGTGGCCGCGGCGGGATGGTGGGCGCCAGGCGCCGCGGCGCTGCGGCGGGCCGACAGGTCGGCCATGGCGATCACACCGACCGGCCCGCCGTCGGCGGCCACCTCGACCAGCGCGTGGCCGACCGCCGCCGCGGCCCTGGGCCCCAGCGTCGCTGGCACGGTGCACGCGATCAGCGGCGGGACCTTGCCGTCCCCGGCCTCGGCGCCCTGGTCGCCGGGACCGCTGGCAGGGCCGGCCATCCGTGCCTCCCGAGCGGACGCGGGCGGCTCGCCCGCCTCCGCAACCCGCAGGTCCGGCCTCTCACCTTGGCGGACGTCCGGCCCCGCGTCCGGGCCTTCGCCTGATGCCCGAGCGGCGGCGGACCGCTCGCCCGCGTCCGCAACGCGGAGATGCCGCTGCTCAGCTCGCCGGGTGCCGGTTCCCGCATGGGGGGGGTCGGCTGGCTCCCGAGCGGCGGCGGACCGCCCATCCGCCTCGGCGACGTGGAGGCCGCCATCCCCGGCTCGACGGACGTCCGTACCCGCATGCGGGACGTCGGTCGACGCCCCAGCGGCGGCGGGCGTTTCGTCGGCCACCGCGACCTGGACGCCGTCCGGACGGGCGTCCGCATCCGCGCGCGGGGCGTCGCCTGGCCGGGCGAGCAGCCAGGCGGCGATCGCCAGCGAGAGGGGCAGCTCGTCGAGGCGGTGCGGCTCGGGGAGCGCCGCGAGGTCGGCCCACAGGCGGTCCTCGGGCAGGCGCACCTCCACCTCGGCGCCGTAGGGAAGGAACGAGCCGACCGCGGCCCGGGCAGCGATCCCCCAGACCGGGCCGTCACCGATGATCACCAGGGTGCCGCTGGCGGCCAGAACGTCCTCGACGGCCAGGCGGCACGCCGCCCGCAGCGGCTCCAGCTCGCTGGCCGCCCCGCCACCCAGCTCGGGCACGAGCAAGGGCGGATGCGGCAGCAGCGCCGCCCGAACCGCGGCGGTCACGGTGATCCATCCGGGGGGGAGCCCGAGACAGCTCCCCTCCGGACCCCCCCATCGGGTTCTTTGGCGGGATCCCTGTTCGGGCCCCAGGTGGCTGCGACGGGATCCTGCAGGGCCTCGGGTAGGTTTGGCGGGATCCCCGGTGCCAAGGGCAGGTTCGCCGTGGTGTGCGATCTGGTGGCGAGCATGCCCTAGCCGACGAGCGGGAGGGGAATCGCGCCGGCGGGCAGGGGCCGGGCGGGGGGCGCGGACGAGCAGGACGCTCCTGGTGTCCGGCGCGGGCGATGGTCGAGCACGGGCCCGCCGAGCAGGTGGTGGGGCGCCGCTCGCTCGACCGTGACGGTCACCAGGTCGCCGGGGGCGACGGCCGGTGAGGCTGGGAAGTGGCAGAGCTTGTTGGTCCGGGTTCGTCCGGAGGAGCGGGTGGGGTCGGTCTTGGAGGCGGCCTGCTCGACCAGCAGCTCGACCTGGGTGCCGACCAGGGCCTGGTTGCGGCGCAGGCTGATGCCCTCCTGCAGCTCCGCCAGGCGCTGGAAGCGCTCCCGGACGACCTCGGCCGGGACCTGGTCGGGCATGCCGGCCGCCTCGGTCCCCGGGCGGGGCGAGTACTGGAACATGAAGGCGGAGTCGAAGCTGGCCCGCTCGACCATGTCGAGGGTGTCGGCGAAGTCGGCCTCGGTCTCGCCCGGAAACCCGACGATCACGTCGGTGGAGAAGGCCACCCCGGGGATCGCGGAGCGGATGCGTTCCAGGATCTCCAGGTAGCGCCGGCGCCGGTAGCCGCGGCGCATCAGCCGCAGGACGCGGTCGGACCCGGACTGCAGCGGGAAGTGCACCTGCTCGGCCAGCGGGCGGCAGCTCGCCATGGCCTCGACCACGTCGTCGCGGAAATCCTTGGGGTTCGGGCTGGTGAAGCGCAGCCGCTGGAGACCTTGGACGCCGTCGAGGGCGCGCAGCAGGTCGCCGAAGAGCTGGCGGTGCCCTGGCAGGTCGGTGCCGTAGGAGTTGACGTTCTGGCCCAGCAGGGTGACCTCGACCACGCCGTCGGCGACCAGCGCCTCCACCTCGGCAACCAGGTCGCCGACGCGCCGGCTGCGCTCCTTGCCGCGCAGCAGCGGCACGATGCAGAAGGTGCAGGTGTTGTTGCAGCCCACGCTGATCGCGACCCAGGCGGACCAGTCGCTCTCGCGCCGGGCGGGCAGGGACGACGGGAACGCCTGCATCTCGTCGAAGAACTCCGCCTGGGCGACGCCCTGCTCACGGGCGCGGCGCAGCAGCACCGGGAGGCTGCCGAGGTTGTGGGTGCCGAAGACCACGTCCACCCAGGGGGCGCGCTGCAGCACCGTGCCGCGGTCCTTCTGCGCCAGGCAGCCGCCGACGGCGATGGTCAGCTCGCGCCTGGCCTTCTCGGTGGCGAGGTGGCCGAGGGTGCCGTAGAGGCGGTTGTCGGCGTTCTCCCGCACCGCGCAGGTGTTGAGCACGACCAGGTCGGCGTCGCCGAGCCCGTTGGCCTGGCGCATGCCCTCGGCCTCCAGCAGCCCGGCGATGCGCTCGGTGTCGTGCTCGTTCATCTGGCACCCGAAGGTGCGGATCAGGTATCGCTCGCTCATCCTATTTTGCGTACTCCACGCTGCGGATCTCGCGCACCACGGTAATCTTGATCTGGCCGGGGTACTGCAGCTCCTGCTCCACCCGCTTGGCCAGGTCCCGCGCCAGCACCTGCGCGGCCACGTCGTCGATGTCCTCGGGCTTGACCATGATGCGGACCTCGCGGCCGGCCTGCATGGCGAAGACCTTGTCGACACCCGGGTAGCTGTTGGCGATCTCCTCGAGCCGCTCCAGTCGCTTGATGTACGACTCCAGGGTCTCCCTGCGGGCACCAGGCCGGCCGCCGGAGATGGCGTCGGCGGCCATGCAGAGGACGGCCTCCACCGTGCGTGCCTCGACCTCACCGTGGTGGGCCTCGATGGCGTGGACGACCTCGGGCGCCTCCTTGAGGCGCCGGGCCAGCTCGGCTCCGATGATCGCATGGGAGCCCTCGACCTCGTGGGTGAGCGCCTTGCCGATGTCGTGGAGGAAGCCGCAGCGCTTGGCCAGGCGCACGTCGAGGCCCAGCTCGGACGCCATCACGCTGGCGAGGTGGGCGGTCTCGATCAGGTGCAACAGGACGTTCTGGCCGTAGGAGGTGCGGTACTTGAGGCGGCCGAGGACCCTGACCAGCTCGGGATGGAGGTCGGTGATCCCCACCTCGAGGCAGGCGTCCTCGCCGGCGCGCCGTACCTCGCTCTCGACCTCGACCTTGGCGCGCTCGTAGGTCTCCTCGATGCGGGCGGGGTGGATGCGCCCGTCGGAGACGAGCTTCTCGAGGGTGAGGCGACCGACCTCCCGGCGCACAGGGTCGAAGCAGGACAGCAGCACCGCCTCGGGCGTGTCGTCGATGATCAGGTTGACCCCGGTGACGGCCTCGTAGGCACGGATGTTGCGGCCCTCGCGGCCGATGATGCGGCCCTTCATGTCGTCCGACGGCAGGGGCAGCACGGACACGGTCGACTCCGAGGTCTGCTCGGAGGCGACGCGCTGGATGGCGAGCGTGACGATCTTGCGCGCCCGGCGGTCGGCCTCCTCGCGAGCCTGCTGCTCGAGGTCGCGGACGAGCCCCATGGCGTCCCGCTTGGCGTCCTCCTCGACCTGCTTGACCAGCATCGCTTTGGCTTCGCCGGAGGTCATGGCCGCGACCTGCTCGAGCCGGCGGCGCTGCTCCTCCGCCTCCACCTCGAGGTCCCGGCGGCCCTGCTCGAGCGTCTGCTCACGCTCGTGCAGGCCGGCCTCACGCTGGTCCAGCGTCCCCGACTTGCTCTCCAGCCCTTCCTCGCGGGCCAGCAGGCGGTCCTCGCGCCGCTGGACCTCGACCATGCGGCTGCGGATCTCACCCTCCACCTCTTGTCGAAGCTTGAGGACCTCCTCTTCTGCTCCCTGCCGCAGCTTCAAGGCCTCGTCCCGGCCCTCGACCGTGGCCTCCCTGCGTGCGGTCTCGGCCTGGCGGCGGGCGTCCCCCACCAGGGCTTCGGCCTGTTCTCTCGCCGATCCGAGCAGCGTGCTCGACCGTTTGGCCTGATAGGTGGTACCGAAGAAATATCCCGCGCCAATGCCGGCTGCGAGGGCGGCGGCTGCGACTGCGATGATGCCGGCGTCCACGACGGCCTCCTTTACGCGTCACCCGGCCGGTGGACCCGACCGGTTCAAGCCGCCTGGACGGCCGGTGCGCGGGAGGCCCGCTACCGCATGACCCCGAAACGCCGGCAGCGCCGAGCGGCGCCCGGCGCTGCAGAGAGCCTGCGATTCACGACTCGGAGGTCGCACGTAGCGAAACGATCGATCTCAAGGCAGAAGGAGCTTCCTTTGCCTTCGGGTATGGAGGTCCGACGGCCGGTCGCTTGGCAAGGTTTACGGAAATCGCAGTTCAAGCTCGGCAAAGCCGGGCAGTTCCAAGGGTAGGCCGGCCAGCCTGCCCGGTCAAGGAAGGGCAGGTCAGTACGGGTATGAAGGGTGAGAGACGGTCGGAACGGACTCCCTGCTCAATCTCGTCGAGCAAAGAGGTCGGTGAGAACCGTGCTGATGACCTCGGCAGGATACCCCCGGCGCTCCAGATAGCCTGCTAGCCGGCGGAAGCGGACCTCCGGGGCAAGGCCCTCCAGGCGGGCGAGCCTCGCCACGGCGACCTGACGGCAGCGCTCCGCCTGCTCCTTCGCCGGGACCGCGGCCTCGGTCACGCGTTCGGCGAGCCCCGAGGCGACGCCCCGGTCGCGCAGCTCACTGGCGATCACCCGGGCGTCGGCCCCGCGAGCGGCTCGACCCTCCGCGTAGGCCGCCGCGAACGCGGCGTCGTCCACCAGGCCGGCCTCGGCCAGTCGGTCGAGCGCAGCCGCCACCACCGCTTCCCCGAATCCCCGTCGGGCCAGCCGCCGCTCGAGCTCCCCGCGGCTCCGGGCCCGCACCGCCAACAGGCGCAACGCGGCATCCTTGGCCTTCGCCACCGGGTCGGTGGCCGTCCTGCCGGACTCCTCCGGGAGCCCGGCAGGACGTTGTGGGAGCCGCTCTGCCACCGGCGCTCAGCGCTTGCCGTCGGCCTTGGCCGCTGGCGCCGGTGCCTCGGCGCCGTCCGGCTGCTCCGCGGGGGCCGGCCGCGTGATCCCGAGCTGGGCCTTGATCTTCTCCTCGATCTCGTGGGCCAGCTCCGGGTTGTCGCGCAGGAAGTTGCGGGCGTTCTCCCGACCCTGCCCGAGCTGGTCGCCCTCGTAGGTGAACCAGGCGCCCGACTTCCGGATCAGCCCGACGTCCACCCCGACGTCGAGCAGGCTGCCCTCCTTGGAGATGCCCTGACCGTAGATGATGTCGAACTCCGCGGAACGGAAGGGCGGTGCCAGCTTGTTCTTCACGACCTTGGCACGGGTGCGGCTGCCGACCACTTCGGCCCCGTCCTTCAGCGCCTCGATGCGGCGGATGTCGAGCCGGACCGAGGCGTAGAACTTGAGCGCCTTGCCACCCGGGGTCGTCTCAGGTGAGTTGTGGACGACGACGCCGTCGGCCAGGTAGTTGTGGCTCCCCTCGACCTCGATGTCGAAGCGATGGGTCTTGCGCGAGCGGGGCTTCGGCGCGATCGCCAGGATCGGCATGGGCAGCAGCTCGTGGCGCATCGGGGTGAACACGGGCTCCACCCCGAACTGGCCGCGGTAGCGAGGCAGCAGCTTGTACTGCATGGACGGGTGGACGAAGGGCGCGATCAGCGCGTGCAGCTTGGCCGTCTCGTCCTTGCCGAAGACGAGCACCGCCTTGCCGGCGCGCTGGACCAGCTTCGGGCGGATCCCCCAGTTGTCGGCCAGGTAGTCGACCAGCCGCGCCCGCGTGCCCGGGTCCATGGCCTCGATGCACATATCGGAGCGGCCGCTGCCGTCCCTGGTCCGCTCCTGGACGCCCTTGGCCCGCAGCGCGAAGGAGCCGTCGTCCATGTACCAGACGGCCAGGGAGAGCGGGGTCAGCCGCTTGAGGTAGTCGTGGCTGAAGACCTTTCTGCCGCCGACGTAGACGGCCTCTCGCAGCTCGGCGAGCTCGGGGAGCGGCTGCACGTCGTGGAAGACCGCGCCCCCGGCGTTCGTGCTCCTGGACACCGTGAGGTTGCCGAACAGGGAGGCCTTCCAGTCGCCGTACCCGGCCTGGCGGACGCCGTGGCCGAAGCAGTAGCGGGCGCCGAAGCCACTACGGGTCGGGCTGAGCGCACCGTCGCCCATCAGCCCTCCGAGCAGCACCTCCCACTGGAACGGGGAGAGGCGATGCGGCAACGCCTCCATCACCCGGTCGCCGACGGCCAGCTCCTGGGCCTCGCGCCAGCCGCCCGGGGTGCGGATCTGGTGGTTCGGCGTGCAGGCGAACGACGAGCGGCCGTTGCCGCCAGGGTGGGCGACGGTGAACTGCAGGAACTCGTCGGTGGGGCCGTTGTCGAACCAGTTGACGACCTTCTTGGGGACCACCGCGCCGACCTGGGGGTCGTAGGAGAGGACCTCGACCGGTAGGTGCTGGTTGACGATCTTGCCGATCTTCTCCTGGGAGCCGTCGGCCAAGGTGACCCGGGAGTCGTAGTGCAAGCAGCCGAACAACACACCGATTTTTTCACGGAGTTGGTTGATAAATACGGCGGTGGTGCGCGACTTGGAGATCGAGCCGGAGAGCTTGCGGAGGGCCTGGCTCATCAGGCGGGCCTGGAGGCCGACGTGGGAGTCGCCCATCTCGCCCTCGATCTCGGCCCGGGGGACCAGGGCGGCGACGGAGTCGACCACGATGACGTCGATGGCGCCGGAGCGGACCAGCATGTCCGCGATCTCCAGGGCCTGCTCGCCGGTGTCGGGCTGCGAGACCAGCATGGCGTCGGTGTCGACGCCGAGGTTGCGAGCGTAGGTCACGTCCAGGGCGTGCTCGGCGTCGATGAAGGCGGCGATCCCGCCGGCGCGCTGCGCCTCCGCGATGATGTGCAGGCCCACGGTGGTCTTGCCGGACGCCTCGGGGCCGTAGATCTCGATCACGCGGCCGCGGGGCACGCCGCCGATGCCGAGTGCCAGATCGAGCGCGAGGCTGCCGGTCGAGATGAACTCGATCGGCAATACGGGGCCGTCACCGCTCATGCGCATGACCGAGCCCTTGCCGAACTGCTTCTCGATCTGCAGCAGGGCGACTTCCAGTGCCTTTTCGCGCTCCACGATCCCTCCCCGGACGCTGCCGTTGCGGGCAGTATAGGTCGTGGTCATGACAGTCCTCTCCTTGGTTGGCGGTGTCGGTGGACCAAGCGGTCAACCTGGCAGCGGACCCCGGGGAGGGGGTTCGGCGCTGCGGCGCGAGCACCCTACTACGAACGTGTGTTCGGCACAACGATGCCGAAGCGAGCTGGGGATAACAGCCACCCACCCGACGGCCGGTCGGCTTCGGCAGGACTGCGGAGCGCTTCCCCGCCGGCGCCTGGATAGGCTCTCCGGCCGGTGCGGCGACGGGCCGACGCCCGCCGCCCTCGCTCCGTCCCGAGGCCGCCATGCGCATCACGTCCCGCCGGCTGCTGATCCCGCTCGTCGCCGTCCTGGTGGCTGCGGCGGTCATCGGTGTGGTCGCGCTGCTCGGGGGCGACCGCCATGCGGCCGAGGCCGAGCGGAGCGGCCCGGACGCCTCCACGGCACCTGGCCCGGCGGGTGCGCCGAGCATCCCGCGGCAAGGGGCCGCCGTGCCGGGCGACCCGGCCGGCAATCCCGACACCGCCGGCCTGCCCCGGGTGGCCGGCACCGCGACCACCACCGACCTGGTGATGGTCTGGGATGGTCGCGGCGGCCTCCCTCCCGCCTCCGCGCGGAGCGGGTCGACCGGGCTGGGGGCAGCCGCGCAGATCAAGCTCGACCTGACGGTTGGGCCCGCGGCTGGTCGCGCACTAGCCGTGGTGCGGGTGCGCAACCTGACCACCCGGCGCCTCGCCCTCATCGGGACGATCCAGCTGCTGGTGAGCGGCCCGGGGCCTGCCGCGGTGAGCCGGCTGCGCTTGAACCGTCCGCTGGCGGCCGGGGGTGCGAGCCAGGTGACCATGGCCCTTCAGCCCGGCAGCCCGGGGGTCTATCGGGTCCGGGCCGTGTTCACCCCCTGACCGGCACCGTGACCTGCGGCCGGCCGGCGCCGAGGCTCAGTCGGTGGTCGGTCCGCCGCGATACCCGCACCGGTCCTACTGGTCGGGCCGCGGGCGAGCGACGGTTGCTTCCCTGGGAGGGGTCAACTCGAGCCGCGGCGCGCTGGGCCGGTGCGGCGCGTGGACGGGGTCGTCCGGTCGGCGGCCAGGATGCGGCATTGGTAGACGCCGGCTGGGGCGGCCACTTCGACCTCGTCGCCGATGCTGCGACCCAGCAGCGCCTGGGCCAGCGGTGAGTCGGCTGAGATGCGCGTGTCGTCCAAGGGAGCCTCGACCGGGTGGACGATCAGGAACTGCTCCGGCGCGCCGCCGCCGACCTGGACGGTCACGGTCTCGCCCAGCTCGACCGTCGCGGGGTCGTCGGGCAGGTCCTCGGCGAGCGCGGCGTGCTCCACCAGCCATGACAAGCGGCGCAGCTGGTCAACCGCTCGCTGGTAGTCGGCGTCGACGCGACCGTCGCGCTCGCGGTCGTCGAGGGCGGCGCGCAGCCGAGGCAGGACCTGCGCGCGGAGCTGGTGGGCACGCTTGGCCAGCAGGCCCCGGCCCTGGCGGGTCAGGATCACCCCGCCGGGATCGCCGATCGCCTGCTGGTCTGCCAGGATGCTCCCCGCCGCGTGGGCAGCGAACCTGCGGCTGCCTCCACCGCGGCGGGCGCGACCCACGGCCCGTGACGGCGCCGACACCACGGACACCTCTACGTGCACGGGCGCGCCGTTGACGACGCGGGCGGCCACGCTGGTCCCCGACGTCGCGCGGCCACGGGGCCGGCCGACGGTGATGACCTCGGCCCCGAGCTGCCCTGCCGCCCGCAGCACCGTCGCCGCGAGCCGCCGCGCCTGCCGCCGTGGCGCGCCGCGGGCCAGGTAGCCGCAGAGCTCGACCCGGTAGGCAACACCCAGTGCTTCGAGCGCCCTCTCGGCCTTGCGGATGATCGCCAGCGCGTCGTCGTAGTCGTCCAGCTCCCCGGGCAGGCGACCACCCGGACCGAGGCCGTGCGCAGCGGCGATCGGCACCATCGTGAGGACGACCACGCTCCGACCCCTGGCGCGGGCGTGCTCGCCGGCGCGCAGCGCCACCGTCGCCGCCAGGTTGGGGTCGTGGACGGCGGCCAGCACCGGACCGGACCAGCGAGGCCGTCGCTGGTCGCGTGGGGTCTGGTCGTGGCTGCTCGCGTGCATGCGTGGCCTCCCCTTGCGGGCCCATGAGGTGTCGGGTGCCTGAAGGCGGTCGGCGGGTCGGGGCCCCGGACTACGTCCTGCGCCGCTCCGGGCGGGAAACCCCGGGAGCCCCGAGCAGAACCGCTGTTCACCGGTGGTCGCGTTCAGTCGAAGTCGAAGAGGTCGTCGAGGAACCCTCGTCGGCGGCGCCTGCGGCCCTCGCCACCGTCCCGCTGACGACCCAGCCCATCGCCGAGCAGCGAGCGCTCGTCGTCCTCGTCGACTTCGTGGTCACGCCCGTAGCGGCTGCCCGCGCGCTCGATCAGCTTGTCGAGCTCGCCACGGTCCAGCCAGACACCGCGGCACCGCGGGCAGTGGTCGATCTCCACACCCTGGCGGTCGGTCACGGCCAGCCGGACGTCGCAGACGGGGCATTGCATGGGGGCCTCCTCGACCGTGTGGCCGTCCGCCGTGCCGGGGACAGCCGCTCCCGTCGAGGTCTCGCCGCCACCCAGGTGGCCCGGATCCCGGCCGCGGAACGCGGCGTGCTGACGGGACGCCGGCAGGGCTACTCCCCTCGCTTGCCCGGCCATGCTAGCCGGCGAGGTTCAAATGGGCGTAAAGCCCACGCAGCAGTGCAACCCCGGCCGCAAGCCCTCCGCGTGGCACTGGCGGCCACGCAAGCACTCGAGGCCGTGTTGTCAGCCCGGGCCAGGAGGGACCAGCACGTTGAGGCTGGTCGAGACGTGGCGGAAGGCGAGGGACTCGTACAGCCGCCTGGCCGGGTTGCCGTCGGTCACGGCCAGGCTGAGGGCGGGCAGACCCGCCGCGGCGGTCAGGCTCAGGGCGCGCTCGAGCAGCAGCCGTCCCAGGCCGGCCCACTCGCGGGCAGGGTGGCGGAACAGGTCGCAGACCCAGGGGCCGCCGAATGGGGGGACGCCCGGCCGGTCGGTGACGATCACGGCCGCGACCACCCGGCCGTCGCCGGCGACGGCGAGCCCGCTGCACGGGAGCATCGGGCCGAGCACGCGGCCGGCGATCTGGTCGGCGAGCTCCTGCTCGACGTCCGCCGGTGGTGGGCCGCCGAGGTGGTCGGGGTGGTCGGCGGGGAAGGCGGCATGCCAGGCGTCGACCAGGTCCGCCGCCGGCCGGTCGAGGGCGGTGATGCGCACGCCAGGCGGCGTGCGCGCGGGCTCCCAGGCCGCCGGCGGCTGGGCGCGCAGGTCCCTCGAGTACACGTGCGCGTGCCTACGGGGCGTCGCCCCGACGGCCAGCAGCGCCAGGCCCAGCGCCTCGTCACCGGAGACCAGCGTCCCGGGGAGATCGGCGAGCACGGCCGGCACCGCCTCCTGGGGCGTCACCCCGTCGGCGAGCTCGAACAGGTCGGCCCAGCGGTGGTCGTCGTGGGACTCGTCCTGAAAGCGCGCCAGCAACCTGCCCCGCGGGTCGAAGAGCAGGCGGCCCGCGGGACCCGCGGTGGCGTCCTCCGTGATTGGCACCCGCAGGAGCCTAGTGCGGCCGGGCCGAGTCGTCCATGCACGGCTCGAGGATCCCGCGATGGCTCGAGAAGTGCGGCGTCAGCCTGTCCGGGTCAGGGGGAAGGTGCGGACGACCTGGTAGCGGGCTCCGCGATTGGTGAGGGTGCTGCGGTAGCAGCACAGCTCGCGCGCTTCCCAGGGAGGGCTGGCGGCGACGGCCTCGGTGACCAGCTCGAGCAGCTGCTCGGGGAGCGGGCCGGGGGACGGCAGGCGAGCGAGCGTCAGGTGCGGCTGGTGCTCACGTTCCTCGAAGCGGAGGCCGGCCTGCTTGCTGGCATCGGCGAGCCTGGTGGCGAGGGTGGTCAGCACCTCGACGTCGCCGCTGATCCCGGCCCAGACGACCCGCGCGCGACGCTGGCTGGGGAAGCCGCCGGCGCCGTCGAGCCGCAGCCGGGCCGGGCCGAGACCGGCCACGGCGCTCTCCCCCACCGTGACCACCTCGGCGGAGAACTCTGGACGGACGTGACCGAGGAACGCGAGCGTGAGGTGCCAGCCGCTCGGGTTGGTCCAGCGGGCCGCCGGCAGCGCCCGGTCCAGCTCCGGCAGCACGGCCTCGAGCGGCTCCCGGCTGTGCCCTGGAATCGGGACGGCGAAGAACAGCCGACCGCTGAGCAGGTCCGGGTCGGCCAGCAGGCCGCCGGGGACGCCAGATCCGGGCTCCGGCCTCGGCGGCGGAGCCCCGCGTGGTGGCCGTGCCGACGGCGCCCCGCGTCCCTGGCGCGGGGGCCGGCCGGGACGCTTGGGCGCGGTCACGCTCCCACTCCCTGGGGACCGGGCAGACCGCGGGGCGAGGTGGCGGCGGGGTGCTCGGGACCGCGCCGGCGCCGCTGCCCTGGGCTGGTCGCCTGGCTGGTCTCCGGTGACCAGGCATGCCCGGCGCGGGCCTGGTGGCCGTGACCCCTGGACACCGGCCTTGGACGCGCCCGCCGCTTCACCCGGCACCTTCCAGGCGGCGGCGGAGCAGGTCGAGGGCGAGGGTGGTGGCCCAGGCGCGGACCTGGGTGCGGTCGCCGGGTGCCCGCTGTGTGGTGGTCACCGTGCCGACGGCGTCGGCCACGGCCAGGCAGAGGCTGCCGATCGGGTGACCACCCTGCTCGGTCGGCCCGGCCACCCCGGTGGTCGCCAGGCCGACGTCGGCGGCGAAGGCGAGCCGGACGCCCTCCGCCATGGCCGCGGCCACCGGCTCGCTGACCGGGCCGTGCTCGTCGAGCAGCTTGTGGTCGACCCCGAGGATGGTCGCCTTTGCCTCGGTGGCGTAGGCGACCACGCCGCCCGGGTAGTGGTCGGAGGCGCCAGGCACGGTGGTCACGCGCCCGCCGACCAGGCCGCCGGTGAGCGACTCCGCGGTCGCCAGGGTCTGGCCCCGCTCGCCGAGGAGCCTGGCCACGGCCTGCTCGAGCGTCTCGTCGTCGAAGCCGTACAGCACCGCGCCCAGCTCGTCCCGAATGGCCTGCTCGACCGGGGCGATCCGGGCCAGCGCCTCCTCGCGCGTTGCGCCCACCGCCGTCAGGCGCACCCGCACCTCGCCGGGGCTGGCCAGGTACGCCATGGTGACGCCCTCACCGGCCGCGCCGGTCGACTCCCACAGCGGCGTGAGCCGCTCCGCCAGGAGCGACTCGCCCACCCCGGCGGTGCGCAGCGTGCGCGAGACGATCGCGCGGCCCTCGCCGGCGCGGGCGGCCAGGTCGGGCAGGACCACGCGCTCGAGCATGCCCTCCATCTCGCGGGGCACGCCTGGCACGGCGTACAGCGGCGTGCCGCCGATCTCGATCACCAGTCCGGGGGCGCTGCCCCGCGGGTTGTCGATGGTGCGCGCCCCCTCGGGCACGTCGGCCTGGCGCAGGTTCATCTGCGCCATGCGGCGCACGCCGAAGCGGGCGAAGCGCTCCTCGAGCCAGCGCTCGATGGCCGGGTCACGGCGCAGGGCCACGCCGGCCGCGGCCGCGACCGCCTCGCGGGTGACGTCGTCCTGGGTGGGGCCGAGACCGCCGGTGACGATCACCGCGTCGGCACGGTCCAGCGCCTCGCGCAGCACGCCGGCGATGCGCTCCTGGTTGTCCCCCACCACGGTGTGGCGCAGGCAGTCCCAGCCCACCTCGGCCAGCCGCTGGCCGATCCAGGCCGCGTTCGTGTTGACGATCTGCCCGAGCAGCAGCTCGGTCCCGACTCCGACGATCTCGCAGCGCACGCCCGCTCTGCCTCCACGGCCCGCTCGGTCACCCGCCGGCGCGGCCCGGCCGCGAGCTTACCGGCAGCACGCCGTCGCGCGCGCCCGTGGAGCCGCCGGAGCCTTGCCCGAACGGCTCGGGTCAGCCGAGTCGTGCGTGGGGAACGGGCACCGGGCGGGCGAGCAGCTCGGGGCCGTCGGCTGCGGTGACCTCCACCTCGACGTAGTCGCCGACGGCCGCCCCGGTCAGGGTGGGGACGCGGACGATGCCGTCGCTCTCGGGGCCCTCGCGGAAGCTGCGGCCCTCCGCGCCGTCGCCGTCGACCCGCTCGACCAGGATCTCGAGGCGACGGCCGAGCCAGGTCGCCTGCGTCCCGGCGAGCAGGCGCTCCTGCAGCTCCTGCAGGCGCTCGACCCGGGCGCGGGCGGTGCGGGCCGCCACCCGGCCGTCGAAGGCGACGGCGGCGGTCCCCTCCTCGGGCGAGTAGGGGAAGAAGGCCACCCAGTCCAGTCGGGCGTCCTCCAGGAAGCTCTCCAGCTCGCGCACGTCGGCGGCGCGCTCGCCAGGGAAGCCGAGGATGAAGTTGGAGCGGAAGGCCGCGTCCGGGTCCAGCGCTCGGACGCGGGCGACCAGGTCGACGAAGGCGGCGCGGGAGCCGCCGCGGCGCATGCGGCGCAGCACGGGCTCGCTGGCGTGCTGCAAGGAGAGGTCGAAATAGGAGCAGACCACCGGGTTGGCGGCCATCTCCTCCAGGAGGCCCGGAGCGAGCTCGTCGGGCTGCAGGTACTGCAGGCGGACACGGCGCAGCCCGTCGACGCCGGCGAGGTCGCGGAGCAGCTGGACCAGGGCGGAGCGGCCACCGAGGTCCTTGCCGTAGGAGGTGGAGTTCTCGGCCACCAGGACGACCTCGGAGACGCCCTGGCCGGCGAGCCAGGCCACCTCGTCGTGCACCTCGGTCGGGCGCCGGGAGCGGAAGGCGCCGCGGAACGACGGGATGGCGCAGAACGAGCAGTCCCGGTCACAGCCCTCGGCGAGCTTGACGTAGGCGACCGGTGCGCCGACCGGGCGGCGGGCCGGGAAGCTCCGGCCCGGCGGCGTGGGGAACACCAGCGGCAGCGCCCGCCGGCCGTCCGGTGGGGCCAGCGCGGCCCGGCCGGGCACCGCGCTCACCACGGCGGGCGTGGCCGCCTCCGGAGACGGACCGCCAAGCGTGCCGCCGAGCACCTCGGAGAGCCGGGCGTAGTCGGCGAAGGGAACCACCGCGTCGGCCTCGGGCAGCTCGGCCCTGAGCTCTTCGGTGTAGCGCTCGGCCAGACAGCCCATCACTACGACGGCCTTCGCCCGTCCGTGCTCCTTCAACCCGGACGCGTCGAGCACGGTCTCGACCGATTCCCGCCGCGCGGCCTCGGCGGATGCACCATTGTGCAGTCTACGAACGGAGGGAGCTTTGAGATCGAGCGCGGCGAAGATCGTGTCAATGGACTCCTGCCGGGCTGGTGCGATGAAGGCGCACGTGTTGACGACGATCGCATCGGCCTGCTCAGGGTCGTCGACCAACTCGTACCCGGACGCGGCCAGCAGCCCGGCGGCGTTGTGGGAGTCGACCTCGTTCCGCCCGCACCCGAGCGTGACGAACGCCACCTTCGGCGGCGGAACCCGATCGCTCATCTCGATCTCCTAGCGGCACACCACGTAGGGAAGTGCCATGGCGTTACCGGCCATCGGCGGACCGGTGATCCGACCCGGCATGCGAGCAGCGGGCCTCTCCCGGCTCAGCGGAGACACAGGAGACTACCTCGCCCGAACGGCAACGCGAGTTGCACCTTCGCCTGGCTCGCAACTACGAGCTGGTCTACGACCCCAAGCCGTACGGCGAGGGCGGAGACCTCTACGAGGATATCGACTTCTCCGCCTACAACCTCAGCCGGCCCCGGGCCCGCGTTCGAGGCGCTGATGGGCCGGCTGCCCGACTACGACGTGATCATGATCTGGGCGCTGCACCGGCTCGTGCGCCGGACCGTCGAGCTTCTCCGGGTGATGAACGAGTGCAAGGCGCACGGGACGGTGATCGTCACCGAGAACGGCCCGCTCGACTGGTTCGGCCCACACGGCGAGTTCACTACGACCATGTGGGCCGGCCTCGCGCAGATGGACCGCCACTACCTTGAGCAGTACGTCATCGCGAAGCTGTTCCAGAAGCTCACGCCGGAACGGGTCGCCGCCGCCCGCGCCGCTCTGGCCGCGCAGCGCGCCGAGACGCCGAAGGTCCGAGAGACCGACGCGCGGCGGGCTCAGCTCGAACAGGCGCTCGCCATCCTCGAAGAGGACCGCCGCCAAGGGCTCTACAACAGCCCCACGGCCGCCGCCTGCTTTCGCCGGCAGTACGCCGAGCTGATCGAGCAACGCGCGCAGGTGAGCTAAAGCTGGCGATCCCGAAACGGCACGGCGGCATTGCGTCCGCGCTGGCGATAACGGCAGTAGGAGTTGGCGTTCAACCAGTTGTGCTGTCCCCGCCCCACGGTACGGTTCGCCGCGATGGCGATCGACGCAACGACCCGGAGGAGGTACTTGATGAGTGGCTACGCGGTCGCGCACCTCGACGAGATCGAGGAGGCGAGCGACGGCCGCTGTCCCTGGCGGCCTGTGCGCCAGCACTTCGGCATCACGGCGTTCGGCGCAAGCGCATGGACGGGCCGCAACGTGGGTGACCGGATCATCAACGAGCACGACGAGAGAGAGCGAGAGCCCGGTCATCTTCGCGCCGATGACGTGGAAGAGGACGCCAACGAGGAGCTCTACCTCGTCCATCGCGGTCGCGCACGGTTCGAGCTCGACGGCGACCACGTGGACGCGCCTGCCGGCACGTTCGTGTTCGCCCCGCCCGGCGTCAGGCGGACCGCGTTCGCCGAGGAGCCGGGGACGACGATCGTCGCAGTCGGCGGCATCCCCGGGAAGGCATACGAACCCGTCGGCTGGGAGGTCTGGAGGCCGTTTCACCCTGTCTATGAGTCGGGCGCGTACGCGGAGGTTGTCGCCCGCGGACGCGAGCTGATCGAAGCCAGCGGGTATCCGGAGCCGCTCTACAACCTCGCGTGCTGCGAGAGCCTCTTGGGGCGGACGGCCGACGCGATCGAGCACCTGCGGCTCTCGCTCGACAGCACGCAGCGGTACCGCGAGCGGTTGCGCTCGCTCGCCCGCGCCGACACCGACTTCGATCCGATCCGCGACGAGCCCGCGTTCCGGGAGCTGATCGGCGGTTGAGGGGCGGGCCGGCAGGCGACGGTGGCCCGGCGGGCACACGCCACCTACCGCGCCCGCCACGCACGGGCCTTGAGGCAAGTGGTGTCCGCGTCGCGGACGGTCACGACCGCCCTGCCGTCTCCGCTCCGCGGGATGCTAGCGTCGGCCCTCCTCCCGTCCAGGTCGTTGGAGGGGCTCCTCATCGTGTTCGCGTGAGCGTGGGTAGGCGACCGGAAGGAGGTCTGACGCGGTGTGCGGCTTCCGATCAGGGGCGGCGGTCCGCAAGGACGCAGAACTCGTTCCCCTCTGGGTCGGCAAGTACGACCCAGCTCTCATCGCCTTGGCCGACGTCGGCGTGTCGAGCACCTAGGTCGAGCAGGCGACGGACCTCTTCGTCTTGCTCCCTGTCGGTTGGGTT